>Ga0181520_10014008_pt1 | contig 9997 bp, 13 predicted proteins | sample PEATcosm2014_Bin_29_FD_132451 | JGI IMG/M metagenome (GOLD analysis project Ga0181520, IMG submission 132451) | Peatland microbial communities from MTU Mesocosm Facility, Houghton, MI, USA - PEATcosm2014_Bin02_30_metaG | ecosystem: Environmental > Terrestrial > Soil > Wetlands > Peat | place... | reverse complement strand
GCGTTCATCGGTGATCCAGCAGGCGTGGATGGATTCGAGGGCCTCCAGCAGGGCAGCCTCCGACGCCGGAGAGCGCTCAAAAATGAGATCGGCGTCCTCGGTGGTACGTACGTAACCGTGAAAGACGACGGCGTGTCCGCCAATGATGACAAATCGCACGCCGGCACGAGCCAGAAGCTGAAAGACGTTCAGGGGATCGTCAGAACTTAACATGAATGCTGCGCTGGCGCAGGTTGCGCACCCAGTACTGCCGGTAGCCTTCGCGCGACGCGGCAAGCAGTTGCCTGGCCCGTCTCTGCAACGCGACGAAACGTTCCAACCGCTCGCGCGGCGTCAAACGGGCAGTGTCTTGCGACGGCCGACGATCTTCAGTCGTGACGTCCATATTGATTAAGATACCCGGCACGGCCATGACCTGCAACCCTGATTCCTCCGTCACCAAGGAAGGCAGGCGAGGCTCCCTACTTCCTGTCCGCCGCAAGGACGGAACCACATCGGTCTCGCGATAGTCGATCGCGGCGTAATCGAACGAACCGTAACCGCGGGTAACCGTCTTGAGCTTGAGCAGGCCACCGTTCACAGGCAGGGGCCATAGACGCGGCCTCGTGCCGCTCTTTGCTGCTTCCTGATGGGGTGTGAGAATGCTGCAGCCGGCGTGCGGCCGAGTTGGCTCTCGCCGGCATCGGACTCAAGCGATCTCCAGCAAGAGCTTTTCGCCCTTCCGAATGGTGACGCCGTTAGGGAAGGCCAGATTCACCCGGCTGTCCTTTAGCGTCCAGGTGACGGGAATGTCAGTTCCCGCGAGGGTTGCTTTGACCGCGGGGCTCTTGCTGGCGCCGTCGATGGTCAGCCGTATCCGCCGCTGGATGAAGCGATCAAGTGGCTGGGAACGGAGTTCGGGGGGCTACGGTAGCGAGCATCCTTTTGCGCCGACGAACCGCTGTTGCGCGATTTCAGCCATATCCCATCCTCCGAGGAGCGGAAGTTCCGCCGGCGGGGAATTCCCGGCGTGTTCCTGGATTTGGAGCCGCACCTGAAGGGCGGCGAACAGTTCGGTGGATTCAATTTCCTTCCTGGAACGGCGGCGCCTTGCTCGGCGACGGCCCGCTTCATTGGCAGGCGAGTTCCAGCATCCCACCCACGAGCAAACGAACAAAGGGGATGGGCTTGCGTTTAAAGGAAAGGTGCCGTAGCAGCAGGCTACCCTCTTCATCAGCTTGCGGACAACGCCGGCGAGCGGATTGGCCTGTCTCCGGCTGAGCCAAGAACGGCCCTTCATGGTGACGAACGCTCGGCCGTTCACTGCTTTGTCCTTGATGTAAAGGAGCGGGGAATAAATCCCGACCTATTATTTGACTTGATTTTCTACGGGCGGGAAAAATTCTCAGAAATTCTGGATTTGATTTGAGCATTGTATTTGATTGCATAAAGGGATCGCCAGGCCCTAGCTGTATAGGGATACGGGGGTTGAGCCGTTTGGAGTGCAGCACCGGGCTTTGACAATACGCTAAGAAGCTCCGTAGAATAAGGTGGTGATGGAGACATCGCAACTGGCCCAGCGGTCTTCAAAGTAGCCAGTCAAAACGCTAGACCGCTGAGATGGTAAGAGTGTCACCACCAATAGAACCGCCCAAATGGCAGGCGGGATACAAATCGAACGGTTATCACACGTACCGGCGTATGGGTTCGATTCCCATGCGTGTCTGGTGGTTCCTGGACCCCGAAAGCCATAGGCGGCATCGCTCAACCGCCCACCATCAAGAGCAGAGGGTGAAAACAGACAGCCCACGTTGTCCTGTTTTTGGTTGAGCATTCTATGTTCGCCGCCAGGATTACCCGGTGTTCAGGGACGAGCCTCGTAGTGGCGGAGGAACTCGGCTTACACGGCGCTCGGCATCGAGGACTTTGCTACTTTTTTCATTTTTCGGAAACGAGGTGAACTATGCAGACCGTGATCATGCGATTCTTTGACAATAAGTCCCGCCACAGCCTGCGGCTTGAGACGGCTATCTCTAGGACCAAAGCGATGAAGCGGATCAGCACGGGCTTGCGCGCATCGTGGGGCGACGACTTGGTGGGTAACCTCTATTTAGGTTTCTGTTGCTGGAAGTGGTTTGTGGGCAGCGATGTCGGGGTGGAGGCTTCGACTTTAGGGCCGCCGTGAACTTAACATGTTGAATGGGCGAGTCAGGTAGGGTGGATGGCTTGATGCTGCCAACGCTGCGCCGATCGGCGCAGGGGATCTCTTGCTTGATCATGATTGCACCTCGTTATTTTTCATGGCGGTCGTCAGTCGGGCTCGTACTCGGCCAGCACGATCAGGTTGTGGCAGAAGACGCCCAGGCCCACGGCCGCGGAAAAACTCCTAAATCCTCGAAAGAAACAACGAATCAGCCGAAACGCGCGTTTCAGACCGGAAATAGTCCCCTCGATCCCGGCCCGGAAAGCCTGCCAGTACGCCAACACCTTGTCGACGAAGTCCCGCATCCGCCGAGGGATGGCCAGCGTGTCCACCTGCTCGGCCAACTCCTTGAACTTCGCCTCGGCCGGGCAGAATCCCTTGTCCGCTGCCAGCACCTCGGGCCTTGTGCCGAAAAGTCTTTCGTGGCGCTGGATCACCGACTCGGTCAAGTCGCAGTCGGCAAGTTGCTTCTCGTAGACCTCGTAGTCGGTGATGGACTTTTCCACCGTCTGACACAAGAGCACCTTGTGCCCCAACTCCACCGGCTTTTCCCGTCTTCCACGCTTGATCAGTTCGGTGTGCTGCTCGAAGAGGCTGAACACCCGATCCGAAGCCGGGACCGTTTCGCCCTCGATCTGGGCGCGACTGGCGGTAGTGACGATCTTCTTCATGGACGGCAGGTACGCCTTCAGTTCCAAGGCTACGGCCGCCAGGACCGAGTTGTCCCGGGAAGCGGCCTGGGCACAGAATTCCCCGGCAATCGCCACGATCTACCCTGTCCGCTCGATGAGCGTACGGAACGCCGCCTTCACCTTCCGCTGGCGAGATTCCGACTTGCTGGGCATGTAGCGCGTGACGTACAGGTACAGCCGCTTGATCTTTCGGTCATGGAACCGGTGCGGGCAGCTTTCCGAGAAAACCTCCCGGGCCTGCGTCAGCAGCCGCGATGCCACCCGCCAAGTGTCCCACAGAAGCGACGCATCGGTGGGATAGTGGATGTTGGATTCCACCACGGTCGTGTCGGTGCGGATGACGTTGGTGCTGACCATTTCTTCCGCAATTCCATACTGGCCAAGCAGTTCGTTGACCCGTCGCCACGTCTGCGGCCGGATGACGAGAAAGCACTTGTCCAGGAACGAGTAGTCCATCACGGCCCGCTCTCGCATCCGCAAGAAGTCCTGCAGGAACGGATCGCTGCCGATGCGAATGATCGCCTCGCGAAAAGGCAGCCCTTCGAGGTGCTGTACGAGCAGGGCCCGCAGAATGTTCTCCGACGTATAGTCGCCCTCCCGTCCCTCGGCACCTCCCTCGGAAAGTTTCAGGAGATCTTCGTGAACGGCCGAAAGGATCTCGGGATTGTCGTCGAGGACTTGACCGATCGCCCGGTATCGGGCACGATAGTCCCGTACGACCTTGGGCAACCCGTCATCGCTGGACTCAAAACTCAACACGGCTTCCATCTTCCGACGCATCCTTGTTCTCCTCTGGGGTTTCGTATTGCAACCATGAGGATAAGGATGCGTCGTTTTTCGTCAATATCACGCCGGGCGAAACCGCCCTTCAAACCTATCCGCAACAGGAACTAAAGAGCATCAGCGGCGAAGATGCCGTGGATATTCATCGCAAGGGACTGCCTCCCCTGACGGGCGTGAAATTGCCAACGCGGATTGTGATCGTGTCCAACGACCCGCCGAAGTTTTGTGATCCCAGTGGCGCGCTGGACCCGAGGATCATGTCGCCGCATACCCATCGCAGTTTTTGCGGGCAGGAGGATATAACGCTCACGAACACGCTCTTGAGGGAGTTGCCGGGCATCTTGAATTGGGCGATCGAAGGATGGGAACGGTTGCAATCAAGGGGCTGCTTTGAGGCACCACAGCCTGTGCATCTTGATCCCACAAAGTTATTGCAGGCTCTGCCAGATCAAAGCCGCGTTCGCCGCATTGTCATTCAGTATCAAGACGAGCGAAGGCGACCACGGCATCATCGGCGTTGGTCTGCACGGCGGCTGGCAACCGAGGCGAACCTTACCCAAGCAACTATTACCGGACCACGGGAAAAACTTGTGATACATCGGGATAAATACCGATATGGTGGAACTCCGCATCGAGAAACTTTATGAGTCAGTATGGAAGAGTTTCGGCTTTCAATACGATCAACTTGTCGCCGCGCGCGATCGCTTTCGGACCAGACTACAACGTTGCCTCGACCAGGAGGTGGCCGTGGAGATCCGACTGCATGTCGATGTCTCTCTCGGCCGACGACTGAACGTCTTCTCTGATGTGCCGAATCCCAAGATTATGATTATGCGGGAGTATTATGAACTCTTGGGCCTCGAAACGGCCCTCCAAGAAATCGAACGCCGCATCGACTCCAACGGCGTATTCCACGATCCCGGCAGCCTCCTGCCGACACTCGGACTTTCCTGGCAGCAGGATGTTCTGCCGCTCATCGACGCCCAAGAGACCCCCGGCTACATGCCCGTTCAGAACGTCAAACAGTTCTTGCGGACGGTCAGCCATGCTGAGCAGCGGGTTCCGGCTGAAGATGGGATCGAAGCCGAGGAGATGGCCGCGTTTTTCCGCAAATGGCGGCAGGAACTCGTCGAGTTTCTGGAGAGGGCGGTCAAGGTGGGCGAAGCGATGTGGTGCCGTCTGTGACGAGCGGACCCGCGCATTCCCGACAGAACTGAAAGAATGAATCCTAACGACGGGCAATGCCCGCAGGAAACAAATCATGGCTGACAGAATGGCGGCGGAAATCTGGGTCGGTGGGAAGCTCCCCCGTAGCCTGCTGGACGAGTTCCCCATTTCCGACCTGCGGTTGGATTTTGACGGAAATCCCTTCGACGCCACGACAGAGGAAGGCATTTTAAGCGCCCGCGACGAAGACGGCCTGTTGCACTTTGCCGACTGCGAGGCAGCGTGGGGTGAGTTTCAGGAATTGGAAGGCTGGCTGCGGGAACACGACATTCCGTTCGAGCGGAAGTCGTCGGGCAAATACGGGCATGATCCGTGCCTTGTCGAGTTTCGCCCTCACCTGCCAGGTGCACCGGACAGATATACGCTCACCAATCAGAATGGCGCTCCCGTTGTACGCAACGATGAGATCGAGAAGGCAGTGAAGAGCATGGAAAGGCTGGCGAACGATAAGAAGCGGTCGGCAGAAAAGCGGTTACTGGCATGGGAGAGGATATATCGCAGACTGAGCCGCTCGATGCCGCCGAAGTTGCCACCTCTGCCACCTTTCGAGATTGTGGACCGCTGATTGTGAGCAACGGAAAGGAACAGCGCATGAGAACCTGGAAAGTTCCTGATTGCGGGAAGACAATGGAGATCAGCTACGAGTGGCTCGCCGAGCATGGTGGGCCGGTCTGTGGAGATTGCGACTGCGACATGGAGCTTCAGCCCGAATCGGAAGCGACTGCTGTCGTAGAACGACTGGTGGACAAAGCCGAGGCGGCTGGGTTGAACCCAGAGGACTTGGACGAATTAGTCCATGACCTAACGGCCAGCGTCGCCGCCGATGTGAACAACGGTGGGTTGGAGGACCAAATCAGGTATCTGGTCGATGGCATCGGCGCCCAACACACCGAGCGGCAACTCGATGAATTGATTGAAAGTCAACCAAAAGAAGGAGAATAGCCGCGGCAGACAACTACCTGGACTTTTCGGAAATTATTGCGAACCTTACGGAGGAGCAAGGGGCATGGCTGAAGGAGCAACTTCAGCCCATCCGCATCTTGGGCATCAAGGAATACCCTGAAGACGCCGTACCCGCCGAACTGGCCGACACAGAGCAGGATTGGGCCGGAGTTCGGTTCTTGCAGGACAAGACGGACCACGATCCCCAATGCGATGTCTTGGGTTTTCAGTATAGCTTCCATGACGATCACGATACCGAAGGTTGGGGCCGTCACCTGTGGCTCTATACGGAGGGGTGGGGAGACGCCAGCAATGTCGCCTGGCTGGTGCAGAAGTTTCTCAAGAAGTTCCGGCCGCACGAGTGCTGGTCGCTCACCTACTCCACCACCTGTTCAAAGCCCCGCGTGGGAGAATTTGGCGGCGGCGCGGTATTCGTCACGGCCGATACGATCCAGTGGGAAAACGCCTATGGCTTCATCGAGGACCAGCGGGCAGCTTTCGAGGCGAAGCGGGGCTAAGCACATCCAACGACAAAGGGAAAGAAGGCATGAGCAGATACTACGAGATGGACGTGGAGATACTCGGGCACGCCCCCGAGAAAGAGGACCAAATCAAGACGGCGGCAGAGGAGGAATGGCCCTTCGGGGATTGGTGGTCAACGGGCGAAGGGGATATTCATGCGTCCGCCCAGAGCACCTTGAGCGGTGGAGAATCCGAAGAGCAGTTCACGGAGCGTTTGTCGGTGGCTGTTTGGCGGGCAGACCGCAGTTTCTGCGAAGTCATGGTGAATGCGACCTACCTGGAGGACCTTCCCTATGAGACACATACCCTGGACGAGAATGATTACGCGCGGCTCATGGCGGCCAACACGGGAGAACCCACATGAAAACCAAGCTGACATTGGAGATCGATTACGATCCGGCGATGACCGACCCGGAAGGTTTGGCCTGTGCTATGGACCGACTCTTGGAGACAGCCCTGTCCACACCGAGCATTCTGAGCGACTACGGCAACCCAACCATCGGCCAGTTTTTCGTCGCCAAAGAAACGGTCTCGCCCGCGGCGAAGGTCGTCCTGGACATTTCCGGCGGCGTCTTGCAAGACGTGTTCGGTTCGGACCCGGCGATTGCCGTGACACGGGTAGATTGGGACACGGGAGGTTCCGATTCGTCGGAGCCCGGCGCCGTCGAGATTCCCGATGGGCGAGGCGGTATGCAACTGGCGCTGGTGGCTGAATATCCAGTATCGCCATTGACGGACCTGGTGGGCACAGAAACCGAAGCGGCGCTGAAGGCGGCCGGGCGGGAGTTGACGGGATCGGCCGATCGGACTGTGACACGCCGCTGGATACTCTACAACACCGATCGCAACACGTTGCTGACCACTCGGACCTATGACAGCTACGACGAAGCTGCCGCAGACGCCAACCAGGTCGATGACGTTCTCGTGCTCCCGCTGGTGTTCGAGGAAGTCCACGCATAACCCACTGTTGAATAGGTACAAACCGTGAACGAATCGAAGCAGTACGTATTGCACATCGACGGCAAGCTGTTCCGTGCTCAGCGGGAGCTACTGCTGAAGATTGCTGATCTTGTCCGACGAAAACAGCCATACAAACCGTCGTTGGGTGACGGAGAATTGCTGGAGGGGCTGCTCAACCTGACCGACGCCATTGCGGATCAGGCCCACGACCAGTACGGCATCGACTGCCTGCTGAGCGAATGAGGAGGTCAGGCAAATCCTTCTATACCAGTGGCCCTCATGACGATGATCCGGTTTCCGTTGATTCTTGATCGGGTGTGCGTTGACTTGATGACATGTGATCCTCCGTGTCGTTATGGGTTATCAGGACGGACTTTAGGACCAGATTGTTGGCGGGAAAATCAGCGGGCTGACTAGAATTCCATGCAGCGCCTGGCTAACATAGCGGAGGCCAGACGGGAAGTGTCGGACAAGGAATTTAAGCATGGCCTGTGTCACGATGAATCACCGCGGGATCGCACGGGCAGCATTTTTTGTTGTCCTGGGTCTTTCCTTCCTGTGCTGCACCCGTGTTTCGGTCTGCGGCGCCGACCCAGGCAACCTTGCCTTGAACAAGCCGGCTTGTAGTTCGTCGGTTGAGAACGATGAACATAGCGCAGCCCAGGCCAACGACGGTCATCCGGAGACCTGTTGGCGCGCCGATGACGAACCCGAGGACGGGCCGGAGTGGTGGCAGGTCGATCTGGAGAAACCTTTTGACCTTTCCGGTTGCCAGATCCGCTGGCCGTTCGATGGGAAAAGGTATCGGTATAAAATCGAAGGCTCGGCCGACCGGAAGAACTGGTCCCTCCTGAGCGATCAGACAAACACCACCGCCACATCGCAGGTCCAAGACCTGAAGTTCCAGAAAGCCAGACAAGTCCGTTACGTGAAGATCACGGTGACGGGTCTTGACGAAGGCTGCTGGGTGAGCATTTCTGAAGTCAAAGTATTCGGCCTCGAACAGGCTAAAGGAACGCCATGATGAAATTCGCGGCGACATTTGCCTTTGTATTTGTTTTCGTCGTATGCGGCCCGGCCATGGCCGCGGGGTCGTCCAAGCCCAACATCATCTTCGTCCTTGCCGATGATCTGGGGATTGACGGCGTCAGTTGCTACGGTGCGGACAAGCACCAGACGCCGCAAATCGATTCCCTGGCGGCATCCGGCCTACGCTTCCAGACGTGTTACGCATCACCCTTGTGTGGGCCGTCGCGCTGCCTGCTGATGACCGGACGTTACGCCTTTCGCACCGGTGGGTTGACCAACGAGTCATGGCGTGGCGGTGGGCCGGGAGCGAAGTCGGCCGACGAATACCCCATGGCCCGGCTGATGAAGCAGGCCGGCTATGCCACGGGACAGGCCGGCAAATGGCGACAGTTGGGCGAGTTACCGGGCAAGTGGGGATTTGACGAATTCCTCACCGACAACACGGCCAGCGGCTGGTACTGGGAAACGAAGTTCAACAAGAACGGCAAGATTCTGGACCTTCCCGAAGCGACGTATGGCCCCGATGTCATCCAGGACTTCACCGTTGATTTCATCCGGCGGCACAGAGACAAGCCGTTCTTCTTCTACTATGCGATGCACTTGGTGCATAAGCCCACCCTGCGCACGCCGGATACGGCCCAAGGCACGAAGGATATCAATAAGCTCTACGACGACAACATCCGCTATATGGACAAACAGCTCGGGGCGCTTGTCGCCGAGTTGGACAAGCTGGGGCTGCGTCAGAACACGTTGATCCTCTTCTCCGGCGACAACGGCACCGCCGCCGGTTACCCCAGCACCGTCCGTGGCCGCATGATCAACGGCTGGAAAGGGAGTATGCTGGAGGGCGGATCGCGAGTCCCGTTCATTGCAAGCTGGCCCGCCGTGACGCCCGCGGGAAAAGTGCTCGATGACATCGTGAGTTTTGCCGATCCCTACGCCACCTTCGCCGACCTTGCCGGCGTCAAGCCGCCCGAAGGTTTCAAGATCGACGGTCAGAGTTTCGCCCCGCAACTCCGCGGCGAGCCAGGCACGCCCCGCGCATGGGCCTACGTCCAGCTTGGTGCCCACTGGTATGTGCGCGAGCCGGGATTCAAGATGAATGAGGCGGGCAGGCTCTTCGATATGAGCGACGCTACGTTCGTCAAGACACCTGTGGCTCCCGCAGCCGATACGGATCAGAGCAAAGCCGCGAGGCAGCGTCTCTCAGCGGCCCTGGCGGAACTCAATCCCGCCGGTGGCAAGACGGACCGAGGCGGTGAAGGCCCTCGCAACAAAAAGCTCGCCGCCTCTTCTGACTCGGCCCGCGCTGTCGGCCCGTGGAAATCGGGTGATACTTTGACAAGCACGCGGGCGCCGAACATTGCCCAGAAGGCATTGGAGATATCGGCGGAGATTGAGCCGGCTGGAACCGAAGGTGTGGTCGTGACGCAAGGCGGTGCCGCGCGCGGTTATGCCATCTACCTGACCCAGGGGAAACTCGCGTTTGCAGTCCGCGAAAACGGGGAGCTGACAACGATCGTCGCAAAAGGCCCGTTTAGGACCGACCGAAAAATAACTTCCGGACTTCGTTCGGAGAAGGGAATACAATGAAGGGATGGTATTCCTTCATCCAGTTCCCTTTCCGCAGGCAATCGAACCGTGTTCCGCTATCCGTTGG
>Ga0181520_10014006_pt1 | contig 9998 bp, 4 predicted proteins | sample PEATcosm2014_Bin_29_FD_132451 | JGI IMG/M metagenome (GOLD analysis project Ga0181520, IMG submission 132451) | Peatland microbial communities from MTU Mesocosm Facility, Houghton, MI, USA - PEATcosm2014_Bin02_30_metaG | ecosystem: Environmental > Terrestrial > Soil > Wetlands > Peat | place... | reverse complement strand
GAACTGGCCGGATACTACGTCTACCGCAATGCCCGGCCACTACAGCCCAAGCCGCTGCGCGAGGCCCGCTTCCGCCTGCCCGAGCACGACGGATCGTACGAAGTCACGGCCGTCGAGCACAGCGGACTGGAGTCGGCCCATGGTGCCATGGCGGCGCCTTCTGCTCCCGGCGCGGTCACCGTCCGGGCCCTCGATCCGTATACCGTGGAAATCGCATGGGAAGCACCCGCCGACCCGGGCGTGGCCTACTACAACGTGTATGCCGCGCGTGGCCCTGTCAGGGCAGAACAACGATACCGGGTTGCGTCGCCGCCGACGAGCCGTACCATCGACTGGGGACTGCAAGCCGGAACCGGCTATCACTACTGCGTTACGGCGGTCGACCGCTCGGGGCAGGAGAGCTGCCCCTCGGCGGAAATGGCGGTGACCACGCCCTCAGTCGCAGCCATTCACGTGAGTGTTCCGGTGAATAAGAGCTTGGGAAAGGATGCTTTCCGAGCCGCGTTCTCGCTGCCGCGGGCGGACGACTACGTGATCTGGGCCGAACTCCAGCCGGATGGATGCCGGCATGATACGGAGCTGAAAGTATCGTTGGACGGCCAACCGCCGCGGTCCTGGCGCCCGTTCTGGGACTTCGTGTGTATCGGACACGGCGAGCCGGAACGGGTCGCCTTCTTCGACACGCTCTACGATCGGGGATCGCCCGTGCCGATCTACCGCCTCAGCGGCGGCGATCATCAGATCGCTTTGCAAGTTCCCGCCGGCGGAGTCACGTTGAAACGCCTGATGATCACCAACGATCGAGGCTTCGTGCCCGAAGGCATTACCAGTTTCCTCGCCCCCTTGGCTCGCCGTGAGAGATGAGGACTTGAGAATTCGCACATCCTGCACACGACGCTGGAAGATTCGGCGTGTCCGCCAGACGAGCGAGCGGATCATGCCCAAATGGTAACCGTTCACGGGGGACTGTCCCCTTCGGCCGCTAAGGGGACAGGTCCGCGTTTTCGGTCGGCGCATCACGGCGAGAACAACGTGGATGAGCCGAAAAGCGGACCAGCCCCCGGCGGCCCGTGAACGGTTACCCCAAGTGCGACTTGGGAGTGGACGGAAGCATCGATGCGACACCGTCGCCAGGCCGGGCATGACTGTGCGTGTCGCGGGTCGCCTATTCGAGGACCGGGTTCGTCATGGGCGGATCTTCTGGGGTACGAATGTCCGGCAGAAATCCCGTACGCAGCGGGTGTAGGTCCATTGCTTCTCCTCGGGGATGGCTTCCACCGGGAAGGGCACCCAGGATTCGAGCACCCACTCGTCGGGCGCGCCGCCTACCATGCGGAACAGGTAGGCCCGCATGAACATCCCGTCGTAGGATGCAAAATCATCCGCCAGCCTGAAGGGGTGCAGCGGGACATTGAAAACGGTGATGAGGATCAGGCTGAAACCGAGCCCACGGGCGTGGCAAGCATCCTGCAGGGCCTTGATGTCGAGGAGGGAGACGCCGTCGGTGAAGTTGATATCCGTTTCCACGCGGTAGAAATCCAGGCCGCGGACATGCATGCTTTTCAGCTTCGCCTGCAGCGCATCGATGTGCGCGATATGATCTTCGAGCGGCGTGATCGGCTGGGAGTGACGCATGATCATGCTGCCGATTTCGCCGATGCGCATGTCGGGGTATTCCTTGCGCATCAGCGCGACGAAACTCGCCACCTCCCGGACCGCGAGCTGATCCACCTCGCTGGCGGGCTTCTTTTTCAGGAGGTAGCTGCGATACGTGGTATACGGGATATCCATGGCGATGGAATAGACTTTGCCTCCGAGACGCTGGAAACGGTCGATTTCCTTCTTGCGCACCAAGAACGCCTGTTCCCCCGTCATCACGCGTGAGTCCGAGAATGCCTTGGTCGCGCCCAGTTCCAGGCCGAGCTTGAGGCCCCATTGTTTCATCAAGGCAAAATTCCGGCGCAGTTGATCGTCGCTAAAGTGCATATCCAACTGCCGCGAAGGGAACCCCAGCACGTCGATCCGCGAACGCGCCTCCCGCCACTGCTCGGGATGGTCGAAGAGCGCGTACACGTTGAGGGGATTATTGATCCCGTGCCAATCGCTGTCCCAGCCGATGTGGTTGTTCGGCATGAACCAGACTTCGGGCGTCTGGGCCAGCAGGGCGCCGGGTCCAACTACCCAAAACGCGACGATCACCGCCGGCCGCCAAGTGAAGGTTCTCATCGTTGCCTCCCCGAGTTTTCCACCGGTTTACGGGTTTTGAGGTAATCCGCATGGATGACTCTGGCTGGCAGCGCGCTCTGGTACAATTTCACCCCGCCGATAAGCCCGTCATAGCCGCGGCCAAGCATGAATTCATCCGTGCCCACGTCCATCCGGCAAGGGGCGCGGATTTGGCTTACCAGTTCGCCATTGAGCCAGAATTGCAGGACCTGCCCATCCCAGACGACGGCCACGTGCTGCCAGGAGCGGTACTTCACCGCTTCCTCGCCCCCTTCCAGGCGTACGGACGTCTTGTTGGCGGAGAGGTTGGCGACATACCGTTCCCGCCCGGGTTCGATCCGCAGGACGAAACGCTGGCTCCACTGGACGAGGCGGGCATTGTTTCCCAAGCCGCGGGGATAGAGCCAACAAATGAGCGTGTAGGCGTTTTCGAGCGGGATGTGGGCGCGGGGATTTTCGATGGCCAGGGCGGCGCCCTTGAGCATCCCGATGCCCGAGCGTTCTCCCGTTTTTTCCCACCGGACGTTCTTGAGCGGCAGGTCGATGCCATGGCCGCTCAGATCGCTGGCCGTTTTCCCGGGGTCTTGTTGGAAATCCCAATCCAACAGCAGGTTTCCGGTTCTGTGGCCAACCGGGGGATAGAGGCTCACTTCATCCAATACCCGCGTGCTGAGAATCCGCCGGCTGAAATCGCGCACCAACCGGGTGAAGGTCCACTCGTCCGTTTCGGGCAGCACTGCGCAGTGCGCCTGCTCCCCGCCCTGCAGCACGATCTGGTCCGGAAAGAAACGGCTGAAGTACAGGTATTCGTGCGCCTGGTGCAGCGTGGCAAGGTACCACGAGGCATCGCTGGCGAGATTGAGCTTGGCGAGGCGATCCTGGGTAGCTGCCCAGAAGACCAGTCCAAAACGGATCTCACGCGTCCAGCAGCAATGCTCGATGGCTTTGAGTCCCGACCAGCGTTCTTGGCCGAGCGCTAGCAGACGTTCGTCGGCCCAGTCGAACTTGAGCCGAAAGAAATCCAGCCCCGGTCCGCCATGGCTGGCTAGCTCTTGATCGACTCGCGCCAGCCAGACGGTAAGCTCCGCAGCCGGGACGCCCGGGTAAGCCTCGCCAAGCCCGAAGATCATCTCAGGGTGGCGAGTTCGTTGCTGCGCGATGAAAGAAGCCAGGATACTGGCCGAGGAATCCGGCCCGGACAAGGGGCGCAGTTTGGCGCAGGCGTTCAGCATCGTCACGTAGGAGATCTTTCCGCCCAGCCGCTGGCAGCGGGCGAGGATCGTTTCCAGGCGTTGGCCATCCCCGCCGGCCGCCGACGGCCAGAGGTCGCCGGCTTGGACGTCGAGCCCAAGCTTGACCTTCCATGCTTGCAGCCGCGCCAGCGCCGAGCGCAGTTCATCGTCGCTTAGGCTCGCCAGCCGAAAGGCATCTTCGGCGAGTACATCCACGCAGGAGCGGGCCGTCCGCCAGGCGTCAGGCTGGGCGATAAGCTGCCGAAACCCGGATACACCCGAAGATGACGGGGGGAGGAGCCACAATTCGGGCGTGCCCGCCGGCAGACTGGGAGGAAACCAAGCCAGCAATCCGGCCAGGCAGACACAGCGGGACAAGAGTGTCATGGGAGCAACCCTTCCTGAAAGTAATTTGATGAACCGTGGTAACGTCGGTGCTCATGGCTTGGCGGCACCGGGGTTCATCGGCCGCGTGAAGTCGTGCGTTTCGCGGGATTCGTGCAGCAGCTTGCGCAACTGCGCCACGATCTCCGGATGCTCGGCCGCCACGCTCTTCGTTTCGCTGGGATCGTCGGCCAGGTTGAACAGCTCGTCCTGTTTATGCCCATGCCCGCGCTGGGCGGCCGTGCGTTTCTCGCGGTTCTTGTTGATTGTCGGGACAGCAGGACGATTCTCGTGCTCGATCAGTTTCCACGGCCCCTGCCGCACGGCATACTCCGCCGCAGCGGCGGCTTGCAGCACCACGCTGTCGCGGCCCGGCTTGGCCCGTGCATCGCCGAACCATGAGCTGCTCACGTCGAAGCTGTCCTCGGCGTTGCCGGCCGGCAAGGGGACTTTGAGCATGCTCGCTAGCGTGGCCAGCGTATCGGAAAGGCAAACGATGTGGTCGGAAACCGTGCCCGCAGGCACCTTGCCCGGCCAACGGACGATGTACGGCTCGCGGAACCCGCCCTCGTAAACGCTGGCCTTGCCACCCTTGAGAATACCATTGATGGCCAGCCCGGCATGAAACGCCGTGGTGGATTCATTCTTGCTGAGAGGATTGAACACCCCGCCGTTGTCGCTGGTGAAGATCAGCAAGGTATTGTCGGCCAGCTTGTACTTATCCAGCGTTTCCAGGATGCGGCCGACCGACCAATCGAGCTCCTCGATAAAGTCGCCATAGGTGCCATAAGGGCTGCCGTGGAAATTCTTCGAGGGGGTGATGGGGCCGTGAATCGCATTGGGGGCAAAATAGAGGAAAAAGGGCTTCTCGTGATTGGCTTCCAGCCAAGCGACGGCCTTGCCGGTGAGCTTGCCCATGGCCTCGTCGTCACGGGGCAGCGGATCGATGCCCAGCGTTTTGTGCTCCTTTCCTTCGACGGTGACCAATTGTCCCGGCACGCGATCGACCAACATGTCATTTTCAATGTAGGCCCGCGGCGGGTTGAAAAGATGGGCGGCGATGCCGAAGAAGTAGTCGAAGCCAACCTGCAAGGGACCGGGATTGAGCGGTTTGTTCCAATCGGCTTCGGAGGCCATCCCCAACCCAATGTGCCATTTGCCGATCGCCGCGGTGCGGTAACCCTGGCTCTTCAGGAGCGAGGCCAGCGTCATCCGGTTGGCTTCAATGAGCAGCGGAGCGTTACTGTGGATCCCGAAGCCGTCCTTCATGAAGGTCCGCCAGATGTACCGGCCGCTCATCAAGGCATAGCGGGTGGGCGAGCAGACCGAACCGGGGGCATAGGCGTTGGTGAAGCGCCGTCCCTCTTTGGCCAACCGGTCGCAATGGGGCGTATGCAGCCCCTTGGCGCCATAACAAGCGAGGCTCCCCCAGCCCAGATCGTCCGCCAGGATAATCACCACGTTCGGCTTTGAGACCTTCGGAGCCGCCTCGGCACCGGCCAGCGGCAGACAATACGAGAACAGCCATGTTGCCAGAATAATCGGGGAGCATCTCATGAAGAGGATCCTGTCAGGCGGGAAACCGAAGGCGGGAAACCGAAGGAGGAAAGCCGGCCGTGCGCGGCAACCTAGCTTTTTAACCCCGCTTACGGCCGCAGGTTTCGATCGATTCCGCAATTATTTCGAATTCGCCGGCGAGCCGGTTGTCAGCCAGACTCTCGCGGCTACAGATTGCCAACACCAAAGAAATGGGGAAAAGATCGCCCGAAAGCGAAACAAATGGTGCTGGAAAGCGATTATTATTGTTGCAAGGGGCCGTAGAAAGATATCGCTAGCGGGAGACGGTCCCTTGGTTGATTGCCTCGTGGACGGCTCCCGACGCCTGCCGCCATTTCCGCCCTCATCCCACCTTTGGAGCCGTGTCCCATGAAAAAGTCCCTCGTCTTGCTCATTATCGGCATGTGGGCCGGCGTCTTCCGTCCCCAGGCCTTGCCTCAAGCGGTGGGCCCGGACATTCCCTTGGATTCGCCCCACGGCGTCGCGGCAAGCCTGCTGCCGTTTGTCAAAGATCAGGCCTTCGCCGGCGCGGTAACGTTAGTCGCCTCAAAAGACAAAGTTCTCAGTCTCGAAACCGTGGGCTACAGCGATCTGGCAGCCAAGAGGCCGATGCGGGCCGACGATCTGTTCTTGATCTGCTCCATGACCAAGGTATTTACCGCGGCGGGCGTGATGATGCTGGTCGACGAAGGGAAGTTGAACCTCGACGACCCGGTGGAAAAATACTTGCCCCAGTTCAAGGGGCAAATGGTGGCCGTCCGAGAGGCCGACGGCCGGGTGCAATTGAAGAAGCCGGCCCATCCCATCACCATCAAGAATCTCCTGACGCACACCAGCGGGCTGCCGACGAAGACCAACGGCCTGATTCCCTTGTCTGAGAGTGTGCCGCAGCATGCGGCCAAGCCGCTCGGGTTCGAGCCGGATACCCAATGGCTCTATTCTAATGTGGGAATCAACACGGCAGGCCGGATCATCGAGGTCGTCAGCGGCATGCCGTATGGCGAATTCATCGAAAAGCGGCTGGTGGCGCCGCTGGGCCTGAAAGACACGACCTTCTGGCCCACGCCCGCGCAAGCCGCGCGAATCGCCAAGCCTTACCAGCGGAAGAAGGGGACGGACGAATTGGAGTTCGCCAGGATGGGCGCCTATCCCACTCCATCGAGCGATCACAAATGTGTTGCCCAGCCGTGCTCCGGGTTGTTTTCCACCGCCAGCGACATCGGGCGCTTCTGCCAGATGTTTCTCCAGGGGGGAATGGCCAACGGCACGCGCATCCTCTCCCAGCAGTCGGTGCGACAAATGACGATCGTCCAGACCGGCAAGATCGACCTCCACGGCAGCCCCGTGGAAGGCTGCGGGCTGGGGTGGCGGGTGGCGAAGAAGGCGCCCGGAACCGCCGACACCCTGAGCGTGGGCACCTTCAGTCACGGCGGCGCGCTGAAGACCGGCATGTGGGTGGATCCCCGGCGGCAACTGGTCCTGGTACTCATGATGCAACTCAATAGCCCCCAGCGCGCTGAATGCCAGCGGGCCCTGACCAAGGCCGCGCTGGCGGCGTTTGCCAACACCGCCACGAGCATCGACCCGCCGGCGCGCACACCGCAAACCGCCCAGCCCGCCGCAAAGTTGGGCACACCCGGTACGTTCAATCGGGCCAGGTTCTTTCCCGCTGCGGGACACGAACAAGCCATGCTGCACGGTAAATTCTGCGGATCGAACGCGTCCGCCAAGAGCGGTTACGAGGTCCTCGCCGAAATCACGGCCGCGCCGCCGGCGGGAAAGTGGACGGAAATCTCCTTCCCCAACACCAAGGCTTATCGCTGGATTCGCTACGAGGCCCCGCCGGGCTCGTATGGCATGGTGGCCGAGATGGAGTTCTATTTTGGAAAACGGAAAGGGCACGGACGCATGTTCGGTTCCTTGGGATGGCACTCCGAGGGGGCCGAGCGCGCGACGAATTGGCCCCGCGCGTTCGACAAGAAGACCGACACCTGGTTCTGCTCCGACACGTCTGACGGCCAGTATGTGGGCATGGACATGGGCGACTGGGCCACCGCCCAGACCCCGGAGTTAGAGCCCCCTGCGTGCGACCGGCGGGAACCTCTCGAAGTGGCCTTGAAGTGCGCCACGCGCGGAGCCGTGATCCGCTATTCGCTCTCCGGCGCGCCGACGCAGGAGGAAGGCACGCTCTATACCCAGCCCATCCGCCTGGAGCACACGGCAACCATTTTTGCGGTGGCTTTCCGGGAAGGGATGCCGCCCAGTCCGGCGGCCTCCGGCACGTATATCGTCGGCGCGGCGATCCAAGAGGGCTTGCACACGCTGCACGTCGGCAATAGTCTGACGGCCGCCCTGCGGCGTCTTCCGGCGTACGTGCACACAACCGGCTATCTGCACGATTACCGGGAGATGGTCAAGGACGCCGGGCAGACGGCATTCGCCTGGAGGAGCGTTCAATCCACCAACAAGGTAACGTGGGAAAAGCTGCTGGCGGGCATGGCCAAGATCGATCACTTCTCGGTGCTGCCGCGTCCGGTGTGTAAAAACGACGAGGCGCGCGCGGAGGAAGCCAAGTACGACGTCCTGTTCTTCAATGCCGTTCGCGCCAAGTGTCCGCAGATGCAGCCCTGGATCTTCGCCGAATGGCCGGCGCGAAAGCCGCAAGAGCGCCGGGGCGGTTGGCCGCCGATCTTCGACGCCCAGATGAAGGACCCATACCCTGCGCCGACCTACGAAGAAGCGTCGTCGGCATTGCTGATGCACATCGAAGCGATCCAGCAAAAGGTGCTACGAACCTATAAGCAAGGGAAGCGGCCGCGGATCGTGCCTGGCACGCTCGCCGTGGCGCGGCTGAAGAACCTGTTGGACGAGGGAAAGATCCCCGGCCTTTCCTCCGGCGACATGGGCGATCTTATGTTTCACGATAGCTTTCACCCGGACCGTCCCGGCCAATACCTGCTATGCCTGACCTGGTACGCCGCTTTTTATGGCCAGTCGCCGGAAAACAAGGTGCCGCCCGTGGGAATCGACCTGAGCCCGGCACAAGCCTCCGTGATGCAGCGCCTGGCGTGGGACGTGGTGAAGAACTATCCCGACTGCGGCTTCTACGAAGAGGGGACCACTCGCTGTGGGAAGCCGGCGTTTTCGCCCGCGGCGGAGAAGACCGGCGGCATGCGGCGGGTAACGCTCACCTCGGCGACGCCGGGAGCCTGGTTTCGCTACACGCTCGACGGCACGATCCCCACCCGTACGCACGGCTACGTCTACTGCGGCGTGGTGAGCGTGCGGCCGGGCATGACGTTCAAAGCCGTCGCTTACAAGAGCGGAATGGCCGATAGCGAGGTGGCCGAGGCCAAGCTCGATAAGATCCTGGCGTCGGCACGGCCCCAGCGCCCTGTTCCGCAACAGTGACAGCCCCTGGCCCTCAATCCTTCAGCAGCCGGCAATTCCCGGGCAGGCGCACCTCGACCGGCGCGGGGGACACGAGGCGGTAGGCGTTGGGCTGAACCCGCCTCAGGCTCACCGCGTATGGCCAGGTGACTTCGTCCCCTACGCCGTAATCGTAGAGGTCGAACCAGGTGCCCGGCGGAAAGTCCCGCGCCAGCCGATCGGCCTTCGCCTGCGGGTCGGCCCGTGCGTCCAGGATCACCTCCTTGCCGCTCCGCGCCTCGAGGATGCGATACTCGGCGCCCGCGAAGCCCGCGGCGTCGTCGGCGTCGCCAGCCGCGCGGGTCAGCCGGGCACCGTGGTAGTAGCGAAAGTGGTGCAGCGGGAAAGGGGTGGCGCAGAACAGCCGGTAGTCGCCGGTCCGCTGGCACTGGCCGGCGCCGATTCGCGAGTCCCAGTTCAGCCGCAGGGCCACCGCGCCGGGCAGGGCCTTCGATTCCAGCACCCGGTAAGCCGCCCGGCGGTCCGAATTGCCGATGAAGATGTCGGCCCCCACCAGCGCCGCGACGTTCGGGGGCGGGGGCGCAACCACGATCGCATCGTCGGCGCGGTGCACGCGGAGGATCTTGCCGCGGTACTCCGGACTTTTCAGGCTGATTGCGAAGGGGCCCTGCGCCAGCCGCGTGCCGCCGACCAGCGATAGCGCCACGACGGCGCCTTGTTGCTGGCGACAGAAGCCGAACCGCCCGGCGAAACGCACCGCGCCGGCCGAGTGCGCGACGGCCGGATCGCCCGCGGCAATCAGCGTGTCGGTGGCGCCGGCCAATTGCACTTCGCAGGCCATCGCGGCCATCCCCGGCTCGTCGCCGCCGGTAACCGCCAGCGGGCGGACCCGGCGGATGGTCGGCTGGCCCCGATAGGGTTCCAGCACGGAGAGGACCTGGGTCTTGACGGGGGCCGCGCCTTGCGCGTGCAGCAGGATCCACTTCATTTCATAGGGGCCGCCGGCCGGCGAGCGGCCGTCGCACAGGTTGACCTCGACGCCCGGGGCCTGGGGGATCGTGACCCGCAGGTGCAGGCCGTCGCCCGTCTTCAGCAGCCAGTCGGCCGACCACACCTCCTCCGCTCGGCCGCGCTCGACGTTGTAGAGATGGGGGAAGGCGAACATCTCGCCGTGCCAGCCGTACACGAGCCGGCTACAGCCGTGGGCCT
>Ga0181520_10014005_pt1 | contig 9999 bp, 6 predicted proteins | sample PEATcosm2014_Bin_29_FD_132451 | JGI IMG/M metagenome (GOLD analysis project Ga0181520, IMG submission 132451) | Peatland microbial communities from MTU Mesocosm Facility, Houghton, MI, USA - PEATcosm2014_Bin02_30_metaG | ecosystem: Environmental > Terrestrial > Soil > Wetlands > Peat | place... | reverse complement strand
CGATTTGCCGGCGATGGACAACGACGATTTCCGCCGCGGCAAGCCGACCAACCACAAGGTTTTCGGCGAAGGCATCGCCGTGCTGGCGGGCGACGCGCTGTTGACGCAGGCATTTGAAATCGCAGCGCAGGCCAAAGGCTGGCCTCGCTATCCGCACCGCGATTTGATCCTCGAAATCGCCAAAGCCTCCGGCTCGTTGCAACTCGTCGCCGGGCAGGTTGCGGATTTGGAAGGCGAGGGCGAAAAACTTTCCGTGGCCGAACTCCGCTACATCCACGAGCGCAAGACCTCCGCGCTGCTGTGCTGTTCCGTGCGGCTCGGTGGCATGAGCGCCAACTGCGCGCCCGCGCAGCTCGCCGCGCTCACCGATTTCGGCTACCACGTGGGCCTCGCGTTCCAGGTGATTGACGACATCCTGGACGTGACGCAGACCAGCGAGCAGCTAGGCAAGACGGCGGGCAAGGACGCGGCCGAGCAAAAGGCGACCTACCCGTCCATCGTGGGCCTGGAAAAATCGCGGAAGATTGCGGCGCAGCTGACGGCTAGGGCGTTTGCCGCACTGGACATTTTCAAAGGCAAAGCCGTGGCGCTCGAGGCGCTGGCAGAATTTTTATTGAAGCGGGATCGGTGAAAACAATCAGCGACAAAGATGCGATTGCTAAATTCAATTATAAAAGAGGCTAAACGAACGGATTCACGGTTCATCGAATTTGATGCTCAAAAGCCCTGTCACTGCTCCGCTCTGGCGGCGCAGTCTAGGAAGTTTCGGTGCGCTGGCGCGTTTTGGGGTTCCATCTGTTTCGCGTCCAGTTTTTTGTTGAAGTTTGGCAAATAAATAATATACTTTGCTCTAATCTTGAGACTTTTATCTTTTGTATTGTCCGCCGGTTTTCTGGCGCTGATGTTCGCCCCGTCGAACGCCGGCGCACAAGTGGGCGTTTGGACTTACCATAACGACAATCATCGCACGGGACAGAACACCAACGAGATGATTCTGAACCTGACGAACATCAACTCGACGTCGTTCGGCCGGCTGTTCACCAACATGGTGGATGGTTGCGTGTATGCGCAGCCGTTGTATGTGCCGGGCGTGGCGATTCCGGGGCAGGGCACGCAAAACATCCTGTTCATCGCCACGGAACACAACACGGTCTATGCGTTCGACGCGGACGTGCCGGTGACGGCGGGCGGTCTGCTGTGGAAGACGAACCTTGGCCCGTCGGCGGTGACGACAATCCCAGGCGGGTTTGCGGAACCGAATTTCGGGACGCGCTACAACAGCGGGAAATACACGGACATCGAGCCAGAGGTCGGCATCACGGGCACTCCGGTGATTGATACCAATTCAGGCACGCTTTATGTGGACGCGTTCACAGGCGAAATAAGCGGCGGCGTGACGAATTATTCTCACCAGATGCATGCATTAAACATCACGAACGGCACGGAACGAAGTTTCAGTCCGGTGGTAATCACCGCTTCGGTTGTCGGGATTGGCGTGGACAGCACCAATGGCCGGGTGACATTCAATCCCAAGCAGGAAAATCAGCGTCCGGCGCTGACTTTGGCGGGTGGCATCGTTTATGTCGCCTATGCCGGTTACGCGGATACCGATCCGTATCACGGCTGGATCATCGGATTCAACGCGACGAATCTGGTGCAACTGACCAACTATGTTTTCAACACGACGCCCAACGCAACAACTGCCGCGCCCGGCGCGGACGCGGGTGAAGGCGGCATTTGGATGGGGGGCGGCGGATTGGCCGTGGACAGCAGCACCAATCTGTATTTTGAGGTCGGCAACGGGAGTTTCAGCGCCACAAACATTTCCAGCGGCGTTGATTTCGGCGACAGTTTCATCAAACTTTCAACGACGAACGGGCTGGCGCTGGCAGATTATTTCACCCCGTGGGATCAGGCCGCGTTTCAAGCCGCCGACACGGACGTGGGCTCCGGCGGATTGCTGCTGCTGCCCGACCAGCCGGGGACTTTTCCGCACGAATTGCTCGGCGCGGGCAAGCAGGGGCAGATTTATCTGATCAACCGCGACCAGATGACGACGGGAAACAAACATTTCAACGCGACCAACGTCTTTGATTTTGTGGTGCAAACCAACATCGGGCAAATCAAAGGCTCGTATGACACGCCCGCTTATTTCAACGGCGGAATTTTTTACGCGAGCAGCGGCGACAAGTTGAAGCTGTTTTCCATCACCAACGGCCTGCTCTCCGGCACAGCGGTCTCAACCGGTTCGCGCACATTCAACGCCCCGGGGGCGACGCCGAGCATCTCCGCCAACGGAACGAACAACGGCATCGTATGGGCATTGCAAATGCCTTCGACTCTTGGGGGCGCGGGAACATTGGTCGCCTATAGCACCACGAATCTCACGACCGAACTTTACAACAGCGCAAACAACGCGGCCCGCGACCAGTTGGGCGCCGGCGTCAAGTTCGCCGTGCCAACGGTCGCCGACGGGAAGGTTTTTGTCGGCAGCTCGAATTCCGTTTCGGTGTTCGGTTTGCTGGCCGGGACATTTTCATTCAGTTTGGCGGCTTACAGTGTGCAGGAGAGCAACACCACCGCGACCATCACTGTGAACCGTATGGACGGAACGAACGGCGCGGCGCAAATCTCGTATGCAACGGTCGCGGGCGGGACGGCGTCGAACGGCGTTGATTACACCAGTGTTTCGGGCGCGCTGAACTGGACGAATGGCGAGATGGCGCCAAAAACCTTCAACGTGCCGATCCTGGGCAACACTCTGGTTCAATCGAACGTGACGGTGAACCTAGCCTTGAGCAATCCGACGAATGGCGCGTCGGCCATTGGACTGCAATCCACGGCGGCGTTGACGATCATTGAACCGGCCATTGACGCCTGGAAGCTCGCGTATTTTGGAACCAACGCCAACAACGCCGCGATTGCCGGCGATTCGGCAGACCCGGAGCATGATGGCATCGTCAACCTGCTGGCGTATGCGTATGCCTTCAATCCCCTCGTTGCCAACACAAATCCCTTCACCGCCAGTCTTGCGGGAAAAAATTTCCTGCTTCAATTCCCGCGCAACACCTCGGCAAGCGACATCACCTTCATCGTCCAGTCCTCGACCAATTTGATCACGTGGAGCAACCTGCTGACTTACACCGCCGCGAGTGGCTGGGTGACGAACTCGCCCGGCGCGGCAATCGCCGAATCCGCGCCCACGGGCACTCCGCCCAACCAATACGCGACCGAGACGGTCACGAGTTCAACGAACGTGATGGTGAACGCGACGGGGCAATTTCTACGGCTGGAAGTGCTCCAGTAAAAGGAGCGCGTTGCATAGCTGGAAATAAAAATGGGGCACTACCCGTTGCCGAGTTGCTACACCGGCAATCAAACGCCTTGCTCAGCTCGTCGAGACTATCCAGTCATGTCTACGGGAGGGTACGCCCCTTGCCCCGAATAGCTTCAGTTTATTTAACCAATTGCTTTGTATCAACTTTCATTCATTCCACTCGCCGGTTTGGAGATACGGCTTGAGCTTTTCCTTGAGCGTTTCGCGGCCGCGATGGATGAGCGATTTGGTGGCGGAAAGCGAGCAGTCCAGAACTTCGGCAATTTCCTCGTAGCTCAATTCGTCCTGCCGGCAGAGCAGGATGGCGGTGCGCTGGTTTTCGGGCAGACCGGCGAGCGCCTCCCCGATTTTCTGCGCCAGCTCACCTTGCAGCAGTTTATCCGGCGGGGCGATTTGCGATTTGTCCTCGTATTGCTGGCGCGGCTGGTCCTCGTGTTCGGCGTGCGGCTCCTCGATGGATTCGGCGGGATGGCGCGAGCGGCGGCGGATTTCGTTCAGGCACAAATTCCGCGCGATGGTGAAGAGCCAGGTGGAGAATTTCGCGGTTTGCCGGTAGCGGCCGCGGGACTTGTAGGCTTGAAGAAAAACATTTTGCGCCAGGTCCTCGGCTTCGATTTCGTCGCGCAGCGTGCGGTAGATGAAATTCATCACGGGCTGCTTGTATTTTTCCACCAATTCCGCAAATGCCGCCCGGTCGCCGCGTTTGGCACGGAGCATCAGCGCGGCATCGGGGTCGGGTTGGACTGGCATCGCGCGCAAAGTGTAACAAATTCAGATCTCACGGAAAGATTTCGCTGTGTCCATCTTCCCCGCCTTCGTTCTCCTCCTTCAACCTCGAAATCCAAAACGAGGACAAGGAGTGCAACGGCATTGCTTGCTTTGAAGTCGTTTTGCGCCCAATTTATGCGTCCGTGCAGGATTTGCTAAAAAAAATTGAAGCCGCCGCCGAAACACGTTTGACGATGCCGGCGAACAGCACCGCCGTTGAGAAGCTCGCGTGCTACAAGGGTTTTCTCAAGGTCCAGTCGCACCGGCTCAAGTTGCTGCACCGGGCGGGCGCAGGTGGACGCGATATTTGCGCGGGCCGGGCGGCGATACTGGATGCGCTTCTGCGGCATCTGTGGGCGTCGGCGAAAAGCAGCCTGTCCCCTCAGGCGCAGAAGGAATTTCCGCCGCTGGCACTGGTGGCCATCGGTGGTTATGGCCGCGCGGAGCTGAATCCCCATAGCGACATTGACTTCATGTTTCTGCACGATGGCCAGATCGCGGCGAACAAGCCGCTGCCGTATTTGTCCCGGCTGATTGACGGCGTGTTGTATCCGTTGTGGGATATCGGGCTGAAAGTCGGCCATTCGGTCCGCAGCATTGACGACTGCGTGAAGATCGCCAACACCGACATGCAATCCAAAACGTCACTCATCGAATCGCGGTTGATCGCGGGTGACGAGTCGTTGTTCAAAAGGTTTCAAAAAACGCTCGTGGCCCGGTGTGTGGACGGCTTTGAGGAAAAATACATCGCCCTGCGGCTGGAAGACCAGTCGGCGCGGCGCTCCAAATTCGGCAATTCGGCCTGCATGCAGGAGCCGAACCTCAAAAATGGCTGTGGCGGCCTGCGCGACTTCCAAAATCTGCTGTGGATGGCGTTTTTCAAATACCGCACGCGCTCACCCCGTGAATTGGAGCAGCGGGAATTCGTCGGTGAAATCGAATGCAAACAGCTCGAGGCAGCCTATGATTTCCTGCTGCGTGCACGGACGGAACTGCACTATCACGCCAACCGCCCGCTGGATGCGCTGGGAAAAAACCTACAGCCTGCCGTTGCGCACGGCCTCGGCTACCGTGACCGCTCGCCGAGCCGGCGCATCGAGAAATTCATGCGCGACCTTTACACACACATGAGGAACATCCTGCTCATCACGCGCACGCTCGAACAGCGCATGGCTCTGTTGCCGGCGGCGCCCAGCCGGCTTTCGCTGCGCGCGTGGTTGCCCAAACGCGCCCGAACGGTGGAGCCGGTGGACGGTTTTTTGTTTCTGGACGGCGAGATTTGCGCCGCGTCCAACCGCATTTTCCGCGAGCAGCCCCGGCGTTTGATGCGCGTTTTTCTCCACGCGCAACAGCGCGGTTTGAAATTGCACCCCGACCTTGCGCAGCTCATTCGCAGCGAGCTTTCGCTGGTGGACCGCGATTTTCTGAACGACGAGCATGTGCGCGAGACCTTCCTGACGATTCTGGAACGCCGTGGCGAAGTGGCACCGGTGCTCCGCGCAATGCACGAGGTAAATCTGCTCGGCAAATACATTCCTGAATTCGGCAAGCTCACCTGTCTTGTGCAGCACGAGTTTTATCATCAATACGCCGCCGACGAACACACGCTGGTTTGTCTCGAACAACTGGATCGTGTGTGGGAGGCAAAGGACGAGCCGTATGTGCATTACGCCCCGCTGTTTCAGGGTCTGGAACGTCCTGGATTGCTGTATCTCGCGCTGCTGCTGCACGACGTGGGCAAATCGGAAAGCCACAAAAAAGGCGATCACCCTCAGATCAGCGCGGAGATGGCAATGCGCGCGGCAAAACGGCTGCGGATGGAGGCTTCGGCGGCACGCCTGCTACGTGTCGTCATCGAAAACCATCTGCTCATGGCCAGCGTGTCGCAGCGGCGCGATCTCGACGACCAGGAGGTCATCCGCCATTTTGCGGAGCAGATGGAGACGACCGAGACCCTTAACCTGCTCACGTTGCTGACATTCGCTGATTCGCAAGGCACGAGCGACAAGCTGTGGAATGGCTTCAAGGACTCGCTGCTCTGGCAATTGCATTCGCGCGCGACGGAGTTGCTCTCAGGGGGCACTGAATTCGTCCGCGCCGAGGAAAAGCAACGTGAACTGCTATCGGAGGCAGTCCGCGAACTGGCACCCAAGCCGATCGCCGCCGAGGAGGTGGACGCGCACTTTGCCACCCTGCCGGCGCGATATTTCCAGATTCATACGGCGAAGGAAATTTTAGGCGACCTCGAACTTGTCCATCATTTCATGTGCCAATTGATTCTCGAAGACGACCGCGCGCTGGCGCCGGTGACCGCGTGGATGGATGAACCCGACCGCGGTTACAATGTTGTAAAGATCTGCACTTGGGACCGCGCAGGTCTGTTCAGCAAGATCACCGGCTCGTTGAGCGCCGCCGGGCTGAATATTTTGGGCGCCCGGATTTTCACCCGCGCCGATGGAATCGCACTCGACACGTTTTTTGTCAATGATGGCCGCACCGGCAATCCCGCCAATCGGGAGCAACACGACAAATTTGCCGCGCTGCTTGAAAAAGTTTTGATTGGCGAAGGTGTGGACCTGCCCGTGCTCATCGCGCGGCAGATGATCGGACGTCCGGTTTATGAAGCTTATGCAGGAGAGCGGATGAAAACGCAGATTAACTTTGACAACGAAGCTTCCGAAACACAGACACTCATCGAGATCCAGACCGAAGACCGGCTTGGTTTGCTTTATGCGATTTCCCAGACATTTTCCGAACTGGCACTGGACATTGCCAGAGCGCGCATCGTGACCGAACGCGGCGCGGCCATTGACAGTTTTTATGTGTGCGAACTGGGCGGGGACAAGGTCCTGTCAGCCGAACGGCAGAGGAAGATTGAAAACGGATTGCGACAGGCCATTCACCGGCTTGAGGCGGCGAAGTGAATGGACGCAAATCAATTGCCAGGGGACGATTTGTTTGGTAGAAGTGCATCGTGTGGCTCGGTGCTTACGGTGATGGGACTCCGATGTGAGTTTCAGAACGGAAGCGGGTGTGGTTCAGTGGTAGAATGCGGGCTTCCCAAGCCTGAGATGAGGGTTCGATTCCCTTCACCCGCTCCAACTTCATAAAAGCTAATAGAATCAATGCTTTTGTGAAATTCAGAAGTTTTGACGTGGCAAAGTAAGACATAGATGCCCTGTTTCCTCCTTCGCTGCTTGCTTCGGTGCGCTGAGCCGTGGTTAAATTCCCGCGCATGAAATTCCATTTCCTTGGCGCGACGCGCACAACCACCGGCTCCATGTATCTCATCGAGGTCAATGGCAAACGCCTCTTGCTCGAATGCGGCCTCTACCAGGGCCACCGCGAGGAAGCCACGAACCGCAATTGCTGTTTTCCCTTCGATCCCCGGCAGATTGACGCCGTCGTCTTGAGCCACGCGCACATTGACCACTCCGGCAACCTGCCGAACCTCGTCAAGCAGGGCTATGACGGCCTCATCCATTGCACTGACGCCACGCGTGACTTGTGCAACATCATGCTCATTGACTCCGCGCACATTCAGGAGCAGGACGCGCTCTTCGTCTCCAAGTGGCGCGCGAAAAAACATCAGCCGCCCGTCGAACCGCTCTACCGCATCCCCGACGCGGAAAAGGCCGTGAGACAACTGGTCGCGCATGGCTACGAAGAAACCTTCTCCGTGGTGGACGGCGTGAACGTCACCTTCCGTGATGCCGGCCACATCCTCGGTTCCGCGCAGGTAATACTGGACTTTCAGGAAAAAGGACGGAAATTCCGCTGGCTGTTCAGCGGCGACGTGGGCCGCGGTGGCGATGAAATCTTGCGCGATCCGATTCCCGTCGAGAATGTGGATTACCTTCAGATCGAATCCACCTACGGCGGACGCGAGCACGCCGTCCGCACCGATGCCGACGCGACCGTCTGCCGGCTCGTCGGCGACGCCCTCAACCAAAAGGGCAAGGTCATCATCCCGTCGTTTTCCGTCGGGCGCACGCAGCAGATTGTTTATGTGCTGCACCAGATCACTTTGAGCGGCTGCCTGCCGCGCGCGCCGATTTTCGTGGACAGCCCGTTGAGTGTGAACGCCACGGAGATTTACCGGAAACACACCGAATGTTACAATGAAAGCATCGCAAAGTTTTTGCGCGAGAATGCGAACCCCTTCGGCATGGCAGACCTCACCTACATCAGCAGCGCCGGGGATTCCAAAAAGCTGAACGACCGCAAGGAGCCGATGGTCATCATCAGCGCGTCGGGCATGTGCGAAGCCGGCCGCATCCGGCATCACTTGAAGAACAACATCGGCAATAAGAAGAACCTCATCCTCTTCATCGGCTATTGCGCCGAAGGCACGCTCGGCGACCAAATCACCAAGGGCAAAACACCTGTGAACATCTTCGGCGAACCGTATGATGTCCGCGCCAAGATCGTTTCCCTCGACACCTATTCCGGCCACGCGGACAAAAATGAATTAAAACAATACGTCCAGCGAATCACCGGCAACATCCGTCGCGTGTTCTGCATCCACGGCGAGGAATCCCAATGCCTCGCCCACGCCGAAACCTTGCGTGTGATGAAGCCGAACGCCAGTGTCCTCGTGCCGGAATACCAGCAGGTCGTGGAAATCTGATCCGCTGGAATTCAGTTTTTCAAATTAACTCACTTGTGTGTTTCATAATTAAACTTTTGGTGAGCGGCATGAAGGACCTCCAACCGCCATCGTCAATTGAGCCAACGATGCGCAAATTCCCTCGTTTGCCTGAATCGTAAAAGATATTGAATTCAATCTGCCATTCTGTGCCAGATGGGGCTTGTACGGTGATGTTTTTCGGGACATTTACTAACTCGACGAGTTGCGCATAAGGTTGACGGACAAATACCGAGAGTTGTTCATCAAGAATGGATTGTGCTTCGAGTTTATTCATCTGATTCACTCCCTGAAATTCACGAACTGGACGGCCACGGGAAATTCATGGGCGCGCACGGCGGCGATGACGGCCTGCAATTCGTCGCGGCTCTTGCTGTTCACGCGCACGGCGTCGCCCTGAATCTGCGTCGTCACCTTGAACTTGCCGTCGCGAATGAACCCGGTGATCTGCTTGGCCACCGCCGTCTCAATGCCCTGCTTGATCTTGATGACCTGACGCGCGTGGCCGAGCGGCGAGACGTCCGGGTCGCACTGCTCCACGCTCTTGAGGCTGATGCCGCGCTTGGCGAGCCTGCCGATGACCATTTCGTTGAGCGTGCGCACCTTGAAATCGTCCTCGGCGGAGAGCTTGATTTCGTTTTTCTCCAAAACGATCTCAGCCTTGCTGCTCTTGAAGTCGAAGCGGTTGGCCAGTTCCTTTTTGGCCTGGTTGACGGCGTTTTCAACTTCCATCGAGTTGACCTGCGAAACAATGTCGAATGAAGGCATGATTCAATTTGTGATTTACGATTTACGATTTTGTCCGCTGGCGCAAATCTTAAATTGGAGATCGCCCCCCGCCGGTTCGCATTTGCTGATTGAATGTTTTGAATATTTTTGCCAGTTTCCGCCAAACCGAGCCGTCAAATGACCGAGATCAAAATCAACGCCGACATCGAGCCGTGCCTTTCGGTGGTCATGCCGGTTTTTAACGAGGCGGCCACGGTGGCGAACGTCGTCAAAACCATGCTGGCGCAGCGACCCGTGCAGCAGATCGTTATTGTGGACGATGCCTCCACTGACGGCACCTGGGAAAAATTGCAGCCGCTCGCGCAAAATGAGCCGCGCATCAAACTTGTCCGCCATGAATTCAATCAGGGCAAGGGCGCGGCGTTGAGGACGGGATTTGCGCAGGCCGCGTCGCCCATCGTCATCATCCAGGACGCCGACTTGGAATACGACCCGGCGGAGTATCACCGGCTGCTCG
>Ga0181520_10014000_pt1 | contig 10001 bp, 7 predicted proteins | sample PEATcosm2014_Bin_29_FD_132451 | JGI IMG/M metagenome (GOLD analysis project Ga0181520, IMG submission 132451) | Peatland microbial communities from MTU Mesocosm Facility, Houghton, MI, USA - PEATcosm2014_Bin02_30_metaG | ecosystem: Environmental > Terrestrial > Soil > Wetlands > Peat | place... | reverse complement strand
TGCCGTCTCAAAAGGGTGCTGAAAACCAGCTGTCTAACTCACACAAAATAAACAGCCGAATCTCACCGATCCGGCCGTGTCAAAAGGTGTGGGTTCAGATACGCGCGCCTGAGAAGAGAGATTGCGAAGCCATATCCCCGTTGAACGGCAAGGCCGGTAGGACTTCAGGAGTCTGGCCGCCTTGAACCAAGACTCATGAGTACCGAAGTCTAGATGGAAGCCGAGCAGATCAATCGTCATCTGCGGGCGCCTTGAGAGTCGGCTTGTGCAGAAAGATTCTGCTTTGGGGCACTCACTAAGCACCAGTGCGGCTGCTACCAACTCTCCTTCGATTTTTGCTGCTTCGACCAGAGGAAATCGACAATTTGGTGGATGTCCTCTTCACTGAGCAGGCTCTTCCACGAGGGCATGTACAGGGGCGGCGTCGGGCCGGATGCTTTGTCTAATGGGGGCGCCCGGCCGTTGCGAATCACGGCAATGATTTCATCCTTGGTGTAATCGTCCGAGACATGCAGAAGCGAGGGCACTTCGCCGCCCTGCGCATTGGGATTGGGGAGACCTCCCTGCAGTTCAGTGCCGTGGCAGCCGGCACAACCGAAGCGCGCAAAATCGCGCTTGCCTGCTTCGATCGCGGCGTCCTCGGGCGTGAGGGCATGGCCCCTGCCGGACAAGATTTCCTGCGCATCCTGCGCCGTGGCAGAGGCCATAAACGCGACCAGAGCTTTGCGCGCATTTGTCTCCAGATCATATTCAGGCATCGAGCTTCCCGGATAGACAAGATCCGGATTGACCAGTTGCTCGTCGAGCCATTCTGGCGAGTGCTGCTTGGTGACGCCGAGCAGATCGGGTCCTGACTTGGCACCGATTCCTCCAATTGCATGGCAGACGATGCAATTCTTTTCGACGAAAAGCTGACGGCCATATTCGGGACTGGGAATCAGGCGCACGCTCGAGTAGTACGTGCCCATTTCCTCGTTGGTGAGCGAAAGCATGTAATAGGTGAGCGCGCGCGCCTGTTCAGTCGTGAAATGGAAATTGGGCATGGGGGAACCGGCAGAAACCGCGTTTGGCGCCAGAAAATGGTGTTCGAGCCATTCGGGAGAACGGCGGTTTGCCCCCTCTTCGGTGAGGTCGGGACCGATGCTACCCCCCACGCCGTTCAATTTGTGGCATCCCCGGCATCCCTGCGTCTCAAAAAGATGCCGGCCTTCAGTCAGTTCCGGCACGCCGGGAACGTCGCCTTCCTTGTGGCATCGTCCACAGGAGGCGCGGATGTAGTCCCGGGTAAGGAGAGGCGTTTGCCAGAAATCTACTTTGCCGTGGGCGGCATCCTTCTCGGTTGCCAGGCCCTGGCCTCCGTGGCAGATGGTGCAACCGAATCGCGACGGGATGTGCGGACCAAGGCCAGCATGATAGCGGAAGGGTTCCGGCGCGTTTTTCATCGTGGGGTCATCCACGCCGAGGTGACAGGTTGTGCAGCGGTCTACGCGCTGCAGGCCGGTCAACATCACCTGGTGAATCTCGGGAGGCGTAGCCAGCACGGCGGCCTTGGTCACGGCGCTGGGTTCCCCTTGCGCCTCAAGCTGCAGGAAGTTGCGCTGGCAGGTCTTCCAGGAGGGCGTGCTGGCCTGCCACACTGCCGCGACGATGAGCGCCAGAGCCAGCGTACTCAGCGCGAAAAAGATTTGTGGAAGTCTGCTTCGCATTACTCTGCCCCCGCAACGACATGAACCCACGGTGGAATCAGCGCCCAACCCGGGCCCCGGAAGAAGGTGCCGACGACGATCAGGATCAGGTTGGCAACAACAAAGATCGAAAACAGCCAGAGAGCCCACTTGCGGTCAGAAGGACGGCGGCTCGAGTTCCGGTCGTAGTAGGGGATTGCCAGCAACACGATAACCATGAGTGCGGGCGCAACCACGCCACCGAGCAGCGCAGAGTGGCTGACAAGTTCCTGCAACCCCAGAAAGTACCACGGCGCTTTGGCGGGGTTTGGTGTTTTGGCCGGATTTGCCAGCTCTTCAAGTGGTGCATGAAAGAAGAGGGAGATGGCCATGATGCCAGTCACGGTGACCATCAGCGCGATCGCTTCGCGGAAGAAAGCGTAGGGATAAGAGAAGACGGCGTCTTCTTCCTCTTCGGGAGTTACGGTTTCAAAGATCGGCTTGCCGGTGACGACTTCCATGAGCCCATAGGTCTTGTCTTTTGATGCAGGCCCGGTTTTCAGTGGGGCAATCTCAAGCGGAGAGCCGATGGTGACCAGAGTCTCAGTCTTGCTCGGCTTTAGTTTCCAGACCGGTCGCGAAAGGCCGCCGTCCTTGCGGACGCGCCAGAAATGGACGATGGTCAACAGAATGATGAGGGTTGGCAGGACCGCGACGTGGAGCACATAGAAGCGCAACAACGCAGCCTCTCCAACGCTGTGACCGCCAAGCAGCAACTCGCGAAGCTGCCCGCCGACGATCGGCGCATAACTGCCGATATTCGTTCCGACCGTAATAGCCCAGTACGCCAGTTGATCCCAGGGCAGCAGATAGCCGGTGAACGATAAGCTCAGGGTTAAAAGCAGGAGAAACACGCCAATCACCCAATTGAATTGGCGTGGCTTCTTGTAGGAGCCGGTGTAGAAGACGCGGCACATATGAAGAAACACGCAAATCACCATGCCGTGAGCCGCCCAGCGGTGCATGGCACGCAGGAACGGCCCCATGAAGACGACGAACTGGAGGTCCTTCATGTCCTGGTAGGCCTGCGGAGGATACGGCCTGTAGTAGCACATGAGAGCAATGCCGGTAGTGAGCAAGATCACGAAGAGAAAGAAGGTAATAAAGCCCAAGTAAAAGGTGTGTTTGAAGCGTAGATTTTGCTTCTTCACCTTGGCAGGATGCACATGCAGCCAGACATTGAAAAAGACCAACTCGGACTTTCCCTTGTCAGTCGACAAGGGGTCTCGTCGAACGATCGATTGCCAGAATTCGCGAATTAGATTCATCATTACACCATCAACCGGTAGTTCGAGGGCACGACCTTGTCCTTGTCGACCCGGAGCTGTCCATCGCGGGTAAGAGTTACCTCAAACCAGTTCAGTGCGCGCGGAGCCGGGCCATGTTGCACCGCGCCATTGGCCCCGAATACGCTGCCATGACACGGGCAGTGAAAGCGCTGGTCACTCTGCAGGTAACCCACCGTGCATCCAAGATGAGTGCAGACGGCGCTGGCCACTGCAAACCCCTTATCTCTGTCGCGAAACACATAGATCTTCTCGTCCGCGAGAAACGTGGGAGCGCCGAAGGGAAAGTCCGCAGGATTACCGATCTTTAATGATTGAGGCGGTTCATAGAAGACACTCGGTACCAGAAACCGCAGCACCGCTCCCAGGCTCACTCCTACTCCTGCGCACAGCGCGACCAAACCAGCGGTTCCCCAATTGAGAAATGCTCGACGGTTCATTCTCATGCTCCCTTATTCAAAGACTTCACGCTCTTGCCGTTCCAGGGTCTCCATGGTGATGGCCTGCGTGGGGCATCGGTCGGCACAAAGGCCGCAACGGATGCATTTTTCTTCGTTTTTGATAATCGCGCCCGCCTGCCCTGCTTTCAACTCGGCAGCGCCAACGCCATAACGCTGTTTGATCAGGACGTCATACCGCTCATCGCCACTTACCTGTACGAGATCCACCAAACGGAGACAGTTTTCCGGACAGATATCCACGCATCCAGCGCAGAGGATGCACTTCGATCCATCGAAGATCGTATTGACCTGGCAGTTGAGGCAGCGCAATCCCTCGGCACGCCCCTGTTCCTCATCAAAACCCAACTCAACCTCGGCGATCCCGATGCGGCGGTTGGCGGCGAGCACCGGCATTTTCTGACGCGGCGTGGTAAGGAACCCGCGCGGCATCTTCCAGTCAGCGAGAATGCGGAAGCGGTTGCGCACGGTCTTCTCTGTCTTGCCGCAAAGATAGAGGTGAATGGAGCGCGCAGAGCGATGGCCATTAGCCACGGCTTCAACAAGAATGCGCGGACCAAAGGCTACATCTCCACCGGCAAAGACGCCTGGAGCGGTAGTGCTGAGATCATCGTCGATCTTGAGAATGCCGCGCGGTGTAACCTGCACCCCATCTTCATTGCTGAGGTAGGAAAGGTCCGCCTGCTGGCCGATGGCGAGAATTACGCTATCGCAGGGAATCACCTTTTCTTCGTCGCTGAATGCCGGATTGAAGCGGCCATTTTCGTCAAATACGGTGAGGCAACGGCGAACCCGAAGGCCCGTAGCGATTCCATCCTGGCCCACAATTTCCTTAGGTCCCCAGCCATTGTCCACCACAATGCCTTCGTGCTCAGCCTCGTCCACTTCGCCTTTCCATGCGGGCATTTGCGCACGCGATTCCAGGCTGACCATGTCGACCTTTTCAGCTCCCGAGCGCATGGCCATGCGAGCCGCATCCAGGGCCGGCTGCAGACTCTTGTCTTCCTCAGCGGGGGCAGCAAAATCGACCGCTTCCTGCACCAGGCGTACCGCGGCTCGGGCTACATCGATGGCCACATTGCCGCCTCCGACGACGACCACGTGCTTGCCGAGTTCGATTTCGAAGCCGAGATTGACGTTGATCAGGAAATCGATGCCGTTGTAGACACCCGCCAGGTGCGCGCCCGGAATATTCAGTTCGCGGCCCTTGTTGAGGCCAGTGGCCAATAGGACCGCATCGAAGTTGGATCGCAACTTTGCAAACGAAATATCGCGCCCTACAGTCACGCGGGTGTGCAACGTGACGCCCATCGCCAGGATATTGTCTACCTCCATCTTGATGATTTCCCGGGGGAGGCGGAACTGCGGAATGCCCAGATAGAGCATGCCGCCGGGGACTGGGGCGGACTCGAAGACTTCCACCGTGTACCCCAGGAGAGCGAGATCATGCGCGCATGTCAGGCCGCACACACCGGCTCCCACAATTGCTACGCGCTTGTTTCGCTTTGGCGCAGGAGGCAATGCCTTTCGTACAGGATCGTGGCCGGTGCCGAGGTTGTGGCGGTCGGTGGCATAGCGCTTGAGTGCGCAGATCGCGATCGGCTCGTCGATCTTGCCGCGACGGCAGTTATCCTCGCAGGGATGCGCGCAGATCCTCCCCAACACATAGGCAAAGGGGTTCGGTGCGCGTGCCAGCATGTAAGCTTCCTCATCCTTTGAGATCCCGATCGCTTGCACGTATCGACCGCATTCGGTGTGGATCGGGCAGGCGGACTGGCAGGGAATATTCTTGTCGAAGTATTCCCGGTCCGGGATTGTGATGGAATAGTTCATGCGCTCCCTGCTCTGGCGGTGTCAGCTAAGGAATATTCAAACCAAATCGACGTTTGCCTGATTCAGATCCCCGGCAAGCGGCCAGCTGCTTGCCGGGGGTGAGGACTACTTCGTAACAACGGCCGAGTGAGACCTTACTGCTGTTGGGCCTTCAACTTTTCAATCTCTTCGTCCGACAGGGACTTCGAGAATGCCGAAGGGTTCTTGTCCTTACGCGTCTCCTGGTCGTAGGCGAGGAATTCGTAGATCGCCTTGCCCTGGCTGTCGCTGATTCCCGAGTTCGGCTTGTGCATCATGCGCTTCACATAGCGCGCCCATTCGTCCTTGGTCATGGTTGTGTTGATGGGGCGTGCAATAGTGTGACACTTAGAACACTTGTCGGTAAACATCTTGTACGACTTCTGCTGTTCCGCCGGGTAGGAAGAGACGTCGATTTTGTTGGGACCCTTGTCTTGTGGAAGGGTTACGTTACTGGTCTGCGCGGTCAGAAACAAGGGTGCGCTTAAACATGCGAGTGTCATAAATCGAAGTGCAATGTGCATCTCAGTTTCTCCTTACCACATGAACCGAAAATCAAGTCTGAAGAGTTTGTCGGTCGTGCCCACGAGAGCGACCGGGTCGCCATCATGTTCCTGATTGTATGTAGCGCGGACCACTACATTGCCTAGGGTGGTTAAAGCGTGCTCGGCGCCAAAGCCCCAGGCCCGCGTGTGCATGAGCGGCTGCGGAGGGATCTTGGCTGTGCCGCGATCCAAGCGGGCCATCAGCACTGTACCTGTCTTGATGTAGTAGTCTGCCTCACCGCGATAGGTATCTGCGCTGTAGTACGACATGGGAGATGTTTGATCCCAGCGCCAATCGTCATGGCTGTGAATGTATCCTCCCAGCAAATCCAGCTTGTCAAAGAACAGGTAATTACCCATTGCTCCTGCGCGATAGAAGGTCGGGCGATAGGTGAATTGGTTGTCTGCGCCCGCGTTTTGTATCTGGTCTTTCGACCCTCGGTAGAACAACACGGTCACGCCGCCGTCGGGTCCAAACCAGTAATCGGCATCAGCCCAGACATCCTTGGAGTTCTTGGTCGAGCCAGCAAGAATCTCGCTGCCGTCGGCATTCAACCCGTTTGTGACCTTGGCGGAGACTGCAAAGATATTCTTGAAATAATTCGAAGCCCACGTGTAGCCCACATCCACGCCTACAGGGTGCTGATCTAGCGTGAAGTTGATCGGATCGACATTGACAAGAGTGTAGGCGGGGTCTGAGAAAAGGTTATAGAACATGGCGGCCCGAGTTCCTTCGCCCTCCTGCATATGAATCTCGCCACCCTTGACGAAGAAGCTGCTGTTTGCGCGGCCGGCGGTGTATACGCCAAACCCCTGCTCTAAATCGCTTCCTCCATCCTGGTAAAGCTCGTAGTGCCCGAAGTAGGAGAAGCCGGTATCCGGTACGGTACCGGCCACGAACAGCGCAGCCTCGTCTAGGTTGAAGCTGGAACAAGAGGAACTCTGCTGGGCGTCGCTGCCGCACGAGGTGGAGGGGGATGCGGAAGTCGTGTTTCCTGCGTCGGCGACAGTTTTGTCGTCGGTGACGCTGCCCTGCAGAATCAAAGCGAATGAGTTGGTGAGGCTGAATTTAATGTCCTTGTCCAGCGCTGTAATCTTTGGCGCTGGCTTGGTCCCGTCCATCTCATCCGGCGGCATCCGGTAGCCCAGGCGTTTGAACATATAGCCGTTCTTGTTTAAGGCCGGCGGAACGGTATGGCAGGTGTAACACTTGACGCCGTACTTGCGCGCAAACGCCGGAATCGCGTTCCCCGCTTGGGGCATCAGCAAGGTGAGACCAAACACTAACAGGATTGCCTTTAGGCCTGAGTTCCAGAGTTTCATGTGCGGGAGCTCCTGCACGCTCCTACGGCATCTCTTGGGCCAATGTAAATTCTCTTTTTTATCAATGACTTGCCGAGCTCATTTCCGACAAGATGGGGATATCATTCCCCAATTCCCAGGTCGTTCTGGGGAATTGGTTCCCCACCCTGTGAATCTTTCTCCCGCTTGAGCAGGCTATAGAAGGTCTTCCGGTCTACCCCGGCCTCTCGCGCGGCGGCGCTGACATTGCCGGCGCAACGCGCCAGCACGGCCTGCGCATAGCTGCTTTCGAAGCTGGCAAGGTATTGCTCCCTGGCATCCTTCCACGGAAGGGTAGAAAGGTTGCCAACACCCTCTACCGCCGGAGCATCCTCTTCTAGGTCTTCCGGTCGCAGTTCTCCACCGGGGTGCAAGGCTGTGAGACGCTCCATCACATTCTTAAGTTGACGCACGTTTCCGGGCCAGCGCTCCTTCAGAAGTGCCTCATAGAATCGCGTTGAACCGTAAAGGCTCTTGCCGTAGCGACGCGAGAACCGTTCGAGGAAGAAGCGCGCCAAGTGCGGAATATCCTCTGGCCTCTCGCGCAGTGGCGGCAGTTTGACCGTGACGACGCCAAGACGGTAATAGAGCTCCTCGCGAAAGGTGCCTGCCTTGATTTTGGCAAGCAAATCCTGGTTGGTTGCGCACAGGATACGGCAATCGACGCGCACCTGAGTGAGTCCGCCCAGCCGCCGCAAGGACCGTTCCTCCACAAAGCGAAACAGGCGCGTTTGCAGCTCCACGCCGAGGTCGCCGATCTCGTCAAGAAACAGAGTGCCGCCGTCGGCCGACTCAATCAGCCCTTTCTTGGTGCGTTCCGCTCCAGTAAAGGCGCCACGCTCATAACCGAACAGTTCGCTCTCAATCAGGGACCCCGGCATGGCGCTGCATTCCACCGGAACAAATGGGCCATCTTTTCGCCGGCTAAGGCTGTGGATGAACCGAGCCGTCACCTCCTTGCCTGTGCCGCTCTCGCCCAGGATCAACACGGTGGCGTCGGTGGCCGCAGCCCGCCGGCACTTGTCCATCTGATCCAGCATTACGGCGCTGCGGCTCTGGGCTGCCTCTGTTTCACCCAGAGATTCAAGGCGACCTTGCAGTTGGGCGACTTCATGTTGCAACGCGGAAAGGGAGAGCGCCCGATTCACCACCAGCAACAGATCTTCGCGCTTGAAAGGCTTCTGGAGGTAATCGAATGCTCCATTGCGCATAGCCAGCACAGCACTCTCCACCGATGCAAAGGCGGTGAGGAAGACGATAGGAAGCGAGGGATGGGCTGCATGCAACCGAGCGAAGACTTCCTCTCCCGACATCCTAGGCATCCGCACATCGAGAAGAACCAGATCAGGTGGATTCGCCAGGGCTTCTGCAAGTCCCTTTGCTGGGTCGACGAACGACGAAACGGAGACGCCGGGAAGGCGCAGCATGCGCTGAATGTTCTCTCCCAGCGCGCCTTCATCGTCAATGACCAGAACGCGGCTCACTCAGACGCTCCTCCAGCGAACCAGTGATAAGGCTGGCCGCGGGTGAATCGCGCGGGGGGCAGCTCGATTACAAAACTTGCACCCCCACCATCCCTTGTTTCGTATCGGATGCCGCCATCATACATATCCAGCAGGCTGGCTGCCAAAAACAACCCCAGCCCCAGCCGCTCCCGCCCGCTGCTTTGAGAAACGAACGGTTCGAAGAGGTGGCTGCGAATACTCTCCGGCACACCCGGCCCGTTGTCTTCGATCCGGACCACAACCTTGGCGCCCGCGGTGCGGTATGGTCCCAGGCGCACCCAAACGACGGCCTCTTCGCGCCCCTTGAGCGCCTCCAGCGCGTTGTTTAGCAAACCACGGACCACTTCGCCAACAACATGCTCAGGCACATCAACACGCGGCACCTCGAAGATCTGCTCCTCCACCCGGATCCCTTGCCTCTCCGCCGAGGGCCGCACCGCGGAAAGCGCGTCCTCTAAGGCCTTCTGCGGCGCTGAGGCCTCAAAGACCTCACCGCCGCGCTCCCGCCGCAGCGCCTGCAACAGGGTGCTGGCAATGCTGCTCATGTAGCGAGTCTCTTTGAGCATCTGCTCCAGATCGGCGCAGAGGGCAGTATCCCCCTTACGCTCCTCGAGCAACACCTCAACCCGTCCGGTTACGATCGCCAACGGGTTGTTGAACTCGTGCATGAATCCGGCCGTAAACTGGCCCAAGAGAGTGAGTTGATGGGAAAGGCGTGCCTGCCGATCGGCGGCCTGCAACTCCTCGCGCAAGCGGGAGGTGCGGTAGCGCACAGTCTCCAGTTGCAGCTTCAGTTGCGCTGCGGCTTCCTTTGCTCTTGCCGTATCGGTAAGCATCCGGCGCCGCTCTCTGTGCATGATCAGCAGTGCAGGAAAAGGCGCCAGCAGGATGGCCAGAACCGCTGCCACTGCTCTTGCAAAGGGTGAAGCTGGAAGGAGCCAGATGGCAATCCCGAGAAACGGCAGGACCCAAGCCGCAAACAGCGATAGCATGAGCCAATTACGCCCCTTGGTGCGATCTAGATCGCTCCTCTCATTTAACTCATAATACATAGCATTTAAGTGTATTGTGTCAAACCAGTAAAGCCTGAACACACGCCAGCAATTCTCGGGCTGAGTCACCATATTGAGTTTCAGGGGTCGGTGATGGGAAAGGCCCTTCGATTGCGAATCTCTCTTCTCAGGCGCGCGTATCTGAACCCACACCTTTTGACACGGCCGGATCGGTGAGATTCGGCTGTTTATTTTGTGTGAGTTAGACAGCTGGTTTTCAGCACCCTTTTGAGACGGCA
>Ga0181520_10013998_pt1 | contig 10002 bp, 11 predicted proteins | sample PEATcosm2014_Bin_29_FD_132451 | JGI IMG/M metagenome (GOLD analysis project Ga0181520, IMG submission 132451) | Peatland microbial communities from MTU Mesocosm Facility, Houghton, MI, USA - PEATcosm2014_Bin02_30_metaG | ecosystem: Environmental > Terrestrial > Soil > Wetlands > Peat | place... | reverse complement strand
TAGCCCGGCCAACCCAATACCCGCGTCCAGTCGTCGTCGCGCATCGTGAGGAGAATAGCCGACTCCGGCACTCATGCAAAACCCACGAAAATCACGCCGCTTTACAGATTCCTGCGCAGAACCGAAAAGTCTCTCTCGCTTTCGGAGGTCAACCCTGAGTCACAGCTCTTCCTGGACTGCCTGAATCTGCTCACAGGCTATCAATCGGCCGTGGACAAACAGATATTCACCGATACGCTGAACCACATATCGACGAGTGCTTTCGAGTTGTCCGCATGGTTTGACACACAGGATTCCCCTTCCTGGCTGGGTACTCGTCGTCTCGAAACGGTGTATTGGAATCAGCTGGCACTGGCGATGGAGGGACTGCTCGATCATCTTGATGAAGCGAGTTGGTGGGAGCCTGCTGCAGTGATCGAGGAGCACATTTTAGCGGTATATGGTGCGAATCGTGTCATTCTGCGGCGCGGGTCTGATGGAACTATCAACTCCCTACTACGTCCGCGGATAACAGCGAGCCTGGCGAGATATCGGGGACAGGCCCATCAACTAAAGACCTGGCTCGATAAGAACTTGACTCACGAGTGGGCCGCTGAAGCGCAGCATCTTCTTACCGAGGTCGAACGCACCGCCTCTGGAACGGACATAGCGGTAAACCCTTCTGACGCGGCGGTTGAGCAGCCATCGATCGCCGCGCTAATCGACAAAAGGCACCTTCCAGAATCGACAAAAAACACCCTCTTGCAGGTGGTCGGTAACGCTATCTCAGTTCACGTGGACAATCTGACGGGAGCTGAGATTGACATCATCGAAGATGCGGCCCAGAACGCTGGGCTTCACCCAGACTATCGGACGAATCCGCATGCCCAGCGCCTCTTTGACACCGTCCTGATGTGGGTGGTTCGTTTTCTCTTTAACCGTTTGGAGGTAACCAAAGCAGACGATCCAACGGTCGAATACCTCTTCCAGCATGCGGATGGGTCAAATGCGACGGAGGATGCTCTCCAGGCTGATTTCTTCCGTTTACTCACGACCAACGCCGCCGGCTCGGACCTCGAGCCGACCAATCTGGGAGGCGGGCGGGCAGACGTCCGGCTCAAGTCAAGTAGTGAACGTGTTGTGATCGAGGTAAAACGCGAGCTCGAGGATTCATCCTTCGATGCGCTGGCGGCCTCATACCAGGCCCAGACGACCGACTATCAGAATGTAAGCGTGCGACTCGGCTTTCTATTGGTCCTCGATCTAGCGAACAAGACCAGCGAGGGCACGCCGCATATTCGAAGCCTCGTCCAAACGCGGTTGGTGCAACGAACCGGAGAGGATCATCCTCGCCTTTTGGTGATCGTCAAAGTTCCTGGAAACAGAAAGCGCCCCAGCGATTTGACGAAGGTTGCGAAGGCAAGCAAAAGGCACTAGTTCGGCATCCGTTGTTAAAGGTAGCTGAGAAGTCCAGATGGTCTCGCGTCATCTTCTTCCACTCGCCGACCTATTGCGTTGGTTGGGAAGGAAAAACACGCTATGCTATAGCCATCTCTGCTCGTCACGACGCAATTCTCGACGCGTGGTAAATCACAATGCAACCATTGAGGAGGGATAGGTCCTCAAATCGGCATGTCTTCCCAGATTCCCCGGGTGATTCTGGGCTGGCTATCCTCTGAGAACATGATGTTCTCAGAGGTTGGTTTTCTGCTACTTGATCCTCAAGTGCCATCCACGTCGCAGTTCTGCCCCGGGAATCTTTTCTGCCCGCTGTATGGCTGCCCTGATCGTGTCTGTGTCCGGCCTTGATTCTTCCACTGTGCTTTCGAGCATCTTGCCAAGCTCGTCGGAAAGATTCGCAAGGACCGTTTCCCAGAGGACGCCGCCGATACGGGCATCGATCTTGCGAAAGGCGACTGGTAGCGCCGCCTCATCGGTGATCCGCACCGAGTCCTGGCTGTTCTTCTGCGCGCGCAAAGTGAACTGGTAGCCTTCAATCTTTTTGAGATCCCGGCCAAGCAGGTAGTAGAGCACCATGTTCTTGGTTCGCTCCACCTTGCCGGCTGCGGCCCGCGCTCGGTCGGTGAGCCGTGCAGACTCACTCCGGCAATACTGCTCGCGGGCTTCCATAATGCGCACAAAGCGGCCGATCCGATCAACCTTCTCGCCGTGCGCCTCGCAGAATTGCTGGAACCGAGCAACCAGGTCTTCTGAGGCCTGACATTCTGACTCAACCTGCACTTCGATCTCTTCGAGGAGTCCGTCGAGCTCCGCGTCGATTTCAAACAGCGAGCTTGCTTCCGCAATCGATGCCATCAGTGTTTCTCCTTCTCGGACGTTCTGAATTCTTCGCCGGCATTATGCCGCTACCTTCTGTTGCACACTGAGCGAGCGGGCGGCCTGATAGGCGAGAGCATCGACGCGGGTCTGGACTGGATGCCCGCTGTGGCCCCTGATCCATCGCCAGCGAATGTTCATTCGCTCGTTCAGTCGAAGTAACTCTCTCCAGAGTTGCTGGTGCTGCAACTCCATACCACGGCTGTTGCGCCATCCCTGCCTCTGCCAGCGGAAGACACGGAAGCGCATTCCATGAATCAGCAGTTCGGAGTCCGAGCGCAGTTCAACCAGCGCCCCGGCCGGAATCGACCGCAACGCCTCGACCGCTGCCAGAAGCTCCATTTCCGAGATGGTTGTCCACGAACTTGCTCCCGACATCTCCCAACTCTTGCTTCCCCGAATCAACACCGCAGCCCATCCACCCGGCCCAGGGTTCCGGATGGCTGACCCATCCGTAAAGATGTGAATTGTCTTCTCCATACTGAGTCTCCCTCGCGGCACACGAAAGCAGTCCTCCATCCCGCCGCAGCGGGAGGAGGCTGTTCGTTGGGCCTTTGGTCACAGTGAGTGTTGCCGACCACTTCAACTTGCCGGAACTATGCCGCGTGCATGGGAATGACACTGCCGAATGGCGCCTGCCTGCGCTCGGTTGACGCCCAAAGCACCGGATACCCAGGCTCAGTCTCGGGGAACGTACCGCACAGGTCTGTCAGGAAGATCAGAGTCTGCGGCCGAATCCCGTGCTCACCCAACCAGTCGAAGCACGGACCGAAGTCTGTCCCTCCTCCGCCAACGGGATTGAGATGAACTGGCTCTCCAGCAAAGTACGTCTCCGCCTTCTGCACTTCCGTGTCGAAGTACAAGACATGCACCCGTTCTGGCCGCTGGCCTTCAAGAATGGAGCGAACCTCCGCCTCAAAGAGCCGCAGTAGTCGACCACTGACCGAACCGGAACAATCGACAGCGATCGCAATCTCGCCGACACCTTCCCGTACGACTCCAGGCAGATAGAGTCCTGCCCAGATATGGCGCCTGTTCGGTCGCATCCAACTCGAATCGGCCGGGATGGTGTCCGACCAGAGCCTGCGCAGCAATTCGCGCCAATCGACCGCTGCCTCTGCCGCGCCTTCAAGAGTCCGAGCAAGTCCCGCTGGAGCTTTGCCGGCCCGCTTCGAGAGGGTGACTGCCTGGTTGACCGCAACGCTCCACTCCCGCGCCTGTTCTTCGACACTCGGAGTCTGTTCGTCCGGCAGAGGTGCATCGAGAACCTGGCCGACGCCGCCTTCGCTGACGGGAGCATGTGGCGAGTCCGGACGGTTCTGCTCTTCGGGCGCATCGTCCGGTCCTGCTCCTGCATCCTCATTCGCCCCGTCTTGACCGCCGGACCGTGGCTGCGCTTCCGTCTCGCGCAGATTGTAGATCTGCTCCGCGCTCATCCCACTGAAGCGGTGATCGACAAGAACGCCTTCAGGCAGACTGAGTCCGGCATCGAGCAGCAGTGGGTTGATGGCATAGTCGCACGCCTCATTCCACCGCCTTGGATCGCGTTTGGAACGCCGCATATGGTGCTGGAGCGCGGGGTGCATGACCTCGTGGGCCAACACCCCGGCCAACGTAGCCGAGTTCAACGTATCGACGAACTCGGGGTTGTAGTAGAGCGACACTCCATCGGTCGCCATGGTTGGAATCGACCGGCTCTCGCTGCCTTTCAGCCGAAATAGCAGAGAGCCGAAGAACGGATGATCCAACAGAAGCGTGGTGCGCGCCTTCTGGATGCGCAGCGATGCTGGTGTCTCGTGTCTCATGCCGTCGCGGGCGCCTCCATGTACGCAGACATATGAGCCAGGATGTTTTCGACCGTTGGAATCTCTTCGTTCTCCTCCGGCGCGCCGGTTTCGCGGTTGCGCAGCACGCTATCGATCTCTGCGACGATCTCCGCGGCATCCGTTGCCGCTGCCACGCGCAGTAGGTCGTGCTTCTTGAGGTCCTGAGCCGAGAAGTTGCACAGCCGCTGCCGTGCCTGTTCGGCAAAACGATTCAGTTCCGCGTCGCCATTGACGTTCAGGCGAGGGAGCAACTCCACCAGATCGAAGACGTTCGTGACCAGCGTGGCATGGAAGCGCGACTCTGGCTCGTTCAGCCGATCCACCATGTGCGAGACCACCTCCCTGAGCCGCTTCCAGAGGTCCTCGGTCCCGCGTGTCAGAGACTGGCGGACATTGGCGTCTATCTCGCGGGCAACTCGCGCCTGCTCCTCGGCAGACATCTGGACGCGGAAGTCGTTGCCGGACGGAATGGGAAGGATTTCGAGCTTGACCCCGAACTTCTTGCGCAGCTTTTCTGCTGCGGGGTAGTCTTCCTCTCGAAACAGGCCGTTCAACTCCGGCCGAACCTGCTCGATGTACTGGGGATAGACCTGAAGGAAGCTCTCGACTCCCTGCTCGAAGCTGGCCACGAACTCGCGCATCCGGGCCGTGAGATCGAAGTAGAGGTTCGATGGCAGCAAACGAAACCCCTCATCGGACCACGGCAAGGTGATCGTGTAGAAGTACTGCCGCACCTGCCCTGCCAGCGTGCGCAGTTCATCGAGTTTGTCGGCACCGCGCAACAGTTGCTTGTTGTACCGGCCAGCGCCCTGGTGTGCTCCATGCTGGTCGGCAACGTCGCGGCTGATCTTGCGGTCGTGTTTGACGGCCGTCCAGATACTGATGTGGACGGCTGCGAGCATTGCGCGTTCGGTAATCATTGAACTACCTCCCTATGTTCCACTCCGAAGCGAATGAACTCCGGTGTGTGGGTAATGGCGGTGTCCCGCGCCGCCGCGTCGCGCATCGCCATGACGCGCATTTCCGTTGGCATTCGGTCGAGGTACTTGAGTCCTCTGGCCACCGAGTTGTCAGTCATGGCACGCCCCAGCGCCGTGGCAATTGCGATCTGTGCCGAGGTTTCTGCAGGAAGCGGCGCGGTTTCAGGATTGAGCAAAATCTCGTCAATCGAGGGCAACTGACGGAAGAGCCGGAGGAATGCGAGCAGCTCCGCAGCGGCGGCAGGCCCTACCGTTCCATCCAGCAACTGCGCCTCGAACTCGCTCGCACCCGAAAGAAACGTGGTTTTCTGACGGCGAGCGATGCCGCGAAGAACATTGGAGGCCATCTCCCAGGAGCGGGGAGTGGGCCACGCATTGGCATCCGAATTCGCATCGGCGGTATGTAGCAGGTCCGGCTTGAAGCGCAGAAACGCGATGATCTCAGGCCGCACGCCCGCACCAACGGCCCACTTGCACCAGTCGTTCAAATCCGCATCGAGCGAGAGATGAACGAACCGGTTGCGCAACGGTCGCGGCATCGAGAAGTGCACGCCTCGCTCGGAGGCCGGGTTACCGGCCGCAATGACCACCCACCCTTCTGGCAGCACATATTCCCCCAACTTGCGGTCGAGCACAAGTTGATAGCAGCCAGCCTGCGTCATCTGTGGCGCGGAGGTCAGCTCATCGAGAAACAGGATGCCTTTCCCAGTGGTGGGAAGGAACTTGGGCGGCACCCATTCGGTCTGGTCTGCTTTGATCCGGGGCAGCCCTCGCAGATCAACAGGATCGAGTTGCACGGCGCGAACGTCAAGGAACTCATAGTCGAGATCGTCCGCGACCTGAGCGACGATTTGCGACTTGCCGACACCGCATGCGCCCCAAATGTGCAGAGGCACACGCTCACCTATCAGCGCATGAAGCGCCTCATATAGCCTGGATGGTTTCATTGGATTTCCTTGTAGGTACAAGAGGGATTGTTTGGTGAAAAGGTGCGTTCTGGCCGCAAGCGACAAGTGCCGTCGAGTCAGAAGTGCCGCTGAGTGATGCCACCGTGGATCCGCTACCTCGTTGGAGCGGCACCTTCTGTCTCCCTGACAGCCTCAGACTGATCTTCCGCTTCGAGAAGTGTGGCTACCCATTCCCAGTAGCCAATACGAGGGTTGTCTGCCTGCACTTCCTGCTTCCATTCGGATACAGAATGCACCGGGTTGTCTCCCCAGTGCCCGAACTGTTCACGCAGTTCATCTGAACTCTTTTCCATCACAGACATCCTCGCAAGTTTGTTGGCGCATTTTAAAAGTGAATATCCAGGGCTTCAGCCCCAGCTCGTCGAACTCCGAAATTCTCGGCTCAAAGCTGAGCTCTCGGACGCAGAAGAGCGAAAATGGTAGCAGTATGGCGGCCCTCAAGCTACACTCGCGCAAGCGCGGAGACCACCACTAGGATTTGCTCCAGATGACCGTCCGCAAAATAGTCCATGTGGACATGGACGCTTTTTATGCGTCCGTCGAGCAACGGGATGACCCGCAACTGCGCGGCAAGCCAGTCGTTGTCGCCTGGCTGGGCAACCGTTCTGTTGTCTGTGCCGCCTCGTATGAGGCGAGACGATTTGGCGTCCGTTCTGCCATGCCAGCGGTTCGTGCCGAGCGGCTTTGCCCAGAGGCTATCTTCGTTCCCCCGGATTTCCAACGTTATCGGGCTGTTTCGAGGCTCGTGCGGGAGATATTCAAACGGCACACGGACTTGGTTGAGCCGCTCTCGCTGGACGAAGCGTACCTGGACGTTACGGAAAACAAGACCGGGCTACTTACTGCAACGCGGGTGGCACGCGCAATTCGAGCGCAAATCCGTGAGGAGTTGAGCCTCACCGCTTCCGCCGGAGTGGCGCCGAACAAGTTTCTGGCAAAGATCGCCTCGGACTGGCGAAAGCCGGATGGTCTATTCGTCATTCAGCCAGATGAGGTGGATTCATTCCTCCCGCCGCTTCCGGTGGGACGCCTTCCTGGCGTCGGCAAGGTGACGGAGGCAAGGCTTGAGAAGCTTGGAATACGAACCGTGGGAGACTTGCGGGGGCTTGAGTTGCCGGCGCTCGAAGGTCCGTTCGGCCGCCATGGCCTGCGCCTCTACGAGTTGGCCCGCGGAATCGATGAAAGCCCAGTCATGCCGGACCGCCCCACGCAATCGGTTTCCGCTGAAGATACGTTCCAACACGATGTACCACTGTCGGAAACGGAGCCATCGATACGCCGACTGGCGGAGAAGGCATGGGCCGCATCGCGCAAGGAGACTCGCATCGCGCACACCGTGATCCTCAAACTGAAGACAAGCGAGTTCAGAATCCTGACACGCAGCCATTCACCCTCGCACCCACCGGCTTCGTGCGACGAATTGACCAGCATAGCCTTGTCCCTGAGAGATCGCGTGGACCTGGGTTCCCATCAGCGCTTCCGTCTGGTGGGCGTTGGCCTGAGCAACTTCCGCGAGCCTGAAGAAGTGTCGATGCAGCCAGCGCTCTTTGAGTGACAGAACACGCTTACAGAAGACAGATCCGCGTATTTTTCGTCACGTCAATGTTTCCGTATTGCCCGTCATGCGACCGGAGTTCGAAGAATTGGGGTGTGGTCCCCAACACACTCCTGGACCGTTCCCTGAGTGCCTCCGTGATTTTGCGCTCGTCGAACGCAAGGACGGATGCGAACTCCGAATCTGTGTGGGTAACGCCCCCGGGCCGCATTTCGTCGCAGAAAGATCGATAATGAAACACGATGAGAATCGAGACGTTCATAACCTACCGGAATCTTCGCAGAGCAGTCCCGACATCGGAGGAATTCCATGCCCGGCTGAGCCTCTACGATCGACGGCAGATGCTGTGGCTATGCGCCGCAATCAGCTTCTCACTTGATTTTGTAGTCGGGGCACACACTGAAGAGGCCCACAGCAGCTGAGTTCGCAGGCTGTTCCCAACACCGGAAGCCGAGTGGATCCTCAGAAACAAAGCCAATGTCTTTCACCGGCATCAACTGCTCTTCTTAATGCAGGAAGTCGCCAGATTCTGCCCAGAGTTTGGAGACCCGCCAGGAACCGAGTTGCCGCTACGAGAACTCGGGGAACTCTTCCTAATGGCCAACGACGTGCTCAATATATCTATCCCTGAGCCATCCGCACCTAATGAATCCTCGTTGCAATTGATTCTGATGTTGCTGCCAAGCAATGAAGCAAACCTGTTTACAAACGCGTTTCAGAGAATGGGCCGCTCACACCTAATCGTCACCAGAATTGCGGAGTCGAGGCGACATGAAAAGGCATTCTTTGATATCCGCGATCTCTTTCAGCAGGCCTCCGGAATTCCGTACGGAGTATTTGAAGCCATGATGGTCGTTGTATTCACGCGTCTCGTGAATGTTCCGGAGGCCTTGAAAGACGCATCCAAGTTCGGAATCGATGAGTCCTATTTTGCGAAACTGCCTCTACCCTCCTCACAGATCGAGAAGTTTTTTGCGCTCGTTTCCGCAAACCCGGACGAATTTCGCACTGCATTGACTGCACAGAATCCCAGACCAAACGACTTCCGAGTCATACGGAATAAGCCGCTCGTCAAGATTGGGAATCGCTATTTCCCGCTCGACGCACAAATTGGCTTTGAGAAATTTGACTCTGCCGTTTACTGGAGCATACTCAGGTTCTTGCCAAAGGAGCAGAGGGAGATTTTTCCTGTCTTTTGGGGCGGAATCTTCGAGGACTACGTCATCTGGCTATTACAGAAGTCCGTGAACGAAGAAATTAATCGCATCATTCCTAATCCGCGATATTCCGACAATGCGGATCAGCAAGTCTGCGATGTGATCGTGCAATGTGATGGAACCGCGATCTTTGTCGAAGTCAAAGGAAACATGATTACCTCTAAAGCCAAATACAGCGGCGACATCGACTCATTGAGAGATGAACTAGAACAGAAATGGGTAGGTGGGAGTGAAAAGAAGAAGGGCGTGACACAGCTTGTGCCCGCCATCAAAGCGACCTGCTCCGACGAAGCGCCGCGGCGCATTAACGGAATCGACATGCACACCATCTCGACAATCATCCCCCTCGTGGTCACCCGCGACGAGTTCGGGGGATATATGGGCGTGAACACGTATTTGAACAATCGCTTTAGGGAGACTTTGGGGAAGGTTCGATACCGGAAGAGTATAACTCCGCTCCTCTGCATGTGTGTGGACAGTTTGGAGAAGCTGTCCCCTTACCTCGAGGACACACGTCTGAGCGAGTTGCTCTCTGTACGACTGCGGGGCGATAAGAAGCTGTCAACCCAATTCTTCGATCCTCTTGGCCCCTACCTGAAGCAGAAGAACAGCGGAAAAGAGGATCGTCGTCCAACAATCTTGAAGGACGCAACATTTGATGTAAGTAGGGCGGCAGCCGAAGCCTTTGGCTTACGGACTGAGGAAGTTGCGGCATCGGATTCGGAGAGCCGATAGGCACACGCGGCGTGTGGGTCGCCATCTGTCGCCACTAGAACGAGGGTGCGCCATCGTCAACGCAGTTGTATCACGGCAAAAGTGGGACGGCACGAACCTCAGCATGCGGTGTTTGCACAGCTTGAATTTGGATCTGGCCTCAGTTGGCGCCCATCGCGTTCAGTGAGGAATCGATCATTCATCGATTTCGGGCGGTTGGTCAATCCAGAAACAATTCATGGTCGGAAGGATGTGCGGTGGAGCGCTCCATCAGGCCGCATCGTCCAGTTCTTCGGGATCTTCGTAAGCGTGGTTTTCAGGCCGCCTTGTCGGGGTGTTTCTGAGGCATCAAGCTTGACTTGTGGCGGATATGCGGCCGCATGGGGGCTTGGATGGATGCTGGTGTCGAGTTGGCCGAGAGCGATT
>Ga0181520_10013997_pt1 | contig 10003 bp, 7 predicted proteins | sample PEATcosm2014_Bin_29_FD_132451 | JGI IMG/M metagenome (GOLD analysis project Ga0181520, IMG submission 132451) | Peatland microbial communities from MTU Mesocosm Facility, Houghton, MI, USA - PEATcosm2014_Bin02_30_metaG | ecosystem: Environmental > Terrestrial > Soil > Wetlands > Peat | place... | reverse complement strand
TGACCGAACGCATGCAGCTTGTAAAGGCCCAACGGGAAAGCCAGCGGCAAGCCGTTATAGCCGAAGAACGGGCACGCGTGGCGCAGGACCTGGCCAGTAAGAATGAGGCTTTACGCGCCATCTTCGAGGCCTCACCTCTTGGGATCATCACTACTTCGCAGGACGGCGCGATCGTTCGTTGGAACCAGGCGGCGGAGAGAATCTACGGATATTCCTCCAGGGAAGCAATTGGGTCGACGATCGGGCATCTCATCCAGCCCTTAGCTCCGAATGGCGATCCAGCCACGGTCCTCGATGCCGCGGAAATGACTCATCGCATGGAATTGAGGGACTTCGAAATATGCCAACGGAGAAAAGACGGCCTCATCATCGATGTCAGCCTCAGCTCCACCACGTTTCACGATGCGAGCGGGAGCAATGCCGGCTTTCTTTTTCTGGTGGACGACATTAGCGAACGGAAGAAGATCGCACAGCAATTGCGCCAGGCGCAAAAGATGGAATCTGTGGGTCAGCTCACCGGCGGCATCGCACACGATTTCAATAACATCCTCAGCATCATTATCTGCAATCTGGGGCTTTTGCAGGAGAAGCTAGCGCTAGGGTCGGAAGATCGCGAGCTCAACGATGGGGCGCTCAGCGCCGGCCTTCACGGCGCCGACTTGGTCAAGCAATTGTTGGCCTTTTCTCGAAAGCAGAACCTGGCTCCGCAGAAGATCATGGTCAACGAACTAGTCCAGAGCACGATCAATCTGCTCGCAAGATCGCTCGGTGAAGACATAGAGATCATTCTCGAAATGGAAGCGGATATTTGGCCGGCGATTGCCGATCCGGTGCAATTGGAGACGGCATTGGTTAATCTCGCCACCAATGCACGGGATGCGATGCCCAATGGCGGGAGCTTGGTGATCCAAACGAAGAACACCATGCTCGAAGAAGCCTACGTTCGCCAATTTGCCGATTTGTCGCCCGGGGAGTACGTCATGATCGCCGTGACCGATTCCGGAAGCGGCATGACAAAGGAGACCGCAGAACGGGCATTCGATCCGTTCTTTACGACCAAGCCGCCGGGTGTCGGTACAGGCTTGGGACTCAGCATGGTCTTCGGTTTTGTCAAGCAATCCGGCGGCAATGTGCGAATCCTGAGCGAGCCGGGACATGGAACGACGGTATACCTGTATCTTCCGCGTGCGACCGGCAAGAGGGGCACGCCCACGACTGGAGTGAAACGAGTGAAGGCGGCACTGCCGAAGATCCTCATCGTGGAGGATAACGGCCAGTTGGCGAAATCGGCGCACCGGGTCCTCAGCAACGCAGGCTACGAAGCCAAGATCGCAATGACCGGTGAGGAAGCATTGGACACCTTGCGGACCGACGCATCCTTCGATGTTTTGTTCACCGACATCATCTTGACGCGGGGTATGAACGGAATTGAACTCGCCCAGGAAGCAGCCCGACTAAAGCCGACGATCAAGATACTCTTCTCGTCGGGTTTTTCCGAGGCGGCGCTTGTTGCGTCGGGAAAGGCGGTGGTGCAAGACCGGTTTATCGCCAAACCCTACCGCCGGGAGGCGCTAATTGCCAAGATCAGGAGCCTGACAAGGAACGGCAAGTCCGGAGGATCGGGATTTCGTCCAATTCCCCTTTCAAACAGCGATCCGTCCCAATGGGATTCATTTATGCCGGCAAGCGTCCGGTCCGGGCACGGAATCTCCCCGGGTGGGGACTGGGCGCCGCGAGAAGGCACTCAAGCAGCTCGGGAAAGCATGGCCGCTACCAGGCTTACGGGGAAATTGTTAAATTAAAACAGCACACTTGCCGATATTGTTGGGGTGAATGGTCCCCAAATCGAGGTGAGTAGTGCCCTGGGCAAGTGAAGCTACGGTGCACACCGGCCAAACAAGGGCGGTGGATCAGGTTGCCGACGGCATTCTGGTAACCGGCTCGGACGGCATTGTCCAGTTTGTAGACAGCGGGTTTACGGTGCTGACGGGATACTCCGCGGAAGATGCGGTCGGGAAGCCCATGACCGAGTTCGTGCCGGCTGAGTGGCAGCCGGATCCGGAGTCTGCAAAGGATCGGTTCCCGGAGTTCAGCCTCGAATTCGCGGCTACGGGCTTTGCCCTCCACAAGGACGCCCAATCCAATCGCCTATCGGTCGTCTCCTCGCCCATTCGGGATTCAGCCGGAAACGTTACGGCGATTGTCTTCACCTTTCGCGATTTGCCGAAGTGCCAAGTTGAACTAGAGCCCTGCAGCCAGGAAACACCGATCGGGACTTCTGCGGGCGAAGAAGGGCGGCTGGCCGCCGCAACCCGGGCGCTTCGAACCAGCGAGGCCCGCTACCGGACGATCTTCCACACCAGCCTGGACTCCGTCACGATCAACAGGCTCAGCGATGGGGAATTCATCGATGTGAACAACGCATTCCTGGATCTTACCGGGTGGCAGCGCAAGGATGTGATCGGGCAATCGCCATCCGATACTGCGATCTGGGCGGACGCGGGAATTCAAGCAGACCTGGCGAAGGGACTGCACCAAAGCTCAAGCCTGAGGGACATCAAGACTCAAATCAGGAAGAAAAACGGAGATCTGATTTCGGTGCTGATGTCAGCGTCGGTGATTGAGCTGGAGGGTGTTTCCTGTGTCGTCTGCGTGATGAAAGATATCTCCGGCGCCAGGGCAGCGGAAGACGAAATCAGAAAGCTGGCCTTCTACGATCCTCTTACGCGTTTGCCCAATCGCCGCCTGCTGCTGGATCAATTGCAATACGCGCTTGAGCCCAGCTCGCGGCGCAATTGCTGCCGCGCGCTGCTGCTTGTCGACCTGGACGATTTCAAGCTGCTGAACGACACCCTCAGCCATCAAGCCGGGGATCTCTTTCTTCAAGAGGTTGCTCTCCGCCTTGCCGGTTGTCTTCGCGAAGCTGAAATGGTCTCGCGCTTCGGGGGGGATGAATTCGCGATCCTTCTGTCCGAATTGAGCGACGACCCAGAAGATGCGGCGGCGCAGGCGAACGGGATTGCGGAGAGGATTCTGGATGTCATTAGCCAGCCTTACCGGATCGCGGAACACGAAATCCGATGCAACTCAAGCATTGGAATCACTGTCTTTAAAGAGCATCCACACAGCACAGATGAAATCTTGAAGCAGGTCGACATTGCTTTGTATCAAGCCAAGGCCGCAGGGCGGAACACGATGCGTCTGTTTGCGCCGTCCTTGCAGGCCGCCGTCAATGACCGCGCGACGCTCGAAGCCGACTTGCGAAAGTCGATCAAGCAGGGCCACTTCCTGCTCTACTATCAGCCTCAGGTGGATAGCGGGCGCGTCATCGGCGCCGAGGCTCTGATCCGCTGGAATCATCCAACACGCGGAATTCTGTTGCCGGGAGAGTTTATTCCCTTTGCCGAAGAAAGAGGCCTGATTCTCCCTCTGGGGAACTGGGTCATTGAAACCGCCTGCAAGCAAATTGCAGCCTGGGCAAATCGGGGTGAAACGTCTCAGATTACCGTCGCCGTAAACATCAGTGCCCGGCAGTTTCTGCAACCCGATTTTGTGGCTCAGGTTCTGACCGCTCTGAGTTGTACCGGAGCTAATCCCAAGCGGCTCAGGCTGGAGCTGACCGAAAGCATGTTGGTGCACGATTTCGAAGAGGTCACCGCCAAAATGCGAGACCTCAACTCTTACGGACTGAAGTTCTCCCTCGATGATTTCGGCACCGGCTATTCATCCTTGTCTTACCTTAAGCGCCTTCCGCTGGATCAATTGAAGATCGACCGGTCGTTTATACGGGATATATTCGCAGATGCGTCCGGCGGCGCCATTGCAGAAGCCATCATCTCTTTGGGCCGTGCTATGGGCCTAACGGTTATCGCCGAGGGCGTGGAGACTGAAGAGCAACGGGAGTTTCTCGCCAGCCTGGGATGTCATGCGATTCAGGGCTATCTATTCAGCCGTCCGCTTCCAATCGAGGAATTCCAGCAATTGCTGGCATTGTTCGCGAAAAGCGCCGGCACGGATTCTTCCCGGGCACGATTGAGAGGAAGGAGCGCACGCGGCACTTCGGACGATGCAACAGTGGCGCCGGTCTCCCGGATTCCGGCGTAACACACGGGATACCAGCACCAACAAGGCGGGCTGCACGATCCATCCGAAGTTGGCTTACTGAGTGTAAGAATCATGGAGTCAAGACCACATTGCGCGTTCAATCTGACCAGCGAGCGATTCCTGGGTTCAGACGTCATACCCGGTGAGTTCTCATCGCCGAGCCTGATAGGTTGGCTCCCAAAGCTCAAGCCCGGTTCCGACTCGGGGCTATGGATGGTCCCGTTCAAAGGAATCTCCCCGCAAAGTGCATTTGTCCCGCTCGACCTTGTCTATCTTGACGATGCTTGCCGGGTGATTGACGTTGTGGAATACTTCCCCACGTTCTTTGTCTCTCCGGCGAGTCCTCCGGCTACGAGCGTGCTGGCACTCCCGGTCCACTCGATTCATGCTTCCCGCACGCGCCCAGGGGACCAGCTGATACTCTGCGCCGTCGATGAGATGAAGCGGCGACTGAATCGCTCCCCTGTTACAGGCTCGGAAGCGATCATGGTTTCGCCCTCCGGCAAAGCTCCCGTTGAGTCCGGCAAAAAGCAAGAGGCGAAATCGTGCAAGAAGGAGATTGACTCGCCGAAGGGGTGGCTGGAGCGATGGATATTTCCCGATCCTCCGAGTCCTTTGGATCAAAGGAAAGCCCCACGGCGGCCTGCACCTGGACTTGCGGCCTACTTCTGGACCGGGAGCATTCCCTCCGCCCACAAGATTCGGGACATCAGCTCGTGTGGGTTGTATGTTGAAACCTCGGAGCGCTGGTACCCTGGCACAGTCGTGCGGATGACGCTTACGAAATCGGACGGCAAAACCGAGTCCGCGGAGCGTTCCATCTCTGTGCAAGCTAAGGCGATCCGCTGGGGCAATGACGGTGTCGGTTTGCAATTCATTTTCCAGGAATCCCATACTGCACCCTGCGGACAATGCCCGCCCCTTGGCGAATTGGACAGCAAACGCTTCGATCAATTTCTAAATGGGCCCGATGCGCAAGGCAAGAAGGTTCCAACTGGCCGATTCAAGTTTCCGCATATAAGCGAATAGAACAAATGCTTCCAACAGCCGATGAACAGAATACGCATGCTTTGGCGAGCAGCGAAGTCAAGGAGCATTCAATCGTAGCCAAGGCAGCTGCAGTGGAACCAGAGATGGTGTATCTCGGAACGAGTGCATTCAAGTTGACGCGACCCTCAGGAGCGGCGGCCCGGCTTGAAACGCAAAAGATACTGTAACCCTGGTTTCGCTCTAAGTCGACGCAACGATCGGGGCCGCAGGCCCTGGTCTCGACCGGAGGTCGGGCATGGCAGGCAAATTCGATGTGGATCGCGGCGCGTTCACCGGCACACAGGCAAGTTATCAGGACCTGGCGTCTGGTGAGCCTAAAATGCCGGTCCAGAGTTGGCAATTTGTCGACGGCTTTCAACAGCTGGTTGGAGGCGATTCTGAGCCAGACCCGCTCTTCTTTGTAGAGAGCTGGACGATCGGCGTGCCTCAAGCCGCAGAGCGATTCCTGCTGAGACAAAACAAGCAGCCGGTTCCGCGGAGGCAATGCGAACGGATCGGAGGAATCGAGGATTTCGGAGCAGGGTCCTCAATGCAGGAGGGCGAACAACACCTGGAACCATCTTCATCCGCGCACGGCGCAGTCAGGGGAGATTACGATGCCGGCTGCCCGAGGCGGATACCTGGACCGACCACTGCGCAAGCAGATGAATGGGAGTCGCCGTACAGCGAAGGGCTCGCCGACGAGTTGCCGAGCGGGAACACCGACGGTCCCATGACGCAACACCGAGCTTGCCAACTTCTCGGAGTCTCCGTGGCGAGCACCCGCAGGCAGATCAGAGCAGCTTACCGCCAGAAGGTAAGCCAGTGGCATCCTGACCGGCTTGAGCGCGGCAGCGAAGAGATGCGGCAGTTCGCAACCGAGCAAATGGTTGCAATCAATCAGGCCTACCATTTTCTGCAAAGCAATTCACTATAGGGCTCAATCAAAGCCCAATTGCGTAGCATGCGTCATCTGCCAGAGAGAATCACCGTGTGGCGCCCTGCCAAAAAAACGCAAAGCAAGCTCTGCATCATGGGCCAGCTTTCTCTTGAGCGGTCAGCAAGCGTCAGGCAATTGCGTAATGAGGGCGCAGCATGCTCCACCAAGAGACGTGACGAAAAGCCTACCCAAAAGATGCGTGCCGTCAAAGCGACGACTCGCTCGGAGCCGGGAAATCGAGGAGAACAGTCGCGAAGTCGATCTCCTGCCTTTATATCTGGTGTGCCCGTTCCCGCCTGCGAAATCGCAGTGCGCTTCTCTGAGCTAGCCGTTTTCAACGCGAGCCTTTATGTCCAAGTACGCCGTCTCGATGAGCCTGCTGAGCGATGCGGAATCTGTGTCTGTTTCAGGTCTCAGCTTCACGTGGCGCATGAACTTGCCGGTTCCTTCCAACAAGCGAGCCGGGTCCGGCAACGCTGCGCCGTGAAAGAGCCCCACGTTGACGTGCGAAGTGAATACATTGACGTAGCCGAGCGGCGCATCGCCTACGCATGCAACCGGACATACGTCATGCAGGAGCTCGCGGACTTCATCGCCGCATTTGCGCATCGTCTCAAACCACACTTGAGCGATGGCGCCCAGTTCTCCTCTATGCTCCCTCATCCAGGCATCGACGGCGGGATCGCGTTCGACAGCACCGCTAAATCGCAGCAACTCTGCTCTCATCTCTCTTTCGTTTTTGCATTCGGATCAATCGTAAGTGGCACCCAACTCGTCGAGGAACGAAGAAGGGACCGCTTGGTTCAAATGCCCATGCTCCAGGAACGGGGGCGTGTCTCGCAACTTGTCCAGCCGGCAACCACCGGTTGAGCAATTCATCAATGTCGCCAGGAATTCGAATCGATGGATTTCGGCAAGAAAACATACCCGTTCCATATGCGACAAAGCGAAGATGAATTAGCCGGCGAATCATCCAAACATCTTCTCATAACGAAGGGAAACGAAAAGGGGAATAGGTTCACATTTGACCACCGGCGAAAAACTCCTTCGCATTGACGCGAATAGCGATTGGAGAGACAATGGCAGCTGCCCCAAGCGTCAAAAGAAGAAGTGCCGATTAACTAACACTCAACCTTGGTATAACAAACAGAAATGAATCGATCATCGCGTTCCGTAGCCTCTCCGCGCGTCGTGAGCATCGGAGATTTCCGGGCCATCGCCCAGCGTCGCTTGCCAAAATCCGTCTTCGATTACCTTGATGGCGGTGCCGAGGGCGAAGTTACGCTCCGCGAAAACTGCCGCGTCTATGAGGACATTACCTTCCGTCCTCGACACGCGGTCGCGGTCGCCAATTGTGACTTGCGGACACGCGTTCTTGGCTTCGATCTCGCTCTTCCATTTCTGCTTGCTCCGGTCGGCTACAGCCGGCTAATGCACCCGTTGGGCGAAGTGGGTGCGGCTCGCGCCGCCGGCAACGCGGGCACTGCCTACATTCTCTCCACCATATCGGGGCACAGGCTTGAGGATGTAAAGGCCGCCTCGACCGGCCCCGTCTTTTATCAGTTGTATCTGATGGGCGGCCGCGGCGCCGCAGAGGCCGCGATTGAGCGCGCCCGCGTCGCCGGGTTTTCTGCGCTCGTTGTCACCATCGATACCCCCGTTTCTGGAATCCGCGAGCGCGATTTTCGCAACGGAATGAAGGAACTCGTCAGCGGCGGTCCATTCGAAAGACTTCCATTTCTTCCGCAAGTTCTCTCGCGCCCGGGTTGGCTCGCGAGCTTTCTGCGCGATGGAGGCATTCCAGCGCTCTCCAACGTCGTGGTCCCGGGCAAAGGTCCCATGCCACTCATCGATGTTGCCGCCGCCCTCGCCGAATCTGCTGTGACCTGGAGCGACCTCGGCTGGATTCGCGAACAGTGGCGTGGCCCCATCGTCGTTAAGGGCGTACTCACCGGAGACGATGCACGCCGCGCCGTCGATGAAGGCGCCGCGGCTATTTCAGTCTCCAATCACGGCGGCCGCCAACTCGATTGCGTCTCTTCTTCCTTGCGTGCCTTGCCTGAGGTTGTAAAGGCCGTCCACGGGCGGACCGAGATCCTCATGGACGGCGGAATTCGCCGCGGTACCGACATTGTCAAGGCCCTCTGCCTCGGTGCACGGGCCGTGCTCTGCGGACGCGCGTACGCCTATGGTCTCGCTGCTGCCGGAGAAGCCGGAGTCGATCGCGCCATCGAGATTCTGCGTACCGATCTTGATCGCACGTTGCGGTTGCTCGGTTGCGCGTCAGTCGCCGAACTTGACGGCTCGTATGTGAATGCTCCACGAAGCTGGGAAGCGAATTGACGGCGTCAGGAGCGGTTGATCGAGTGACTGATCTGGGGTATGGTCGAATTCCATCTGCTCATTTCCTTTCGAGTTTTCCGCGCACTTGCGTAAGACCGCAAGAAAGCCTGGGCCTTACAGTTCACAACGGAACTTCCAATACAGCTTCGATCTCTTCCAAGAGCAAGCCATCCTGATAGTGCAAGAGCAAGACCGCCGGGCTCGCAGATGAAACCTCACTTGCCAAGTACCGCAATTGCGATGACCGCATCACGTTCGATTCCACGCCGTCTTCTGCAACGAATCGCGTCTCCGTGCTTTCGTATTCCCCGAACGAGCTCCAGCGTTGGTTCCTCTTCAGATAGGCGAAGGCGAGCCGGGAAACCGCTCGGAATGCCCACGGCCGGAAGCTGGAAGGCTCATGCAACCAGCGGAGCTTCCGATGCACCTCGATGGCCGCGACCTGAACGACATCGTCCGCCGCCATTGCCCCGACCAAGCCGCCAGCGTAGCGCAGAAGGGCTGGATAGATTTTCCGAAGCAATTCATTGAAGGCCGATCGGTCCCCGCTCTAGGCCAAGAGCATGAGTTGGACCTCATTCATAAGAGCCCATCGCTCTCGGAACAAGCCGGCCTGTAAGGCTTAGGTGGCTCATCATACAGAAGAGCGTTCATGAAGGCCTCTGAGTTCGAAGATGTGGGGTTTTTTCTTGCGCAGTGAGAAAGAAAATCGGGCTAGCTCTCGCAAACGCCCAAAACCCCGGGGCTTGATTACCGTAGCCGAATGAGCGATGCGCCGAATGTGAACCATTCCAGTCTCAGCTCGCACTACGCCTCGTTTTCGCTAATTGACGCAGGATAAACGTGCATTCTGCTCGAGGGAAAAGCCTACGTTGTGTGCGGATGACAAGTTACGCTTGCCTGCTTTGCTCCATTAGCCCCAGCAAGCAGGTTGCCCTTGCAGCGTAAAATAGTCTACACAATGAACACTGCGGCAATTCGTCCCGATTGGGTAGGACGGCGCATTGACGGAAGATTCATCCTCCTCGAGCGGTTAGGCGGCTCCGATTCGGGGGAGGTATTCCTGACAGAACTCCAGGGATCACCACCGCAGAAAGCCGCAATCAAGCTCATTCCGGTTGATGCCACGGACGCAGAAGCTCAAATCGCATGCTGGGCGGTGACAACGACCCTGTCTCATCCTCACCTTATGCGTCTGTTTCACACTGGGCGTTGTCAAATCGGCACCACCGATCTGCTTTACGCCGTTACAGAATATGCCGAAGAAGTTTTGTCACAGATTCTTCCAGAGCGGCCACTAGCGCCCCACGAAGCCAGAGAGATGCTCGCCCCAGTTCTCGAGGTGCTCTTCTACCTTCATGGGAAAGGTGTCGTACATGGTCATCTCGAGCCATCAAATATCGTGGTCGTCAACGATCAACTGAAGCTTTCCTCAGACCGCCTTCAAGTTGCCGGCGGGTTTGGCAGTCACCTTCCTGCATCAACTATCTATAACGCGCCGGAATCCGCCACCCAGCCTATCTCGCCGGCGTCGGACATCTGGTCGCTCGGCGTCACCCTGGTCGAATCGCTGACTCAACATCCGCC
>Ga0181520_10013996_pt1 | contig 10003 bp, 4 predicted proteins | sample PEATcosm2014_Bin_29_FD_132451 | JGI IMG/M metagenome (GOLD analysis project Ga0181520, IMG submission 132451) | Peatland microbial communities from MTU Mesocosm Facility, Houghton, MI, USA - PEATcosm2014_Bin02_30_metaG | ecosystem: Environmental > Terrestrial > Soil > Wetlands > Peat | place... | reverse complement strand
GCAGCCATTGCGCGGAACCATCGGCCCGTTCAAAACGGTCGGCGTCCTTGCTTAGAATCTCTCCCGCCAGCCCCCGGCGGTGCATCTCCCTCCATTGGTTGGAGATTTCGGGAAAGATGTCGTAGTGTGACAGGCCACGGAGAGCGCGGTCGCCCAGCGCATAGTCGGCCCTCCAGCGCCTGCTGACGCGGAGATAGCGCATTTCGTTGTCGAACATCGCCAAGGCCACGGGTGCATGCTCGACAAAGAGCCCCAATTGCTCCTCGCTCTCGCGCAAGGCCGCCTCTGCCTCGGCGTGGGCGGCGCGCAGGCGGAGGGTGTGGATGCCGAAGGCAAGATCGCCGGCCAACTCCGACAGGAGGCTCACCTCGCTCTCCGAAAAGGCGTTTGGATTTCCCGAGTAGATGGTGATGACCCCGATTGCCTTGTCGCCCTGCTTGAGGGGAATCACCAGCGAGGAAGCGTAGCCGCGCTTGGTGGCCTCTTCGCGCCACGGAGCAAACGCCGGATCGGTATTCATGTTGCAACACAGCGATGGCATGCCGGTACGAATGGCGGTTCCGGTGGGACCGAGTCCGGTTGGGCTCGTGTCCCAGGTGAGTTTGATTCTCTTAAGGTACCCGTCTTCGAAGCCGGACCAGGCAACCGGACGAACCGACTTGTGTTCATCGTCTTCGGCAAAACCGATCCAGACCATGAGATAGCCGCAATCTTCATTGACGATGCGGCATACCTCGCGCAGGAAAGCGGCCTCGTCGGCGGAATGGAGGAGAGCCTGGTTGCAGTTGCTCAGTGCTTGCAGCGTGCGGTTGAGCTTTTGCAACTGCTGCTCAGCCTGCCTGCGTTCAGTAATGTCCCTTCCAATAGTGGCTACGCCGTCCGCGTAGGGAAAGATCTGGACATCGAAAAGACGCGAGTTGCCTCCGAATGTCCACTGAACCTCGTACTTGACGGGTTTCTGTGTCTCCAGGCACAGACGGCACATTGCATCGGACTTCCGTTGCGACTCACTTTCCCCGAAAAGTTCCAACCTTGTCTTGCCTAACGCCACTGCAGCGGGAACCCCGTTGAATTCCGCGGTTCGCTGGCTCCAGAAGGTGACGCGCAGATCCTTGTCCATGGCGAAGAAAGGATCGTTGATGCTTTCGACGAGCAGCCGGTGCTTTGTCTCGCTGGCGCGCAGCGCCTCTTCGGCAAGCTTTGTCTCCGTGAGGTCCACCACGGCAATGCCGATGCCGTCGATCTCTCCGGCCGTGTTCCTGGTGGGTTCGTAATACAGATCGAGGTAGAGCCTCTTGCCATTACTGGTGATCCAGTGCCGCAGATTCACCGGCTTTCCAGTCTCCAGCACCTTTCGCTTGGCTTCGAGAATCGCGGGGATATCTTCGGGCGCAAAGAGATCCGCATCCGTTTTTCCGAGGATCTCCCCTGTCGAGCGCGTGTGCTGGTTATAAGCCCAGCGATAGACCAAATCGCGATCCTGCACGGCCACGGAGACGGGAGCGTTGGTAAGCGCGAGTCGGAAGCGGTGTTCGCTTTCACGCAGCGCCGCCTCAGCCCGCATGTAGTCGCTGAAATCGTTAAATACAATCGCCACCCGCCGTTGATCAGGCCTTCCCACACGATAGGCATGAACATCAAAAAAGCGCTCTAGGGCTTTGGCCTCGTTCATGAAGTGCGCGGGTTCGCCGGTCATTGCGATGCGGCCGTAAGTCTCGAACCAGTGCTCCTCATGAGCGGGAGCGAGGGCGCGCATGCATTTACCCACCACATCGTGCAGGCCAGTCTGCCCCTCAAATGCATCGTTCACTTCGAGGAAGCGATAGTCCTGCGGCTTTCCATTCTCGTCGAAGAACACCTCGACGATGCAGAACCCCTCGTTCATGGCATTGAACAGATTGCGGTAGCGCTTTTCGCTCTCCTTCAACGCCTCTTCCGCTTGCTTACGTTCGGATATGTCATGGTAAGTGCAAATCACCTGCTGAACATTGCCATCGCCATCCAAAATTGGTTCAGCGCTTACCAGGAGCCATTTGAAATTCGTGCGGCCCGGCGACTGCATGGCCACGAGTTTATCCCTAACCGCTAGACGGGTCAGCACCGCCTGACGCACCGGGTGCTCGTCTACGTCCAGCAGCCGGCCATTCTCGTCGAAGACCCGCCACTGGCTCCAATCACGGCTGTTGATGTTCAGGATGCTGGAATGCTCGTCGAGATCGAAGATGTCCAGGAAGGACTTGTTGACGATGCTAAGCTCGCCACGCGCATTGATGAGCGCCACTGCGGATACCAGATTGTGCGCCAGCACACGGAGTTCTTCTTCCCTCTCGCGCAGTGCCTCTTCAGCCCGCATGCGCTCGGTGATGTCGCGGGCCACATGCACCGTTCCATCCATTTGGCCGCGCTCGTCGAACAGCGGTGTTGTGGTTACCAAGAAGTCCCCACCCAGGCGATCTTCGTGCAATTCGGCAGCGTGCTCGAGGCCATCCCTCAAGGTGAGCACATGTGGACACGTCGCGATGGGCGCGTTTGTACCGTGTACGCAAGCAAAGCACTGCAAGCCGATACAAGCATCCGGCGCCACACTCAGCCGTTGGGCCATGGCCCGGTTGGCGCGCACAATCCGATGCTGGTTGTCGAGAATCGCAATCAGGTCCGGGACGCTGTCGAATGTCCGTTCCCAATCGCGTTCGGCTTGGCGCAGCTCATTCTCGGCTCGCTTGCGCTCGCTGATATCGAGGATGAAAGAGACGCCCTGGCTGCGATCGTCCTCATAGGCCGCGGCCCAGAACTGACCCCATACCCGTGATCCATCCTTGCGGATGAATTCCTTTTCGTAGGGCTGGTGAATACCGGTTTCGCGCACTTGGCTTCGGGCTTTTTCATCGGCTGCCCAGTATTCCGGCGGTGTCATATCCGCCCAGTTCACGAGGCCCGCGCGCACATCCTCGCGAGTGTATCCTGTCATCTTCAAGAAGCGATCATTCACTTCGACCACGCCGCCGTCGATCCTCCAGTAGAGGATGGCGAAAAGGTCGGTCTCATAAAAGCGGCGCAAGCGCATCTCTGTCCGCTTTCGGTCGGTGATGTCAACGTGAGCCCATAAACGCCCGTACGACTTTCCATCGACGATGAGCGGAACGAAGTCTCGAAGAGAAGTTCCCCCGCCGTTCATGGGGAGTTCTTCTCCGATTACAAGCTTCCCTTGGCTGACGATTTCCTGGATGCGGGCGAGGGCCTCATCGGGGTCGCGGTAGGCGCGCCTGATCTTCTCAATCATGGCGCCGGATTCAATCCCTGCCAGGGCGGCAGGCAATTCAGCTAGTCCAAAACGCTCGCAGAACGCTGGATTCGCGAATTCGACCCGCCCTTCGTCGGTGACCAGCAGCAGAGCAGAGTTCAGGTTGGACAGAATGGCGTAGAAGCGCTGCAGGGTGGTTTGCTGTGCGCTCTCGGCTTGCTTGCGCCCGGTAATATCCTCGAATACCGTATAAACCTGATAGGGAGAAGATTGACCCGGTCGAAACAACGGCACTGCGGTAACATTGATCCACCTGCGGCTATTGGACGTCTCATTCCAAACGCCCATGACCAAGCTATCAACGGGGCGGCCGGTTTGCAGCGCGACCATTGCCGGATGCTCGTTGCCTGGCAAGGGCGAGCCGTCCTCACGCACGGTGAGGGCATCGACCTGAACCGAAGTCCGCCCGAGATACTGCTCATGGGTCCAGCCCAGGATGCGTTCGGCGGCGGGATTCATGGCGATGATCCGGCCCGCTGCATCCTGGTGGACCACCCCCTGCAGCATGGTCTCAGCCAACAGCCGGTATCGCTCCTCGCTGGCTCTCAAATCCTCGTCGTTTTGCCTATGCCAAGTTATGTCGGAGTTGACGCCGATGAAGCGAAGGGCACGCCGCTGGGAGCCTTCACCATCGAAATGGGCTCTGCCATGGGAAGAAATCCAATGCGTGGAGCCGTCGGGCCACACAACGCGGAATTCCTGGTGAAAAACGCCGCCATCGACCCCCGCAGCTGCCTGTCTGATAGCTTCATTAGTAACTGTGCGGTCTTCGGGGTGCATGCAGGCAAGAGCGCCCTCATAACTTATCCTGTCGCCGGCGGTCAGGCCAAACAAATTGCGGCAGCGTTCGTCCCAGACCACTTCGCTGGTATCTATCCGGTAGTCCCAGGCGCCTAACTCCGCCGCCTCCAGCGCCAGATTCCGGTACGCCGATGCTTTCTCGAGTTCCTCCCTGGTCTCGCGCACAGCTAATTCTTGCTGCACAGCCGCCAGCCTGCGCTGACTGCGCCGTTTGGCCTCTGCCACCAGGTTGATGACGATGCCTATCAGGAAAAACAATGCTAGAGCAAGGCAGTCGGAGACTCGCTCGATTCTGAATTGCCCGATTGGCTCTAGAATCCAATAATCCACCAATGCAGCGGCCAGTACAGTAGCCATCAGTCCTGCCCAGAGGCCAAAGAACGACGCGTCAACCATCAGGGCGAAAGAGACAATGATAAAAGGCGGCAGCTTCATACCCAGCCGCAACACCAGGAACTGGTGGACGGAAAAGGCCGCGATTACGAGCACCGCCGCGAGAGCGAATCGAAGGGTTTGCCGGACAAGCCCCGGCTTCTCTGCCTCTGGCATTGGACCGTCCTTCGGAGAGGCTGCTCTTCTGTGCTGGGGGAACGAAACTGAAGCAAGATCTCCGTGTCTATCGGCCGGTCCGCCTCTTACTGGACACTGCCGGCATGGTTATTTATCAACGACATTCAATCCTGCACGATGTGACAGGGGTCACTTCGCCACCGAATATGCTCCAGCCTCGCCCTTTGCACATCACTCTCTGCCAGCTCCGCAGCGGAGCTGTCAGTCCTTGGTCTTCTGCGCCGCCAGCATGGATTCGAGAATCTGATCCGAGACATCTCTAACTGCTGCCGGAGAGTGCGCGAGGAACAAGGTATTGGTCTTGTCGTTCTCGCCGATGGACTTGAGCGTGTCGAAGTATTGCGTGACCAGCACCAGTTGCATCACTTCTTTCGACGTCGCGCCTTCGACCGCCTTCTGGAATTGCTCGACAGAAGTCTGCAAGCCCTCAATAATGGCCTTGCGCTGGTTGGCGATGCCCTGACCTTGCAGAGCCTTGCTTTCGGCTTCGGCCTCTGCCTTTTTTACCACCAGGATCTTCTCTGCCTCGCCGCGCGCATTGGCCGCCACCTGTTCGCGCTGCGCGGCGTTGATGTCGTTCATGGCCGACTTGACCTTGGCGTCGGGAACGATGTCAGTTACCAGCACGTTCACGATTTCATAACCAAAGAGCGCCATGTCCGCATCCAGTTCCTGCTTTACCGCGGCGGCAATCGAGGATTGGGTGGCAAAAACTTCATCCAGAGTCATTCCCGGCACATGGCCCAGAATCACCTGTTCAACGTAGGACTTGATCTGCGCCACCGGATCGGAGAGTTTGTAGTACGCGTCAAAGACTTTCTCTGGCCGGACGCGGTTCTGCACCGAAATGGGGATGGTGACAAAGACGTTGTCCTTGGTCTTGGTCTCCATGGTCAGTGTTATCTGATTGACGCGCAGACTGACCAAGCCAGCTACCGAGTCAAAGAACGGAAATTTCCAGTTCAACCCAGGCTCAGCGACGCGCAAGAACTTTCCGAAGCGGGTAATCACGGCTACCTGCGCCGTATTCACGGTGAAGAAACTGCCCAAAACCAAAGAGAGAAGGAAGATAGCCGCGATGGCCAGAAGAATATAGAGCATTACGTCCATTAGAACCCTCCGCCGCCCACCTTGGTGGGCAACGGAGAATTATAGAGTACTACCGCCGGATCGAAGTTACAGATTGAAGAGACCTCAAGCGCACCGAGTCAAGAAGGGTCACTAACGAGAAAGCCGCGCCCATAGAGAGCGCAACTTTTGAGCAGGAAACTTCTCTGCTAATTTCCAGTCTGAATTTGCACCAGCACGGGTGTTTCGGCCGTTCCCGCGCCGGGCGAAATGGTCCGCGTTTGGGGCGCGCGCCAGTGGTCGATGTAGCTGATGCGGTGCACGCAACCGATGGTGCAGTTGGGCGAGCAGGTCTTGGCGGTCAGGAACTCCCGCTTCACGTCCGCGGTAGCGTAGTCGGCGATGGGTACGCCCGGATATCCGCGCTGCTGCGAACAGTAGTGAACCAGCCCGTTTTCGCAGATATAGAGGTACCGCGACCCGGCCCGGCAGCGCCACACGTTCGACCGCCCTTGCGCGATCGCCGCCTGGAATTGGTCGAAACGCGAGTAGTTGGTCTTCTTCCTGTGAGTCATCTCGAAGTAGACCTTGGTCTCGTCTTCTTTGAGCGGCTTCAGTTGGCCGCTGCCGTCGTGGATGATCCCGATGGTCGATTCAAAACCCAGCCCGAGCGCGCGCTTGCCGATCACCAGCGCGTCATTTGGATCCCTAAAGCCCCCGCCAACCACCGAATTGATGTTCACGTGAAACTCGGCATATTGCGCCAGCATTTCCAGTTTTTTGTCGAGCACTTTAAGACTTTTTTTCGAGATTTCGTCCGGTTCCAGGTTGTCGATTGAAATCTGCATGTGGTCAAGACCGGCGCGGTTGAGGCGCTCGATCCGCTCCACGTTGAGCAGGTAGCCATTGGTAATCATGCCGGCAATTGCCCCGGTACGCCGAATGCGGCGGATGATCTCGTCGAGATGAGGGTGAGTGAGCGGCTCACCGCCAGATATGCCGACCATTGCCGTGCCCAACCGGCCCAGATGATCAATTCGCCGGAACATTTCTTCAAGGGGTACCGGATCAGATACCTTGTCGAATTCGTTGCAATAGGTACACGACAAGTTGCAGAAACGCGCCGGCACAATCTGTACGAGGACCGGATGGCCTGTGTGGAGGAGCGCACGGCAGACCATGGCCAGCTCACGCACTTTGCGAGTAGCCGCGATCCAGCGCCCGCGCAGCGTCGATTTCCTGGGAATAGCCATCTTTTCTATTGAACCACACGCCGCCTCGCCCGATCCATGGCGTGACCACTCGACGCATGGCACGGGGCGATCCAGTCGATTGTAGATGCGGAATTTCCTTGCGACTGCCTCGGCAGGCGGGTCAAAAACTGGCTTCAGCAGTTGCACGCGACGCTGCCTTTTCTGCGTCGTGGACGAGTATGCCCGAAAAGTGCTATGGAGCGAACGCTATGGATGCCCTCAGTATGTCAATTGTCCTACCCACATCCGAATTGAGGGCCCCATGCAAGAGCAGCTGACCAGCACTGCCCTAAGCAAAGTGTTCGAGTTGAGTTGGGAAAACGCGCAAGACGCCATGGTTGTGGCCGACATTGAGACCGGATCTCTGGTCGGATGCAATTTGGCCTTGGAAAAGTTGACAGGCTACAGCCGGCAGGAAATCGCCGCCATGCGATTCCACATGCTTTATCCCGAAGAGGAGCGCGCCCCGAGCCGCAGCGCCACTCGAGAAGCGAGAGAGCATGCCCGGAGCATCCGAGGCTTTCATCTCCTCTGCCGCGACGGAAGACGTGTGCCCGTGGCGATCTCATCCACCGCGCCCTTCGAGGCCGATGGCCGGCAAGTGTCAATCGGCATGTTTCGCGATGTGCGGGACCTGGAAGCGCGTGAGCACAGGCTGGAGACCAAGCGGTGGGCGTTGCAGGCCTATGCGGCTGCGGCACTGGCGTTGGCTCGTGCAGAATCCTCTGCAGGCCTGATGCAGGCCATCTGTGAAGCCATCACACGCGACTCCATCTTCCGCCTTGCCTGGGTGGGATTTGCTGACGGAGGGCGAAACAAGCTGATTCACGTGGCCGGAGCGGCGGGGCCTGCAGTTAACTACATGGATGGTCTCGAGGTGAGTTGGTCGGAAGAGCGGCCCGAAGGGTGTTGCCCAACCGGCGTCTCATTTCGAACCAACACAGTGCAAACCCGGGCGGACATCGAATTGGACCATGAGTTTGGACCCTGGCATGACAAGGCGAAGCGGGAAGGCTTGCGCTCGACCATGACGGTTCCGTTTCGAATCGGGGAAGGCAAACGCGGCGTGCTGGCCGTGTATGCATCCCAGCCTGATGCGTTTGGCCCGGTGGTCAGCGAGGCCTTTTTTCATCTCGCCGAGGAAATAGGCATTGGCCTGAATGCGTTGCAGCGCGAGGAACGGCTCAACGCCGAGAGGCTGGAACGGGAAAAGGCGCAGGAAGAGCTTTCCATGGCCTTGTCGGCGGTGGTGGGCGCCATCACCACAGCCTTTGAAATGCGCGACCCCTACACTGCGGGGCACCAGAATCGCGTGGCCGAAATTGCATGCGCTATCGCCAGCGAATTCGGCTGGCCTGAGGAGCGCTTGCAATCCATGCGCGTGGCGGCCATGGTTCACGACATCGGCAAGATATCGATCTCTCCGGATATTCTGACCAAGACTTCCCAACTGACATCTTCAGAGTGGGCCGAGATCAAGGAGCATCCCGGCACGGGTTACACCATTCTCAAAGACGTCCCCTTCCGCTGGCCGATTGCCGAAGGTGTGCGCCAGCATCACGAGCGGATGGATGGATCGGGCTATCCCCGCGGGCTAAAGGGCGACGAGATTTTGCCCGACGCCAGGATTCTGGCCATTGCCGACGTGGTGGAAGCCATGGCCTCAAACCGCCCTTATCGGCCAGGGCTGGGCCTGGATGCGGCCTTGAACGAAATTGAACGGCAGGCTGGAACGCGGCTGGATGCGGAAATGGTAGGAACCTGCATCTCGCTCTTCCGTGAAAAGGGCTTCATTCTTCCAGGATTCAATATGGCGTAAGAAGATCGCCGCAGGCGCCTGGTTATCCGGCTGTCAAAGTCGGGCCCCAGAGCATCGTCCAGCGAACGAAGCGGCAAAGAGCTGCCGAAATTAAGCGGTGGTCCTTTTCACGTGCAGAACATCACTCGCGCGCCAAATTGGCCATTCCCCAGCCTCAACTGGCCAAAATCCTCAGAAAGCCCCTCCATCCTTGGAGCCGGACCAGAATTCCGTGGTCGATAATCTGGATTCTGGCCAAATTCGGGCGAACGTTTTGCAAGCTTCCATGCTCTTTAGTGTTAGTGATGCAAAACGCGCTCTCCATCGCCAGCGAAGCAGACCCTGCGCAGCATGCAGCGGGAGATGCACAACTGTCGTTTGCCGCTCTGGTCGAGCAGCATTCGCAATTGGTGTACCGCATTGCCCTGGCAATCACGCGCAGCCCGCACGACGCCGAAGACGTTACCCAGGAGGCATTTCTCCAGATCTACAAGGGTGCACGCTGGGAGCGAGTTGAAGACCAGCAGGCGTATTTGGCGCGCATTGCCTGGCGTCTGGCTGTTCGGCGGCGCAAGCCTTGGAAGCGAGAACAGGAACTTGAACTCGCGATGCCCGCATTGGAGGCAAGTCCCGAGCAGTCGGCAATCGATGCGCAGACCGAAGCCTGGCTGCATGAAGCCATCGACCAGCTGCCGGAAAAGTTGCGCCAGCCTCTGACTCTTGCCGCGCTGGGCGAGTTGAAATTGGTGGAAGTGGCCGTCGTTCTTGGTCTGCCCGAAGGAACGGTACGACGCCGCATTCACGATGCACGCCAACTGATCAAGCGGCAAATGATGGAACGAAAAGGAGGGAAGGCATGACCAACCAGCCAAGAGACCTGCACGGCAGCCTGGATGCCCTTCTGGAGCGGAGATTGGATGAGGCTCTGGTCAGCTATACGCCAACCGAGCCGCGTATCGGCCTGGAGGAGCGCATAAGGGCGCGGTTGGCTGCCGAGGGCCAAGCCTCACAACTGCGAAAGCGCATGACGTTGCGCTGGCTCTGGCCCGCGTCTGCCGTTCTTGCCGCTATCTCGGTCGCGGTGATCGTTCACGATTGGCGGACCTCCGCCGGACCAAGGCAGCAACCGAACCGGGCGAGCGTGGGGCCGTCGGCGGAAGCAAGCAGGAGTAGGCAAGAAACACACCCAGTGCCGCGTCCTGTGGCAGGATC
>Ga0181520_10013992_pt1 | contig 10007 bp, 11 predicted proteins | sample PEATcosm2014_Bin_29_FD_132451 | JGI IMG/M metagenome (GOLD analysis project Ga0181520, IMG submission 132451) | Peatland microbial communities from MTU Mesocosm Facility, Houghton, MI, USA - PEATcosm2014_Bin02_30_metaG | ecosystem: Environmental > Terrestrial > Soil > Wetlands > Peat | place... | reverse complement strand
GACGGGCCGGCCGCAGAAACAAGCGGGGGTGGACCGTGGAGACCGTCACCGGATCGTCAACCTGGGCGGCTGCCAGGGGCACCCCGCACGCCAGGGCGGCCAGGAAAGCGCGCCGTTCGAGGGTGTCCATGTTCACGATTGTGTCATAGCGACACACCGCGCGCGTCCGGAGCCCCACCGAAGCACGCCGGTTTCCAGAAAGATATCTGAAACAAATAGAGTTGCAGACATTGACACATGGATGCCCGATTGCTATTTTTGGTGGTGAATTGGCGAAGTAACCTTTCAAACCTGCCCTCTGCAGCAACAGGCAGGCGTAAGAAGTGGGCCGAATAGACAGCGTGCTTGCGGGAGCCGGTGTTCGAAGATTTTTTAGCTCACGATTGACGCCTGGTTGGTTGCCGCAGAGGGGTTTTTTTGTCAAACGGATTTGTACAGTCTCACCCGAGGATCGCAGGTTGCGGTAGTGTGTCTGGCGTTTCCGGGAAGGAAAAATTGGACGCGGACCCGACCGGAAATGAACCGATCGATCTGACACAACCAGGCACCCCGACGCCCGGTCCCAGCCCAACTTGGGCGAGCCGCATCGGATAGAGCCCCGCTGGTCTAGGGGCGGCTCCGATGCGGTTTTTCTTTTTGTCCCGGCGGGCGCGCCTCAGAACGCCAGCGTGCCGGTGCGCGGGGCTTCCTCGGGATTGGGCAGGTACAACGTCTTGCAGTGCTCGCAGCGATAGATCTCGACATCCGCGCCAAATTTTTGTTTGACCTCATCGCCGAAAAAATACCAGCGCTTCAGATGGCCCGCGCAGAGTTTCCCCTTATCGTCTTTTTCCCCACAGGCTCGCATGCGGGGGATGCGCCGCTTGACCTTGGTGCCGTCGCTCAAAGTCGCCACCAGTTCGGCCACCGGCGCCGGCTGGTCGGGCGCTGCATATTTCGGGTTCGCCATAGGGAGAACGAAAAGTATATCAAGCCGCGGCGCACCCACGGTTACAATATAGGTTGATCGTCACTCTTACGATAAATCCGGCTCTCGACCGGATCATCAGCGTAGACCGTCTGGCCTTCGAAGACCGCTCATACATCAATTCCAGCCGCGAATCGGCCGGCGGGCGCGGCATCAACGCTTCCTGCGTGATTCATGCCTTCGGTGGCAGGACCACCGCGGTGCTGATCTCCGGCGGCGAATCGGGCCAGCGGCTGGAGAGCTACCTGTGTTCGTACGGATTCCCGTTCCGCGTCGTGCCGGTGAAGAACGAGATCCGCACCAACCTGACGGTGACGGACGCGCACGGCCTCACGGTCAATCTCAACGAGACCGGCCCCACGCTCGATGCGGAGGAAGTGGCGCTCGTGGAGGCGGCCATCCGCGACACCCTGGCCGGCGCCTCGTGGCTGTTGTTATGCGGCAGCCTGCCGCCCGGCGTTCCGCCCTCCTTCTACGGCAAGCTGATCTCGCGGGCTCGCCGGAAAAAGGTGAAGACGCTGCTGCACGCCAACGGCGAAGCCTTGCGGGCGGGCATCGAGGAGCGGCCCACGGTCGTGGATCTCAACCAGCAGGAGGCCGAGCGGCTGCTGGGGCGCACCTTGCTGACGCGCACGCACTACCTCGAGGCGGCCGCGGAGATCCGCACGATGGGTCCTGAATCGGTGGTGCTCACGCTGGGCAGCCGCGGCGCGGTGGGCGCCTTCGGCGACGGCCTTCTGGAAGTGCTGCCTCCGCGCATCGATGCGGTTTGCCCGATTGGCGCAGGCGACGCGCTGGTGGCGGCTTACATCTGGGCGAGCCTGCGGCCCAAGGCCAATGCGGCCGAAGCTCTGCGCTGGGGCGTGGCGGCGGGAACCGCTTCGGCGAAACTGCCCGGCATGAGTTTCGCCTCGCTCGAAGCCACCGAGGAGATGTATCGCAAGGTGGAAGTGCGGCGGGTGGAATGAGCGGGCTGCCGGCCTGGGGCGCCCAGCGTACCGCGTGTTACACTTCCCTTAGGAATGCTCCCCGACCTGAAGTTGGTGATCCGCCTGCAGGAAATCGATAAGCGACTGGCGGAACTGGCGCGCGAAATAAGCGCGCTCCCCAAACACGTAGCCGAAATCGAGAAAAAACTCGTTACGCACGAGCGCAAACTGGAAGCCGACCGGGCCGCGCTGGCGGCCAACCAGAAAGAGCGCCGCCGCTCGGAAGGCGAAATTCAAACCCAGGACCAGAAGATCTCCAAGCTGAAGGACCAGACGCTGGACGCTAAAACCAATGAGCAGTACCGCGCCTTTCAGAGCGAGATCGAATTCTGCCAGAAGGAAATCCGCAAGTTTGAAGATCGCATTCTCGAACTGATGGCTGAATCCGAACCTCTCGAGAAAAACGTTAAGGCCGCCGAGGCGGCCCTCAAAACCGAGAAGGCGCACGTGGAAGGCGAAAAGGCGCAGGCTCGCGAGTGCACCGCCGCCGACCAGAAAGCCGCGGACGAGTTGCACCGGGAGCGCGCCGAGGTGTCCAAGGGCGTAACGCCGCCGGTGTATCAGCGCTACGAGCGCGTGCGCAAGTCGCGCCGCGGTATCGCCGTGGCTGAAGCGGTGGAGGGGCGTTGCTGTGCCTGCAACATGGCCATGCGGCTCCAGTTCTATCAGGACCTGAAGAGGGGCGACGAGGTGATGGCCTGCGAAAGCTGCCAGCGGATCCTGTACTACAATCCGCCGGCGGCTATCGAGGATCTCACCGGCGAGCCGGCGCCCGTGGCGCACGAGTAGCCGCCCGGCCCGCCGCGCCCGCGAAACTTACCGCTCGCCGAAGCTGTAACCCACCCAGACCGTTTCCTCGGTCACCCAGTTTCTCCCGAACTGCTGATCGAAATTGGGCACGTAGCGGAAATCGAACTGCGGCCGGATGAACAGATTGCCCGTCAGATATACCCTCACGCCCGCTCCCACGTGCACCTGAAAATGATTGACGCTTTGCGCATATTGGCTGGTGTTGGAACTGCCCAAAACGGTGCTGCTGCTGCTCTGAGCCTCGTAGAACCGCATGTTCGCGCCGCCGACGCCGCCCTCGATCTGCAGCGCCGCCCGCTTACCGCCGACCGGCTGGTAAATCCCGTCGAAGTCGTAGAAAATCACGCGATCGTTCAAGTTGACCGATGCCTGGCCGATGCTGGGAATAGCGGGCTGCAAGTTGGCATAAGTCTGCTGCGAAGGCTGGAGGCTAACCGATGCTCCAACACCGAAATGTTTCCAGAACATCACCCTTCCCCCGAAGCCCAACATAAAACCATTGAGGCTGGGGGTGCCGACGCAAGGGGCGCCAGTCAAGGTATCGGTGCCGCCTACCGGAGTGCAACTGTTAAGCGAGGTCTGGTCGATGCCGGTCGAAGACGCTTTGTCCTGGGCCGCCCCAAAACCGATACCAATGTCAAAGGTGTTCTGCGCGTGGGCAAGCTGCATGCATAGAGCCAGCCCGAACGGCAGCGAAAGGTAACGACAGATACTCTTCACGGTGCGAATCTCCTCTAGTAAGTTGTCTTGAAACTGGCCCAGAATCCCGGGGCGCGGCGGCAAGAAACGCCGGCGCACCTACTGAACCGCTCTCTGTGTGATTCGAAAACCACTCCGCCGGAAATCGTCGTCCGGCGATAAAAACCCCTATTCTTCGATTGTACAGCCACTCCTATCGGCGGCCGGAGCCGGGTCCGCGCGGTTGTAAGTTCGGTAACGTCATCTCGCGCGCTATTTCCATCTCAAGTGACGAGGCTTAGCGAGGCAGGGTTTCAAGGCATTAAGACTTACCGTCTCTGACAACCCGGACAGAAGTGCGAAGAACGCTGCGCCACCAGCACGCGCCGCACGCGGGCACCGCAGATTACGCATGGCTCGCCCGTCCGCTGATAGACCCGATGGCTGAACTGAAACGAACCTTTATGGCCCTCGGGGTCCACATAGTCGGAAACGGAGGATCCACCGGCCGCGATGGCTTCGGTCAGGACGGTCCGAATCGCATCGTACAACCGGCGAGGGCGCTCGCCGCGCAGACGCGATGCCATGGCCAGCGGATGGATGCCGGCGCGGAACAGCGATTCGTCGGCGTAGATATTTCCCACGCCGCGCAGAAAGCGCTGATCGAGCAACAGGGCCTTCACGCGCGTGCGGCGGCGCCGAAGCGCGCCGGCGAATGCCTCGAAGGGCACCTCCAGCGGCTCCGGCCCGAGCTTCCGAATGCGCTCGGGAAACTCCTCGCTCACCTGGAGGCAGCCGAACTGGCGGCTGTCGTCGTAGAGCAGCACACCGCGGTCAAGCGTGAAAATGGCGTGCGTGTGCTTGGCCGGCGAGCCGTTCATCAGCAACCGCCCGGTCATGCCCAGGTGAATCACCAGGTACCCGCCGCCTTCGAGCGAGATCGCGATGAACTTTCCATAGCGCTTCACGCCGGCGATCCGGCGTCCGCTCAAGCGCGACGCCATGGCATCGGGATCGCCGCCGCGCAGCACGCGCGCGCAGCGAAACTCGGCGGCCAGAATGCGGCGGCCCACCAGCGGCGCGAGCGCGCGAGTTACCGTCTCGACCTCGGGCAATTCGGGCATGGGCTGTAACCCCAGTATAAGTTGACAGACCCGTGATCGAGACTTCGCGGAATCGAGCTTACCGGGTGCGCCGCAATCAGACGGTCCGGAGCGTCTCGACCGGCGCGCCCGCATCACGGGTTCCTGGCGCTGCGGCGGCCGCGCGCGGACGGATACAGCGTCCCACGCCGGTGTAGTCGAACCCGGCCGCGATGGCGGCATCCGGGGCGAACAGATTGCGGCCGTCCACCAGGATGGCGCTGGACATCGAGCGTGCCAGCTTCGCCAGATCGAGCGAACGGAACTGCTGCCACTCCGTCACCAGGACCAGGGCATCGGCATCCTCGGCCGTCTCCTCGGGCGTATCGCAATAACGAATCTTCAGCTCGGGGTGCTGCTGCCGGCAGGCCGGCATGGCGATCGGGTCATAGGCCCGCACGCGCGCTCCCATCTGCAGAAGACGTTCGGCGATGTGCAGGCTGGGCGCGTCGCGCAGGTCGTCGGTATCCGGCTTGAAAGCCAGCCCCAGCAACCCGATGGTGCGCCCCTTGAGAATAAATAGCCGCTCCTGAAGCTTCTGGATCACCATCTGGCGCTGCGCGCTGTTGACTTCGAGCGAGGCACGCAGCAGCTTGCTGTCGTAGCCGTACTCGCGCGCTGTGTGGAGCAGTGCCTGGACGTCTTTGCCGAAGCAGCTACCGCCCCAACCCACGCCGGGATTCAGGAACTTGGAGCCGATGCGCGAATCCAGTCCGATGCCCGCCATCACCTCGGTGGATTCGGCGCCCACGCGCTCGCAGATATTGGCGATCTCGTTGGCGAAACCGATCTTCATCGCCAGGAAGGCGTTGGCGGCGTATTTGACGGTCTCCGCGCTGGTGAGCGAAGTGGTGAGCAAGGGAACCGAAGCCAGCCCGGCGGGCCGGGGCACGCCCGGAGGCGCCTCGAAGCGCTGCGTCACCAGGGGACCATACAATTGCCGCATGATTTCGAGGGTGCGATCGTCGCCGGCGCCGACCACGATCCGATCCGGGTAGAGCGAATCGGCCACGGCGCTGCCTTCGCGCAGGAACTCGGGATTGCTGGCCACCCCAAACGAAACGCTACGCCGTTCCAGGGGCCGCGCTTCATCGATGCCTTCCCGCACCAGGGTTTCCACCAGGTTGCCGCATCCGACCGGAACAGTCGACTTATTTACCACAACTCGGTATCGCGAGGCATCCATGGCGGCGCCGATGCTGCGCGCGGCCGCCTCGAGATACACCAGGTTGGCCTCGCCGCTAGGTAGGGGCGGCGTGCCCACGGCGATGAAAATTACGTCGCTTTCAGCCGCCGAAGGCGCCAGCTCCGTAGAGAAATCAAGCCCCCCGCGGGCCATCGCAAGACGCATGACATCTTCAAGAAAAGGCTCGTATATGGGTGCTTCCCCGCGGCGCAGGCGGGCGATCTTCGAGGGGTCGCTATCGACGCAAGTAACACGGTGCCCCAGGTAAGACAGGCACGCTCCGGTTACAGCGCCGACGTAACCCGTTCCGATTACGGTGACTCGCATATTCCTGCGTCTTTGAGCATCCCGAGTGCCGAAAGGAACCAACCACTTGTTCGCTAAATTACGAACCGCGCGGGCATTCCACCCGACAGTTACTTACCGGCCGAAATAGGATGCGTTCTTGGCTGTAAATTCGGCCCACTTTTCAGGCAGGTCGTCCAGCGCAAAAATCGCCGAGACGGGGCACACCGGAACACAAGCGCCGCAATCGATGCACTCGACGGGATCGATGTACAGCATCTCGGCCTCGGCGTAATTGGCTTCATCTTTCTTGGGGTGAATGCAATCCACCGGGCAGGCGTCGACGCAGGCCGTGTCTTTGGTGCCAATGCAGGGTTCCGCTATAACGTATGCCATTGACGTTGTTTTCCCAGGTACATAATAGATAACATAGTCACCCGCGAAACACAAATTGGCGGTTGCCAAGCGCGGGCGGCTCGCGGAAACTGTAAGAGATGCCGGTCAAAGTTCGAAAAGCAGTCTTCCCAGCCGCTGGACTTGGCACGCGCTTCCTTCCCGCCACCAAAGCCCAGCCCAAAGAAATGTTGCCGATTGTGGACAAACCCATCATCCAGTATGGGGTCGAGGAGGCGCTCCAATCGGGCATACAAAACATCATCATCGTCACCGGCCGCGGAAAAACGGCCATCGAGGATCACTTCGACGTGAGCTTCGAGCTGGAGTATCTGCTGGAGACGCGCGCCAAGAAGGAGCTGCTGGCAATTGTACGCAACATCTCGGACATGATCAACGTCTCCTACGTCCGCCAGAAGGAAGCGCTGGGGCTAGGCCATGCCGTCCTGCGCGCTTCGGAGCTGGTGGGGCAGGAGCCGTTCGCCGTGGTCCTGGCCGACGACCTCATCGAAGCCGAGACCCCCTGCCTGCGGCAGCTTTTGGATATCCACGAGTTCTTTTGTGCGCCCGTGCTGGCGGTCATGGAAGTGCCCGAGGGGGAGATCGCGGCCTATGGCTCTATCGATGCCGAGCCGGTGCGGCACAATGGCTCCTCCGACCGTGTATTCCGCATACGCGACATGGTGGAAAAGCCTAAGCCTTCGGAAGCGCCCTCGAACCTGGCGATCATCGGGCGCTACGTGCTCACGCCCGAGATTTTCGATTCGCTGCAAGCTATCGATCCGGGATCGGGAGGCGAGATCCAGCTCACCGATGCACTCAAACACCAGCTCCGCAGCCGCCCCATTTATGCGTACCGTTTCGAGGGCCGGCGCTACGACGCCGGCGACAAGCTGGGCTTCCTGAAAGCCACCGTGGAATTCGCGCTCCGCCGGCGCGATTTGGGCGGGCCGTTCCGCGAGTATCTCAAGAGTCTGACGCTGTAAGGCCTTGCTGCCGGAGGCTCATTCCGGAGCCTTACTCCCAGGCGCGTTTGGGAACGCCGCGATCCCGGTCTTTGACGCGGTCGTAGCGGTAAAACGTGGAGACCGTGCCCAGCGATTCGTTGTAGTAGCTTTCCTGTCCGAGGCTTTCCTTCAGGTCTTCCTCGAATTCGTGCAGCGCCTGCAATTCCGCGGCGAGCGCGGGCTTCTTTCGCCCCGAGGGCGCGCGGAAGAACTTCTGAAAGCCCTCGTCCGTCAGGGAGCCGATCTCGCCGCCCAGCAGGATGCCGGCCCGTGCCCCGGCGCGCGCCTGGCCGCCTTCCTCCGGCTTCAGATCGATGGCGCAGCTCCCGCGGACCGCGCGGACCGCGTCGCCAGCCAGGGCAGTCACACTGAAACCCTTCTTGCGTAAATCGTCTAGGCGCTCGGCAAAGGCAGGCGTGCGCGGGCGCTCGCGGCGGAAGAACATAGATTCATTATACGGAGCAACCCGTGGGCCAGGTACGTTTGTCGAGCGTCAATGCGTACGCCGCACGGGTCAGGATTCGACGCCAGCGGAGGCCAGCCGGTAGAACTCGTATCCGCGCACCTGGGAAGCCGGACGGCCGGCCCGCTCCCAAACTTCCGCGACGCTCAAATCCTCGCCCAGCCGCAGGCCCCGCGCGCTTAGATATCCGGCAAGCTGTCCGGGATCGATGCCGAACGTCCAAGGTTCCCCGTAATCGCGCAGCCGGGCGAGCATCTTCCCGGCGCCGTGGAACCGCTCGGGCGTCTCCAGGACGGCCCGGTGGATATAGGTGAACAGCAGCAGGCTGCCCGGCGCAGCCTGTCGAATCTGGCCCAGCGCGCCATCCACGGCATCCGCGGACAAATAGTTGGTGACACCTTCCCAGACAAAGCATGCGGGGCGCAAGGCGTCGAAACCGGCTTGCTTGAGGACTTCTCCGAGCGATTGGCTGTTGAAGTCGATGGCGGCGAGATGGACGTTTTCCGGTAACGGGCCAATGGCCGCCTCAAGCGCGGCTCGCTTGGCGGACAACGTTTCCGGCCGGTCCAGCTCGAATACAGCGGCCTGCGCGGCGGAAGTCAGGCGATACGCGCGCGTGTCGAATCCGGCGCCCAGCAACACGAGCTGGGGAACGCCGCGCAGAGCCGCCGAGACACGGTCGTCGATCCACGTTGTGCGTGCGATGCCCGCGGCTCTCGCGCCGGGAGCTTTCCAGTCCAACAGCCGTTCCACCAGCCCGCGGAAGGAGTGGAACCGCGCCAGGCTATAAAGCCACCGCCGCCAGCCGTGAACGAAGAGGGCCGCCAGTGGATCGCAAAACAAACGGGAATTCGCGGGCCTCGAAGATTCCAGGCCGCGAAACAATGCCATGTATTCGGCGGTAAGGCTGGCCCTGTTTCTCACAAGCGCCTCTCCCCCGCGACGCGGCGGGCTATACCTTGGGCTTCTTCACCTTGGGCTCGGGGCCGAAGCGCTCGATGGTAACGCTCGAGAGCTTCACAGGCTGGATGGGCTTATCCCCATGGGCAGGCGCGTGCGAGATCTTGGCGATCAACTCGCGGCCTTCCACGACTTCCCCGAAGATGGTGTACTTGCCGCTCCACTCGGACATGGCGGCTTCGGTGAAGAAGAACTGGCAGCCTCCCGAATCGGGGGAGCCGGTGTTGGCCATGGCCAGTTTGCCGGGGGTGTCGAAGCGCAGTCCGGGCAGGATCTCGTCGCGGAGCTTGATGCCGCAATTGTGCGTGCCCAAACCGGTCGGGTCGCCGGCCTGGATCATGACGCCCTTCAGAATCCGGTGGAAGGTGATGTTGTTGTAGAGCGGCCGTGCGACCATCCTGTTAGGAACCACGGGATCCTTCCAGGGCTTGACACCTTGGGCAAGGGCCACAAAATTCTCGACGGTGCGGGGCGTTTCCTTTTCATACAGGCGGGCGGTGATATCGCCGGCGGAGGTGTGGAAAGTGGCGTAGAGCCCCGGCGGACGGTGGCGTTCCTCGGGCTGGTCGGCGGGCGCCTGCGCGGCTTGCGCCAACAGGCACGCCGCGGCGGAGAAGAGGGAAACGAGCTTGATCATGGGGTTGATTACCAGCAGCTCATTTTATCTTGCTTCCAGGGCCGCCACGCGAGCACCGCCGCCCGGACGCGAGGACGGCCGCGAGCGCGCGTGGATTCGCGAATGCGTGTTGGCCGCGCGGCTTTTCCGGCGGGGAGGCACTCGCCAGGCGGGCGGGACATTGAGTATAATCGGGCCTGTGAAGCCACTGATTTTGAGTCTACTGATGGGAGCGGCGTTACTGGCCCAGGCGCCGGCTCCGACGAAGAGCGCGCCCAAGCAGCCCGCGGCCAAGTCGGCCGGCTCCTCCGCGCGCCTCATGAATCCGGCAGCGTTGGTCGCCAAAGCCCCGGAGATTTACCGGGTGAAATTCACGACCACCAAGGGCGACTTTGTCGTGGAAGTGCACCGCGATTGGGCGCCCCTCGGGGCGGACCGCTTTTACAATCTCGCGCGGAACGGCTTTTTCACGAATGCCAGCTTCTTCCGCATCGTGCCCAATTTCATCGTG
>Ga0181520_10013991_pt1 | contig 10007 bp, 7 predicted proteins | sample PEATcosm2014_Bin_29_FD_132451 | JGI IMG/M metagenome (GOLD analysis project Ga0181520, IMG submission 132451) | Peatland microbial communities from MTU Mesocosm Facility, Houghton, MI, USA - PEATcosm2014_Bin02_30_metaG | ecosystem: Environmental > Terrestrial > Soil > Wetlands > Peat | place... | reverse complement strand
TGACGCCGCCAATCTCGGCGCGCACCTCCAGGCGGCGCTTGACGCTCTTGAAGGTGGCCAGCGCGGTCACAATGGCCTCTTTGCTCACGCCTCGCCCAAAGGCCAGCGCCGCCGCTGCGGTGGCGTTCAGCGCGTTGTGTTCGCCGGCCATGTGCATGGCTAACTCAGACCATAACTCGCCCGCGCGCCATAGCTCCCAGTGGGTAACTCCAAGCTCGTGGCGCAGATTGCGAATCTGCCAATGGGAAGTTGCGGCAAAGCCGTAGCGCTCGACGCGGCAAAATGCCTTGGCTACGCACTCAGTGACGTTTTCGTTGCCGTCGTAGGCGAGGATGAGGCCGCGGCGCGGCACAAGATTCACCAGCCGCTTGAAGGCCGTCTTCACGGCGGCGAGGTCCGCATAAATGTCCGCGTGGTCAAACTCCACGTGGGTGAGAATCAGCGCGTCGGGAAAGTAATGCAGAAACTTCGGCCCCTTGTCGAAAAAGGCCGTATCGTACTCGTCGCCCTCGACGATGAAGGTGCGCGTGGGGCGCAATTGAAAGCTGGTGGCAAAGTTTTCCGCCACGCCGCCGATGAGAAACGACGGCTCCAGCGTTGGGTTTTCGCGCGCGGCCACTTGATAGATCCACGCCAGCATGCTGGTGGTCGTGGTCTTGCCGTGCGTGCCGGCCACCACCAGCGACTCGCGGCCAACTAGAAATTCTTCGCGCAAGAGCGCGGCCATAGAAGTGAAGGGAATGCGCTCGTCGAGGATACGCTCGATCTCCGGATTGCCGCGTGAGAGCGCGTTGCCGATGACGACAAGATCGGGCGCGGGCGAGAGCTTCGCTTCCGCATAAGGCTCCAGAATGGGGATGCCCAGCGAAGTGAGCAGATCGCTCATCGGCGGATAAGCCGCTTTGTCAGAGCCGGTGATGCGGTGCCCTTGCAACTGCAAGAGTCCGGCCAGCGAGGCCATCGCCGTGCCGCATATGCCGCTCAAGTGAATGTGGCGAGGGGATGCGCTCATTGCTCCTCCTGCGGCTGATGCGCACTGTCGTCTGATCCGTAATCCCTGATCCCTGATCCCGGCACCTTCACCGCCGTTTCAATTAAATGCAATCGGGCTTCCTTGTGAACCATCAACTCGGCCTCCACGCCCAGCGTCAGCGTCACGTTGGAATGCGAAACATGGCCGCTGCGCAGGCCGATCGCGATAGGCCCCTTGAATTGATCCAAACTGCGCAGAATTACCTGGTCGAGCAGCTCCGGCGGCGCGCCGGGCGAGGCGCAATCGGGCATCTCGCCGAAGACGATGCCGCGCACACCCTCCAGCTTGCCAGCCTCGCGCAACTGCCACAACATGCGATCGATCTGATAGGGCTTGGCATTGACATCTTCAAGGAAGAGCAGCTTTCCCTCGGTCTGCGGTTCGTAGGTCGTGCCCAGCAGCGCCACGATGATGCTCAGGCAGCCGCCATAGAGTGTGCCGCGCACACGGCCTGAGTGCAGGGGCCGCAAGCCCTCTTGCGTTCCTACGGCGTATGTTTTGCCAGAGAGCGCCGCTTGCAGGCTGGGCAGGTGGACGCCGTCTTCGCGCGCAAAATCCGCCGAGAGCATGGGACCATGAAAGGCCGGCAGCTGAATCTGATCGAGCATCCACAGATGCAGCGCGGTCAAATCGCTGTAGCCGATAAGCGGCTTGGCTCCTTCGGCGATCAGGTCTAGGTCCAGATCTTCCAATAAATAATTTGCTCCGTAGCCACCGCGCGTCGAGAAGATGGCGCGCTGTTGATCGTCGGCAAAGGCGTGGTGCAGGTCGCTGAGGCGCATCTTTGGCGTACCCGCAAAGTAGAGCGGCCCGCGCGCCAGGATGTGCTCGGCGGGCTGCGGCGCAAAGCCCAGCGCGCGCAACGCAGCTAGGCCGCGCTCGACGCGCTCGGGCAGCGGCGTGGAGGCCGGCGAGACAACAGCCACCTGTGCATCCATCGGAACAGCGCGGGGCTTGAACAGCGCGGTCATGCCCAGGCCTCGCCGCGCGCAATCAGGCTCGCGGGCCCTGTCAGGTGCAGTTCGGCGCCAGGCCCGCTCCATGCAATGGTCTGCGCGCCGCCGGGTGCGACCACGGTGAGCGGCGAATGACAGCCGTGCAATGCAATGGCCGCCGTAGCCGCGGCGCTGCTGCCCGTGCCGGAGGAGGTGGTCGGCCCGACGCCGCGCTCGAAGATGCGAATCGCGATCTTGCGCTCATTCAGAATTCGCACGAATTCCACATTCGTATGATGAGGAAAATCGGAATGCGTGCAGATTTCGGCGCCAATCTGATGCCACGAAGATCCATTCAAAGAGAAAACCGCGTTGTCCGTGAGGATGACAAAATGCGGATTGCCGGTGGAGACCTCGACGCCCGCAATAATCTCGCCAGTCGCCAACTTTACAGATTTTGGCGCAAATGTTGGAACACCCATTCCGGCGGTCACTTCGACGGTAAATTCCTGCTCCGTTTTCAGCGCGTTTATCCGGCAAATGCGCAATCCCGCGTCGGTCGTAATCTCCACTTGATCGCCTTGCTGCAAGCCGTGTTCGCGGGCCATCCACGCGGCCACGCAGCGCGTGCCATTGCCGCTGATTTCAGCGATGGAGCCGTCGGCGTTGTGCAATCGAATCCGTCCCGACTTCGTCCCGGTCCATGCAAAGAATTCGACGCCGTCGGCGCCGACGCCCGTGTTGCGCGCGCAGAGTTGCCGCGTCAATGCGGCCCAGTCGCGGCCCTCCGCGGCCTCTTCGGTCACAATCAGAAAGTCGTTGCCGCAGGCGTGCGCTTTTGTAAAGGGAATCAATCGTCCTCCGGATCAAGGTAAGTGAAGAGCGCGTTGATGCCCGGCTCGGTAAGAAGTTTTGCGCGCAGGCGCGCGTGCTGGCGCTTGGATGTGGTGAGGGTAAAACTCACGCGCTGCAACTCGCCGATGGGATTGTTCTCTACTCCGGCGAGCCTCTGGTTCAGGCTGTCTGTCACGCTCAGGATCGAGGTTAGAATGCTCGTCTGATCAGCTCCGCGCGCCTCGTAGATGAGCGAGTAAATCTTGATGTTGGCGCGCCGTTCGAGGAAGCCGACCACTTCGAGGGCCGCGATCACAATGACCGTAGCCACCGCCGCTGCCGCGTAGAGTCCCGCGCCGCAGGCCATGCCGATGGAGGCGACCACAAAAACGCTGGCCGCGCTGGTCAGTCCGCTCACGCGGCTGCGGTTGTGCAGAATCAGCCCCTCGCCCAGAAAGCCGATGCCCTGCACGATGTTTGATGCCACGCGGCCTTTGTCGGGGTTGGCGTCGCCAGCCAGCACTGCCGAGAGCAGCGTGAAAAACGCGCAGCCCATGCAGATGAGCAGGTTGGTGCGCACGCCGGCGGATTTGCGGTTGAACTCGCGATCCATGCCGACCATGCCGCCCAACAGGCAGGCAAGAAGCAAGCGCCCGATTGCGCCGTTCACCACGACGAGTTGCTGTAGCCGGTCAAAGGCCAGCGGTTGCTCGAATTGTGCCAGTGTCATGCTCATGAGGCTTCCTTGCCCGATGCTATCACCGCTGCGCCTCGCGTGGTGAGGCTCAAAGGGCCAGATGTACCGGAGATGTAAATCGTTCCCGCAGGCTGCCCTGGCGTCCAAAAGCGGCGCACCGCTGTCAGGCCCGCGGGATGCGCCTTGACCGCGCGGTCAATTGCATCGCCGTCGAAGGCCACGACGATGGCGGCGTGGGCTGCAGGAGCGGCCAGCGCGTCGCTGTAGATGGTCAGATCGCTTTCGTTGATCGTCTGGCGTAGCGGAATTCCGGTGAAGGCGACCAGATTTGGATAGGTTGATGTGTCCATCAGCACCACGGCTCCTGGCTGCGCGGCCACAAGCGCCCGCAGCACGGGAGGAATCTCAATCTCGTAAAGCCTGCGCGCCTCAATGTTCTTGGTCCCTTCGACGTAGACCAGAGGCCGCTCGCGCAGCATCTTGCTGAAATTCAAAGCCAACAGCAGAAAGAGAAAACCCGCAGTACAGCGCGTCCATAGTGGATTGGCTTGGCGCGGCTTGAACTCATCCACGGCGGTCAGCGCGAACTGTGCCGCAAAGCCCAAGCCCAGCGCAAAGGCCGGCAGCATCTCCATTCCATAGCGCGTGTTGTACCAGCAGTGCGGCCACCAGGGCGGCAAAAAAATCGGCACCGCGCTGTAGGCCACTGAATACGCATAGAACGGCACCGGCAGCCACAGGAGCAGCGCCCACGTGAACGCGCGTTTGTGCGCCGTCAGCCAGGCCCACGCGGTTCCCAGTACGCTCAGCACAAGCAGCACGTTGCCCCACGCGGCGGCGACGGCGTCCATCTCTGCGACCTTCACAAAAAAGAGCAGCGCAACCCAGGGATTGTGCCAGCCGGGATGCGGCGGAATCAGACCCGGCGTAGCCGTGCGCATCTCGATGGCCTGCGCCGAATACGGCCCGCGCGCAAAGTAGAGCCAATCGCCGAATCCCACGGAGTTATAAACAAACCACGCAATCGGCGCGGCGACGATGAAAAGGCTTGCCAGCCAAAAGTTGAGCGAACGCAGGCGGCCGCGGCGCAGCAACGCGATTCCCATGCTCGACCAGGCCACCAGCGCCATGACCCAGCCGTCATAGCGCGTAAAAATTGCGGCAATGAGCACCGCAGCGATGAGCCACTGCGTACGGCTGAGATGCTTTGCACCGGAGTCCAGAGCCTCGCGCCACTCCACCAGCCAAACCGCAGCCCATACCATCTCGCAGACAAACAGCGGCTCGGTCATCGCGGTAGTTTGCAGGTAAAGCAAGTTGGGATTGAGCGCGAAAAAAGCCAGCGCCAGCGCGGCTGCCGTAGGCTGCAACCAGCGTCGCGCCAGCCGATAGATACCCGCGCAGGCGGCCAGATATGCCAGCGCCGAAGGAATCAATCCGGAAATGCCATTGGCCCACCAACTGTATACCTGCACAAAGGGCAGCATCAGGATGTGGGGCAGCGGCAGCCAGACCGAGCCTAACTCCGTAAGCCGTGGCAGGCGCGCGTCAAAGACGCGCCGCGCAATGTGCAGGTGAGCCACCGCGTCGCCATAGTTGAGCATTGCGCCGTTGCGCCAACTCCACAGGATGGCAAGGATGGAAGCCGCAGCACAGCAGGCCACGGCGGCGAGCCACTCGGCGCGCGAGGTCCGCCGGGCCGGATTTGAGTTCTCAGCCAAGATGCGTCAACTCGCGGAATGTATTGAAGCGGGCGTCGATCTCCGCGCGCGTGAGCTGCTGCAACCGCTCGGTGCCGAAGCGCTCGCAGGCAAACGAACCCATTACGCCCCCGTAAAACATGGCATGGCGATAACTCGCCGGAGTAATCTCCGGCTGCGAGGCAAGATAGCCGAAGAAGCCGCCGGCAAAGCTGTCGCCCGCGCCTGTCGGATCAACAACCTCTTCCAAAGGTAGCGCCGGAGCGCGAAAGCACGTCTCGCCGTGGAAGAGCGTTGCGCCGTACTCGCCGTGCTTGACCACGAGCGTCTTGGGCCCCAAGGCCAACACCGCGCGCGCGGCCTGCACTAAGTTATTGTTGCCGGCAAGCATCTTTGTCTCGGTATCGTTGATCAGTAATATATCCAGGCCCTTCAAGACTTCGAGCAGCGCCGCGCGATGATCGTTGATCCAGTAATTCATCGTGTCGCCGGCCACTAACTTCACATCCGGCATCGCATCGCGCACACGACGCTGCAAGACAGGATCAATGTTGGCGAGAAACAAAAACTGCGAGTCACGATAGGAATCTGGAATCTTGGGATTGAAGTCCGCAAAGACGTTCAACTCGGTCGAATGCGTCTTGGCTTCGTTCAGGTTTTCGAGATAGGAGCCTTCCCAGAAAAAACTCTTGCCAGCTGTGTGCTCAATGCCACTGGTGTCGATCTTGTGCGCATCGAATACCGCCTGCTGGCGATTGCCGAAGTCCTCGCCGACCACGGCGATAACTCGAAGATCGGTGAAGTAACTCGCGGAGAGCGAGAAGTAAGTCGCCGCGCCGCCCAGGCAGCGCTCTCGCTTGCCCGCCGGAGTTTCAATCGTGTCGTACGCGACGCTGCCTACTACGGTGATGGCCATTTATTGTCCTCGCTTTTTTAAAACCATGCTTCAGGGGCTGAAGCCGTGTCCTTCCAAAACATCGACACAAGCTGAGATTCTCTACCCCAGGTACTTCCCGAACAGCAGTTTCAGCTTTTCTTTTGCTTCAGCGGGAATCGCGTCTGGCGCGGTCAGCACGGCATACTTTGCCGCCGAGGCGCAGGCGCAATTGCGGTCATGCGGCATTGCCGCTACGGCAGCCTTGACGACCTTCGCCGCGTTTTCGGCGTTCTGGTGCAGCACACGCACAATCTCTTCGATGGTGACCGCGTCGTGCCCCTCGCGCCAGCAATCATAGTCGGTGACCATGGCGATGGTCGAGTAGCAGATCTCCGCCTCGCGCGCCAGCTTGGCCTCCTGCAAATTGGTCATGCCGATCACGTCGGCGCCCCAACCGCGATAGAGATTCGACTCGGCGCGCGTGGAGAACTGCGGCCCCTCCATGCAGACATACGTTCCGCCCAGCTTGCCGGTGACGCCCACCGTCGCGCAGGCCTCGGCGGCGGTTTTGGCAACGGTCGAGCAGACCGGATCGCCAAAGGCCACGTGGCCAACAATTCCTTCGCCAAAGAAGGTTGCGACACGATTGAAAGTGCGGTCGATGAACTGATCGGGAATCACAAAATCCGTGGGCTTGTGCTCCTCTTTGAGCGAGCCGACGGCCGAAACCGACAAGATGCGCTCCACGCCCAGCTTTTTCATCGCGTAGATGTTGGCGCGGAAGTTCAGCTCAGAGGGCAGGATGCGATGGCCGCGCCCATGCCGCGCCAGAAAGACGACCTTGCGTCCCTCCAATTCGCCCAGCACAAAGGCGTCCGACGGCGCGCCAAAGGGCGTCTCCACCGTCTCTTCGCGCACGTTCGTGAATCCGGGCATGGAGTACAACCCGCTGCCGCCGATGATGCCAATCTTCGCTTGAGCCATAGCCTGCCCTTTCAAAATCTCTTTCATGGAACGGCGCACCGTTTTCCGGCCCGCTTTTGCCAGTAACAAACACCTAGTATAAAGGCATTGGGCGCTATTCACCGCCGATTCAGCCTTCACTGGGCGTATTCAAGAGCGTGTAACTCGGCTTCAGGCGCGCCAGATGCGTTGTCTTGACGTCCTCGCGACTCCAAGCTAAAATCCTCGCATTCAATCGTGCCGATTCGAAATACCTTCCAGCTACCGGCAAGCAAAGGACAAATCATGCGAATCTCAGCTTTTTCGCGCCATGTATCCCAGATAGTGGTCATGTTTCTGGCCATCGCGTCTCCGCTCCTGCTGCGCGCCCAGTTCCAGAAACCCACTTATGAAGAGCTCCAGATGACTCAGGATCCCAAGGCGCCGGGAGCCGCCGCGGTTTACCTCAACATTGAGGAGACGATCGACGAGACGCATCACTTTCGCAAGTTTTACTACCGGATCAAGGTGCTTCAGGAGAAGGGCAAGGAGTTGGCTACCATTGACCTTGGCTATCTTTTCGGCGTCACGGATATCAGCAATGTCACGGGCCGCACCATCCATTCCGATGGAACCATCATTCCCATGAGCGTCAAGGCTGACGACCTTCTGCTCTCAAAAACCGGCGACTTCAAGGTCAATCACAAGGTCTTCACGCTGCCCAGCGTCGAGGTCGGCAGCATCCTTGAATACAGCTATGAGTTGAGCTACGGAGATTTCACGATCACCTTGCCCCACTGGGATGTTCAGAAGAAGTATTTTGCCCACAAGGAGCGCTTCTATTTCATTCCCATTGGTTCGTTCATGAACGGACCCGATCACAATCCTTTTATTCATGCGATCGATGAGCATGGGAACATTGCCCAAAACATTCTCTGGTGGTCGATTCTTCCTCCGGGCACTGCAGTAGTCAGGGAGGCTTCAGGGCGCTTTGTCCTGAATCTGACCGATGTTCCAGCCGCCCCCGACGAAGAGTATCTGCCTCCCATCAACAGTATTCTTTATCACGTTGATTTCTACTACACCACCGCACACACGACCGACGCCTTCTGGACCACCGAGTCGAAGAACTGGTCAAAGGAAGTTGACAAGTTCGCCGAGTCATCCAGCGCCATCAAGCAGGCGGTCGCTGGCCTCGTTGCCCCCGGCGACAGTGATCTGGACAAGGCCAAAAAGCTCTACAAAGCCGTGCAGGCTCTCGACAATACCAACTATTCTCGCGTAAAAGCAAAATCCGAACTCAAGCAACTCGGTTTGATGAAGGAAAAACACGCTGAGGATGTTTGGACGCAGAAGAGCGGCGACAGCCGCGACATCACCCTGCTCTATCTGGCGATGCTGCGCGCGGCCGGCCTCAACGCCTACGACGTGCGGGTGATTCCGCGCAATCAGGGCATCTTTTCGCCCGGCTATATGCGCTTCAGCCAGCTCACCGACGATCTGGTGCTGCTGAACGCTGGCGGCAAGAATATTCTGCTCGATCCGGGCGAAAAGATGTGCCCTTTTCAGACTGTGAGTTGGCAGCACTCTGGCGCTACCGGCGTCCGGCAGAGTCCCGATGACCGCTCCTCCGTGACTACGCCGTACCAGGATTTCAAGTCGAACACCCTGCTGCGCGTGGCTGCCGTTGCCGTGGACGAACACAATGCGATGAACGGTGTCTTCCGCTTTGTGATGACCGGCCAGGAGGCTCTCCGCTGGCGGCAAACAGCGCTGAGGAACGATCTGGACGAGGTCAAGAAGCAATTCGATCACGAACTGGAGTCGATGGTTCCCGAGGGTGTCGAGGCGCATGCCGATCAGTTCCAGGGCCTCGACGACCCCGACGCCAATCTCACCGTTATCATCAAGGCGCATGGCTCGCTCGGCTCGGCAACCTCCAAGCGGCTCATGCTTCCCGGCTTCTTCTTCGAGACGCGCAGCCACCATCCCTTTGTTGACCAGGAGAAGCGGCAGGAGGATGTGGATATGCACTATGGCGAACAGGTGACCGACCAGATCACCTATGTTCTGCCGCCGGGATTCGCCATGGAAGGCGCGCCGCAAGACGCGGAGATTCCCTGGGTGGGCCATGCTGATTTCGTAACCAAAACCGTGCCCGCAGCCGGCAAAATCACCATCGCCCGCCAGCTCACACGCGTCTTCACGCTTGCCAAGCCAGAGGAGTATCAGGATCTCCGCGGCTTCTACCAGAAGGTGGCCGCCGCCGACCAGCAACAGCTCGTACTCACCAAATCCGCTGTTCCGAAAGGCAACTGATGATGCGCCTCTCCCGTATGCCGAAGTCGCTTCTCGTTCCTCTTTTAGCTGCTGCTTTCTTTCTGCTGAGCGCGCGGCCGAGCCATGCCAACATCTTCGGCAAGCCCGATCCAGCGCCGCAGTGGGCCGTGGACGCCGCCAAGGCGCCCACCCCCGCTTCGGCCAAAGACGCCTCCGCAGTCATCCTCTTCAACGAGTACCTCATCACCGTCGATGAGAACAACCACGCCGTCGAACGCGAGCGAGAGGCAATCCGCATCCTCAAGCCGCAGGGCCGTAATTATGCTCACTGCTCCGTTGAGTACGATGTCGATGAAAAGCTCAACTACTTCCGCTCCTGGACGATTGCCTCGGGCGGCAAGCAGTTCCAGGCGATGGAGGCCGACTTCACCGACCACGGCGCCTATGCCGCCGCAGTCTTGCAGATGACCGAGCACATTCGCACCGTGAATCCCCCGGCCAGCGATCCAGGCGCCGTCGTCGTCTGCGAGACCGAGCAGCACCTCCGGCCTTATATGAACGAAGAGGGCTGGGATATTCAGGGTTGGATTCCCATCGTCTCGGAGGCGCTGGAACTGGCGCTGCCGCCCGGCGGCCATTACGCCGAGTCGTGGCACAAGTACGCCCCGCTGAAGCCCATCGAACTCGGCTCCAGCCATCTCCGCTGGGA
>Ga0181520_10013989_pt1 | contig 10007 bp, 9 predicted proteins | sample PEATcosm2014_Bin_29_FD_132451 | JGI IMG/M metagenome (GOLD analysis project Ga0181520, IMG submission 132451) | Peatland microbial communities from MTU Mesocosm Facility, Houghton, MI, USA - PEATcosm2014_Bin02_30_metaG | ecosystem: Environmental > Terrestrial > Soil > Wetlands > Peat | place... | reverse complement strand
TGAACGCAAAGAACGCGCCCTTGACACCGGCCTCCCCACACCGACGCTTTCCTACGCATTTTTTACGGCCAAGGGCCGTAAAAAATGCCTTGACAACGCCGACGCTGTCATACACGGCGCTACATTCCGGCGATCACTCAATCAAGCGGTCACGGTACCAGGCAATACGCGTAGCTCCTGATTGGGGTCTTTTTCTGGTTCAAGGATCAAAATAGATGCTGCAATCTGAGCCAGCTTTAGAAGAAATTAAAACTTTTGGTTGACAAGTCACGAGATTATCGATTATAGATTATCGTGCATCGAAGAGAAGCCCTGCCATCTGCCCAACATACGGAAACCTAACTCGGTACAACCATGATGTCTGCCGCAATTGGGGACATCGTTCTTCAGCTTAGTACTCAACAAATTGTTCTTGAGAGGCTACGATGAGAGAAAACATCAGGAGAATCTTCAATATCGTGGCGCTGGCGCTGCTTATTTCAACGGCCAGTTGCTACGCGCAATTCAACGCCGGGGTCCAAGGAACTGTTCAGGATCCGAAAGGAAACGTGGTTCCCAACGTAACGGTCACGTTGATCAACTCCGGGACTGGGGTCAAGCAGCAAGCGATCAGCAATTCCAGTGGCGTCTACCGTTTCACGAGCCTGGCGACTGGAAACTACATCGTCTCAACGACCGTGCAGGGGTTTCAGCCGACGTCTGTCTCGATCATTCTGACTACCGATCAGCTTCTAGACGTTCCGCTGAGTCTGACTGTGGCGGGAACAACGGCCACTGTCACTGTGACAACGCAGGCACCTCTGCTGGACACGTCAGACAGCCGTTTCGAGGAGACTCTCGACAACACTGGACTGAACGCCTGGGCGGCGTTGTTGTGATAGTGGGGACAGCAACGGCCAAAGGCTCCGAAGGTTGGAGCGATACGCTTTATCGAGCACCGGATGTGAATGAAGTCGCAGGAAGGGCGCAACGGGTGGTTGCTATCCCTTATTATGCCAATGCCAACCGCGGCCCAGTGCAAATGGCTGTCTGGATGCCAATTGAAACCTAGTCTCATGTATCATCAATTTCTCTCGCGCGTTGTGCCACATCAAGATTGAACCAACGCGCCATGAGGAACTAATTTTTGCACATGGATGGAAACCGCTGTGTGCCTTGCCTGCGAATGACGCTCGAACAAACTCAGGAGCAACCCGAACCGAGTAGGGCACCGAAATGTACTCCTAGAATGGAAAGGAACTGGAAATGGAGCGGAGGAAATTTCTCAGGAATTCGGCGATGGCCGGCGGCGCGGTACTCGCGTTTTCAGGCAAGAGCATTTGGGCAGCGTCGGCGGATTCCCGCATCGAAGTCTTTCTGGATGAGCCAAAGGGTGAGATATCACCCAACATATACGGCCAGTTCACCGAGCACATAGGCGGAGTGATTTACGACGGCGTGTGGGTGGGCCCGAATTCAAAGATACGAAACCAGTATGGGATACGCTCTGAGCTCGTGGAGAAAATGAAGGAGATTCATGTTCCAATTGTGCGCTGGCCAGGTGGGTGCTTTGCGGACAGCTACGACTGGAAGGACGGAATCGGGCCTGCGTCGCAACGCCCGAAGCGCACAAACTTCTGGGAAGTCGATCCGGACGCAGCACGCCTTCACGAGAAGGGGCTCCAAATCTTCGAGTCCAACGAATTTGGCACAAATGAGTTTATGCGCTTCTGCAAGCTCGCCGGGGCGGAGCCGTACCTGGCTGCTAATTTACGGAGTCTTCCTCCACTGGAATTTGACCATTGGGTGGAATACTGCAACTCTCCCGCGGGAAGCACCACGCTGGCCGAGATGCGCGCAGCGGCGGGTTTTCAGGACCCTTTCAACGTAAAGTTTTGGGGCGTTGGGAACGAGAGTTGGGGCTGCGGGGGTAACTTCGCACCCGAGGAGTATGCATCGGAATTTCGCCGCTATACCAATTGGATTCCTCGCTTTGGTGTCGATCTGCAATTGATCGCGGCTGGGCCGAACGGAAACGATATCGACTGGACTCATCGGTTCTTTGAGCAGATATTTACCGGGCACCCCTATAACAACCCAAGTTTCACTGGATGGTCCATTCACCATTACGCGTCGAACCTTAGCCGCGGCAAGACAAGAGATTGGATTCTTGCCAAGGGCGATGCTCTGCAGTTTGAAGTGGTGGATTGGTATGAGTTGTTCCGCGAGTGCAATCGCGTGGAGAAGATCATGGCCGACCAATGGGCCGCCATGGGGCAGTACGACCCCGAGCACCATATAAAGCTGGTTGTAGACGAATACGGTCCCTGGTATCGGGAGGGAACAGAGCTGGACCCCACGCACATCTTTGGACAGCAGGTTACGGTGCGCGATGCCCTTGCAACTGCGCTCACTCTGGATGCATTCAATCGCAATGCAGAAAAGGTGAGCGTGGCTGCGTGCGCACAACTGGTTAACAATATCAACGCGCTCTTTCTCTGCCATGAAGATCGATTCTTCGCGACTCCAAACTTCCATGTCTTTGCGATGTATGCGGCGCATCAAGGCGGCCAATCTCTTCGCACGGAATTCTCGGCGCCGGATGTGCTTTACGAGCGCGATGGCAAGCCCGCAAGTTTTTGGGGCCTAAACGGATCGGCGTCGCGTAGGGGCAACATCGTGACGCTGACGGCTGTAAATCCGGATCTCTCGAGGCAATCCGACACACAGGTCGCTCTCCGCGGTGTGACGATTGCCGGCGCCAGCGGCACCGCACTGACCGCAAGCGACATGCACGCGCACAACACGTTCGAGAACCCAGACGCTGTTAAGACTGGACCGCTAAGTGTCTCGGTCAACGGTGAAATTTTGAACGTAAGTATTCCCGCTGCTTCGGTTATCAAACTGGAGATCACTATCGGCTAACTTGTCTGCACCAGGAACAGGGCCGTCAAGAAATGAGTTGAATTGGAGCATTAAGATTTCTGAATTCCGCTTGTTCCAGTGCCCAGCAGAGCTCCGTCCGACCATCAAGCTAACCGCAACTTTGCGAATTGCACGGCGCGAGGCTCACCTGCGCTGACCCAGGCCATGGTGGACCTTCCTCAGGCAAGACCGAGAACGTCTCCTCGCATCTCGATCCGGCTCATTCGACTATCCCATTCGGCAGGATGAGGACTTTGCATACCTCATTACCTTGCTGGAATCGGTCGAATGCCGCTTTGACTTCGGTGAGAGGAAATGTATGGGTCACGATCTTGCGAATTCCGAGAGAATCCGCCAATTCAATTGCCTGTTCGAAATCGTTTCGCCTATAAACGCGGGAGCCAACCACCGTGATTTCCTTGAAATTCACTGCCTGCATATCAACTTTGACAGGCTTTTTGCACACTCCAAGATTCACAATCTTGCCGCGGGACCGCACCAGGCCGGTCATTTCCCTGATGCTATCCGGCGCACCCACGCATTCAAAGACCAGATCTGCGCCGTCTCCTGAGGTTTCGCTGTCAACCAGGTCTTTGATCTCCGCTCCCGCGTTAACCGCCTCGAGGCCGAACTGCTTCGCTAATTGAATCCGAGAGGGCAGAATATCGCTGATGACGACTCTGCGGGCTCCTCGGGCGCGGGCGACAAGTGCAGTCAACAGGCCGATCGGGCCAGCTCCGATCACGGCCACTACCCTGGCCTCGCTTTCGATTTCCGCACAAGAGACACCATGAACGGCCACGGCCAAAGGTTCGATCACCGCTCCGACAAGCGGGGACATGCCTGCAGGCAGCCGGAAAAGACTGCTCACCGGCAGCCGAACGTACTGAGCCATCGCTCCATCCTCGTCGAAGCCGTAAAGGCGCAAGGTCCGGCAAGCGTGAGGATCGCCAGTGCGGCACACGTAGCAATGGCCGCAGGAAATGAGAGGATAAGCTGTCACAAGGTCGCCCGGCTTCAGATTCGTCGTCCTGGTGCGGATCTTCTCAATAGTTCCGCTGAATTCATGTCCCAGCGTAAGCGGCGCCTTTGCTCGTGGGTGAATTCCGGCCACCACCCCCAGATCCGATCCGCAAAATCCGCACGCATGTATCCTTATAAGTGCTTCTTCTTCCCCGATCGGCCCAATCGCCACATCAACGGGTTCGAGCCTATTTGGTCCGAGATAGCGTGCGGCCAACATAGCAAGTCCCTTCTTTCCAGCGACCTATTTTGCGGTGTACCCACCGTCAATCATGAGGATGGAGCCGGTGAAAAAACTGGCATGATCGCTTGCCATGTAGGCATAAAACGAGGCAACTTCGTCAACGTCAGCAATACGGCCAATGGGATGATTGTCTTTGAGCATCTTCCAGTAGGCCTCCGGGTTTCCCGAAGCCTCCGCGGATCGATGCACAATAGGAGTATCGACTGTTCCGCAAGCAATTGTGTTCACCCGGATGTGATATTTTGCGTACTCAACAGCCATCTGCCGGGTCATCTGATGCAAGGCGCCCTTTGAAGGCGCGTAGGCTCCCTGGGTAGGAATGCCGACTTCGCCGGAGATGGAGCCGCTTATAAGGATGAGACCGTGATTCTGGCGGATCATGGCGGGGATGACGTGGCGACTGGCCCAATAAACCGCCTTAACATTGGAATTGAAGACCTTGTCCCATTCTTCCGGCGTGTGCTCATGAATAGGCTTCACCACGCTTACGGCGGCATTGCACACGAGAACATCCAGATGCCCTGTTGAATCGATTGCCTCGGCGGTGAATTTAATAGCAGTGGCTTCTTCAGCAACATCGCCGTGAACAAATTGAAGCTTATCGCCATACCGCTTTTTGTAATCCAAGAGCACTGGGGGGATGCCAGCGCGGCGGAACACGGCAATTACCTTTTCTGCATCGCAATCCAGGAATCTCCTGGTGATGGCAAGGCCAATTCCTGAAGATGCACCCGTAACGACAGCAACTTTCCCTGAAAGAGTGATTTCCAAGTGAGTACCATGCCTTTTGGTGCCGAAGAATCACAGACGCCCAAATGCGCCCATCTGATAAGCGATTATAGAGTATAAATTGAAAATTGGGTATATCATTGGCCTCTGACTCTGGATTTACCGGAGTGCCAAGCAAGGCGAGCCTTGGTTGTGGCGTACACTGTCTCTCCCCATATTGATGCCCCGTAATTCACTTTCGGGATCGGTCTTTCGCGGTCAGAGCGTTCAGTTATGCGGGTCTGGGAGAGCCAGCTCTTGCGCGTCCAAGTCGAGCCCATATTGCATATTCCAATATTGCACCGTTTGCTTCACAAATATCTGACGCGCCAGATGTCTGTCGCGGGTTTTGAGCCCTTCCAGAATCCCAAGATGTTGTTGAACAGCGGCAAGACGCTCACTCATCGCCTTTGGGTTGTCCGGCCACCGTCCAACGACTGAGAATACGAAGAGCCGTATAGTAATGGTTTCGAGCGTGTCGCGCAGATACTCATTTCCGGCCAGTTCCCAGATTTTGCGATGGAATGCGACATCGCTGTCGTGGAAGTTCTTAATACTCTGGCGATCCATCCCATTGCCGGTCATGGAGTTCACAATGGCGGTCAATTCCTCTTCTGCCTCGGGCGTAAGGTTCTCTGCGGCCTTTCCAATTGCTATTGCCTCAAGGGGGATATGAACCTCCTGGATGAGACGGTAGTCTTCGGGGCTTAACTGGGCGACGTAGGTGCCGCGCTGCTGCAACTTACGTAGAAGCCCTTGGTGCTCCAGTTCATGCAAAGCCTCGCGCAGGGTGGGTTGACCAATCCCGAGACGTGAGGCCCATTTTTGCTCAATAATACGGTCTCCGCCGCGTAACTCCCCTGAAATGATGCACTCGCGGATAGCCTGTGCGGCAGCTTGAGGTGCTGTTTGAATCGTGAGTCGCCCGGTGTTTGGCTTGCGCATGCGGCCATCCATGAGAAATTCTCCGTCAGAACAAAATCGATTTATATTCTATAGAATAATCTAACTCTTTCAAACCGTACAAACATTCCCTTATCGATTCCATCATTCAAATTGACCCTTCTGAAATACCCATGGGCGGTAATAGTCCAAAACCTGCACCCGAGCATTGCTTCCAACAAGGCCAAGGGCAGCCTGCAGCATGTCGGGATGGCCTATATTGTTGATCATCATGTCATAGTGACACGGAATGGCGACGACAGGATCGATAATCTTCACGATGTGCGCCGCCTGCATTGAATCAAGATTGTGAAATCCGCCATTGATGCAGATAGCACAAACATCGGCATTTCCTTCTGCTTAGTGCCTCAGAGACGCCGGCTTCCTGGATAGGATGATTAATTTTCAAGAGTGAACAGTTCCAGGCGAACCCTCCATACTACAGTCTGGTTGCGCTGCAACGTGATGGAAGCACACAAGAAAAGACGATCGTGATTTGGAATCCCCAGCATGATAGGACTCTCTCAGAATTACCGTTCGAAAACAACGTAAATCCGCGCCAGTCGGCTAAACGATACCGAGTTTCTTTTGCATGTCCTCCAACGAGATACCCTTGGTTTCAGGGAAGACGAACAGAACGACGAAGAACTGGACCGCCATCATGCTTGAGAAGAAGGCGAAAGGCACCGCTGCGGAATGCGCACTGAGGAGCGGAAATATCCATGACAGGATTGCGGTCATTAACCAATGCGTGAAACTCCCCAGGCTTTGCCCCTTTGCCCGAACGACATTCGGAAATACCTCACTGATATAGACCCAGATGACTGCGCCCTGCGAGAAGGCAAAGAACGCGATATAACCGATCAGCGGGAAGATGAGCAAATGTTCGTGGGTGCCGGCATGGAAAAGGAACGAAACAATCGCAAGGCAAACGCAGGTGCCGACTGACCCAATCAACAGCATGCTCTTGCGGCCGAGCTTATCAATGACCGACATGGCCACCATTGTGAAACAAAGGTTCGTTGCGCCGATCACAACAGCTTGTATGTCGCCCGATACTTTAGTAAAGCCGGCACGCTCAAAGATGTCGTTCAAATAATAGAGGATCGAGTTGATGCCGGCGAGTTGGTTGAACATGGCGACCGTGACTGCCAGGAACACAGGAAATCGAAACTTCCGCGAAAACAGGTGCTGCTTCTCGCCGGCGTGCTCAAGATCAATCGAATCGACAATCTGCCGAAGTTCTTCCTCGGCATTCTCTTCGCCGATCAACATCAGCACTTGCCTGGCTTCATCAACGCGCCCCTTCTTCACCAACCAACGTGGGCTTCGGGGTATGTAAAACAGCAGGAAAAAGAATACTGCTGCTGGAACTGCGGAGATGCCAAGCTTCCAACGCCATTCAAACTCGCCAAACCCCATGGTTCCGATGATAAAGTTTGAAAAATAAGCCGCCAGAATGCCAAAAACGACGCTGAACTGAAAGAAACCTACCAACCTGCCGCGCCACTTTGCGGGCGCGATTTCCGCAATATACATGGGACCGAGTACAGAGGAGCCGCCGATCGCAAGCCCAGCGACGAAGCGGAACGTCACAAACGAGAGCCAGTTCCAGGCCAAAGAACAGCCCAGCGCGGAAATCAGAAACAGAATGGCCAGTGCGCGAAGGCTGTCCCGCCGCCCGTATTTGTCTCCTGGAATGCCTGCTAGAACGGCTCCCGTAATTGTCCCCCAAAGGGCTACAGCCACCGTCAACCCAAGCGACGCGGGCGAAAGGTGAAATAGATCCGTCAGCGATTTGGTAGCGCCCGCAATGACCGCAGTGTCGAAACCAAACAATAGGCCACCTAGCCCGGCGACAGCTGTGCTTTTGACCAAAGGCCAAGTCAATACCGCATGCGAGCGATTCTCGGTGGCGTCAGCAATGGAAGTCATATTTCTCCTGTCATCCAGGCGGCCAATTCGCCGGTCACCAAGGTTTGCCTGCAAATCAGAGTGGACATCCTGGAGTCAGGAGGTTTATAGATTATAGATGTAATATTCGTCAAGTTATCTTTCAAATCAAGAGCCGAGGTCCGGCGGCTTGCAAATCGCCCAACCTCAAGAAACGAGTTCAAAGAGATAACCTCGATGAACTTGGTCTGAAGACATTTGATTGGAAACCGCTTGCCCCGACCCTAAGGTTCCGTCGAGGCAACATTCATCCGAGAATTGTTTAAGCTAGAATGTCGCCAGCCAACCGCCGTCCACAAAGATCACCTGTCCAGTGATGAAATTCGCTGCTGGGCTGGCGAGAAAGACGATCGGCCAGGCAATGTCCTCCGGGGTTCCCCAGCGTCCCAGCGGGCATCGGCTCTTCACCCAACTGTCGAATGTCGGGTCCGAGATCAGGGACTTGTTTAACTCCGTATCGATGTATCCGGGCGCGATCGCATTCACGAGAATGCCATTTTGCGCCCATTCCACAGCGAGTGCCTTGGTCAACTGCCCCACCGCACCTTTGGAGGCGGTGTAAGGCGATGTTCCCGGCCGCGCCGCGGCCGTCATGAGCGAAGCGATGTTGATGATCCTGCCAGTTCGTTTCTCGCCGATGAGATGCCTCGCAAACGTCCGGCTGAGCTCAAAGACCGCTGTTGCATTGAGGGTCATCACGGAGTGCCAGTCATCGAGCGAAAGGTCGATCGCCGCGCCACGCTTTTGGATACCGGCAGAATTTACCAATATTTCCGGGGTACCCACAGTAGTGCACAAGCAGTTGAACCACTCTTCGATCCCGCTGGTATCCGAGAGATCGTAGGGTGCAACGTGAACGTGTCTCGCGATCTGTCTGAGTTCGTCCGCTGCATGTTCCAGTTCAAACCGGTTTCGCCCCACCAGGATCACGTCTGCCCCCGCCAAGGCAAGTGCGCGAGCCGCGCCGAGTCCAATGCCACGTGTAGCGCCGGTAATCAATGCGAGCTTGCCGTCCACTCTGAAGCGATTCATTTCGCTACCTTTAAAGGCTTGATAAGCACATTACAAGATTTTGTCGAAGAATGCGAGGCAAGCCTCGACAAAGAATTCATTATAGATTATCTTTTATCTTATGCGGACTCCTGCCCGTGAAAACTCCCGATGTCTCCAAACGCGAGACGTCCCCGAACCCGATTTCGGCGCGCAGAATATGTTGGTTAAGGTGAAGGCATCTGCCATCGCCAGCATCCCAGGGGTTCACAGTTGCATTTGTGCTGTGGAGTACGATCGTCTTGCCGTGCTCGCAGGCATTCGCGGCGACAGGCAAGTGATAGCGTTTTGACGAGGGCAATCTATTGATCAACTTTCTACCAAGGAAAAGAGACCGCTCCAGAATATCTCTAATCGTGGCGCTTCTCGTGGTCCAAACTGCAAGTGCACAGCAGCGGTCACCTGCGATCCCGTTGGTGGTGCACAATCCCTATTTCAGCATCTGGTCGATGGCCGACCGGCTAACCGACGAGCCGACTCGCCATTGGACCGGGGCGCCACAACCCATTGAAGGCATTGCGCGGATCGATGGAAATGCGTATCGGTTCATGGGGCAGCACCCCGATACGCTTCCTGCAATGCATCAGACGTCCAACACGATTACGCCCACGCATACACAGTACGAGTTCCGCGAAGCAGGTATCCAGCTTGAGCTTGAGTTCTTTACGCCCGCGATAATGAGCGATCTGGATGTACTTTCTCGTCCGGTTACATACCTGACCTGGAGGGTAGAAGCGACGGACGGAGGCCATCATACTGTCTCGGTTCTGTTGGATGTGGATCCTCTGATTGCAGTAAACGATCGCAGCGAACTCGTAGTGACCTCTCGCCACGATGCGGACTCGCTTAACGTATTATCCGTTGGGTCGCGCGACCAGAATATTTTGAACCGCTCTGGTGACAATGTTCGAATCGACTGGGGCTATTTCCACTTGGCCGTACCGAAGACCGAACATGCGGAGACAAGCATTTCCACCGGCCTCGAAGAAGCATTTATTGCTTCGGGGAAATTGGCGACCAGCGATTCGATTGGCATGCCTGAACCCGCCAGCCGGTCGAGCGCACACCTGGACGTCGTCCTGGACCTTGGATCGGTGGGCTCAACTGTGGTTGCCCGGCACGT
>Ga0181520_10013987_pt1 | contig 10007 bp, 7 predicted proteins | sample PEATcosm2014_Bin_29_FD_132451 | JGI IMG/M metagenome (GOLD analysis project Ga0181520, IMG submission 132451) | Peatland microbial communities from MTU Mesocosm Facility, Houghton, MI, USA - PEATcosm2014_Bin02_30_metaG | ecosystem: Environmental > Terrestrial > Soil > Wetlands > Peat | place... | reverse complement strand
CGCAGGAGATTCATAACGATGCAAAAGCTGAACTGGTTACAAATATAACTTTCCAAGTTACTGCTACGACGAATGCTGTCTCATTAGAGCCGCCGTGGTCAACGAACTCGCATTTTTAGAGCGGCATTATCGAATATAAACCGCTCGTTCAAGCATTACGCAGGAAGAACAAAACGGGAGTTTATCAGATTTCGACAAAGAGTTGCGTCAACCATTGCTGGTGGAGTATTCGAAAGAGTCGAAGTCTGCCGGGGTGCTGCATCGTTGCCCGTTGCCGGTTGCGTACATCGCAAAATACAAACCGGTGAAACCTCCGGCTATTTCCGTGGCGAGATAGCGCGGCTCGGCTTCGGCCAGGCACTGTTCGCCCAGCATGAAGCGGTAACGCATCGGTTCCGCCATGATGCCGAGAGTCAGCTTTCCTTGCGGGGCAATCAGACTTGCCACTTCCGCTATAAGTGAGCCGATTCGGCGGCGCACGATCACGCGTGTTCCTTTCACGGCAATCTCGTAGTGATGCCGTGGATTCATATATACAACAAGGCCTGCCTCTTCATTATCCTTGCGCGGCGCAAATTCGAGCAGAGTGCGGATCGAGCAGGTGTGGTGTCGCTGTCGCTGCCCAACCCACGCCAGCGAGTCCTCGGCATCCAGCGTCACAGGCGAACCGTTCAGTCGCAAGCAGCCGGGGCGCGCGGAAAGGGACCAGTCTTCCTGGCGCGGATTTCTGAGAAAATTCCATTCCATTCCCAGCTTAGGGGTCTCGAAATCGTCCCGAACAGGCGCGACTGGCCACTGTTTGGGAGGCAATGTCGCGCTAGGCACATTCAAATCCACCGTCCCATCTCCGTTCACAACAGGCCAGCCATCGGCATCCCAGGTGACCGGCGCGAGGCATGTCTCGCGCCCAAGGTGGTGTGCCGGCGGATATCCGACGGGTCGTACCGCGAGGAAAACCATCCACCAGTTCCCCTGGTGATCCTCGACTAGATCGGCATGCCCGGTGCACTGCAGACTGCGTTGACGGCCGCGGTTGGTAAGAATCGGATTGTGTGGGCAGGGCTCGAATGGGCCCCACGGGGATTTGCTGCGCGCGATGGTTTCCATATGCGCGTATTCAGTGCCGCCTTCTGCGATCATCAGATAATACAGATCCCTGATCTTGTAGATGTGAGGCGCTTCTGCGGCCTGTCCACCTGTGCCGGCCCAAAGAACCCGCATATCTCCGACAAACCGGCCCGTCACCAGATCGAGCTCGGATTGCACGATCCCGCCCGGGCCGTTGCTTGTGAAATAGAGCTTGCCGTCATCATCGAAGAACAGCGATGGATCAATATAACCGTGCTCCAGCCAAAGCGGCTCCGACCATTCTCCGAAAGGATCATCCGTTGATACAATCAGGTGTTTCTTCAGTGAACTGTTGGTCGTAACCATGTAGAAACGTCCGCGATGATGCCGGATCGTTGGGGCATAGATGCCGGCAGAAGCCTCGGCTTTCTCGAGTGGCAGCTGACTCTCACGGGTCAGGCAGTGCCCTATCTGCCGCCAGTTCACAAGGTCGCGGCTGTGAAATACGGGAACACCTGGAAAGTATTCAAACGAACTGGTGACGAGATAATAGTCCTCTTCCACTCTGCAAACGCTGGGATCCGGATAAAAACCCGGAATAACGGGATTCTTGTAACTCATAATTTATTCTGCTCCAACTATTGATTTGTTTGACGACTGACAGGAAATCGCTTCTGCCGCCAGATTAAGAAACCGTTCTCCTGACGTTTAGCACACCTCTGCTGGGAGCGTCCTGAACGAGCGCCTTGGGGAGCGAAAATGTCAGAAATGATGCTGGAACGCAAGCGCCGCGTTGCGGCGCTGTTCATGTTACCGTGAAGCTAAAGTTGAGAAATCCACTTGCCTGACTTCCATTTCCGGCTTGTTTGCCGTTCTGTAATAGGACATTCTTGATACCCGGCAAGTCACGAAGGTATAGCGATAATTGGCGGGTTGGAAAACGAGGGCAAGTCATGAGTGTGCCGTTCAGAATCAATCTGTCTGGGAAAGTAGCGGTCGTTACCGGCGGTAGCGGCGTGCTGGGCGGCTGCATGGCAAAAGCGCTGGCCGAATGTGGCGCAGCAGTGGCGATCATCAGCAGGAAGCTGAACCGGGCAGAGGCCGTGGCTTTGGCGATACGGAAAGCCGGCGGTCGCGCGGTCGCAATTTCCTGCGATGTGATGGACAGACGGAGTCTCAAATCCGCAAACAGCCGGATCGAGAAGGAGTTCGGCCCGGTTGATATCCTCATCAACGCAGCGGGCGGAAATCATCCGGATGGCATCACTACGCGAGAATATCTTGTTGAAGGCGACTTAAAGAAAGTGCCGGCTGGAATAAAAACCTTCTATGATCTGGATGTGGCTGGAATCAGAAACGTTATGGATCTCAATTTCCTTGGAACGCTTGCTGCGTCACAGGAATTCACACGGTCAATGGCAAAGCGGAAACGGGGAGTTATCATCAACATCTCCTCGATGGCGGCGATTGCGCCGCTCACAAGGATTCCCGCGTACAGCGCAGCCAAGGCAGCGGTGACCAACTTCACCCAATGGCTTGCGGTACACATGTCGAAAATTGGAATTAGGGTGAATGCCATTGCGCCCGGATTTTTCCTGACGGATCAGAACCGAGCCCTCATGACAAACAAGAATGGCTCGCTCACGGCGCGAGGAAGAAAGATTCAGGTGAATACACCAATGGGCCGGTTTGGCGGGCCGCAGGAGCTGGTCGGTACGATGCTGTGGCTGGTCTCCGATGAGGCAGCTGGCTTTGTGACCGGTGCGGTCATTCCGGTGGATGGCGGCTTTTCCGCATTCGGCGGGGTTTGATGTTCTGGGAGCGTGGACGTATGATCCTCGTAGAATGCTGAAAACTGGTCTTGTGCATCAAATCCAATTGAACCGAAGATTGACGAATGATGAGGTCCGAATAGCAAAGGAAAGACGGTCCTGATTTGAAGGCGCTTGATTGCGGATGGCGAGTTTCGAGACAAGCGTGAAGGGGCGGAATCAACTTCGATATTCTACGGTTCAGTATTCGTCAATCTTCTGTTCAGTTGGGTTGCGAGCGACGCCCGCATTGTTTCTATACGTACTGTTTGCGTCTGGACACAGTATTAACAACCAGCATATCCTATATGCCTATTTCAGAGAAAACAGACATACGCATGGAGGGAATATGAGGACAACGTTGAATCTGCCTGATTCGCTCATGAGCAGCGCCATGAAGGCGTGCCATCAGAGAACGAAGACGGCCGTAATAATCACGGCGCTGCAGGAACTGGTGAGAAGGAATAGGTTGCAGGATCTGAAGCTTTTCAAGGGACGTGTTGATTTTGATTTGAACTTGGGCACGCTTCGGAAACGCCAATGAAGGTCATCATTGACAGCTCAGCGTGGGTAGCCTATTTCCGCGGCACCGGTGACTAGTCGTCGGTGGACTGGTTGATCGAAGAAGGATTGATCGTCATGAATGAACTGATTCTTGCGGAATTGACACCCCCGCTGTTGGTTCGAGGTGAACGTAAACTCGTCAGTGTGCTGAATGCCATTGAAAGGATCCCTCTGTCTGTGGAATGGGACGGCATCATACAATTGCAGGCCACATGTCTAAGGAACGGAATCAACAAGGTTGGAATCCCTGATTTGATCATTGCTCAGCATGCGATCCAGAATGAACTTGCATTGCTGTCGCTCGATAAGCACTTTGTTCTTATGCGCAAACATATTCCATTGCATCTTCATTGAACTGACTGAAAGGGAACATATGATGAACGACAAAGCTGACATAGGATTGGTAGGTTTGGCGGTGATGGGCGAGAACTTGATCCTGAACATGGAAAGCAAGGGATTCACTGTCGCCTGTTTCAACCGCACGGTGAGCAAGGTTGATGCCTTTATCAATGGTCGCGGAAAGGACAAGAAACTGATCGGTTGCCACAGCATCGAGGAGTTCGCCAACAGCCTGCAAAAGCCGCGCAGGATCATGCTAATGGTCAAAGCAGGCGCGCCGGTTGACGAGCTCATCAATGAGCTGCTGCCATATATCGAACGCGGCGACATCCTGATTGACGGCGGAAACAGCCATTATCTCGATTCGATTCGGCGCACAAAGGCTCTTGCGGAAAAGGGATTTCTCTTCATCGGTACGGGCGTGTCGGGCGGCGAGGAAGGCGCGTTGAACGGGCCTTCGATAATGCCGGGCGGCAATCCGGATGCGTGGCCGCATGTGAAACCGATCTTCGAGGCGATATCAGCCAAGGCCGGCGACGGCGCGCCCTGCTGCGCGTGGATGGGAAACGATGGGGCAGGACACTTTGTCAAGATGGTGCATAACGGCATAGAATATGGCGACATGCAACTGGTCTGCGAGGCATATCATCTCATGTCCGCCGGGCTTGGCATGACCGCCGCTGAAATGCAGGAGGTCTTTGCGAAATGGAACAAAGGCGTGCTCGATTCGTATCTCATTCAAATCACCGCCGATATTCTGGGCAAGATTGATCCCGAGACGAACAAGCCCGTGGTTGATCTCATCCTCGACACAGCCGGTCAGAAGGGCACTGGCAAGTGGGCGTCAGAGGCCGGGCTCGATATGGGTATAGCAGTCCCGCAAATCACCGAAGCGGTTTTTGCGCGCTGTCTTTCCGCGATAAAGGACGAGCGCGTCGCCGCCAGCGGAGAATTGGTCGGGCCAGATGCAATGTTTCGCGGCGAGAAGGGCGTCTTCATCAAGCAGCTTCACGACGCCGTATACGCGGCGAAAATATGCTCTTATGCTCAGGGATTCCAGTTGATGCGCGCAGCGTCAAAGGAATATAATTGGGAACTTAACTTCGGTGAGATCGCCTCGATATGGCGCGGTGGTTGCATCATCCGCGCACAGTTCCTCGGCAAAATCAAGAAAGCCTATGACGCGAATCGCAACTTGGCGAATCTACTTCTCGACCCATATTTCAACGATAGGATCGCCGATACGCAGAATGCGTGGCGGAACGTGGTCAAGACTGCTATTGACCTTGGCATTCCCGTTCCCGCCATGGGAACAGCACTCAGCTACTACGATTCATATCGTTGCGACCGCCTGCCGGCCAATATGCTTCAAGCCCAGCGCGATTATTTCGGCGCTCATATGTACGAGCGCATTGACAAACCGCGTGGCGAATTTTTCCACACGGATTGGACCGGCACAGGCGGCAAGACGGCATCGTCAACTTATACGGTGTGAAGGTTGAGTTATCTCATTATAGCAGCCGCTGGAAAGCGGACGGCGACACGCCGTCCATCCCATTACATTCATGTTGCGGGAGGGCGCGCATGCTGCGCGCCGTGATTCAAGCAGCCATCAAGAAAAAAGAAGGATGTTATGAAAACACTTTTGCCGGTTCTTGCACTGCTGTCCGCGCTATCGCTGCGAACGATGGCCGCCGGGACCAATACTGAGGTTGATCCGCTCATGAAGCTGGCGACAGCCCGCGCGAAAGTCGAAATCTCACTGCGCGATGCCACAGCCGTTTTTGACAAGACCAGGAATGGATATGTGGCCGCCGAGACGGTGATCGAGAAAACCAGGAATCAGATCATGGACATCCTTTCCAAAGCCAAGACGGAAAGAGATGAGGACAAAAAGTTCGTCATCGAGTGCGAAAGAAGGGCGGCTCAGATTGACAGGAAGTGGGACGACGCAAGCCGGGAATACGACACCGATATTTCGCCGCGCTATGACGCAGCTACCGAGACTTTCGATAAGCTGAAGAACATTTTCGGCAAACTCACCGATCTTGATCAGAACTGGAAAGACGCGAGACTGGATCTGGCGGCGCTCGAAGCGGCTTTTGCAGCTATGGACAAACGGATTGCCGACACGGCAGCTCAGGGCGAGAAAGCAACGAACGATCTCAAGGACAGGCAGAAGATATGGGGAGCCGAACTCGCGGCGGTTGAGAAGTTTGTCGCGCAGCCCGCCGAAAAGGATGATGGTGAAAAGGATCAGAAGAAGTGACTGTCTGCCACGGGCATCTGTTAACGAAGTAGCCCACGGAAGATTGGAATGATGGAACAATGGAATAATGGGAAAGGCGACTGAATGTCGCGCGTGGCATCATGAGAATTAGGAAACATATCTCGATCAACCGGGGCAACTATTGTTCCCGCAAATCTTTCATTCCCAGTATTCCAATGTTCCAATATTCCACTTCCTTCAGGTCTTTGTTGGGAGAATAGAGCATGCAAAAGAACGTCATAGTCGCGCAATCCGGTGGACCGTCGCCTGTCATCAACAATTCCCTTCGCGGGATCATTGACGCATGCAAATCCTATCCTTCCGACTTCGGCGGAATCTATGGAGGCTGGCACGGTATTGAAGGCGTGCTCAAGGAAGAGCTCCTCGATCTTTCAGTTCAACTGGAATCCGAGATCAAGCTGTTGGCGACAACTCCTGCGGCTGGAACCATCGGGACTTGCCGCTACAAGTTGAAGGACAAGCAGACGAAGGATTTTGCGCGGATCGTCGAAGTTTTCAAGGCGCACAACATAGGCTATTTTTTCTACATTGGCGGCAACGATTCCATGGACACGGCGGCCAAGGTGAGCCGACTGGCGCGCGAGCGTGGGCTCGATCTGATCGCGACCGGCGTGCCAAAAACCATAGACAACGATGTCGGTGATTCGGAATTCAAGCTGATTGACCATACGCCGGGATACGGTTCTGTGGCGCGATATTGGGCAAGCTATGTGCAGAACACGAACGAAGAAAACGCGGGTTCGTCGCCGGCCGATCCTGTAATGGTGCTCCAGGTGATGGGTCGCAAAATAGGCTACATCCCGGCGGCGGCCCGGCTGGCCGATCCCAATCGCGAAATGCCACTGCAAATTTACATGCCGGAATCGGGGCTGACGCTCGACAACCTGGCTGACAACGTGAGCGATGAACTCAAGCGCAGCGGCCGCTGCATCGTGATCCTGAGCGAGGGATTCGATGTCGGCGATATTGGCGAGCGGCGCGATGGTTTCGGGCATGTCGAATTCGGCTCCAGCGATCTGACCGCGCAGCAGGTGGTTGTTTCCAGCTTGAACGCAAAGGGACTGTCCGTCCGCGGCGCGGCGCGCGGGCAGGTGTCCGGCACAGATCAGCGCTCGACAAGTATTCACGCTTCCACGGTGGATCTGGAAGAGGCATATAGGGTCGGTTTTCACGCTGTGGAAATCGCAAGGACAGATGGCGGCGGCTGGATGTCCACTATTCTGCGGGTGCCCGGCGCCGACTATAAAGTCCGCTATGACAAGGTCCAGCTTGAAAAGGTCGCCAACAGCGAGCGCAAATTTCCCGCAGCTTGGCTGGCGAAGAATCGGTTTGATGTCACCGACGAGTTCGTCAAATACGCGCAACCCCTGATTGGCGGCGAATGGCCGCCGATACCTCTGGAGAACGGCCTCCAGCGTTTCGCGCGTTTCCGCAAGATTTTCGCGGAAAAGAAATGCAAGCTGTATGTTCCGGAGGCGTATTGATGGCTAGAACTCTCCTCCTGCTTAAATATTATCCATCCCATTTATGATTCACGGCAGCGTTACCACGCCCGCTACTTTTCTATCCCATTTTTGCCGTTTTGCGGCTATTCTTTCACATTAGATGAATGTTCCGAGACAAATGTCGGTTGCCCGGCGCGTGGTGCTTATTGTCGCTGCGTTGCTTTTTGCAGTCTGGCTGACGGAGAATATAGGCAGCCTGATGCTGGAACAGAACGGAATCATCCGCTTTGTTCTGGGAACGCTTTTCGCGGCGATGATTCTGCTGCGCCTCAAGTCGGAAAAACAAAGCCTGCACTTTCCCTCATGGGTTGTCCCCGTTGTCGCTCTCGCGGGAGCATGGTGCGGAGTGGGCGGAATTGTATTTAGTGTCCATCAATTCGAGTGGATCGGGCTGATGCTTCTTTTTGTCGCGTCCCTGACATGGGCGCTGCCGGAAAGTTTCGGGGCCGATATCATGCTCGCTGCGCTTGTCTTCTATTGGGTCCACCCGTTGCCGAACCAGGTGTTCGGTCCGCTGCAATTGGCAATGCAGCAAATGTCGGTTCGTGGCGCGGAATGGCTGTCGCATGTGTTTAACGTGCGGGTTTGGGCCGATGGGTTTGTTTTAAAGACCGGTGTGAACGCTTATGACGTGCCCACGGAGTGCAGCGGTATGAAGACCGCCACAACGGTTTTCCTGCTTGGGCTTGGGCTTGGAATAACGAGAAGATTGAGATGGTATCAAACGATAGTTGTTATCTTCGCGGCTCTGGTCCAGGCGCTTGCTCTGAATGTTTTGCGCCTTTTTGCGATGGTTCTCCTGTCACCAGGAAGCGCCGATCTGTCGGGGGAGAAGTTTCTGCACGACACAACAGGTGTAATTGTCGTCCTTGCGGTGTTCCTGGTCTTCTTCGAAATTCTGCTTTGGGAACGCCGCTTGCGCAGAAGGGTGTCGCTCGGCCATAAACTGATGGTTGAACACAACAAGGCATTCAGCGGGCACCCTCCTTTCTGGCGTGTGGTGTTCAAACACAAGTGGAAGATTATTCTGGTCTCGATCGTCGTGGCCATGTCTGTCGTAGTCATCGTCAGGAGCCGGAATTCGCATCGCGCGGAAATGCTGAAGGACGTTGCCACGGCCATGATCGAGTCGGACAAGCTTGATGACGCACAGAAGCTGGTGGATCTGATATTGAAACTCGATCCGGATGACGACGAGTGGAAACTTGCACGGATACGACTGTTGGTGATCCGCCAGAATTTCAAACAGGCTATGGAGTATCTCCGGCAAGTCCACGGCTACGAACTGGACAGGAATATTCTCACGGCGTATTCGCTCATGGGGCTAGGCCGGATTGACCAAGCCACAATCATAGTGGGTTCTCTCCCTGAACCGGTGCGGCTCACCGATGCGCGGGTTGCCATGATTCTGGCCGAGATTGCGTTGAGGGCCAATAATCCGGACGAAGTCGCGCGGAATGTGATCATCGCCAAAAAATGGAAGGCGAACACCCCACGCATAAGGGCGCTCTATCCTTATCTTCGGATCCATCGCAAATGGGATGCCATAGCGGACTCCGATGCCAGGGTGCCATACAACAACGCAGCCCAGTCGCTTTCCGCCATAGAAGCGCACATGAATCTCGATGAAGTACCGCGCACCGGCGACCTCGTCGTTCAGGCCATCAGTACCTGGCCGGACGATCCGCGTATTCTCGAGCCGCTCTTCTATATGACGATCAGACGGGAAGGCGCAGAGTGGGAGGATCGCTTTGCCGCGCAGCTCGTGAGAAGTTCGGAAAAGGCGACGAATCCCGATGTCCTCTACCAGGTAATTGGCAAGTGTTTCCAGATGGGGCGGCCCGACCTCGCCTGGTTCCTATACCGCCGGATCGGGAAACTCGATCCGTCTTATCCAGGACTGGCCATGAGCATAACGCTTCACGGCGACGCATGGTTTTCTTTCCGCAGACAATATCTGGGATTCAATGCGCCGCGTGCGTCCGACACAATTGACTTGAAACCGCTCTTCCTTCTCGGCTGTTCCCTGGCTTCATGGCGCAATCTGTGCGACATGATTCCAGCCGGCATCGATTTGTGCGCACCGGACACGATTTCCGTCAGAAAACGGTTTCTTCAGAGTGCGATTTCCGGGTTCAGGAAGCGCGATGAAGAGGACAAGATCATTGTTGTCGCCGGCGGCTCCGAACGAGGCTTGTCGGTGCCAATGAGATACGAATATGTGCGGGCACTGGAAATAGCCGGCGACATCGAAGGCGCGCGCAAGCAACTTGAAAAACTCGTTGCAAGGGACCCGCTGGAAAAAGAAAAAGCGCGACTCGTTCTTTCCGAAATATACGAGCGGAGGGGTGACTGGCCGGATGTGTATGAAACTCTCCGGGGGTGCGCCGCCGAATCCGAACCTAGCCTGCCCCCGCTGCTCCGGCTCTG
>Ga0181520_10013986_pt1 | contig 10008 bp, 6 predicted proteins | sample PEATcosm2014_Bin_29_FD_132451 | JGI IMG/M metagenome (GOLD analysis project Ga0181520, IMG submission 132451) | Peatland microbial communities from MTU Mesocosm Facility, Houghton, MI, USA - PEATcosm2014_Bin02_30_metaG | ecosystem: Environmental > Terrestrial > Soil > Wetlands > Peat | place... | reverse complement strand
CCCGGGGATGTTGCACGCCGTAGCGACGGCCGTCGAAATCAAGTCCGTGTAAGAAGCACTACTGGCTTCAATCAGCACGATATTGGCTAGCGGCGCGATGGCGTGGGCCCATTCCACGTCCAAGGCTTCTTCCTCCGCCCAGTTGCTGCCTGATTCCGTAGCTGGGTAGTTCGTGCCGCCGTTTTCATCCAGCTTGGTAAACGTAGGACCCGAACCGCCAAAATCAGGCAGGCCGTAGTAGGCGTCGAAATTGTGCAAATCGCTGCTGGCGTAAGCCGCGCTACTGCTACTGACCAGGTCCGGGTTGTCGTAGGCGTCGACGATCGCAATCGTCTGCCCGGCACCCTCCTGGCTGAGCAGATTGACGCCGTATGCCGAGCGGATCTGCTGCGGCGAGAACGCGCCCGCCGGCGGTGTGGCGCACCCCATTGGGGTTCCCGTCCCCAGTAGAGGCGGACTCGCCGTTCCGCTACTTGCCCAGGAGTTGGCGATAATCGGCTGAAACAGTGCCGCACCGCTGAGAAGGGTCCGCGGCTCCAAGCCTTCAAAACGCAGTCTCCGCGCGGACTGCGGATTACGCGACAGTTTGCAAAGTGGTCCTTGCCATTTCTTACTCGGCTGCTTCTTATGCTGGTGACGGGAGGGCGATCCACGGTGCATGAATCGAGACAAACTTATGATGAGCCAGGACATAAAGTTTTAGAGCGTACGCCATGAGACCAGACCGAAGGTGGGGTTGTTTCGTATGAAACGACACTAGATGAGAAAGATCCTTGCGAGCATCGGCCTAAAAGTCTTCGCATTTTACCAGAAAATGCGAAAAACGCAAGAAAAATGCGCGTCCTTTTTTTCGGCGTGGTTCAATCCCAATGTCTCACCGTAAGACGTTGAGACGGCCTGTGGAGTACGAACGGGCACCCGTTTGCGGGTCGAGCCCTTCCGTCTGGTTTGGGACGCCACGGAGGGCGTTCTATTACTCGCGGTTGAGATTATCACAATCCATACCAACCCCGCACCGTCAGCGAGGTAAGAACACCCCGGCCCGGAAGAGCCCAATCGTCAGAAACTGCGCAAAAGCGCAACTTACCTTCGGTTTCCCGCATAGCACTTGCGCTGATCGCAAGCAACCGGGGGGCCTCGTTGTGAATTTAACGGAAAGTTTGCGCATTTTTGCGTGTCAAATCATTCAGTTTTTCGGAAGTCTTGCGACAATAGATGAAACGAAATTCACGGAAGGAACTCGCACGTCTTCGTTTCAGCGGCAAGGACGGCCAGATTCAATACATGCTACGCCGCATTGGCGCAAGTGAGAAGGACGGAGTCCGCGCCAACACCTTGCTCGCAGTTCCTATCAGTCACGTGGGCCCGTTGCGCTTCTAAGGCCTAGACGATGAATACTTTGCCAACGATCTTCGTGATCGAACCTGATCAGGCGATCGCCGAGTCGATCAAGAATGTTGCCGCAGTCTTGGAGCTTCGCTGCGAAACCTACACAACCGGGCAGGAGTTTCTTGACGCATTCGACCGGCACCGACCCGGCTGTTTAGTGTTAGAGATCCGGATTTCCGGCATGAACGGCCTGCAGGTCCAGCAAGCGCTCATTAACATGGACGCTACGCTGCCGGTGATTTTTCTGACGGCATCCGCGAGTGTTTCCATCGCGGTGCATGCGATGCGCATGGGCGCCTTGCACTTCCTGGAGAAGCCCTTCCATGAGCACGATCTCTGGTCGGCCATTCAGGAGGCAATTCATATCGACGGAGAACGCCGCAGGATGAAATCCGTCCAAGAGACCATTGACGCCGGGGTCAGTATCCTCACGGAGAAGGAACTGGCTGTCTTGGAATTGCTGGCCGACTGCAAGAACAAGCAGGCCATGGCCAGCGACCTGGGGGTTTCCATTCGAACCATCGAACATCACCGTACGCAGTTGATGCGAAAACTGAAGACCAATTCCATCGCCGGTTTGCTGCGTTTTGCTTTGAACATGAGACGATCGGCTGCGAACGTCCCGGAAAAGTCGCATCTGTCGGGTCAAAACGGAAACGGTTTTGGTACTGGCACTGAGGAGTTTGTGCCTCATAACGGATATCATGCTCAGCGGTCAGCAGAAGTACCGCTTCGCCGACGGAATTCCAAATGAATCGGACTAAACAAGAAAACGCAGGTGACCGGTCCCGCCTGGTCAAGTGGGCGGCCGGGTCGCTATTGACCGTGATCATCCTGGCGACCTACTGGTCGGCCTTGGCCGAACTTGTCCGGCGCTGGTACGGTGATCCGGATTACGTACACGGTTTCCTTGTACCGGTCTTTGCGGCGTGGCTGCTTTGGTACCGGCGGGAGATGTTGCAATCGGCCCTCACCCCCAGCCCCTCTCCCAGCAGGCGAGGGGAGAATGGCAGCCTATGGGGACTTCTCCTGATCGCAGTGGCGGGGGCGATGCGGATGGTTTCGTCATACTACTATTACACGCTCCTAGACCCGGCCTCCCTGATTCCCTGTCTTGCCGGGCTTGCGATTTTTTTGGGAGGTTGGAGAGCTATTCGCTGGGCCTGGCCCAGTATCGTGTTCTTGATCTTCATGGTTCCGTTGCCGGGCTTTCTCGCCAACTTGATGGGCGGCCCGTTGCAGCGGCTGGCGACTGTTGCCAGCACCTTCCTCATACAAACCATCGGAATTTCCGCGGTGGCTGAGGGAAACGTGATCTCCCTGGCGGATTCGCAGATTGGTGTCGCCGAAGCGTGCAACGGCCTGCGGAATATGATGCTCTTCCTGACGGTGTGTGTAGGATTTGCGTTCGTCAGTCGGCGCTCGATCACTGAAAAAGTGATCGTCGTGCTCAGTTCCGCCGTGATTGCATTGCTGGCGAACGTGGTGCGGATCGCCATCACGGCGATCCTTCACCAGACGGTCAGCCACCAGGTGGCAACGACTCTTTACCATGATCTGGCCGGCGCGTTTATGATGCCGCTGGCCGTTGTTTTCCTCTGGCTGGAGTTGGCCTATTTGAACCGTATTTTCGTACGCCAGACAACGGATGACCCATCGGCGGCATGAATCGCACACGACGAGCTGTTGATCCTAGCAGTAAACACTATTTGAACCTGACATCCCTGTTCGCCATCACGTTTCACAGGTATCCGGCAGTATGACCAGTAAGACAGAACCAACTTCTGACGAAGCCCGTCCGGCGGGCACTGAACTTGCGACAGTTCCCGCGGGTGTGTCATCCAGCGGTGCGCTCGATCGCCGCGATGTGGGTGTCTTGGGTCCGGCAGCCGACCAGGACCGCGACGAATCGGCCCGGCGGCCTACGGGTGGCATGGGGCTCTATCTCCACGCCTTCCGGCGCCGCTGGCCGCTGGCGATCACGCTGGGTCTTTTTTGCAGCGCGGCGGCGATGATCCCCGCCTGGTTTCTTACGAGCGATCGCTACACGGCCGTGTCCTTGTTGCAGATCTCGGCCACGCAACAGCAACTCGTCTCGTTTCAGTCGGCCAACCAGGTAGCGAGCAACACGTTCGAAATCTATAAAGGGACGCAGCAGCAGATGCTCACCAGTGACGTCGTACTGATTGCGGCCCTCCGCAAGCCTGAGGCGGCAGGCCTGGCCCTGGTGCAAAAGCAAGACGATCCGGTCCGCTGGCTGGCCAAGAATCTCCGCGCCGAGTGTCGCGCCGATACCGAGATCATGCGCGTTAGCCTGACGGGTCCCCAACCGGATGAAGTGGCCGTGCTGGTCGGCGCGGTCGTCGATGCCTATATGAATGAGGTCGTCGATGCGGAACGCCACCGGCAACGGGACCGGCTGAATGAGCTGGATCGCCTGTACACGGAAAAAGAAACGGAAATGCGGAGCCGCAGGACGGAACTCAAGCAACTGGCTGAGCAACTGGGCACCGGCGACACCGGCGCGCTGGCCCTGAAACAGCAAATCGCCTTGCAGACCTACGCCGAGGCCAGAAACGAACTCTCCAAGCTGCGCTCCGAATTGCAGCGGGCCAAGGACGACTTGGAAATGAAGCAGGCCTGGCTCAAGGCTTTGCAATCCGCTCCGCAACAGGGGCCCGAGCCGGAACCCGTAATTACGGCCGATCCCGTCTTGACGCGGCTGACCGAGCAGATCGAGGATGCCGACATGCGCTTAACTGAGATCCGCGGGAAGGTCAAGGAACCGCTCCTTTCGAGGCTGACGACTGAGCACGAGCAGGTCAAGAAAGGACTTCAGGAGAGGCTGGAAAAACGGCAAAAAGAACTCGCGGCCAAGTCGCACAAGACGAACCGCGTCAACTTGGATCCCCAGATCGCCGAACTCAAGACCCGCGTCGAGATCCTGGTGGCCCAGGAGAAGGCCGCGACCAAAGACCTTGACGACCAACGCCAGAAGGCCGAGCGGTTCGGCAATTCGTCCATCGATGTGGAAATGATGCGCAGCGAGTTGCAGTATCTCGACAAGGTGCTCTCGCCGATCGCCGATGAGCGCGAGAAACTCAAGGTCGAGTTGCGTTCCACCCCGCGGATCACCATTTTCCAGCGTGCCGAACCTCCCAAACCCGAGGGCCATGCACACCTCCAGGCCGTGGCTATGGCGGGCGGCGGCGGCTTCTTCGCGGTGGTCTTTCTGATCTTGTGGTTGGACGTCCGCAGGCAGCGGATCAATTCGCTGGTCGATCTTTCCCGCGGTCTCGGGCTGACCGTGGTTGGCACCGTGCCCCTGCTGCCGCAGAAATCGGTCCGACCGGGGCGGTTGGGTAAGCGTCACCACAAATGGCAGAACTCGTTGGATCATGCCGTCGATTCCATCGCCGCCCGGCTGTTCCTGCGCAAAGACGGCGAGGGTGTGCAGGTGGTGATGGTCTCCAGCGCCACCCAAGGAGAAGGAAAGACCACGCTGGCCGTGCAACTGGCAACGCGGCTTGCCCGCACGGGCGAGCGGACCTTGCTGGTGGATTACGACTTGCGGCGACCGTCGATTCATCGCATCTTCGGCATGCCGCGCGGACCGGGGGTCAGCGACTGCCTGCGCAAGGAATTGGAAATGGGCCAGGTCTTGCATGCCACCGATGCCGAGAACCTTTCCGTGATTACCGCCGGCAATTCGCTCCCCGATTTGCTCGGCCCGCTGGCCAACGGCGTTACCAGCGACTTCTTCGCCAAGGCGCGGGCCGCCTTTACGTTTGTCGTCGTCGATGGCTGCCCGATCCTTCCGGTGATCGACGGGCTGCTGGTCAGTCAGCATGCCGACACGGTAGTGCTCTCCGTCCGTCGCGATACGAGCGAAGCGCCCCAAGTGCTGCGTGCCTGCGAGAAACTCAATGCCTTCGGCTCGCGGAAGCATGTCGTCGTGCTCAACGGCAGCCAGGAAGAGGTTTTCGGCGAATACCACGATCACATTATTACTACCCGCGTCGAAGCGGCGGACAGGGCCGATGCCGCTGCGACTCCGTCCAGTGCAGTTGAGCCCGTTACAACGGAGTGAAATCCGTTCAGTCAAGAACTACTGCGAACGGAAGAAATGCCCAAAATGCCCGCTTGTTGGAGTCCCGCCTTTAGGCGGAGTTTTCAGGCATTCCGGCTAAAGCCGGGACTCCAACCCGCATAGTCAGTTCCAAGGAAATCACCCAATCATGATCACAACTGCTGTTACGAGTTTTCTGTTGGCATGCGTGTTCAGCGCGGCCTTGACGGCAATGGCGATCAAGCTCGCGCCCCGTATCGGCCTGGTCGATCATCCCGATCAGCAGCGAAAGCAGCAGTCGCGTCCGATCCCTCTGGGCGGCGGGGCCGCCGTTTTCCTGGCGACCGTTGCCGTGCTCGGCTGGCTGGTCTACGTGGCCAGCCCTTTGCGCATGCAGGTCAACGAGGACTGGACGAATCTTTTGGGGGCGGCCATCGCCTGCGCGTGGATCGTGAACCTGGGCCTAGTGGACGATCGCTTCGGCCTGCGGGCCCGGCAGAAACTGGCGGGCCAGATCGTGGCCGCGGGGATCTTGGTGGCCAGCGGCGTAATGATCCGCAATATCGGCATCTTCGGCATGGAAATCGACCTGGGCCTGCTGGCCATTCCCGTCACCTTGTTCTGGCTCACCGGGGCCATCAACGCCCTGAATCTGCTCGACGGCATGGACGGCATGGCGACCGTCGTGGGGCTGATCCTCAGCCTGGCGATCTGCGCTTTGGCGCTGCTCACGCATCACGCGGCGGTGGCCATCGTAGCGCTGGTTTTTGCGGGGGCCTTGCTGGGATTCCTGCCCTTCAATCTCTCGCCGGCCAAGATCTATCTGGGTGATGCGGGCAGCATGTTGATCGGAATCATCGTGGGCTGCCTGTCTATTCGTGCGACGGTCAAAGGGGCTGGTACGGTGCTCTTGGCCGCGCCGCTGGCCGTGATGACCATCCCCATTCTCGACTCCTTCGCCGCCATTCTACGGCGGCGGCTGGCGGGGCAAAGCATCGGCGCCGCCGATCGCGGCCACTTGCATCATCGGCTCTTGGCCCGCTTCGGCAGCAAGTACAAAGTGCTCGCCTGTGTCGCCTTCTGTTCTGTTGTAACTTGTGGCTGCGCGCTGGTAAGCGCGGCCACCAAGAGCGACGCAGTGGCCCTGGTGGCCTCGTTCGCGGTGGTGGCCACCCTGGCCGTCACCGGTTGGTTCGGGCAGGGAGAGTTCATGCTATTGGGTTCGCGGCTTTGGAACGCTGCCAGGTCCTTGGTGCGGCGGCCCAATCCCAACCATTCCCTGGCCCGCGAGAGCACGACCCGCATCCAAGGCTCTCGGCAATGGGGAATTCTTTGGGCCACGCTTACAGAATCGGGCGACAAGCTGGGCCTGACCAAGATCCATCTTTCCGTCAACGCCCCGGCCATCGAGGAGGTCTACAGCGGCTCTTGGGAGAGTCCGCTTCACCACGATCGACAAGACCACTGGCAGATGCGATTGCCGCTCCTGGTTGCCGGCCACACCGTGGGCTCCTTGGAGATCGCCGGCGAGAACAACGGCCATTCGAACGTCGACACCATCGAACTGGTGCAGGATATCCTGGAGCCTTTCGAGTTGCAGCTCAACGATTTTGCCGAAGAGGCCATCGTGGCCAAGGTGGGCAAACATCGCTCTATTGTGAATGGTGAGCCGTACCATCGCCACCGTAACCAGTCGAAACTGGCAGGAAGCTAGTGTAGCGATTCGAGCAGGCGTATTTACGATTTACGTTGGAGTACCGCCTTTAGGCGGAGTATTATTACGCCTCCCATGAAAGATCCTCACACTGACCCGAAGCGGGCACCGTGCGCAGCATGGTCGGCGAGGGTTCCTCGCTGGCGCTTCGGGTTGGTATTAATCAACTTTGTTGCCGGCGTAATAGGGGAATGCCGGTTAAAGCCGGGACTCCAGCCTACAAGGATTATCGCCCTATGACATACCGCTTATTTATCGCCGCCGTATTCATGCTTGCCATCTACGGCGCTGTACGCTGGGTCAAGGGTCGAGGCATGCCTACCGAACTGGCCCCCCTGGAAATGAAGGTCGGCGACTTGCCAATGACCTTGGGAGAATGGAAAGGTGAAAGTATTGCCTTGGATCCGGACATTTTCAAAGGCACCGGGGCCACGATGATTTGCGATCGCAGCTATCGCGACCGCGGCGGGCGGACCGTCTCAGTCCACCTTGCGGTCTTTGCGGACATCGGGGATGGACACGGCCTTCCCCACAGTCCGGAGATATGCTACCCAAACAACGGGTGGAGCCTTGGAGAACCGAAGTACCTTCCTTTGGATCAGGGCGATGCGACGAAGAATCTGGCGGAGTTCGTCAAGGCGGAACAGCAGGGGCGAGCGGCTTACGTGCTCTTTTGGTATCAGATCGATGGCAGGACGTATACTACCACAGATCAGCAGAAAAGTCTCATTCTTGCCTGCCGAGGTCGCGCCTTCCGCCCGCCATCCGTCAAGGTCATGCTGCAAACCGATGCGACAACTCCAGACGAAGCCGAGAGAACATTGAAGTCTTTTGCCGACCTGATTTACGCCTGGACGCGAGGTTTTCATTGAAGATCCTCCTCCTCAACCAGTGTTTCTACCCCGATGTGGTTGCCACGGCCCAGCAACTGACCGACCTGGCCGTGGAACTCACGGCGCGGGGGCACTCCGTGACCGTGTTGGCCAGCCGTCGTGGCTATGATAACCCGGCCCAGCAGTACCCTCCACGGGAGACTTGGAAAGGTATTTCGATCATCCGCATCCCCAGCCTGGGGCTGGGTAAGCGGTCCAAGTGGCGGCGGATTCTGGACTTTGCCAGTTACTGGGTGAGCTGCGTGCTGCGATTGGCGCTGCTCCCCCGTTTCGAGGTGGTCGTGGCCCTGACTTCTCCTCCCCTGATCTCGTTCCTGGGCGCGGTCTTCGCCCGCATCAAAGGCGCCCGCTTCGTCTTCTGGGCGATGGACCTGAATCCCGACGAAGCCATCGCCGCGGGCTGGCTGCGCGAGCGATCGACGATCGCCAGGATCCTGGACTGCATGCTGCGGTACAGCCTGCGCCGGTCCGACCGTATCGTGGCCCTGGACCGGTTCATGAAAGACCGTATCGCGGCCAAGGGCGTACCTAGGGAAAAGCTGGTTGTCATACCGCCCTGGTCCCTTGATGACGCCGTCCGTTTCGACATGCAGGCGCGGCAGCGTTTTCGCGCCCGACATGGACTGAGCGACAAGTTTGTGGTCATGTATTCCGGCAATCATAGCCCGTGCCACCCGCTCGATACGCTCCTGGAGGCGGCCCAGCGCCTCGCTTCTCAGCCGCAGTTCGCGTTTTGCTTTGTGGGTGGCGGCAAGGAGTTCGGCAAGGTGCAACGGTTTGCCCGGGAGCGGCAACTCGATAACATTCTCTGCCTGCCCTATCAACCGCTCGACCAGCTTTCCGCGTCGCTCTCGGCCGCCGACCTGCACGTGGTCGTGCTGGGCGAGCCGTTTGTGGGTATCGTGCATCCTTGCAAGGTCTACAACATCCTGCGGATTGGCTCGCCCCTGCTGGCGATCGGTCCGACCCCCTCGCATCTCTCGGATTTGCTTTCTCAAGGCGACTTCGAGGAGCAGGGCACGGTCGTATCGCACGGCGACGTGGCCGGGGTTATGGAGTGCGTCGAGGATTCGGCGGCCGTGGCACAGTGGCGGAACCCCAGGCGTCGTCTGCCCGACGCCACCCGCTTTTCCCAGGCCGCGTTATTGCCACGCTTGATGGATCTGCTCGTGCCCACCGCAGCCGCTCCCGCGTCAGAACCGGAACGGCGGCAGGCGGCCCGCCAGCCGGTTTAGGGGTGTGGGGCCTTTAGGGTGACAATGGTTCCCCTCTACCTCTGGGAGAGGGGCCGGGCGTGAGGGCCGATGACAATGGCTCCCCTCTACCTATGGGAGAGGGGCCGGGGGTGAGGGCTGTTCTCTCCTCCCTCTCAGCTCACCACCCTTATGAGTATACACTACTTCCGTGTCGTTCAATTCCATGTTAAACTTGAATCTTGAAGTTTGTTGCTCGTCTCAAGTGCCAGTCATCGGGGCTAGTCGCGGCCGCAATCGGTGTGCAACCGACGGGCACGGAGTGTGCGCAGGTAGAGGGGTTTCATGTTCTTTTCCTCTGTGTACCCACAGGTATTTTCCTTTCCCAATCTTCTGCAAGCCTGACAGAAAGACGCCCGCGACTACACGGGGAACAGAAAGATGATGGAAAGGAATATGGCCATAGTAACTGACATTGGAACACTGATCGAGCGGACGCCGGGTGTCTGGGATGGCCGCCTGCGGATTGCGGGCACGGGCGTTTCCGTCCGTCGCATTGTGGGATTCTACAAGTTGGGCCACACTGCCGAAGAGATAGTGCGTCGGATCGGTCATATTTCCCTGGCTCAGGTCTATGCAGCGCTTAGTTTCTACCACGCCAATCGGGAAATGATGGAGGCGGAAATGGCGGCCGAAGATGCCGAGTATGATCGTCTGGAAAGGGAGCATCTGGCAGCACGTGTTCAGGGG
>Ga0181520_10013985_pt1 | contig 10008 bp, 8 predicted proteins | sample PEATcosm2014_Bin_29_FD_132451 | JGI IMG/M metagenome (GOLD analysis project Ga0181520, IMG submission 132451) | Peatland microbial communities from MTU Mesocosm Facility, Houghton, MI, USA - PEATcosm2014_Bin02_30_metaG | ecosystem: Environmental > Terrestrial > Soil > Wetlands > Peat | place... | reverse complement strand
GTTATGGGCAACATCGTGACATACTCCACCAGTAGCCTGGCTGCGGGCGCGTACTCGGTTACAGCCAGCTATTCCGGCGACACCGCGAATGCGGCCAGCTCGTCGTCTGCAGTGCTGGTAACAGTGAATGCGGCGGGCGCGAGCGCGAGCAGCGTGACGCTCAGCTCCAGCCCGGCGGCGCCGATCATCGGCAGTCCCGTCACCTTGACCGCTGCGGTCAAGAGCACGGGCGGCACACCGACCGGCAACGTCTTCTTCCTGGATGGTTCCAGCGTGATCGGCAGCGGGCCGTTGAGCGCATCCGGAAGCGTTACGGTAACCACTTCCAGCCTTGCCGTAGGGGTGCATTCACTCACTGCCTTTTACGTGGGCGACGCTACCTTTGCCAATGCCACATCGAGCGTTGACTCCCTTCAGGTCTATGCCGTGCCCGTGGGCGACTACGTGCTGTCAACCTCCATCAACCAACTGCAATTGAATGGATCTTCCGCAGGAGTCTTCATCTCCGTAGCCACCAGCGGCGGATTCAACCAACCCATCACCTTCTCCTGCTCCGGACTCCCGGCAGGATACTCCTGCGCCTTTGCGCCAGCCACGCTTACGCCGAACTCGAACGGAATTCAGAGCACCCAGTTGTTGTTCGTAGGACAGAACACCGCCGCGCTCGATCCTGCGAAATCCGGACCTGGGTTCTTTTCGGCGCTGGCCGGCATTGGCTTCTTTGGTCTTCCGCTGTGCTGGCGCTTCCGCCGGAACAAGAAGATCTATATCTTCATTCTGGCTCTGGCCTGCAGCTTCGGCTTGGCGATGCAGGGATGCACCGCAGCCCCACCCAATGCCTATACCGTTGTGGTGACCGGGACCAGTTTGCCGATGACCCATACCGTCAACGTCGTAGTGCTGAAGTAGAAGAAATAGGCGCCGCACTTGCCGGAACTGAATCGCGGTTCCGGCAAGTGCGGCGCCCGTCTTTCATCAAAGACACCCCCCCTTCGGGCGTCGCAAAAGCGGTGCCGAACGGGTCAGTCTGCAATTCCGCAGCGAACTCTTCAACCTCTTCAATATCGTCACCATGGGCCAGCCCAACAACATCCTCACCGGCTCCGGTTTCGGCGAGATAGGCAAAACCACCGGCAACTCCAGGCTGATTCAGTTCTCGCTCAAGGCCGATTTATTAACGCTGGAATACAATCCTTCCAAGCCTTCAAAGTGATCGGTTTCATTGTGAATGCAATCGATTGGATTGCGCTTGGTATCTCAAGACGCTCGCGCAGTTTTCGGAAAATGCTCGAACAACCCCATCGAAGAGGACAAATGAATCGGATGAAACGACATTGCTTTCTGGCTGTGCTCTGGATGGCATTGCAGGCTCTGGCTCAAAGCCAACCGGCAACCATCGCGCCGCCGCTGCATACGGACGGAGCGCGCATTGTAGATTCTCAGGGGAGAGCGGTTCGACTCGCTTCCGTCAACTGGTACGGTTTCGACGAGAAGGAATTTGTAATAGGCGGTATGGACCATGCGCCGCTGGCCGCCATCGTCGAGCAGATTAAGGTGATAGGCCTGAACTCGGTTCGCTTGCCGTGGTCCAACGAGACCTACGAGCGCAATCCGGTTGTGCGGGATTACGCGGTCGCGGCCAATCCCCAATTCAAGGGCAAGCACGCCATGGAGATCATGGATGCGGTGATCGAGGCGTTGGCCAAGGCGCACATTCTGGTGGTGCTGGATAATCACGTGAGCCGCGCCGACTGGTGCTGCAGCGAAACCGATGGGAACGGGCTTTGGTACCACCCCGAGTATCCCGAGTCGAAGTGGCTGGCTGACTGGAGGCGTATCGTGGGCGGCTATAGGAATCAGCCGTGGGTGGTGGGCGCCGATCTTCGCAATGAGCTGCGCAGCGGAGCCGTCTGGGGCGGAGCAGACCCGCGATTCGACTGGCACGCAGCAGCCGAGCGCGGCGGCAAGGCTGTGTTAGAGGTCAATCCGAACCTGCTCATCATGGTGGAAGGGCCGGACTGGTCGAGGGATTTCAGGGGGTTCGTCAAACTCCCGGTGCAACTACCCGTTGAACACCGGCTGGTTTACTCGCCTCATGCCTACGACGACAGCTACGGTGAGCACAACGAGCGCTACGAATCCCGTGCCGGGTTCCTCACCCACACGCAGCCCGCCGTTCCCATCTGGATAGGCGAGATGGGAACCTGCCAGACGCTGGATTGCGGCTCAAACTCCGAGTGGTTCAAGACCTTCAGCCGGATTCTGCGAGAGAACGAACGGATGTCCTGGAGCTATTGGGCGCTGAACGGCACACAATCGAGCGGCCGAAGCCGCACCTACGACGCGGTCGAAAGCTACGGTCTGCTTACGCCCGACTACAAAAACATTGCCGCGCCCAGGCTGGTTGAGTTGCTCCGAACACTCGAAGCACAGCCGCGGCGCTGAGGGCGGATGCACATCAAAGCAATTTCCGTTGACCTTCTGTTTCACCATTAATTTCCAAGGAGTGGCAAGTGAATTCATCCTCTTTGCAACGATTCGCATTTGGACTTCTCGCCGGTTGTGCTTTCCTGCTTCCTGCCTCCATGGTTCGCGCGCAGGCAGCAGCGCCGCCTGCGCACACGTTCACCGTGGCTGGCAACCGCTTCCTGATGGATGGCAAGCCCTATCAGGTTCTCTCGGGAGAGATGCACTATCCGCGCGTGCCGCGCGCTTATTGGCGCGATCGCTTCCGCAAGGCGCGCGCCATGGGCCTGAACACCATCACCACCTATGCCTTCTGGAACTTGCACGAGCCGCGCCCCGGCGTTTACGACTTCGAAGGGCAGAACGATATTGCCGAGTACATCCGCGAGGCGCAGCAGGAAGGGCTGAACGTGATTCTTCGCCCCGGTCCCTTTGTCTGCGCGGAGTGGGAACTGGGCGGATTTCCTTCCTGGCTGCTGAAAGACCGCGCTCTCGAGCTGCGCAGCAGCAATCCCAGGAATGTCGCCGCCATGCAGAGCTGGTTCAAACGTCTGGGCAAGGAGATCGAGCCCTTGTTGCTGCGCAATGGCGGGCCGATCATCGCGGTGCAGGTGGAGAACGAATACGGATCGTTTGGCCAGGACGAAGCCTACAAGAACGCGGTGAAGTCGGCTCTGCAGCAGAGCGGCATGAACCCCGATGTTCTGTACACGGCCGATGGTCCCGATGTTCTGTCCAAGGGGTCGTTTCCCGAATTGCCCGCGGCCATCAACTACGGCAGCGGCGATGCGGAGTTGTCACTCGCCAAGCTGGATACTCTGCGCCCAGGCGAGCCGCGCATGACCGGTGAATACTGGTCGGGATGGTTCGATCACTGGGGCGGCCGCCACTACAGCTCCGACGTTACGCGCGAGGCCGCGGAACTGGAGTGGATGATCCGCAAGGGATACTCGGTCAGCATCTACATGTTTCATGGCGGAACCAATTTTGGCTGGATGAACGGCGCCAACAGCGATGGCACGGACTACAAGCCGGACACGACCAGTTACGACTACGACGCCGCGCTGGATGAACAAGGCGCGCCGCGAAAGAAGTTCTTTGCCTTCCGGGATGCGATTGCGCGAGCCACAGGACGCACATTTCCCGCCCTTCCCGAGGCCAATCCGGCGCAGGCTTTTGCTGTCGCGCCGCGCATGGAGACGGCTTCGCTCTGGCGCAACCTGCCTGTGCCTGTTAAGTCCACAACTTTGCTTGCCATGGAAGACTTGGATCAGTCGTATGGCTACATCCTCTTCCGCACCGGCATTCATGCGGGCGATGGGGGCGAACTGGCCATCGACGGCCTGCACGACTACGCTCAGGTTTACATCGACCAGAAGCTGGTTGGAACGCTGGATCGGCGCGAGGGTACAACCCATCTGACGATACCCATGCAGTCCGCAGCGGCGACTCTGGACATCCTGGTGGAGAACAGCGGCCGGCTCAACTTCACCAAGGCTTTGCTCAAGGAACGCAAGGGGATCACAGGCTCCGTTACGCTGGGCGGCAAAGCTCCAGGGAGTTGGGAGATCTTCTCGCTGCCCATGGACAACCTGAACAAGCTCCATTTTGTCGATGAGGCTTGCGAAGGCCCGTGCTTCTACCGCCAGGTCATGACGGTTCCCATCGTAGCCGATACCTATCTCGATACGCGCGGCGCGCGCAAGGGGTTTGCATGGTTGAACGAGCATCCGTTGGGACGCATCTGGTCGATTGGGCCGCAGTTTGCGCTGTATGCGCCAGGGCCGTGGATGAACAAGGGAGACAACCGGGTGGTCTTCTTCGATCTGGAGGGAAGCAGCGGCGACGCGTTGAAGAGTGCTCCCGCGCAAATCTACGGAGATCTGACGGGGCAGCGCGAATAGCAGTTGGGCGGCCGCGCGGCTGAATCCCGCGCGGTGCTCTATCAGGAAGTTCGGCAGCCGCCCCATGCAGGCATCGTCTCCTCATTGTCCGCCATACTGAACCCGATGACCCCCTTGGAGGCTGCCGTGACGCGATCTACAACGGCATCGCTGGCAGCCGTACAACCGCGCGCACCATCTCCGTCTTCACGATTGAGGAGCAAGATCTCGCCCCCGTGAGCGCGGGCAATCTGCTACGCCAGCGCCAGACCGAATACAGCAGACGCTACTCATCGCTTGTATGGGAATTGCTGGCTGGACTGCCCGATCTTTTGCGCCGGCAGGATTGTTAGTGTAGCGAAGCGCAAGTTCATAAAGTTCCCGCAGAATATGAGGAGCCGTCACAGGCCCATCATCTCGTTGAGTTGCTCCACAAAGGCGTGCTCATTGGGGCCAGCGTTGTTCCGCAAAGGCTCCGCCTCGGTTACCACAACCTCAAACGCATCCGTCTCCAGAATCTTGAAGCTCTGCTCGATGAACGGCTTGATTGGCATGGCCCGTGGATCTTCCTTCGCGCCTGGGAGAAGGTCGGTCGCAACCCAGGGCGGAGCAATTTCCTGCAACCGCACGTTCGACTTACGCAACGCGAGGGAAGCGCTGCGAAAGCGTGTACGAGTGGATTGCGGCCTTGGTTGCGGAATAGATCGCGGCAGACGCGAGCGGCGTAAAAGCAAGAGCGGATGAGTTTTTCAAGATGGTCGCAGAAGGAAGCTGCTTGAAATGCTCAAGAAAAGCTGCCGTCAAACGAATCGGTCCGTATAGATTGGTTTCGATCGTGGAGGTCAGCAGCTTTTCGTCCACAGCACCCGCCACGGTATCCATCAGCATGATGCCGGCGTTGTTGAACAAGACGTTCACTGCCGGATACTTGGCGATGACCTGATTGGCCGCACGGACGATGTCCGCTGGATCCTGGATATTCAGGACGACATAGTCCATGCCTGGATTTTCCTTAACCACGCTCAAAAGTTTCTCTTCGCGACGGCCCGCAATGATGACCTGATTGCCACGTTTATGAAATTCTTCCGCGAACGCTTGGCCGATGCCTGATCCTCCGCCAGTGATGAATACTGAATTTCCTGTCAGCTTCATGTTCTCTCCTTGTCGTTACCTGTAAACACTATGCCGGGACCGGGGTCTTTCCCATACCGACCATACAAAACCTGCGCGTCAGGGTACTATTAAGTAGCCTTGGCCGGTACCAGCTTCTTCGACGCCTTCCATAGCTGCTTATTGATGAAATCAGGGGCGAGGCGCCGCATGAGCGCGAGTTGCTGGGACTGCCCTGGCCTAATTTCCAGCGCACCCGACTTGAGCGCCGCAAAGGTTAGCTTCACCAGCTCATCCGTCGCCATCAAGCTGATGGTGCCCTCGGGAAGCTCTGCCGTCAGCTCGGTCTTCACCCCGGGGGGCATGATCTCGATGACCTCCACACCGGTATCCTCCAACTGGAACCGGAGCGACTGGGTGTAGGAGTGAATGGCCGCCTTGGTAGCGCAGTAGATCGGCGCGGACGGCATTGGCACAAAGGCAAGAGCGGAGGAGACGTTGATCACTGTGCCTTTGTTAACCGTGAGAATGTCTATGAACGCGGAGTTTATCCGAATGACCCCGCCCACGTTGATGTCCATCTCCGCCGTCAAACCGGCGAGGTCGGCCGACGGGGCCTTCAGGTTCTTGTTGAGCATGATGCCAGCGTTGTTCATCAGTACGTCAATCTTGGGAAATGCCGCCTTCACGCGAGCCGCAAGAGCTGCGATCTGCTGTGGATCCGCTACATCGCTCTGGATCGTGTGGAGCTTCGGGTACTTCGCCTTCACCTCGTCGAGCACCTTCTGGCGGCGACCAGTCACGATGACCTCGTTGCCTAATTCGAGAAACTTGATGGCGAAAGAAAGACCGATGCCGGCGGAGCCGCCGGTGATGAGGATGGTGCGACTGCTGAGTTTCATTTGAGTCCTTTCATTCGTTGCTAGTTGTTGAGATCGACTTTGGCCGTCACTGAGAGGCCGGGCCGCAGTTGATCTAGTCCAGTTTGTTCGGGGTTCAGCCGGATGCGCACCGGAACACGCTGAACGATCTTGGTGAAGTTTCCGGCACCGGGCTCAAAGGGCAGCAGCGAAAATGTTGAACCGGAACCCGGTGCCAGACTGTCTACGGTGCCTAGAAATTTGCGCCCTGGAAGCGCATCCACGACAATGTGAGCGTGCTGACCAGACTTCATGCGACCAGTTTGCGTCTCCTTGAAATTGGCAGTGATATAGCGATCCTGCAGCGGGACCAGGGTTAACAGGCGTGTCCCTGGCTGCACATAGTCACCTTGCTCAACTTGACGATTGCCTACGATGCCATCAATGGGCGCGACGATAACTGTATGCCGCTGATCCTGCATTGCAAGATCGAGAGCTGCGCTCGTGCGCGCCACGTTCGCTTCGGCTTTCTGTAGTGCTGCCGTGAGCGCCGCTCGCTTGGAGCGGGTTACAGCTTCCGAATCCTGTGCGACATCGAAGAGCGCTGAGACTCGCGCGACGTCCTGTTCCGCTGTGATTGCCGTAGTGCGATAGGTGTCCGCATCACGAACGGGAACCGCACCACTGGCGACAAGATTCTCATAACGTCTGCGATCAGCCTTCGCCCGTTCGGCTTGAGCGTTGGCGGCGCGGATGGAACTTTCTGATACGCGGACATTGGACGCAGCCAAACGTTCTTCCGCGTCCAGGCTGGCCAACGCCGCATGAGCTGATGCGACGCCTGCCTTGGCATCGGCGAGTTCAGCTGTCGCCGTGGCGACACGTGCATTGAATTCCTCCGGTTCGATCTGCACCAACGGATCGCCAACGTGAACTATCTGGTTGTCCCGCACAAGAACTTGCGTGATCAGGCCGCGCACCTTTGGAGCTACGGACGTGGTGTCCGCGCTTACATACGCATTGTCGGTAGTCTGAGTCGCAGATGGCGCAACAATGTATGCGACGCCTGCCAGCGTTATCGCAAGTGCAGTTGCGCCCACGATCCATGTGCGCCGTACCGGCCTTTTGCGTTTCTCACCTGCCTTGGAAGTGAGTTCGCCGCTGCCAGCCTCGGCCTCGACTGCTTTGCGATCTGCGATATTGACTGTGCTCATTTTCCCTCGCCTGTTGGCAATCAGATGATGCTTATCATATAATGGATTCAGCAGCCACGCAAGCCCGTCCGTCATCCTGCTCTTATGAGATGACGAACATCATTCTAATCAACAGCATATCGATTTCCCGGAATGGAAGACATGAGTGCATCAATGACGACTAGAAACAGCAGCGCCGATTCAGCCCCCATGACGGACGGCCGCAAGTTCCTCATTTTCGGCGTCATGGCCTTTGGCATGTTTCTCGCTCTGCTCGATATCCAGGTTGTCGCAGCATCCCTGAGCAACGTGCAGTCTGGGCTGTCTGCAGGCCCGGATGAGATCAGTTGGGTACAGACGGCCTATCTGATGGCCGAATTGGTAATGATTCCTCTCTCCGCGTTTCTGGCGCAGGCCATGTCGACGCGCTGGCTATTCGCGGCATCCACCAGCCTTTTCACGCTCTCCAGCGTAGCGTGCGGGCTGGCCTGGAACATCGAATCCATGACCGTGTTTCGCGCGATCCAGGGGTTTACCGGTGGGGCGATGATCCCGACAGTTTTTGCGGTCGGCTTTACCCTGTTTACTGGCAAGCAACGCGCAGTCATCCCAGCCATTCTCGGCATGGTTTCTGTACTCGCGCCGACGCTTGGTCCCACTGTAGGTGGGTTGATCACCGAATACATCAACTGGCGCTGGATCTTCTTCATCAATGTCCTGCCCGGCATCGCCGTCACAGTCCTGACGATCTCACTGCTGCGCGTCGATCGGGCCGATCCGTCCATGTTTCGGCGCATTGATTGGATGCACCTCATCGCGATGGCCGTTTCCCTGGGCTGTTTTGAGTACGTGCTCGAAGAAGGACCGCGCCTCGACTGGTTCGGTGACAGCCGCATCACCATTTGCGCATGGTTGTCTTTCGTGGGGTTCGCATTGTTTCTCGAGCGTTCGTTCTTCTCGAACTCCCCGATCGTCAGACTTACGCCTTTCCGCCGACCCAGTTTCGCCTTTGCCTGTGTGTTCAATCTGGTGATCGGCTTCGGACTATTTGCTTCGACATACCTGATTCCGGTCTATCTGGCGCGCATCCGCGGTTTCAACAGCCTGCAGATTGGGATGACGGTGTTCGTTGTTGGCGTGGCGCAATTCTTCAGCACAATCATCGCCGCCCGTTTGGCTGAGAATGTTGATCCTCGCTTCGTGATAGCGGTTGGCATGCCGCTTTTCGCGTTCAGCCTTTGGCTGACATCTCAGGCAAACTCGCAGTGGGGCTTTGCAGAACTTCTGGTCCCGCAGCTTGTTCGTGGATTGGCGATCATGCTGTGCATTGTGCCCAGTGTCGGCGTGGCATTGTCGGGCTTTGAGGGCGCAGAGCTTCGTTATGCCTCGGGTTTATTCAACCTGATGCGCAACCTGGGCGGTGCAATTGGGATCGCGCTCGTCAACACTTGGCTGCAGGACAACGCACGCATTGCCATGGCGCGCTTCGGAGAAGCACTGGGGCGGACACCGAGCGCATTCAATGAGGCGACTGCCGGTATCTCACAACGCCTGGCCGCTGTAACGCCTGATCCGGCACATGCCATGTTACAGGCACAGGGAATGCTCGGTCGGGCCATTCGACTGCAGGCCCTCGCAATCGCATTCGACGATGTCTTCCGTCTGATGAGTTGGATGTTTGTCGTGGCTCTCGTGATGGTGCCCTTTACCAGACGGGCAACCGGCGACACAGGATCGTCGTCTCTCGACTCTCACTGAAAAGGAATAATTCATGCGTGCAATTCATCTTTCGCTCGCGGTATTGACTTTGGCGCTTCCGGCTGACCGCGCCGTGGGGCAAGACCATAAGCAACCTGCCGTAGCCTTGACCTCTTCGTTCATCGGTGGCAACGCGATTGTCGCCGCGACCACGCCAGATACCTGGTGGCGTGCCTTCAATGATCCAATACTCAACCGTGCGGTCGAACGCGCTCTGAAGCAGAATCTGGATTTGGCTCAAGTGCAGGCCCGTGTTGTGCAGGCCCGGGCAGCCGCGCGTCTGGCTGGTGCGAATCTCATGCCGACAGCAAATGCCAGCGGATCTGCGGAGGGTGTGCACAGTTCCCTGAAGTCACCGCTCGGGGAGATCGCGCATGGCGTCGGAGCTGCCCGCGACTACAGCGATTACTCTCTGGGGGCTCTGGCAACATGGGAGATCGACCTCTTCGGCGGCTTGCGTCATAGCCGCGACGCAGCTATCGGCGACGAGCGCGCAACCGAGGCCAGCGCTGGTGCGATGCGTGTCTCGATAGCCGCCGAGGTGGCGGATGCGTACATCACGCTTCGGGGACTTCAAGCCCGTCTCGCGGTTGCAGAGGACCAGGAGCAAACTCAGGCAAAACTAGTCGAATTGGTTCAGCGCCGATTTGATGAAGGCGTTTCATCCGACCGCGAATTGCAGCGCGCAATAGGGGCGATGGAGGGTGTACGTGCATCGAGTCCCCCACTGCGTGCGGC
>Ga0181520_10013984_pt1 | contig 10009 bp, 5 predicted proteins | sample PEATcosm2014_Bin_29_FD_132451 | JGI IMG/M metagenome (GOLD analysis project Ga0181520, IMG submission 132451) | Peatland microbial communities from MTU Mesocosm Facility, Houghton, MI, USA - PEATcosm2014_Bin02_30_metaG | ecosystem: Environmental > Terrestrial > Soil > Wetlands > Peat | place... | reverse complement strand
GATGCAGTTAATAACTACATTCAATGGAAACATAATCTTCAATGGAATTGATGTATCAAGGTTAAAAGGAAATGAAATACAGGCATACCGAAAGTCAGTCCAATTGATTTTTCAGGATCCATATTCGTCTTTAAACCCCAATCACACCATTGGGTATGCAATCACTGAACCGATGGTTGTCCATCAAATTGGCACAGGAAAAAGGGAAAGGTTTTTAAAAGCAATGGAATTATTAGAATTAACAGGGCTCGACAAAAATTTTTATTACAGGTATCCCCACCAGCTTTCGGGCGGGCAGCGGCAAAGGGTGGCGATAGCGAGGGCTTTAGCCCTTCAGCCCCGGCTGCTGATTTGCGATGAATCGGTTTCAGCACTCGATGTTTCTATCCAGGCACAAATCCTGAACCTTTTAAATGATTTGAAAAAAAAGTTAGGGCTAACTTATATTTTTATTTCGCACGATTTGGCAGTTGTGAAGTTTATGGCCGACAGGATTATTGTTTTAAAAGATGGCTGCATTGTCGAACTTGGCGAAACAGATGGTTTATGTTCAAACCCAAAAGAAGAATATACAAAATCATTGCTGAAAGCAGCTTTCAATTAGTTGAAAGGCATCTTTTAAACTCACTGTTTACTAAAAACTTTTGACTCATAACTAATTTTAATCTTCCCCTTCAATAGGTTTAATATTATCAGAGTTGTCGTCAACATCTTTGCAATCCAGGTTTATATTAAAATCAGCAGGCGCTTCAAAATCGCCCTGAGATATTTTCAAAGTTTTATCTTCATAAACTTTTTTCATGTAGAGCGCCCAAATAGGCAATGCCATGCTGGAACCAGAACCTTGTGCAAGGTTTTCGAAATGAATAGAGCGGTCTTCACCCCCGACCCACGCGCCCGACACAAGATCAGGCGTAATGCCCATAAACCATCCATCGGAATGGTTTTGTGTTGTGCCCGTCTTGCCTGCAATCGGCATCATGAAATTATATCTGCCCCGCAGGTTAAAAGCTGTACCATGTTCCACAACGGCTTCCAAAAGGTTAATCATAAGGTATGCCGATTGCTCACTTATTGCTTCGACTTTTTCAGGTGTAACATTGGTAAGCACATTCCCGGATTTATCTTCAATTCTGGTTACAAAAACTGGCTTGGTAAAAATCCCCTTGTTTGCGAAAGTAGAATAAGCGCCCACCATTTCATACATTGTTACATCCGATGTCCCCAAAACCAGAGATGGCACAGGAGCCAAATAGCTTGTAAAACCCATCTTGCGCATGATGTCAATTACTGAAGGCGGGTTATATTCTTTCATTAAATAAGCAGAAATATTGTCGAGTGAATGTGCAAGCCCAAATTTTAAACTTACAAATTTTCCTTCAGTCCCGGTAACATCTGCATTTTTTGGTGTCCATGTTGTATCGCCTAAATTGAATGTTACCGCAACATTTGCTATCCTGTCGCAAGGAGTGTGGCCCTCTTCCATCGCGAGTGTGTAAACAAACGGTTTAATTGTTGATCCTGCCTGACGTTTTCCAATTGTAACATGGTCGTATTTGAAATGCTTGAAATTTGGGCCTCCGACATAAGCTTTCACGCATCCGGTATGCGGATCCATCGACATAAAACCAGCCTGAAGAAAATATTTGTAGTATTTAATCGAGTCGTATGGCGTCATCACAGTATCCCTTTCGCCATGCCAGGAAAAAACTGTCATGTTGGTTTTGATCCTGAAGTTTTTTAAAATTTCGTTCCACGAAAGCCCTCCATTTTTCAACACACGATACCTTTCTGTCCTTTTAATTGCCGTTTCCATAATTTGCTGGACAACTTCAGGCTTCAGGTTGCTTGCAAATGGCGCATTGTGTGTGCCTTTCTTTTCTTTAAATAAATCAATTTGAAGTTGTTTGCTGAGGTGGTTGCAAACGGCATCTTCGGCATATTTCTGCATCCTCGAATTGATGGTAGTGTAAATTTTCAACCCATCGGTATATAAGTTGTATGGCGAGCCATCAGGCTTTGTATGCTTGGTACACCATCCGTACAATGGATTTTTTGCCCATTCTGTAGAATCTTTTTTATAATCTTCAAAAATATAATAGTTGTTGCGTTCTGGTTTTGAAGCGTTCATTATCACCCGAAGGTATTCCCTGAAATAAGTTGCCGGCCCTTCGTTGTGGTCTTGCGAACGGTATTTTAATTTAATAGGAATATTGCTTAAAGAATCGAACTTAGCCTGGGAAATATAACCATAGCGCGCCATCTGGGAAAGCACTATATTGCGTCTTTTTTTGGAACGGTTAGGGTTCCGGATTGGATTATAATATGAAGGAGCCTTCAGCATACCGATTAAAAGTGCGGCCTCTTCAATTTTTAAAGAATCGGGCGATTTGTCAAAAAAAGATTTTGAGGCCATTTTAATACCGTAAGCCTGGCTTCCAAAAGGCACTGTATTGAAATACATAACAAGGATTTCATCTTTTGTATAATTCCGCTCAAGACGGACTGCCGTTTCCCATTCTTTAAATTTTGCCAATGCAAGCGATGATTTGCGGGTAATCCAGAAATTATAAACAGAGGTGTCCCTGGGGAATAAAATTTTAGCAAGTTGCTGGCTAATCGTACTTCCCCCGCCACTGCTGCTTTTCTGGAGCATGATGGTTTTAAAGAACACCCTTGCAAGCCCACGGAAATCAATTCCTGAATGGCGGTAAAACCTTATGTCTTCTGTTGCAACTAAAGCATTAATAAGGTTGGGCGAAATCTGGTTGTAATTCACAAACGACCGGTTTTGGTAATAAAAAGTCCCCAATATTTCACCATCTTCGGAAATTACTTCCGAAGCGACATTGTTTTTCGGATTCTCCAGTTCCTCAAAAGTCGGCATGAACCCGAAGTACCCAAAAGAGATCAGGACTAATATTGTAACAATAATAATAAGAGGTGTAACAAGCAAAACCCAAAAGGCCCGTTTGTACTTCAAATTTTTTTTATCAATTTTTTGCATGTTTAAATGGTGCATGTTTACAGCAAAAATAGTATTATTTGAATTAAAATTTTGAAGATAGTTTTCTATTTATTTTACTTTGCTGTTTCTTTGCAATTATCCCAAAAGTGAAATTTATGGAAGAAAACCTTGTTATTGTTGAATCTCCGGCGAAAGCCAAAACTATTGAAAAGTTTCTTGGAAGTTCTTTTATGGTCAAATCGAGTTTTGGCCATATCCGCGATCTCTCAAAAAAGAACCTTGGAATTGATTTGCTCCACAATTATAAACCGGATTACATTGTTTCGGACGATAAAAAAAAGATCGTTGGTGAATTGAAAAAAACAGTTAAGCAGGTTAAAACTGTATGGCTTGCATCCGATGAAGACCGCGAAGGGGAAGCCATTGCGTGGCACCTTGCCGAAGTGTTAGATCTCGATCCGAAAAATACAAAGCGTATTGTTTTTAATGAAATTACAAAAGATGCAATTTTAAAAGCAATTAAAAATCCGCGCGTAATCGATAAAAACCTTGTCGATGCACAGCAGGCACGCCGAATACTCGACCGTTTGGTCGGGTTTGAATTGTCGCCCATACTTTGGAAAAAAGTGAAGCCTTCGCTTTCTGCCGGAAGGGTACAATCCGTTGCTGTCAGGCTTTTGGTTGACAGGGAACGCGAAATCATTTCCTTTAAATCGGTTTCCTCGTACAAGGTTATTGCCATTTTTGAAGTAACAGATAAAAACGGGAAGAAAGCCTTGTTGGAAGCTGAATTATCCGAAAAATTCAATTCCCGTGAAAAAGCTGTCGAATTTTTAAAAAGTTGTATTGGCGCAGAGTTTAAGATATCCGACATTGCTACAAAACCTGGGAAAAAATCCCCGGCGCCGCCATTCACAACTTCAACATTGCAGCAGGAAGCCAGCCGGAAGCTTGGTTATTCAGTCGCCCAAACAATGACAGTTGCCCAAAAACTTTATGAAGCCGGTAAAATAACTTACATGCGTACCGATTCGGTAAATCTTTCCGAAACCGCCCTGAATGCAGCCAAAGAAGCTATATTGAAAAATTATGGCGACAAATATTACAATTTAAGGCAGTATAAAACAAAAACGAAAGGTGCACAGGAAGCGCACGAAGCAATCAGGCCAACTTATTTTGATAACAGCAGCATCCAGGGCAATAATTCTGAAAAACGCCTTTACGAACTAATCTGGAAGCGGGCAATAGCTTCACAAATGAGTGATGCAGCTTTCGAGCGGACAACAATCGAAATAAATATTTCGAACAATAAAAATTATTTTATTGCTTCGGGAGAAGTTTTGAAATTCGATGGTTTCCTCAAAGTATATCACGAATCAACCGATGACGAAGGCGATGAAGATATAAAGGGTTTATTGCCGCCTTTGGCCATCAACCAGATTTTAAAAGAAAAATATATCGAAGCTACCGAAAAATTCACCCACCACCCGGCACGATATACTGAAGCCAGCCTCGTTAAAAAGCTTGAAGAGCTTGGTATCGGGAGACCTTCGACTTATGCCCCGATTATTTCAACAGTTCAAAACCGTGGATATGTTTCGAAAGAAGACCGCCCCGGGACTGAAAGAAAATTTAATGTTTTAAAGCTTGAAAAAGGCGCAATTTCTGAAAAAGTAGAAGTTGAAAATACGGGCGCAGAAAAAGCAAAACTTTTCCCGACTGATATTGGAATGGTCGTGAACGATTATTTGGTAAACCATTTTCAAGAAATCCTCGATTTTAATTTTACTGCAAAAGTCGAAAAAGAATTTGACGAAATAGCCGATGGCAAAATTGTCTGGTCAAAAATGATAGACGAATTTTACAAACCATTTCACCAAAAGGTCGATGCTGCAACTGCTGCCCGAGATACTACAAAAGGCGAAAGGCCGCTTGGCGTTGAGCCCGAAACAGGGCGTCCGGTAATTGTGCGGATTGGAAAGTTCGGGCCGATGGTACAAATTGGCGATTCAAAAGCAGAAGAAAAACCCAGGTACGCAAGGCTGCAAACCGGTCAATACATGGAAACCATTACACTTGTAGAGGCCCTGAGTTTATTTAAGTTTCCTAAAAAAATTGGTTTGTACGAAGAAGCCGATGTTACTGTCGGGGTTGGCCGTTTTGGCCCTTACATTCAACATAAATCTAAATTTTATTCACTTGTCAAAGGAGTTGACGACCCTCATTCAATAACCTTAGAGCGGGCAATTGAGCTAATCGGTGAAAAACGTGAGAAAGACAAAAATAAAATTATCAATTCTTATGAGGATGGCGCGCTGCAAGTTTTAAACGGTCGCTGGGGGCCTTATATTTCCTACAAAAAAGAAAATTATAAAATACCTAAAGGGAAAGACCCAAAAGGACTTTCGCACGAGGACTGCCTTGCTATTGTTGAAAAACCAAATACTGCCTCAAAACCTAAAAGAAAGAAAAAATAGTTTCGATGCTGAATGAATATTTTGACCCTGTATCGCTTGAAAAATCTGAGATAGAAATATTGCCCAGCCAGGGGCTTTTTTGCCAGAATATTTCTATTCACACTGCCGATTGCCCGATTGGCGATTTATCCAGGTACAAAGTTGCCTTAATAGGTGTGCCCGAAGGAAGGGCAGCATCATTTGACGGGATTGAAATGGCACCAGATATTATCCGCGACAGGTTGTATAAACTCAATTTCATTCACAAAAAACCTGCTGTTATAGATTTAGGCAACCTGAAACAAGGCAAAAATACTAAGGATACATATTTCGGTTTGCGCGATGTGATGCTCGAACTTTTTTCTAAAAATATTTTGCCTGTCGTTATTGGCGGCAGCCAGGATTTGACTTACGGGATGTTCCTGGCATTTGAATATTTAAATAAGCCTTACACTTTCACAACAATCGACAATAGGATTGATATTGCTTTTGAATCGTACGATAAAATAAATTATAAAAACTACCTGAATTCAATTTTGCTCGAGAACAAAAATATTTTTGAATATATAAATATAGGTCAGCAGGCTTGTTTTACAAGTGAAGAAAATACAGATTTGTTTGAAAACCTTTTTTACGAAAGCTTACGGCTGGGCAATTTGAGAAATAATATTTTATCTGCCGAGCCATATCTCCGCGATACAAACCTTTTAAGCATCGATTTTTCAGCAATCAAACATGCCGATGCGCCTGCACAGGCAGTTTCTTCGCCAAATGGGTTCAATGCCGAAGATATTTGCCAGATGGCCCGTTTTGCCGGTTTTGGCGAAAACCTCAAAGCATTTGGCCTGTTCGATATTTGCCCGCTTTTCGACCACAACAATGTTACCAGTAACCTTGCAGCCCAGGTAATTTGGTATTTTCTCGATGGGTTCTCTCAAAGGTTAAACGAATGGCCTGGTGAAAACCCTGAAAATTTTAAAAAATTTATCGTTTCGCTCGATGAAAAAAACATCCTGACTTTCTTTAAAAGCCAATATACACAGCGTTGGTGGTGCGATGTTCCGTGCGCCGGAAAACCAAACTACATTATATCAAGTTCCGAAGCCGAATATATTAATACAAGCAACCACGAAATTTCGGACCGATGGCTGAAAATTTTTAAAAAACTCAATTAATTCAAATAATTTACATTACCTTCAATTTATATAGAAGTTTATTGCTATATTGCGGGTTGTAAAAAATAAAAATCAAATAGCTCAGTAAATACTTAATATTGAGAAGGGAAATTTTTTATATTTGTCATAAAATAATATCTTTGCTTGGTTTAAATGGTTTTAATCCATATAAAATGCGGGATATAAAAGGTTTTCATTTTCGATGAAGATATTCTTTACTATAATTGCCGGTTTATTTATCACCTGCTGTATTTTTGGGCAGCAGGATCCGCAATTCAGCCAGAATATGTTCAACCAAATGACAGTAAATCCCGGTTATGCCGGCAGCCAGGATATGGTTTGTATAAATGCTATAAATAGAAACCAATGGATGGGTATTAACGGGGCGCCGGTTGCACAGGCATTTAGCGCCAACATGCCATTTACCTTGTTTGAAAAGGAGCATGGGGCTGGCCTTGTAGTTGAAAGGAACACAATTGGGTTTAATACGGATTTAGATTTGAAACTTGCATACGCTTACAGGAGTAAAATGAAAATTGGGGATGGAAAATTAGGGTTGGGTTTGAGTTTGGGTTTTACCAGCTCTACATTAGATGCTTCAAAATTTAGTGGCCCTACTGGTCAGGATTTGAATGTAGGAACTGATCCATTAATACCTACCGGAACGCAAACGGCAAAATATAATTTTGATATGGGTATTGGTGCTTATTATAAAACAGATAAATTATATATGGGGCTTTCTATTTCCCATTTAACCATGGGCAGTTATAAATATACAAATACAAATAATGCTGCTGGTTCTCTATTTAATATTTCACAGGATTATAACATTACGGCCGGTTATACATATCAATTAGCTGATCCGATGTACCAATTACTGCCATCTTTTTTTGTTCAAAGCGATGGAAAGACAACAACAATGAATTTAAATACAAACCTTTTATATAACAACCGTATCTGGGGAGGCCTGTCATACAGGGTCGGGGCTGCAATTACAGCCTTATTTGGCCTCGAACTGAAAACAGGCGTCCGTTTTGGGGTAGCATACGATTATGACACCTCGGAATTAAATAAAATTGATAACGGAAGCCTTGAGATTGTTGTAATTTACAACTTTAAACTGAAAAGGGAAAGGTTACCCCAGAGATATAAAAGTGTTAGATTTTTGTAAAAAGTTTTATTTTTAAAAAAATATAATTAATTTTAAAAGTCGTATTGGGCAATTGAAACAAATAACACTATTGTTATGAAAAAGGTATTATATATTTTAATAATTCTGGCAACACTTGCGAGTTGTGGACGTTCAGGAAATGGCGAACTCACAGGCGTTGAAGGCAGAAAAAAGTACTTTGAACCCGAACCATTTGGAATGGTTTTTATTCCCCAGGGTAGTTTTAACATGGGGCCAAGTGATCAGGATGTGGCTTGGGCACAAAATAGCCAGTCCAAGACTGTAACCATGGATGCTATGTGGATGGATGAAACCGAAATTACAAACAACGAGTACCGTCAGTTTGTTTTTTGGGTACGCGATTCAATTATGCGCAGGATGCTTGGGCAACAAATTGAAGAATTTTTAATTTCAGAAGACGAACAGGGCAACCCTATTGATCCGCCATTGATTAACTGGGAAACTAAAATTGACGAGCAGGACGAAGAACAGAATACTGTCCTCAATGAATTGTATTTAACAGACCAGGAAAGGTTTTATCACCGGAAAGAAATTGACACCCGGAAACTTATGTACGAATATTACTGGTACGACTTGAAACAAGCTGCCAATAAAGGCAACAGATATAATTTCGACCAGAAACAATACCAGGGTTTTGTGAACAACAACAGGGGAGAAAAAATTGAAATTACAAACAGGTCATCATTCATGTTCCAGGATGTAATAAATGTATATCCTGATACATTATGTTGGGTAGCCGATTTCACCTATTCATATAATGAACCTTACTCAACGATGTATTTTTGGCATCCGGCTTATGATAATTACCCTGTAGTTGGGGTTAGTTGGAAACAGGCAACTGCTTTTTGTATCTGGAGGACCCAGTTCATGAACAATTCTTTGACCAAGGATGGACAGCCATTTGTCCATGATTACAGGCTTCCTTCTGAAGCTGAATGGGAATATGCCGCGCGTGGTGGCTTAGACCTTGCGATGTATCCCTGGGGCGGAATGTACACCAGGAACAATGAAGGATGTTTTCTTGCCAATTTTAAACCATTACGAGGCAATTATACAGACGATGGCGGCGCTGAAACTGTTAAAGTCGGGTCTTATGGACCAAATGAATACGGGCTTTGGGACATGGCTGGCAATGTTGCCGAGTGGACGAGCAGCGCTTATGATGAATCAGCCTACTCTTTTACACACGATTTAAACCCCGATTATAAATACAATGCTTTACCGGATGACCCACCCGTTTTAAAGAGAAAAGTTGTCAGAGGAGGTTCCTGGAAAGATATTGGATACTTTTTACAAGTGGGTGTACGTTCTTATGAATACCAGGATACAGCAAAATCTTATATTGGTTTTAGGTGCGTACGTTCATATTTGGGTGGTAATAATTAAAAAAAGAAATTAGCATGACCCTTTCAGAAATAGTTCAATCATCCGGCTGGAAAACCTTCATGGCCAAACTTTATGGCTTTGGCGCTTCTGTGGTTATTATTGGTGCGATGTTTAAAATCAACCATTGGCCAGGTGCAACAATAATGTTGGTTGCAGGGCTTAGCACCGAAGCAATAATTTTCTTCTTCTCAGCTTTCGAACCATTGCACGAAGAAGTCGATTGGACTTTGGTTTATCCTGAATTAGCCGGTATTACGGACGATGATGAAATGGAGAATTACAAGGAAAGTGTTACCAGCGGAAGGGGAAATGTCGTACTTGAAAAATTTGAAAATTTATTCGAACAATCATCCCTTAGCCCTGAAACCCTTGAGAAACTTGGAGAAGGGTTTGCAAAATTAAATAATACAGCCGGGAGGATGTCTGATATTGCCGAAGCAACTGCTGCTACGCAATCTTTTGTTAACAATTTTAAGACTGCTGCCCAGTCGCTCGAAGGAATGACAAGTGCATATTCAGAAAATTCAGAAGTTTTAAAAAATTCGATTACCACATTATCTTCAACTTACCAGAAAACTGCTGAAATTATTGAAAAGACTGGCCTTGATGTTTCACAGCAAGTAGAAAAATCGGGGACAGATATGGCAATGTCATATCAAAAGCTTACAGACTCAATTACCAATTATTCTTCTTCAGTTAATGATGGTGGCAAGGTATATGGCGGGCATATTGAGAAAATGAACAAAAGCTTAGGCGAATTAAATACACTTTACGAATTGCAATTAAAGGAAACATCGGAATACGTAAAGGGAAATGAAAAATTATATTCAGG
>Ga0181520_10013983_pt1 | contig 10010 bp, 3 predicted proteins | sample PEATcosm2014_Bin_29_FD_132451 | JGI IMG/M metagenome (GOLD analysis project Ga0181520, IMG submission 132451) | Peatland microbial communities from MTU Mesocosm Facility, Houghton, MI, USA - PEATcosm2014_Bin02_30_metaG | ecosystem: Environmental > Terrestrial > Soil > Wetlands > Peat | place... | reverse complement strand
GCTATGGCGTTGGTCGCGGCCCCGATTTGGCAGAGCCATTGGCGAAGAACCTCCACCTCGATCCCCCGCAGTGAACATGAGGCCGCCGCTCGCCCTGAGAGGATGAAAACAAAAGTGAAGCGATGGAACCGCGGATGAACGCCGATGGACGCGGACAAGGCAAAAACCAGATTCCATCTGCGTTTATCCGCGTTCATCTGCGGTTGATCCGTCCTTTTTTCGGAGCGGGACATCGGGCACACTCCCCGCGTGCGGTCCGGCCGGGCGGCGATCCCGCCCGACCAGCCGGTCCCAACCCCCGCCGAGCGCCCAATTTGCCTATTGTCGTACTATCTCCATCCGTGCGATGGAAGTCGCCGGTTTTTCTTCGATTTGTCTTTGTATTTCCATGCGTCGCGCGGTACTCTGTTCTTTCCCCAAATAGCGCACAGTCCGGCTGGCGCGGAAATTCTGTACGCCATTTTCTTGAAGGGGATTCGTCTCGCGCGAATTGCTATGGAGCCAGTTCGATGCGGACTTGGGAATGGAGGCAACAAAGGTGGAGAACAATCGACCAACAACCCTGGCAGAACAGGCGATTTTCCCCCCAACCGCCAACCGCATCGCGATGGCAAAGCGCCCCCGCCATCGCCGTCGCCGATCCGTCTGCCTGATCCTCGCCGCCGCGTCGGCCGTACTGCCCTCCGCCCGCGCCCTGGCCGACGACTTCTGGACCGGCCTGGGCGACGGCATATCCTGGAGCGACCCCAACAACTGGTCCGCCGGCGTCCCCGGCAATGGCGATTCCGCCAGCATCATCACCACCGGCTCAACCGCAGTCGCCGTCAATTACGATTACACCGCATCCCCGATCACTCTCGCCGCCCTCACGCTCGACCTCACCGCAGGCAGCACCAGCGCCACGAATACCTTCAACCTCTCCGCCAACACCCTCACCACCACGGCCGAAACCATCGGCCTCAACGGCTCCGGCACATTCAACCAATCGGCCGGCCTCAACGACACCATCACGCTCAACCTCGCCGTCAACCCCAACTCCGCCGGCTTCTACACTCAGAGCGGCGGCACAGCCAACGTCACCGGCAACACCTACATCGGCGGCTCCAGCGCCGGCCCCGGCGGCCAGGGCGTCCTCACAGTCAGCAATACCGCCTCCTTCACGACCAGCGGCACGCTCAAGGCTTGGAACACGCCGGGCACGCAGATCAATCTCAACGGCGGGTCGATCACCGCCGAGACTCTGGACCTTTCCGGGAATTCATCGCTCCTCAATTGGTCCGGCGGCGCATTGACAATAGCCGGCACGGCCGGCCTAGTAGTCGATAGCGCGACGACCCCCAGCGTCGGCCCGTCACTTGTTATCGGCCCCAACAATTCTCTCGCCGTCACAATCGGCAAGAACGTTGGCAATGTCGGCGAATACGTTGGCAATTCGGCGACCGGCTCCATCACGCAAACCGGCGGAATCAACATCATTACCGGCACTCGGGGCGTTCTATTTCTGGGCTACAACGCCAATTCCACTGGGACATACAACCTGAGCGGCGGCAGCCTCTCCGCCGCAGGTTCCAATTTGCCCTTCGGCCCGCAAGGCGACGAATACGTCGGTTACAGCGGTGTCGGAATTTTCAATCAGACCGGCGGCACCAACACTGTGGCGGCATCACTCGACGTCCCCTACGGCAATTCCGCCCAAAGCACGGGAAGTTATACGCTTAACGGCGGTAGCCTGTCCGCCCCTACGGAGGACATCGGCGTAGCTCACCTCGGCACTTTCAACCAGACCGCCGGTACCAACGCAGTAATTTCCCTGTACCTCGGCGGCGGCACCCCCGCGCACGCGGGCACGGGTATCTACCTGCTCAGCGGCTCGGGGGTGCTTTCCGCGTACGCTGAGGTGATCCAGAACTGGGGTGGAACGTTCTCTCAATCCGGCGGATCGAACAACATCAACACGGCGGGCCAGCTTTCCATTGGCTATGGCGGCGCGCTGTCATCGACAACCGGCACCTATAACCTGAGTGGCTCGGCAATACTCACGTCTGGGAATGAAGCTGTCGGCGATGGCGGTGCCGGCTGTTTCAACCAATCCGGCGGAGCGAACCTGATTCAGGGAACGGGCAGCTTGTTTCTTGGCGGCGGACCACCTCCCCTCGGCCCCAGCAGCCCTGCCATCACCAGCGGCTCAGGAACTTACAACCTCGGCGGATCGACGTCTACACTCACCGTGACTTCCGGAAATGAATTTGTCGGCTATGCGGCCTATGGCGTGCTCAATCAATCCAACGGCACAAACACCATCTCCGCCGGCAACTTGTATATCTCGGATTCCGTGACGATTTTCGATCCAGATCAGGCAACATTCTACGGCACCGGCGTGTACGTGATGACGGGCGGCTCGGCGGTGGTGAACGGCAACGTCGTTATCGGCAATGGCGCCGGCGGTACGCTCACCGTAAGCGGCACCGCCTCCCTTACCGCGTCCGGTTCGCTTCTCCTCACCAACACCGCAAAGATCAATCTTCTGGGCGGCACAATCACTGCCGCATCGTTCACTGGCTTCGGCCCTCAATTCAACTGGGCCAGCGGCACACTCAACATTACCGGCGCGGGCGGCCTATCCGTTTTTGGGTACTCCCCTTTGCCCAACCAGACCCTCAATGTCACCAATGCCCTCACCATCCCCGGCGGCGCGACACTGACAACCAACTTCGGTTCCATCACGGCGGCAACACTCGCCATCCAAGGCGGCACCTTCTACCAAACCGCCGGCAACCTGAACTTCAATACCATTAGCCAAACAGGGGGCAATGCGTATTACGACCCCACCGGCGGCACGCTCTCTGTCAGCAATTTCAATCAGACCGGAGGCTCCGCCGATTTCAACAGCAGTGCCGGCCTCCAGTTGGCGCCAGCGCCCGGCACGACAATGACCTACACCATCAGCGGCGGCATGCTTAATTCCACGAACGCCTCAGTTGGCGGCTCCGCCCAGGCGGCTGGCGGGCAAGGTGACCTGACTATTAGCGGCGGTGGCGAGTTTACAGTCGGCTTGCTCAAGGTCTGGAACACTCCCGGAACACATGTCAACTTTGCCGGCGGAACCCTCATCGCCAATACCCTCGATCTTTCCGGCAATCCGTCGCTGTTCAATTGGAGCAGTGGCACCTTGAGTTATAATAGCCCCAGTGGCCTCACAATCGGCGGTGGACCGCTGGGCAATTCCCTGACGCTGATGCCCGGTCAGAACCTTTACATCCCTTACACGTTGTCGGTCGCGTCCAGTGGAATCCTTTCCATTGCCGGCGGCGCGGTCACCACCTCGTCGCTCAATACCTTCGGTAATCCATCGGCCATCCAGTGGACCAGCGGCTCACTGATCATTTCAGGCACGGGCTCGTTCGCTCTCTCTCCCACGGGCCCATTGGGGAATTCCCTCACGCTCGTCACCGGCCAGAACCTTACGCTCGGCAAGCCGCTCTCATTCTCACCCAGCGCCTCGCTGGCTGTTAACGGCGCGTCCGTCACGGTCTATTCTCTGAGCTACTCCGGCAGCTCCCCCATCTCGTTTACCAATGGCACGTTCACCATCACCGGCGGTAGCACCTTGTCCATCAGCCCCACCGGGCCGATGGGCAGCACTCTGTCTGTCGTGCCGGGGCAGAATCTCACTGTCGCTGGCGAGTTATCCGTCAACACGGGCGGCTCTCTGGCGCTGAACGGTGGTTCCGTTTCCGCCGGCTCTCTTGATACCGCAGGAAATCCGGCCGCCTTCCAATGGAACAGCGGCGTGCTCACCATCATCGGCACCGGCGGACTCTCGCTCAGCCCCGCCGGCCCGCTGGGAAATTCGCTCGATCTCATCCCCGGCGACACGCTGACTGTCTCAAAAACGCTTGCATTGGGAACCAGTTCCGTCTTGGTGCTCAATGGCGGCTCCGTCACTACTGGCGCACTCGATTCCTCTGTCAACCCGACGGCCCTTCAATGGACCAGCGGCGCCCTCACCGTCACCGGCACCGGCGGTCTTACCGTCAACCCCGCCGATACTCTCGGAAACTCCTTCCTCCTTGTCCCCGGCCAGGGCCTCACGGTCGCCAACAAGCTCACACTGGCCTCCAGCGCCTCCCTCGCACTTGATGGCGGCTCCATTAATGTTGGCACGCTTAACCTCTCCCCCGGCTCTTACTTCAACTGGATCACCGGCTCGCTTACCATCTCCGGCACCGCAGGCATTGTCGTGGACACCGTCCAGACGCCCAGCGTCGGGCCTTCTTTCGCAATCGGAAATAACAATCTTTCCGTCGTTTGTAATGAGTACGTGGGCCCTCAGGGCACCGGCACGCTCACCCAGTCCGGTGGAACCAACTCCGCGCAGGCGATCTACCTTGCGTGCGGCTCGGCCAGCAACGGCAACTACATTCTCAGCGGCGGCTCGGCAAATATCGCCAACGAGTATGTCGGCAACGCCGCCTCTGCCCTCGGCACGATCTCACAGTCCAATGGAACCAATACTGTCGGCAATCTCTATCTCGGCTACGCAGCATCCTCCACCGGCGCCTACACCCTGAGCGGCGGCACACTGGCCGGCTCCAATGAAGCGCTTGGCAACGCCACCGGCGCCAGCGGAAATTTCACCCATTTCAACGGAACAAATACGGCCTCCAACCTCACCCTCGGCTCCGCCAGCAACTCCACCGGCGCATACGCACTCAACGGCGGCTCCGTCAATATCACCAGCGAAATCATTGCCTCGGCTGCTAATTCTCGTGGCTCCTTTTCCCAGACCGCTGGAACAAATACCGCCAGCAGCCTCACTCTCGCCAACACCAACCCCTCCACTGGCACCTACACTCTCGCGGGCGGCTCGGCAAACATCACCAATGAATATGTCGGGTACAGCGGCCAGAGCACTTTCACCCAGGCCGGCGGGAGCAACACCGCCATCAACCTCTATCTCGGCTGCTACGGCGCCTCCACGGGTACTTACATTCTCAACGGTGGTGCCGCCGCAATCACCACTGAGTATATCGGCTACGGCCGTGTTGGCATGGTCAACCAAACCGGCGGAACCAACTCGACCACAAGGCTCATACTTGGAACCTTTGGCGCAACTAGCGGCAACTACGCTCTCAGCGGCGGATCAGCAACCGTCGCTGGCGACGCCAGCGTCGGTAACATGGGTGTCGGCGTCTTCAACGTCACCGGTTCCGGCACGCTATCGGTTGGCGGCGCTCTTAACATCGCCGCCGCTCCCAGCCTCCTCAATCTCCAGGGCGGTACTATCTCGGCCGGCTCCATCACCACCGGCGGCTATCCCGCCGACGTCCACTGGACCAGCGGCACGCTCAATATCACCGGCACCGGCGGACTGTCGCTCAGTCCCTCGGGGCCGTTGGGAAATACCCTTTCTCTTTCGACCGGCCAGAACCTCGGCGTTTCCAATACTCTCGCCATCGCCTCCACCGCCGCCCTTTCCATCACCGGCGGGTCTTTTACCGCTGGCGCCACGGCGAATTCCGGCTCCATCCAGCATTCCTTCGGCACGGCCGCGTTTGGGGCGCTCACCGGCACCGGCACGCTTCAGATCGGCGGTTCCACGGGCAGTCCGGCCGTGGAGTCGGCGGTGTCGCTGTCGCAATCGGCCGTTACCGTCAACTCGACCGGCGTTTTGCAGATACTGCAGAACAATCCCGGCGTGACAAACTCCATCGGCTCACTGGTCATCAACGGGGGCGGGCAGATCGATATCACCAACAACGGCCTGTTGCTCAACGAGACCAACAATCCCCTGTCGCAGGTCACGACGTGGGTTCAGAATCAGGCGATCACCAGTTCGCTGGTGAACGGCCCCAACTCCCAGGCCAGCCGTGCCATCGGGTACGGCGATTCGAGCGAAGACCCGCTGACGATTCCGGCCGGGGAGGTGGAAGTGAAATATGTTCCCACCGGCGACGTGAATCTGGACGGCCGGGTGGATATCACGGACCTGACGACGGCCCTCAACGATCTGGGCCTGTCGGCCGGATATGGCGGCGGGGATGTTCTGAACCAGGGGATGGTGAATAGCAGCGATATCACGGTCATCATCAACGACCTGGGCGCGACATTGAACTCCAGCGGGACCAGCGATCCGGCGATCATGATGCAAACGCAGGACAGCAGCGTGCCGGAACCGGCGAGCCTGGGATTGCTCACGGCGGGCGGATTGGGATTACTGGCGCGGCGGCGGCGAGGGGCTGAGAGCGCCCGATCTTCCGGGCGAGTGTAAACCCCTGCGGAGCCATCTCTTAATCCCCTCTCCCCGTAACCAGGGGGAGGGTTGGGTGGGGGTTAACCGCCGTGGCGTTGGTCGCGGCTTCCACCTGGCATAACCGCTGGCGAAGAACCCCCACCTCGATCCTCCCCCTGCGTACATGGAGAGGAGGAAAAGACGGCCGGTGCGGAAGATCGGGCGCACTCGGACGGCTGGGGCCGGGAAGACGTAAAGCAGGAATCGACTGTATTGATAGCGATCGATTCCGTGGTTATCATGCCGGCTTGGCCGCGGGCATGGCGCAATTCAATGGAGCTGAAATGAAAAACCGGAAGCACATCGCTGGGGCTGGGAGCATCACCGATCGCACGAAACAAAAATCGGAGATCGGCCGTGGCCGACGGTTTGATGTCGAGAGACTTGAACAGCGGGTGCTGCTGGACGGGAACATTTTTATCTCCGATGCGACGCCGCCGGACACGGCCACGCCGAATGTCATGGCGGGCGCGATTGGCGAATACACCACGGCCGGCGCGGCTGTGGCGGCTCCGCTGGTCTCGGGGCTGGACGCCCCCACGGGCATTTGCGTTTCCGGATCGGACGTCTTTGTGGCCGTTCAAGGGACAGGCACGGGGAACGGCCAGATTAACGAATACACGACCAGCGGCGCGACCGTGGCCGCCCCGCTGATCAGCGGGTTGGATAACCCGCAGGGCGTCGCGGTCTCGGGGTCGGACCTGTTTGTCATGATTCCGGGCAGCGCCTTCGACGGCATCGGCGGCTCAATCGGCGAATACACCACCAGCGGCGCAACCGTCAATGCCCAACTGATCCAGCTTCCTTATATCGCGGCGGGAATGGCGGTCTCCGGATCGGACCTTTTTATCGTGCAGGAGGATTCATCCGACACGATCTGCACGATTGGCGAATACACCACGGGCGGCGTCACGGTCAATGGCAATCTGGTCAGCGGCTTGAATAACGCCAGCGGCATCACCGTCTCCGGATCGGACATCTATGTCGCGAACAACACGGCCGGCACGATTGGCGAATACACCACCGGCGGCGTGACGGTCAACGCCTCGCTGATCTCGGGGCTGAGCAGCCCGCTGGGTGTGGCTGTCTCGGGCGACAATCTCTATGTGCTCACCAGCCCGTACGACAGCTATTGGAACGCTTACGACATAGGCGTGATCGGCCAGTACACGACAAACGGCGCGCCGGTGAACGCATCGCTGGTCAGGGGGCTCAGTTACCCGGAGGCGATCGCGTTTCCGCAGGCCGTGCCGCCGGCGCCCTTCGCGACGCTGACCGGCGGTGCGCTGGTCGTCAACGGCACCGGCGGCGACGATACGATCACACTTTCCTCCGACGGCACCAACATCACCGCGAATCTGAACGGCACGGCGTCCGACCCGTTCGCGATTTCCGACGTTACCTCGATCACCGTCAACGGGAACGCCGGTAACGATTCGATCACCGTCGAATCGAATATGCCCGCAGCGCTGGGCGTGAGTGTCCAGGGCGGCCCGGGGGATGACACCATCATGGGCGGACCCGGCAACGATACGCTCGGCGGCGGAGCGGGCAATGACTCCCTCGCCGGCGGACCCGGCGATGACTCGATCAAGGGCGGGGCCGGCGATGATACGCTCGCTGGCGGCAAGGGAAACGACACACTCTTCGGCAGCCTCGGCAACGACATCCTGCGCGGCGGGCTTGGCGACGATTCGCTCAACGGCGGCGCTGGGACCAATCAGATGTATGGTGGTCAGGGCAACAACACGTTTTATGCGGTCAACGGAACGGCGGATCAGATTTTCGCCGGTGCCGCCACGAATGACAGCCTGATCTACGGCACCAACGACAACTACATCATTGAAAGCGGCACAATCCCGCCGGGGAATGTGACGCTGGCTTGATGGCGCTGGTATCCAACGGATAGTGGCCGACGACGCTCGTCGGCGGAGGTTGATATGGGCAACCCCGGTTAAAGGAAACGCTTCGGCGCAGGTGGTGTCGAGGCCAGGACAGTTCAAGGCAATCGCGGCGCGGCCGTCATTTCGTCTGCTGTGGAAAGCACCCGCGCCCAATTCAGGAATGGAGGATTCATGTACAAGCCGACAACGCGCATTCATCGTCGAAGCACCAACGGTCGCGGACGTCATGCCGTCGAGACCCTTGAAAGGCGCGTCTTGCTCAGCGGCCAGATCTTTGTCATCACCGCAGACAACCCCTACTTCGGTTACGTCGCGGAATACAACGAAACCTCCGGCGCCGCCATCAACACCCAACTCGTCGAAGTCCCAACCCCGGGCGGCGTGGCTGTCTCCGGGTCGGACCTCTATGCCGAAACCACCAAAGGCGGCACCGTTGGGGGCGGCTATGTCGCCGAATACACCACATCCGGCGCCACCGTCAACGCATCTCTGGTCACGGGACTGAGCGGTCCCTCCGCCATCGCCATCTCCGGGTCGGATGTTTACACCCTCGGCACCGACTACGGCACCATCGGCGAATACACCACAAGCGGCGCCACCGTCAATGCCAACCTCATCACGAATTTGTATTCGGCCAGAGCCATCACCGTCGTCGGCTCCGACCTCTACGTCCTCAACGCCATCACCGCCGACGAAGGCTCCGTCGCCGTCTACAACGCCACCACCGGCGCCGTCATCAACGCCAACCTCCTTTCATGCACCGACCCCGGCGGCATCGCCTCCTCGTCCTCCGACCTCTACATCATCAACACCGCCGGTGACACCGCCGGACAGGGCTCAATCGGCGAATACACCATCGCCGGCGCCACCGTTAACGCCAATCTCATCACCGGACTCAACTCACCCGTCAGCGTTGCCTTCTCCGGTACCGACCTCTATGTGGGATCTACCGACAACAGCACCGGCCTCGGCATCGTCGGCCAATACACCGCCACCGGCGCCGCCATCAACGCCTCCCTCGTTTCCGTGGCATCCGGGTTCAGCCTGGGGGGCGCGATTGCCGTCACCCCCCAAACCGTCGGAGCCGCCTCGCAACTCGCCTACATCCAACAACCCGCCACGGTCGCGGCCAACAACCCCATCTCGCCGGCCGTCAGTGTCGCTGTCGAGGATTCCAACGGCAACATCGTCACCAGCAACACGTCCAATGTCACGGTGGCGCTGACCAATTCGGCCGGCGCTGTCCTGGGCGGGACATTGACCCAAGCCGCCGTGAACGGCGTCGCCACTTTCAGCGACCTGTCCGTCAATACGCCGGGAACGTACGCACTTACGGGCACCGATGGCTCGCTGACCAGCGCCGTGTCGAGTTCATTCACGATCAAGCAGCCCTTCGCGACCGTAACCAACGGCGTTCTCAACGTCACTTCGCTGAGCGCCCCGTCGACAATCAGTCTCTCCCTGGCCAACGGCACCTATACAGTTACGGAAAACTCGCTTGCCGCAGAGACATTCACCGCGTCGTCGGTCACGCAGATCAACGTTCAAGGCAGCAGTGGCAACGACTCCATCACCATCGAATCGAATATGCCCGCAACGCTCGGCGTCAGCGTCCAGGGCGGCCCCGGCGATGACACCATCATCGGCGGACCCGGCAACGACACGCTCGGCGGCGGGGCCGGCAATGACTCCATCTCCGGCGGACCCGGCGACGATTCCATCAAGGGCGGCGCGGGCGACGACACTCTCGCCGGCGGAAAAGGCAACGATACGCTCTTCGGCGGCCTGGGCAACGATGTCCTGCGCGGCGCCCT
>Ga0181520_10013981_pt1 | contig 10010 bp, 11 predicted proteins | sample PEATcosm2014_Bin_29_FD_132451 | JGI IMG/M metagenome (GOLD analysis project Ga0181520, IMG submission 132451) | Peatland microbial communities from MTU Mesocosm Facility, Houghton, MI, USA - PEATcosm2014_Bin02_30_metaG | ecosystem: Environmental > Terrestrial > Soil > Wetlands > Peat | place... | reverse complement strand
GACTTCGAGCGTTACGCTATGACCGTCGCCGCCTTCGTCCGCCTCGCCATGATCCGCATCATGCTCAGGCGCCTTGCTGCAAACGCCTCATCATGAATCCAAACTTCCCGGATGGGCTCTAAGCGAGATTTCCGCTTAGACGTTGCGGCGGGGCGGCTCGACCCGGAATCCACCGCCGGCATCGAGCACGATGTGCCCTTCGGCGACCGCGCGCCCCCAGCGGCTGGTTGCCGGGATGCCGCCAAATGAAAACAGATGCGGATTGACGCCGGTCGGCGCCGCCTCGGCAAGGCTGCGAATAAGATCATCCGGTGTCGTCATGGCGAACATTTGCCGCACCAGGCCCGAGCGCCGCGCCATGGCTTGTGCCGACGCACGCACGCCGCAGCGGCTGGCATAGCGCATAAGCGATGTTAGGCTCGTTGGTCCGGCCAGTCCGACGCGCACGGGGTGGTCGTAGCCAAAACCGCGCAAGCGGGCGATAAAGGCCTCGATGGCGCGGGCGTCGAAACAAAATTGCGTAACGATCTCGATAGTCAATCCGGTCGCTTCGGCCGCGGCGATTTTCTCCGCAAGTGCCCGCTTGAGCTCCTCGTCGCCGATGCGCGGATGGCCCTCCGGGTATCCGGCAATGCCGACGGTCGCGATGCCGCGCCCGCGCAAAACGCCGGAATCGATGGCGTCGAGCGCGCGTCGAAACGGACCGCATTCGTCGCGATCGCCGGCGATGACTAAGACCGTGTCGACGCCGGCTTCGCCGTTGAGCCGTGCCAAGAGATCGTCGAATGCTTCGACGGTCGGAAAGTTGCGGACCGCGAGATGCGGCACCGGCGCAAGTCCGGTCGCACGCAATTTGATCGCGGTGTTCAGTGCCTCATCGGCCGGCCGGTTTGGCAGGGAGCTGAGATAGACCCGCGTGCCGCGCTCAAGCGTCGTGAGGGCTGCGATATCGTCGGCCGACGGCCGGGTCACTTCGATCGAAAATCCCGCCATGAAGGCGGCAATGCGCTGCGCTGGGCCGAGCGGCGTTGGATCGGGGGCGATGAGCGCGGTCATCGGGCGACCGCTGTCCTTTTAATGCTCTCCACGACGCCGGTCGAAGAGAGCAACATCAAGCGCGCCGGCGCGAGATCACATAGGACTCATCGAAGAACCACAGCCCGCCATGCTGCCGTAAGACTTCACGCGTTGCGTCCATATAGCGACCGTCGGCGACGGCGTTGCCGAGACGATCGTCCTCGACTTGCGCGACGTAAATCGCCGCATTCCATGCGGCGAACAACGTCGACGTGCCGATCGATTCGGAGATTTCCGAAGGCAGCGTGTGCATCACGTAGCGAAACAGCGAACGATTGTCGGCATAGGCGTTGAAATTGAGGTCGCGGCCCGCCGATCCGAGCTCATGTTTCACCGCCTTCAAAATCTGGTGGCGGTCGTGCATGAAGGGATTGTCGTCCGGCCAGACCTTCTGCACGATCTCCATGCCGGGATCGTGGCCGTGCGAGTGAATCGCGATTAGACGGCCGCCGGGACCGAGCGCCCGGGCGAGCGGTGCAATGACGCGCGAAGCCTTGAATTCCAGTGAGGCGCGGGCGCGATAGGGCTGCGACGCGATCACCAGATCGTAATTGGCGACGGTGCCGCCGGGTTTGGGCAGAATCGGATCGAGCAGGAAGCGGTGATCCTCCCGGTAAAGCACCAGCACCACCGGACGTTCGTAGATCGGGTTGCCGGTACGCGCGCTGACGCCGGCCTTCCAGTTCTGCGCCAGGAAAGGCTCGAGATCCATGATTTGTTCCTCGAACCGGTGCGCGGAGTTGCCGGTGAGCGCGAGCTCGTGCCACACGAGGCTTGAAGCGGCATTGAGCGATTTGACCGCCAACCACGGCGCATCCGCGTAAGCCAGATTGGTCAGCACCAACACCGTGCTCGGATGCTCGAAAAAACGATCCGACATCTTCTGCAGCGTCAGTCGCACGTCTTCGAGACTGATCTCTTTGCCGACGATGTAGAACGGCATGTGCGTGAAACGATCGTGCGCCGCGCGCATGACGCGCGTGAGTACCGAACCGTCGCCGACGCCGGCGTCGAAGATGCGGATCGCGGGAGGCCGCGGATGAATGTGCGCGAGTTCTTCGGAAACGCGGTGTGCGACTTCCCATTTCTCGCTGCAGGTGTTGACGAACAGAAGATATTTTTGCCGGTTGTCGAAGAAGCGGAAGTTGCGCTGCGGATCGCTGGGTTTGGCCGCGGCCGGCGGCGGAGAAACTGGAGCCGGGGCCGGCGGAACGGCGAAGCTCGGCGCCGCCGGCGACGACTGCGCCGGCATTGCCAACAGCCGGGTGTCGCGCGCGCGCTCAATCACGATCGGACGCGGCCCGCTGGGCGGATGTGAAGCCATAAAGCCGTGGATGCGATCAAGCGTGTCGGTGGTGATGCGGCCGCCGTTGCGCAGCCGCGCGGTGAGCTTGCCGTCGTTGACGGCCCGGCGTCCGAAAGTCGATTCGGCGAGGCCGGATTGCCGGCAATAGTCGGAGATTTCTTCGAGCAATTGTTGGGCGTTCATGATGCGCCGCGTCCCTTAGGCTTCCTCGATCCGTGCGGATTTTTTCCGTGGTCATTGTTTGCGCACGGTTTCCGGTGGTTTAGCGAACCAACCGCTGCGGGGAGGGTCAACCACAAAATATCCCACCGCTAGATTGGGCAAGATAATGGGCAACTTCCCATTCGCAATGGCCAAGATCGGCCAAGGGGCCGTGCACCAAAAGTCTACGCCACGGCGGACTTCGGGTCGTGCGAGACGCGAGCAGCGCATTTTCCGGTCCGTTGATGTATCGTCGGAATCGAGGACGGACGGATTATGTGGGGTCGGAAAGGCAAAAACATCGCGCCTGCGAGCCGGAGCGAGCCGCAGCCGCCACAGTCGCCGCTGAAGGAGGCGATACATCAGGCGCGCATCGAGGCGGCCGAGCGTACCAGTGTCGTCGTCGACTTGCGCGACGCCGAGGTAGCGCGCCTTGAGCTGCTCAATGAGGCGCTCGATCCGCTGTTTGCCGACATTCCATCCGAGGTCGACTTGTTCGACCGCGGCATCAGCGGCGGCGACACGCCGCGGCTGTGGATCGACTCGGTGGCGCATGTTGCTATGGGGCGCGACAAACGCGCCTACCGGTTCCTGCATGACAGCCGTTTCGGCCGCCGCGTTCTCGCCGAATCCTACGAGATCCCCGACGTCGTGAAGGCGGTCACCGACTATGTCGCGCGCCGCTTGATCGAACGCGAGCGGGCGCTCGATGACGACCCGAATTTGGTCACGCGCGTGGGCCGCCCGGAAGCGGTGCGCGCCCGACGGCGATGGCGCCGGCGCGAACTTGCCGTGCTAGCAGTGGGTTTCGTGCTGGGACTGATTGCATTTTTGCTGACTCTGGTGGTGCTCGCGAGCCGGTTCTAGACGAAAAGCTCGCGCCGCCTTTGCTGCGCATCGCGCCAAGCTTTCACGTAAGGCTTTGGCGCATAATCTCGCCGACGGCACCGTCCGCCGCGCGCTGCCGCCCGATCATCTCGCAATGCCAGTGGCCCGGTTCGCCGTCGATGTGGAAGAGGTTATAGCCGGCGCGGTCTTCCTGGCCGTGCGGGGCGCGCGCCGATGCCGAAGGCGCGCCCACTGTCGGTATTTTCCGCTGCGGGCCGTCGAACCAGACGATCGAGCGGCGGTGGTCGTGGCCGTGGAGGACAAGCTCGGCGCCATGCTCCGCGAGCACGCGCCGAAGCGCCGCCGCATCCGTCAAACGCCGCAAATGCCGGTTGGGCGGCGTCTCCAACGGGTGGTGAACGAGCACGATGCGGAAAGCCTCGCGAGTCTCCTCCAGGATGTCGGCCAGGCATTTAAGCTGCCTGTCGCCGATTTCACCCGTTGCCTTGAACGGTCCGGTCGGCACAGCCGACGACAGCGCGATCAGCGCGACCGGGCCACGGCGGCGTAGGAATGGAAACCGGCCGGGCTCGGCGTCGTTGTCGCCGCGCATATATTCGCCCCAGTATTTCGCCGGACCGCCGCGCGCCTGCACATAGGCGTCGTGATTGCCGGGAACGACCGTTACGTCGTGTGGCTTGCCGAGCTTTTCCAGCCAAGTCCGCGCATAGGCATATTCGATCGGCAGCGACAGGTTGACGAGATCGCCGGTCACGGCTGTGTGGTCGACCGCAATCGTCGCAAGATCGCGCGTGATGTCCCGGAGAATGTCGACGCGATGGACGTGTTTGCGACCGCGGTGCCAATTGATGAAGCCCAGGCCGCGCTTGCTCGCGAGCTCAATGAGCCGCGGGGGCAAAGCGAGATGCCAATCGCTCAAATGCGCAAGCACGAACATCGCAGCATGATGCTATGCGAATCGCGGTTTGAACAATGGCGCGAGAGCGCTAATGCCGCTTCTTTCGCTAAGGCGCGTACCCACAAATGCCTAGGCAGGTACCCTTCGGGGGAATAGCGGTCCGTTCGATAACTTTTTAGTTTTTAATCGTGCGATCGATTTACGTCGACGCAGAAAGGAGCTGGTTTCTTTGTCCAAGTGAGCAATTGTGACCGGACAAATACTGCGAAAGCGCAGAAAAGAAACACAGCCGCCGTGCGCGGCAACTCAGGCCGCCATCATCAAAAGAGACTTCCTATGGAACCGAAGCCGGTCACCGTTGTTTTAGTGCTGGTTGGCGGCGATCGCGGATACTGGCGTCGCAGTGGAGGTTGTTGGTGACCAAGGGCGTGCGGTTCGGGCTCCACGAGCTTTCCGACCGCGAAATTACCGAGGCTCAAAGCGAGCTAAGTCTCCCTGCGGGCGAAGTCGTCGCGTTGTTCTTCGCCGGCTTACTGTTGACGCTCAGCTTTCTGCTGGGGCCTTCAACTCTCGTGGGTGCGACGAGAGGCCTCGTGGCGGGTACGCTGACTGCTGTCTCAGGCGCAATCACGCAAACTAGCATCACGGTGGAACGACAGCTTGAAGCCAAAGCGTCGGATTACCGGCCGGTGCAGGAACCTTCCAGTCAAGCCAACGCAGCTGAGACGGAGCCCTCGCGAGGCACTCAGTGCGCTCTCTCGCATCCCCGCAGTAGCGCGCGCTCGGACTTTGTGAACTCGTTTCTCGGCACCGTCAGCGATCGCTGCCGACCGGCAAAACGGTCGAAAGTCCGAACTGTAAAGATCAATCCTGCCGTTAAAACCGCGCGGTCGATCGTAAGGTAAATCCAAGGGAGGTGTCCCTGGGCGGTGCTGATTTATTTACCGCGCACCGCATCCTTCAATCCACCGATCGCGTTTTGCACTTTGCCGGCAGCCTTGTCGGTCTTGCCCTCGGTTTCCAGCTTCTTATCGCCAAGAATCTTCCCGGCAGTCTCTTTCACCGCTCCCTTGGCCTGCTCTTTTGAGCCCATGATTCGATCTTTGTCCATTGCCGTATCCTCGTTGTTTATTTGTTCGGTGCCAAGGCAACGGATTCATGGAGGTATCGTTCCAAAATGGCGCACTGGTCAATTTCGTATTGACTACAGGAACCGGGATGATGAGCGTCAATCCACCTCGCCCTAAATCAGGAACTGCCGATGATAATGCCGGCGGCGAACACCAGCGCTCCGCCGACCATGACCTGGAAGGCAGCCTGCAGGAATGGCGTGTCCATATAGCGGGTGCGAATCCAGGAGATCGCCGCAAGTTCCGCCGCGACGACGACAAAAGCCAGCGTGGTCGCGGTATAGAAGTGCGGAATGAGGTAGGGCAGGGTGTGGCCGAGCCCGCCAACTGCGGTCATGGCGCCGCAGACGGCGCCGCGCACCAAAGGCGCGCCGCGCCCGGTCAGCGAACCGTCGTCGGACAGCGCCTCGGCAAAGCCCATGGAGATACCGGCGCCGACCGCCGCCGCAAGTCCAACCAGAAATGTCGCCCAGGTGCTGTGGGTGGCGAATGCCGCGGCGAACAACGGGGCAAGCGTCGACACCGAGCCGTCCATCAGGCCGGCCAAGCCGGGCTGCACATATTGCAGAACGAACATGCGCCGCGATGCCTCGTCTTCGGCGGCGCGCGCGGTCGGTGCGATTTCGGCGCCGAGTTCGTGCGCCAGTTGTTCATGCTTGTCTTCGGCTGCGGCGAGTTGCGTCAGCAGGTTGCGAACGGCCTCGTCTTTTGCTGTGTCGGCCGCACGCCGATAGAAGCGCGCGGTCTCGAATTCCATGTCCTCGGCGAACTTGCGCACTGCGTCGAGGCCGAGTGGACGATTGAGCCAGATGGGCCGGCGGGCGACAAAACCCTTGACGTCCTGGCGGCGGATCAGCGGTAGGAATTCGCCGAATTTGTTGCGGTAGAGATCCAGCAGCATGTCACGATGGCCGATCTCCTCATGTGCCATTTTCTCGTACATCGCCGCGGTGTCGGGATAGGAACCGCGCAGTCCGTCGGCAAAATTGCGGTAGATGCGCGTATCTTCGTCTTCATTGGAGATCGCAAGCGCGAGCACGTCTCGCTCGGTCAAGTCGGAAAAGTTCTTCACGGGCACACCTGGCAAAAGAGCGAGTGAATGATATTAGAATACTTCTAAACTAATGCTATCCACTTGAAGCTCAAGCGGCAAATTTGTGAAACAACGGACGCAGCAGGACATTTGCCGAAGCTTGCCGCCGCGGCGTACATGGAGCCCATGCAGCTTGACCTTTTGCGCCGCCCCTTCGAGCCGGCGATCCAGCGATTACTCCATTTCCACTGGCGCTTCGCGCGCGGATTGACGGTCGGCGTGCGCGGCATGGTCATCGACGGCGCCGGCCGGATCTTTCTGGTCAAACATAGTTACGTTGCCGGCTGGCATCTTCCGGGCGGCGGGGTCGAGCCAAATGAGACGCTCTTGACGGCGCTCGGGCGTGAATTGCGTGAAGAGGGCAATATCGAGATCGGCGAGTCGCCGGTTTTATTTGCAGTCTACTTCAATCGGCGTGTGTCCCGGCGCGATCATGTCGCGCTCTATCTGGTACGCTCGTTCCATCAGAGTGCGCCGCCGCAGCCAAACAGCGAAATCATCGCGCATGGTTTTTTTCCGCCCAGCGCACTTCCCGAAGACACCACGCTGGCGACCCGCGCCCGCATTGCGGAAGTGATCGAGGGCCGCAGCGTCACCGAGCTTTGGTAAACGCGGGCCGCCGGCGTTCACCACGATAGCAGCTTAGCGTCCGCCGCCGACCCCCAGCGTGCTACGCCAAAAGCCAAGGCATATCGTTGCGGATTAAATCAATGGGCAGAGGATTCCAGGCTGTTTCGTTGGCGGTGTTCTTGAGCATCGCGGCTTTCGCGTCGAGTGCGATCGCGGGCGGTCACGGCGGCGGCGGTCACGGCGGTGGCTGGGGCGGCGGTCACGGCGGCAGCTGGGGCGGCGGTCACGCTTACGCCGGTCGCGGCTATATCGTAGGCCGCGGCTATACCAGCCAAGCCTACGTCCCGCAGCAGCATCAAGTCTACGTTGCGCCGAATAACGGCTGGCGCGGCAACGCCGGCTATGCCGCCGGTAATTATGCGTGGCACACCGCGCGAAGTTACGGAGCGCGCAGCTATGCCGCGTATGGGCGGGGCTACTACCGGCCATACCGCAATCGTTACGGTTACGGCTATAATCGCTACGGCTATAGCGGGTACGGTTACGGCTACGACGTCCCGCTCTATGGGTGGGATTGGTCTTCCTACGGCTACGACTTCCCGCCTTATCCCTATGGCGATCAGACGCCGGATAACGGTTACGGTTATGGCTACGGCGTGCCGAGCTATGGCGCGCCCAGTGACGGCTATAGCTCCGGCGCCTGTTACGTGCAGGCGCCGTACGGTTTAGCGATCACCGCCTGTTGATCCAAGGCGGTGGCTCGCCGCTCCCGCGTTCCCTCTAGCCGAACCGGGCGCGGTCGTGCGGCAGCGTGAAATCGATCAGCGGGCCGATCGGCACGATCCCGGTGGGATTAACGCTGCGATGGCTGCCGTAATAGTGCCGCTTGATGTGATCGACGCTGACGGTCTCGGCGACGCCGGGCACCTGATAAAGATCGCGCAGATAATTCCATAAATTCGGATAGTCGACGATCCGCCGCAAATTGCATTTGAAGTGGCTATAGTAGACCACATCGAAACGAATCAGCGTGGTGAACAGCCGCCAGTCGGCTTCGGTCAGCCGCGAGCCAATGAGATAGCGCTGCCGCGACAGACGCGTTTCGAGCTCGTCAAGCGTAGCGAACAAGGCGCGCGCTGCTTCCTCGTAAGCTTCTTGGGTCGTGGCAAAGCCTGAGCGATAGACGCCATTGTTGACGGTCGGGTAGATAACGTCGTTGAGGCGATCGATCTCGGCGCGCAACGCGGTTGGATAAAAATCGGTGCGCACGTCGGTTAACACGTCGAACGCCGAATTGAACATGCGGATGATTTCCGACGATTCGTTATTGACGATGAGGTGGCGCTTCTTGTCCCACAGCACCGGCACGGTCACGCGGCCGGAATAGGACGGGTCGCTGAGCAGGTAGACGTCGCGCAGCAGCGTCTTGCCGTTGACGGTATCGAGCGTCGCTCCTGGACCGTTGCCGAACTGCCAGCCGTCCTTGCCGAGCAGCGCCTCGACGCTTGAGACGGAAATCACATTTTCGAGCTTCTTGAGCTTGCGGAAGATCAGTGTGCGGTGCGCCCAGGGGCAGGCCAACGAGACGTAAAGGTGATAACGGCCCGCTTCGGCGGCAAAGCCGCCTTCGCCGGTCGGCCCGGGACTGCCGTCGGGGGTGACGAAATTCCGGAAGGTCGTCGGCCGCCGGACAAAGCGGCCATCCTTGACGATATTCGGGTCGTCCTGCCGCCAGGCGCCGCGTTCCAGCAATCCCATTGCCATTTCAGTGAAGCTCCTTATGCATCCGTCATCCCTTACCTAATCACTGATGCCGCCGGCGGCAGGCGGTGCGGCAAGGAAAAGGCTTCCGTTGCGGATTGGCCGCGGCTGGACCGCGGCGGCGGCAAATGGTAGGCGGCGGCGTCATGACCGATGTTTCGACGACCGACATTTCGCTCACGATACTCCACGAGACGACGGGCGACGGGCTGGCGATCGACCGCCTTCATGAGCGCACCTTCGGGCCGGGCCGCTATGCCAAGACGGCGTATCGGTTGCGCGAGCAGGTGCCGCATAGCCTCGATCTGTCGTTCATCGCGCGCATCGGCACCTTGCTCGTCGGCTCGGTACGGCTGTCGCCGGTTCGCCTCGGCGAGACCAAGGCGCTGCTGCTCGGCCCACTCACCGTCGAGCCGCCGTTTCGCGAGCGCGGCGTCGGGCAGACGCTCATCGCCCGCGCGCTCGATGAGGCGCGCGGCAAGGGCCACCGTCTCGTTATTCTCGTCGGCGACGAATCCTATTACGGCAAATGCGGCTTTCACCGCATCCCGCCCGGCCGCGTGACGATGCCCGGCCCGGTCGATCCGGGGCGGCTCCTTGTTGCCGAGCTTGCCGAGGGCGCGTTCGAGGGCGTCTCCGGCCCGGTGCTCGGCGAGTGGGAAAGCTAAAAAGGTCCGGCGCCGACTTTCGAAGAGATCTTTGTTCAGAGAATCATCCTCCTTCCTCGGTGCGGGTTTCTTGTTTCGTCATCCTGAAGTGGCCGCGGATCGTCTCGCATTTCCCTCCCCCGCGCGCGGAGCGCGTAGTGGAGGGGAAAGCAATCCCGTTCTCGCGGCGCGTTCTGCGTCCGAGGTTTGCTCACCACCATTAGCTAGCGACTCTTTTCGACTCGCCCCCGGCAAACAAAGGGAGCGGAGCGCCGAAAGGCGCATGCCAACCATTGCCGCTTGCGCGGCAGCGCGCTCTTTCTGGGCGTGCCCGCCTTCCGGCGCTCTGCTGCGGCAGAGGTGGTCCTGTTTTCCGGAACAGAATGGCGGCTTGGCTAAGGTGGATTCTGGGTTGGATTATGCCGCCAATTTCTCCTCGCTCGCCTGCGTAGCATAGACCTCGTCGGGCGTCCTGCCG
>Ga0181520_10013980_pt1 | contig 10011 bp, 5 predicted proteins | sample PEATcosm2014_Bin_29_FD_132451 | JGI IMG/M metagenome (GOLD analysis project Ga0181520, IMG submission 132451) | Peatland microbial communities from MTU Mesocosm Facility, Houghton, MI, USA - PEATcosm2014_Bin02_30_metaG | ecosystem: Environmental > Terrestrial > Soil > Wetlands > Peat | place... | reverse complement strand
TGAGTTCTAAAGCCAGGCCCACCACGTCCGTTAGGTAATAGACGGGCAGGCGAAAGCTTGTGCCATAGCGCCGTTCAATGTCGCCCTGCTTCATGTCCAGATTCACATGACACATGGGGCAGGCCGTAACCAGGCAATTGGCGCCATGGTCGCCGGCGTCAGTCAGGATGCGCCGGCTCAATTCCAAAACCGTCACCTCCTTGGCCATCGTCATGCCGGCGCCGCAGCACTCGGTGCGATAATTCCAATCGACAGGTTTTGCCCCCAGCACTGCCAGGATGGCTTCCATGGAATTCGGTTGCTCCGGGTCGTCGAACTTCACCACGTCCGGCGGGCGCGTTAGGAGGCAGCCGTAATAGCATGCTGGTTTGAGATCGGCGAGAGGATTCTTCACCGCTGGTTTGATACGCTCGAGACCGATGCGCAGGAAGACCTGGATAAGGTTCAGAACCTGGACGCGGCCGCCCACCTCCGCTTCGATCACCGACGAGATTTCGTTTCGCAGCCCCGCATCCTCGTCGATCAGTTTGGCAGCCTTCAGCAACTGCATCGAGCACATCGGGCAGGGCGCGAGCAGATCCTCGAACCCTTGCTGTTCGGCCAGCGCCAAGTTGCGCGCGGGCAGCGCGATGGACAGCTTGTGGTTCAGCGCATGGGCCGCTGTGGCCCCGCAACAAATCCACTCATTGATTTCCTGCGGCTCAACCTCAAGTTTTCCCAAGCAAGCGCGTAGCGACTGCTCGTAATCATTGGAGGAACCGTGCAGCGCGCATCCGGGGTAATAAGCCAGCTTCATGCGTGTGCACCGTCCGCGCAGCGTTCGAAAATGCGGCGCACGATGGCGCGGTCTTTGACGTTTTCGCCGCGCAAGTGCAGTTTGCTCCGAATGTGTAACTGCGGGGCCAAGCTCGCATCCTTGAATAGGAATCTGAGGCTGCGCTCGGCGGGCAAGGCGCGCAGTTTGAATTCCGCGATCAGCTCAATTTCATCTAGCCGGCCATTGCGCCTGATGTTACTCAGAAACGCCTGCTGAAAGGCCACCACGGTTTTCTGCGCAGGTGACGCGAGGGCATGCCGGAGGGAAACTTCGCGCAAAGCGTCCATGATGCCGGCGCAATCGACCGACTGAGGGCAGCGCGTCGAGCACGTCTGGCACGATACGCAAGCCCAAATGGCGTCCGAAGTCATCGCGATTTCGAAATTGCCAAGCTGAAGCGCCCGCACAACCTGATTCGGCGCCATGTCCACGGCAGAGGCCACAGGACAGCCTGCCGTGCATTTCCCGCACTGGTAACAATCCGTCCAATGGGTGGGTGCCAGGATTTTAGTCAGCGCGCTACAGGATACGTTTTCCGGGGCCGAGAGTTCCACGGGGACCGTAGTTTCTGCCGAAGGCAAGTGCAAGATGGCGGACTGTGGAAGGCACAACGCGCGAGCCCATCGTGATCGTCCGTACAGGCGATAGTGACACCCACGGCGGAAGATGTCGAGAGCCAAAAGGTCCCAGCGCCATATTGTCGCGGTTGGCAAAACATACCCTCCGGCATGACTTGTTGCGACGCTCGATGAGAGCCAACCGGCCGTGGTTGAATGCCGCTGCGAGACTTTGGGAGCAACAACGAGGGACTTAATGCGTCCTTGCATTCAGGGGGTCCGGCGCGTATATTTTCGCTCGCCCGAACCACCAAGACGGGAACTCGGGCACACATCATAAATATTCGGAAAGGCATCGTCATGAAACGTCGTCAGTTCATTGGCACTCTTGCTTCAATACCAGCGCTTCCGGCGCTTCTCCATCCCCAGGAACGCCCTCCCAGGGGCGCTGAGGCTGTCGAGAAGATGACCGCTCCCAACTGGCCCACCATCAATTGCAATCACTTGGGATTTCGTCCGCGTGTGGGGAGCAAAACCCTGGTGGTGCGAACTCTCGCGACTCCCACACCCAAGGAGTATCACTTGCGCGATGTCGGGGAATCGAAGTTCGGATTCACGCGACCGCTGAAAGAAGAGGCCTCGGATTTTGGACCCTGCCTCACGGCAGATTTCACCGACCTCGATCGGCCGGGCCTTTACCAGATCACGATCGGGGACGAACATTCGGTGCAATTTGCGATTAACGAGGAAGTCTGGCGGCGCACGATCCCCAAGGCCGTCGGTTATTACCGCTACCAACGTTGTGGCGTTGAAGTGCCGCTGGTGCACCCGGCCTGCCATCTGGACGATTCGCGGCGGCGCGACAACGGTGAACACGTTGACACCGTGGGCGGCTGGCACGATGCCGGCGACCTGCGCAAGTGGATGGATGTGACGATGCTGAATGGCATCGCGCTGCTCAACCTCTATAAGAACAATCCGCTGCCGCGGCCCGGCGACCCGACGCGCGAGCATTTGCTAGAGGAGGTTCGCTTTGGCAATCGCTATTTCCTGAAGATGCAGGACGCGGACGGCAAGATCTGGGCCGACGTCGCGGGCGGCGTGAATGGCGACAACAGCGACAACCATTGGACCGACAACATCAAAGGCACGCCCGACGACCGGTATTTGAACACGGAAAAACGTTCGGGAACGGCGGCGATCTTTACCACGCTTGAGGCGCTGGCCGCTCAGTGCTATGAGGCCTCCGACCCTGCCTATGCCCGCGAGTGCCTCAATGCAGCCATTCGCGCCTGGCGGTCGTTCGCCGAGCCTCCGACTTTGACGCAGGACATTGGCTGGTGGGCCATGGCGGCCGCGGAGTTGTATCTCGCCACAGGCGCTCAGGAGTACCAGCATCATGCTTCGCTCCTCGGCAGCGATTTGTTGAAACGCCAGAACACGGAATACCTCGAAGGGCAAGACCACGTGCGTGGCTTCTGGATGCAGGGCGACCAGCCGTATTTCGAGATTCCCGAATCGGCCGTCCCGCCGCTGGCGCTGCTGAAGCTGTACGACACTTTTCTGGGCGCCGAAGATCGCGAAAAGTGGCTCGACGCGGTTCGTTTGCACGCGGACGAGTACCTGCTGACCATGTCGAGCCGGAATGCTTACCGGATCATTCCGCTGGGCATGGCTCTCGGCTCACCCACGCCGGAGAAGTACCGGCCCCTGGCGGGGAGACTCAATTACCGCTATTTCTATCCTACGCGTCATGGGTTTTGGTGGCAGGGGGCGAACTGTCATTATGCCGCGAACGCTCTGCTGCTGGGGTTGCTCGCAAAGATTCGCGGCGACTCGGGGAAGAAGTACGTCGCCCTGGCCTACCGTCAGCTTGAGTGGATCGTGGGAGCGAATCCCTTCGCGGCGTCGATGATGACCGGTGAAGGCATGCGCAATCCCTTTCCCCATTCGCGGTTTGTGGGCTTGATTCCCGGCGGGATCATGAACGGCATCGCCGGCAACATGAACGATGAGCCCGTCCTCGACCTCGCGTACACGCTGGATTGGCGCACCTGCGAGTACTGGAGCCCCCATGTGGCGTATTACATTTGGGCCCAGTCGGTGCTCGAAGCGATAAGCTGACGTCTCTCCGCGCGGCGGGGGCCGAACCTGTAGGGCCGAGCGGCGCTCGGCCTCCGCATCGCCCCCCGTCGTGCACCCCCATCGTGTACCGTCGTCGTAGCGGCGAGTTTACCTCGCCATAGGGCGGCGTACAGCCGTCCCAACATCAAATTCCCTGCCTCACAACTTTTCCGATTGACACGCACCCAACCCTATTTTAGTCTAGGCATTGTTGCAAATAGGTAGAGGGTTCAACCCATGAAAAATCCCGATGAGCGCGACCTGTTTCCCGGAGCGCTGGAAATGATGATTCTGCGGACGCTGAGGCGGCCGCCCTTGCATGGCTACGCTCTCGCCCAACATATCAAGCGCACCTCCAACGATTTGCTGCAGATCGAAGAAGGCTCGCTCTACCCGGCTCTTCAGCGCCTTTTGAAGGAAGGGCTGGTGAAGGCGGAATGGGGCGTTTCATCCACCAACCGCCGCGTCCGGATATACAAGCTAACTTCCGCAGGCGCCAAACACTTGGATCGCGAAGTTTTGAGCTTTGAGCGCATGCTGGACGGCATCACGCGCGTCCTTGCGCCGGAGGGATCATGAACTGGATCAAGCAATCGTTTACACGCCGGCGGTTCGAAGGCGAACTCTCCGCGGAAATCCAGGAGCACCTCGCGGAAAAGGTGGAGGAGCTTGTCGCGAGTGGCATGTCGCGGGAAGAAGCAACCGCCGCTGCCCGGCGCGAGTTTGGCAACGTCCTCCTGGTCGAGGAGCGCAGCCGCGAAGTGTGGCGATGGACGTCTCTCGAGAACTTTTTCATGGATCTTCGCTACGGCGCACGCATGCTGCACAGGTCTCCCGGTTTCACCTTAGTCGCGGTGCTGACCCTGGCGGTGGGAATTGGTGCTAACACCACCATCTTCAGTTACGTAAACGCGCTGCTCTTGCGTCCACCGTCCGGCGTCACCGAGCCCCATCAATTGTTGGCAGCGTGGAATCGCCTTCCCGATGGCAGTTACATGCAGTTCAGCTATCCCGATTACATCTACTACCGGGATCGCAGCCGGACCTTTTCGGGACTCGTTGCGTACGGCAGCGACGGAGAGCGGGTGAGCTGGAGGACAGGCGGCGAAACGGCGCTGATCGAGGGGCAGCTCGTTTCGGGAAATTTCTTTTCCGTCCTGGGAGTGCAGCCAGTGTTGGGCCGCGACTTTCTGCCGGAAGAGGATCAGGTTCCGCTGAGAAATCCCGTTGTGGTGCTCAATCACGCATTCTGGCAGCAACGCCTTGGCTCAGACCTCGGGATCATCGGGAAGACTCTCACCCTCAATGGCGCGAGCTATGGCGTCGTGGGCGTGGCCCCCTCCAACTTTAATGGCATCGAAACGGGCTTCGCGCCGGACTTTTGGGTTCCGCTCATGATGCAACGCCAGATCTCTCCGGCGAACGACCTGCTGAGCAATCGAAATGGCTATTGGCTGTTTGTGGCCGGACGGCCGATGCCGGGCGTCACTTCGGCGCAGGCGCAGGCTGACTTGAGCGTTCTGGAGAAACAGCTCGCGCAAGCCTACCCCAAGACCAACAAGGGATGGGATGTGGCCGTCATGTCGATTGTGGGCGTTCCGGCGGAATTCCGCGAGTTCGCCGTGCCGTTCACCGCCATTCTCATGGCGGTGGTGGGTTTCGTGCTCCTGATCGCCTGCGCCAATATCGCCAACCTGCTTTTGGCGAGGGCGTCGCGGCGTTCCCGGGAGATCGCCATCCGATCCGCTCTGGGAGCCGGCCGCGGCCGAATCATCCGGCAAATGCTTACGGAAAGCGCTCTGCTTTCTCTCGCCGCAGGAGCGGTGGGGCTTTGGCTCGCCGTCCTGGCGGGTCCTCTCTTGCTGAAGCTCAAGCCACCGATGCTTTCCTTCATCGACATTCAGCTTGGGCTCGACTGGCGGATGCTGGCCTTCACACTTTTAGTGTCGCTGCTCGCCGGCATCGCCTTCGGAGTGGTGCCAGCGCTGCGAAGTTCCAAAGTGGATGTTGCCTCCCGTTTGAAAGATGAGACCCTCGGTAGCCATGGCAGAAGCCGCCTGCGCAACGTGCTGGTGACCGGGCAGGTGGCCGTGTGCACGGTTCTCCTGATTGGCGCCGTCCTCTGTTTGCGCAGTTTGCTGAGCGCCACCTCGGTCGATCCGGGCTTCCAAATCAACAATAGGCTGATGGTCTCGCTCGATCTCGACATCCTCGGATATTCCGAAAGTCGCGGCTTGGCGTTTTACGATCACTTGGTTGAGGAGGTGAAAACTCTGCCGGGCGTCAAGTCAGCAAGCGTCGCGAACCATCTGCCCTTGGGATTCGCGCGGATGGCCACGATCGTCACCATCGAGGGTTATCAGCCTCCGCCAGGGCTGCCAGGCATTCCCATCGACTTTACCGGCGTCGAGCCTGGATATTTCCAGACCATGGGAACGCCGCTGCGGCGCGGCCGTGAATTCAGCCGCCAGGACATGGCTACTTCCCCTGGGGTTGCCATCATCAATGAGGCCATGGCGCAGCGCTACTGGCCCGGCCAGGACCCCATCGGAAAACGTATCCTCCCGTTTTCTCCGCGCGGCGAACGCCCGAGCCTGGAGATTGTGGGAGTGGCTGCCAACGGCAGGTACCGAAACCTGCAAGAAGAGCCGCAACCATTTATGTTCCGCCCCTTCTCGCAGCTTTACGAATCCAGCGCGGTTCTGCTCGTGCAAACCGCAGGCGATCCTAAGCCCATGCTGGCGACCGTTGAGCGAGAGATTCATAAGGTCGACTCAAATCTCCCCGTCGTGGACGCGGAAACTCTGGCGCAGTACATGTCGATTCCACTTTTCGTCCCGCGCGTCACTGGAACCCTTCTGGGTGTTTTCGGGCTGCTCGCGCTTTTGCTCGCGGCGGTGGGACTGTCGGGGGTCGTGGCTTATTTCGTGAGCCTGCGCACACGGGAGATCGGCGTACACCTGGCTCTCGGGGCTGAGCGCGGAGACGTACTGAAGCTCGTGGTAAAACAAGGAATGCGGCTCAGCCTGGTCGGAGTGGTCATCGGACTGGCCGTGGCTTTTGGTCTCAGCCGTGTGCTATCGAGCCTGCTCTATGGGATTCGTTCGACAGATCCCATCACCTACGTCAGCGTGGCGTTGACCTTGACCGCCGTGACCCTGCTTGCCAGCTATCTGCCCGCGCGCCGCGCGACAAGGGTCGATCCCATGGTGGCGCTGAGGCACGAGTGAAGCTCTCAGCTTTCAGCGATCAGCTCTCAGCTAAACACGGCGGAGCCCGGTGGGAGGTAGCTGAAAGCTGATAGCTGAGTGCTGATAGCTGTGACCCGCGAGGACCTTCATGCACCTTCGTTACGCTTGGCGCGTATTACGGAAGAACCCCGGCTTTACCGCTGTCGCGGTGCTCTCGCTCGCCCTGGGCATCGGCGCGAACACTGCCATCTTCTCCCTGCTCGATGCTCTGCTCCTGCGCGACCTCCCCGTCTGGCAACCCGAACGCCTGGTAGAGCTTTCCGTGCTCCGCCGGGGCAATAAAATCCCCTTCTCGTTTCCAATGTTTCGGGAACTCGAACGCGGGCAGCGAGTTTTTTCCGGCCTGATCGGATGGAGCTTCGGCGCGATGACCAATGTGGAACTGGGCGGCGTGCTCTCGCAAGCCCAAGTCCGCTCGGTGACTGGCAATTACTATTCCGAGTTGGGAGCCACGCCTTTTCTGGGAAGATTGATTGCGCGTGAACATGTGAGTCTGGGCACAGCCGGAGCGTCTCCCGTGGCCGTGCTCAGCTATGATTACTGGCAGCGGCGGTTTGGCGGGACCCGCGACGTCGCCGGCAAAGTGATTGCGATCGAGGGCCAGCCGTACACCATCATCGGCGTCACGCGGAAGTGGTTTACCGGCATGGCGGTGGGCGATCCGGCAGACGTGACGATTCCGATGAAGAGCACCGATGAACGCGCGCTGCTCTGGGTGTTTATCACCGGCAGGCTGAAGGACGGGGTCACCGTGGCGCAGGCTCGCGCGCAACTCCTTTCGTTCTGGCCAGTGGTGCTGCGGGCGACGGCTTCGACCAATACCCCCGGACTGCGACGCCAGGCTTTCTTCTCGATGGGCCTGGATGTGGCGCCGGCGGCGACGGGTATTAATGTGACGCTGCGGTCCCGTTTTAGGCGGCCGCTCTATGTACTCATGGGCATCGTGGGATTGATCCTCCTGGTCGCCTGCGTGAATCTGGCCAACCTGATGCTGGCGCGCGCGGCCGCTCGCAGTCATGAGATGAGCGTGCGTGTGGCCCTGGGAGCAAGCCGCTGGGCGCTCACTGCTCAGGTCTTGACGGAGAGCCTTGCACTATCCTTCTCCGGAGCATTGCTCGGACTTGCCTTTGCGTTTTGGGGAAGCCGCTTGCTCGTGAGCCTCATGACACAGGGCTCTCTCACGCCAGTCGTCTTCGACCTCAGTCCCGACTGGCGGGTCCTCGCGCTCACGGCATCCGTGGCCATCCTGACTGGAATTCTTTTTGGCCTCGCCCCGGCATGGCGTTGTTCGCGCCAAGACCCGGCTTCAGAAGTACAGCAGAACTCGCGGCGGCTGGCGGGAGGAACTGGGAAGTTGGGCAAGGCGCTCATCGTCTCGCAGATTGCCCTTTCACTCATTTTGCTGCTGGGCGCGGGCCTTTTGGCGCGAAGCTTCCAGAGGCTGTGCTCCGTTGACCCCGGCATGGAGGAGAGCGTGCTGCAAGTGGGCCTTAATCCCAGGCCGGGCGGGTACAAGGATCTCGACATGAACGGCTACCACCGGCAGATCATCGAGCGGGTTTCTAGCTTACCGCGCGTGGATTCAGTGGGCTTCTCTGACATTCCCGTTGGCAACGAGCAAAATTGGCAGGAAACCGTCTCCACAATGGCCGATGCCACTAGTCCGGGCGCCGGCGTGATCGCGGCGTCGGCGACGGTTTCGCCGGGATTTTTGCGGACGCTCGGAATCAGCCTGGTCCGCGGTAGGGATTTCGACTGGATCGACGACGAGCACCACCCACGTGTTGCAATCATCAGCAGGAGCCTGGCCGAGTGGCTTTATCCCTCGGGAAATGCCATCGGCCAGCACATCCGTTTCAGCTTCATGCCGGAGTATCAGGATCTGGAAGTCGTGGGCATCGCGAACAACGCCCGAATCTTCGACCTGCACAAGGCCGCCCCGCCGGTGATTTATCTGCCCACAACGCAACACGCGTCGCAAGATGGCGCGCTTGTCGTTCGCACGCGGGGAGCCCCGGAGGCGCTCGCGAAGGCCGTAGGGCGCGAGATCGAGTCGCTCGGGCACGAATATCCTTTAGGCACTAAGACGATCGCCCAAGAGGTGAGCCACGCGCTAGTGGAAGACCGCGTCATCGCTATGCTCTCCGGCTTTTTCGCGGGATTGGCGCTACTGCTGGCTTCGGTAGGACTGTATGGGCTGATGTCCTATGCCGTTACTCAGCGGACCCGCGAAATCGGCACGCGCATGGCCCTCGGCGCTCAGCAGGAAACGGTGCTTTGGCTTGTGCTCCGGCAAGCTCTCGAGCTCGGACTGCTCGGAATCGCGGTTGGCATTCCCTGCGCTCTCGGCGCGACCCGACTCATCGCCAGCATGCTGTTCGGGATTTCCGCGGGCGACTTACCGACGATTGCCGTCGTCGCGATTTCTCTGCTCACCGTGGCCTTGATTGCCGGTTACCTGCCGGCGCGAAGAGCCGCACGAATCGACCCCATGGTCGCGCTGAGGAGCGAATGAGGCCAGAGGGGAATAGCTATCAGCAGTCAGCTCTCAGCTATCAGCTAAAAATTGCCCCGACATACCTGCAGTGGCTGAGGGCTGATAGCTGACCGCTAACACCGGGAAACCATGAACTGGCTTAAACGACTATTTTCGCGCCAGCGGCTTTACGGCCACCTGAGCGCGGAGATTCAAGCCCACATCGCGGAAAAGGTCGAGGAACTCATGGCTGGCGGCATGTCGCGGGAGGAAGCAAATTTCGCCGCCCGGCGGGAGTTTGGCAACTTGCTTCAAATTGAGGAGCGCAGCCGCGAGGTCTGGCAATGGCTTTCCCTCGAGAACCTTTTCAGAGACGTTCGCTACGGGATGCGAATGCTGGCCCGGAAGCCCGCGTTTGCCGTTTTGGTCATCGCCACGCTCGGACTCGGCATCGGCGCCAATACTGCGACATTTAGCATTGTCGACGCGGTCCTGCTTCGTCCACTCCCTTACCGGGACCCGGAGCGACTGGTGGTGATCTGGCAGGCTCAGCCCGGACGGTTTGGACAATCCGAATCATTTAATAGTTATGGCGATTTTGAGAACTGGCGAAAATCGAGCCGCAGTTTCGAGCAGCTTGAGGCGTTGACCTGGGCCACCGCGGGTCAGACGCTCACTTGGCGCGGAAAGCCTCAGCGCACTTTGGCTATTCCTGCCACTGCGGGCATCTTCTCTCTTCTCGGGGTGCCCGCGGCAATGGGCCGCACCTTTCAGGATGACGATTTG
>Ga0181520_10013979_pt1 | contig 10011 bp, 8 predicted proteins | sample PEATcosm2014_Bin_29_FD_132451 | JGI IMG/M metagenome (GOLD analysis project Ga0181520, IMG submission 132451) | Peatland microbial communities from MTU Mesocosm Facility, Houghton, MI, USA - PEATcosm2014_Bin02_30_metaG | ecosystem: Environmental > Terrestrial > Soil > Wetlands > Peat | place... | reverse complement strand
GAAAATGGACTCGCCCGTCGCCTTGTCCAGGTTGCCGGTGGGCTCATCGGCCACCAGTATTTTCGGCTCCACCATCAGAGCCCGCGCGATAGCCGTCCTCTGCATTTGGCCCCCCGACAATTCCTTGGGCAGGTGAGTGGCCCTATCCGAAAGGCCCACCAGCGCTAAAACCTCTTTCGTACGTACGGAATCGGGCTTCCACCCCAAAAAAACGAGGGGCAGTTCCACGTTTTCTGTAACGGTCAAAGTCGGCAAAAGATGGAACTGTTGGAACACAAACCCCAGCACACCCCTTCGCACTTCCACCAGTTGGTCCTCGGAAAGGCCATCCACGGATCGGCCCGCCACCGTCATGGTGCCGCCGGTGGGCGCGTCCAGGCTGGAAAGCAAATTAATCAGGGTTGTCTTGCCCGAGCCCGACGGCCCCAACACCGACACCATTTCCCCCGGCCGGATGGAAAAATCCACGCCGTCCAAAGCCTTCACGGTTTCCGAACCCCGGTGATAATAACGCTTTAACCCTTTCGCCTCAATAATGGGAGTATTCATGTTAAGCCCCTCCTTCGCGGATGGATTCCACCGGCCTCATGGAGGCCGCGCGCCAGGCGGGGTAAAGCCCCGCGAAAAATCCCAAGACCGCCGACCCCAGGATGGCGTAGCCCACCACGCCCGGCGTGATCAAAACGATGGAACCGGAGACGCCAAAATCCGCCAGCAACTTTATGGCTTTTTCGACCAGCCCCGATCCGACCCAGGCCGCCGCCGAACCGATCACCGACCCTGAAAGACAGACGATCAGGGTTTCCAGCCAGACCAGCTGGAAGATGTCCCCGCGCCGAGCGCCGAGGGCTTTCATAATGCCGATCTCCCCGGTGCGCTCGTAAACGCTCATGAGAATGGTGTTGATGACCCCGATGAGGGCCACCAAAACGGCGATCACCGCCACCGCCGCGATCATGGTTTGCGCCGTGGCCACCAGGCTGATGAGCGTGGTTTTGACCTGTTGAAGGCTGACGACCTGAACCTCGGGAAGTTTCAACCACTTGGTCTCGAAGTCCCTCATGGTCACCGCGTTAAATTGTTTGAGCTTGAGGCCGAGGATGGTCAGTTGACGTGGTCGGTTAAAGGCCTCGCGGGCCGAGTCGATGGGCATAAACACCGTACCGTCGTCCTGGGTTCCGGTGCGTTCGAGGATTCCCACAACCTTGAACGCGTGGCGGACCGCCTCCGTTTTCCCAAAGGGCGTGATGGTGGCGTAATAAGTATCGCCCACCTTCCGTTGCTCGTACTCGGCGATCTCGTATCCCAGCACCACCTCATCCCGGTTTTTCGGGGAAAACCACCGGCCCCCCTCGTAACCCAAACCCGTTTTGAACCTGAGCCAGGGCTTCATGGTTAAAAAACTGGAAACGTCGATGCCGTTGAGAACCGTAAAGGTTTTTTCGGATTCGTCCTCGCGGATACCGCCGGCTTCCTTTTGGGCGATCCCCACGAAAATAGGCGTAATGCCCGCGATGCCTGGATCATTTTTCACCTTCGCGTAGGTGTCGGAGGGAAGATAAAGCAATCCCGTACCGCCCTTGAGCATGAGGGTGGCCGCCTCATAGGGACAGCCCTTGGCCATGATCATGACCTGGAACCCCAGCATCTCGATGGATCGGTCGATGGCGCCCCGGTAGCCCATTACAAAACCGCCCAGGGACACGGCCATGGCCACCGCCAAGCCCACCCCCGCCACCGTGAGGGCCGTGCGCACCAGCCTGCGCCTCAAATTTTTAAACGCCAGGGCCGCGTAACGCGGCAGTAGAAATCGGTCTTCCTGAAATCGTGTAGTCATTGGTTCCCCCTTATTTGAACTCAACGGCGGTGGCTTCCAGTTGATAACCGTCGCCGTACTTCACCATTTGCCCTTCCACGCGGGCCTGATGGCCGTTTTTGCGCGGCGCGTTCATCGCGATATCCGCCAAGTCCACCCGCAGGGTTTTGTCTCCTTCGTGGAAATAAAAAAAACAGCCCATGGTCTCGCATTGCTCGCGGATAACCCCTTGAATCGCCACGGTCTTGCGGAGAAAATCCTTCGGCTTTCCGATTAACTGCGACACCTCCGCCGGCGGCGCGCCGATAAAATTCCCGTATTGATTGGGCATTTGATTGATTCGGTAAAGCCAAACAATCCCGATCGTCAAAACCACCCCGCATAAAATAAAAATGGTTTTCATGGTTTCTCCTTTTCCGCTTTAAGTTTGGCGGCTTGCGCTTTCTCGAAATAAGGCTCGAACCGCCGGTCATAAATGAAGATGTCCAGTAAAATCAAATTTTTCCGGATACCCCGCAAGGTGGCGAGATAATCCGGCTTCCCCGCCGCCCCCACCCGGGGCGCTTTCATTCGGCCCACTTTGTCCGCCGCGTCGCCCGGCGAGACGGCTTCGTAATAATCATGTTTGTAAAAGTCGGCCAGGGTTAGGCCTTCCCATTGGTTCCGGAACGCCTTATCGCGGAGTGCTCCCGCCGCGGGGCTTTCCAAACGCTGGAAGAAAAACTTTCGGATCGCGCCGGTGTCGGGGCTGGTGAAAAGAAACACCTGGATCACTCCGCCCTTGCCGGGCACGTTGACTCCGTGGACGATGCCGATGCGGGTTTTTCCCTGATAAACACTGTAAACCGTGTAGGGGGTCTCATAGGTTTCGTAGATGGGGTCCAGGTCGCTGCCCAGCCGGTTCCGAAGGGATTGAAAAACCTTTTCCCCATCCCGGAGCTTCGGAAACTCCTCTAAATTCTCTTTATAGGAAGTCATTTCCGGGAAAAGATACTTGAGGTCCTCCGCCGGGTTGCTCAGGGTGCAGCCGATAGCCGCGAATACCGCCTGGGGCCAAAGCATCCAAATTCCCGCCAGGACCGCTCTTATGGTTTTCATTTTCAACCTCCTCACCAATATTGGTAGTACTGCAAAGTTGAAAGGACAAACGGTTCGCCCTGCTGGCGCGCCAACTGCCATTCAACGTTCAGCTTGATCCACTGCAAATTCGAATTCCCCACGTCGTTTCGGAAATACCAGGTCGCTTCCGCCGACAAAGATGTATCGGAAGTGTTGGACGGGATATCCGAATGGAGGGAGGAATTGTTGGAAAAGTCCTGGTAAAACTGGCGGAACTGGGCCGACAAACCCCATTGCCGGGACCCATGCAAATAATCGAGCTGGTGGAGTTGGGTAAGCACCGTATCGGAGGCGTCCTCACCCACGCTGAGTTCGGAAGTCCATGTCAGCAAACCGCTGGGAATGACCTGGCGGTAGCGGCCGTCCAACCCGACGCGGGTGGTCTGGATTAATCCGATCGCGCCCGATAGGACCGACGCTTCGGGGCTTGGGGCCATCGTGTTAGCCGAAAGACGCTGCCCCCCCATCAACGAAAGTCCGCCCTCCAAACCATACTCAGCGGAAAAGTGATTGGCCAGGCTAAGCCGCAGGACAACCAAGCCGCTTTGGCCCGCGGACTTCAGGTCTTAACCCGAACCCGCCAGAAAATCCGCGTCATAATTGATGTCCCCCATCAGCTGGCCCCAAAAACCGGCAAGCCAATCCTGATCAAAACCAAAATTGCGTTCGTTGGAAAGTTGGAGAAGGGTTCCATGGGTGTCCGTCTGCAGGTTGAGCCCGAAGGGGACATAAAAATGACCGACGCGGAAATTAAACCGGCCCAATTCGCCAAAGACGTTGTAAAAGTCCGCGTAAGCGTTGTAATAATTGAAAAACCATCCGGGACTGTCCATCCCTTCCATATCGTTGGGCAATCCCATAAAACCGTCGCTGCGATAGAAGCGGCCTTGAAAATCCACCGCTGCGAAAGTGAAAGTTTCGGACGAGAATTTCTTGAGGATTTCAAACCCGACCGACTGGCGGCTGGCGAAATTGCCGAGGCCGTCCGTTCCGAATTCCGACATCAGTTCTTTTCGAAACCCGAAGTTATCAGAAAAAAAGGAGTTCCCAGCCCCAACTTGGGAGTCTTTATGGGGCGCGGGATTTTCCGAAATTCCCGCGAACGGGTCTTCGGCCCAAACCCATCCCCCCAGGCTTAAAAAGCCCGTTAAAAAAGCTGTTTTAAAAATAATTGGAACATTCTTCATGATTCTCACTCGCTTTCGTTGTCCTGATGATTCCACAGGAAAACGGATTGGTGCTTCATCAGGTTTTGTGGGCGCGGCAAAACGCGGATAGGCAGGACCTATCCCCACAAACCAAAGCGGTGATTCAGATTCTTAAGGCGAGAATTCCCCGGGGTGGAGAAGTGGAAACAAATTGGAAGGAAGAAACAACGCGGACTGAAACCGGCGCTAAAAATTTAAGAGCCACAATCGAAACGCAGGGTTTGGCGGCCAAAACCGACCCGTGTGAAACGGGCGCGACCGAGGCCTGGTCCATCACCTTACAAAAAGGATTTTTGGATTTTTTGGAATGACAACAGTCGCACATGCCATTCGTATGTGACGCGCAGCAAGCCTTCATCCCAGGCACATCCCCCGGGGCAGTCGTCTTGCAAATACCGCAGGGCGTCAGGGCGACCAGCATCCCGAGGATTAAAAGAACTCGGTTGAAAACTAAGTTCATCTTTTTCATGTTTTTATTTTACACCCACACATTTGGGAAAGTAAGCAACCCCTCCCATCTCGATTCTTTCGTGACAAAATAGGCTGAAAATTGACTCAAATTACTTTAAGACGCTTATAAAAATTTATGCCGGATGTTATTTAATCTTTGGTTTTTGAAAGGAAGAAGCCCCACCTTTCCCTTCCTGATCCGTTTCTTTTGGGTCCAGCGAAGCGGCCTTTTCCAATTTATGAAAACCGTATTTCCGTTTGATGGCATCCACGCTTTGGTAAAGGGCGTCTTTTTTCTTCGAGCCCATCTCGGGAAAAAGCCAATCCCCCTCCGCTTCCGACTCGAATTTGGAAAGCGAAACCCCCAACAAACGGATTTTCCGTTTGCGGACATGCGATTCCCGGAAAAGCTCATACGCCGTTTTCATCACTACCGCGTCGTCATTGGTTTCAGGAATAGTTTTGGCCCTGGTGATGGTTTGAAAATCGTCATAACGCAGTTTCAGCGTCACCGTGCGGGCCCGCTTGCCGATCCGTCTCAAACGGTAACAGCTTTTTTCGGAAAGCCAGGCCAGGGTCCGGTGGATTTGTGGAAGATTATCCGTGTCTTTCTCAAAAGTGGTTTCATGCCCTACGCTTTTGGCGTAATGAAAGGGTTGCACTTCCGAGTCGTCGATTCCCCGCGCCGCCTCATAAAGCCAACTTCCCGACGAGGAACCAAAATTTTTTTGTAGTTTCACCAGCGGGAACTGGAGAATATCGCCGATCTTGTGAATACGCATTTCCTTGAGCCGGGGGATGGTTTTTTCACCCGCGCCATGCAACCGCTCGATGGGAAGGTTCGCGAGAAAGGCTTCCTCGCCTCCGGACGGAACCACAATGGTGCCGGTCTTGGAGCCCGAGGAAGGTTTCACGGTCTTCCCGGCTATTTTCGCCACGTATTTATTGGCCGCGATGGCCACCGAACAGGTCAGCCGGGTCCGGTTAAAGATACTCTCTTTGACTTTCCGGGCGATCGCTTCCAAATTAGGGCCGTATAAATCCTCGCATCCCGTGAAGTCCAGGTAAAACTCATCAATTGAGGCGTATTCCACCACCGGCGCCACCCGGCGCAAAAAGGCGTAAACCTTACGGGAATATTTGGAGTAAAGGCGGTGGTTGCCCTGGACGAAAACTGCTTCGGGGCATAGTTTTTCGACGGTCCGCAGCGCCATGCCGGATTTGATGCCGAACGCGCGGGCCTCGTAAGAAGCGGAAGCCGCCACTCCCCTCTCACCTTTGCGGCCGCCGACAATGACGGGTTTCCCCACTAATGAGGGGTCCACCAATCGTTCGCAAGACACAAAGAAGGAGTCCATATCCACATGCGCGATGATTCGTTTGGATGACATAGGTTAACCTGGAAGTGCGTTAAATAAGTATACGCAAGTATACTTATTTCAATAATAGGATCAAGGGAATCCATTGGGAGGTTTGGAGGATATTTTTCAAGTAGGAACCCCAAAAACAGGGCTTCCCGATGGGGATATTATCTAGAAGTAGATAAAGACCTCTATCCGGCGGTTATTAAAATGTTTTTCTTCCGAATTCGGTTCAAGGCCGGAAGGATTTGTCCCATAACCCCTCGTAACAATGAGATCAGGATCAAAACCATTTCCCACCAGATATTTTTTAAAGGCCTCCGCCCTCAGCTTTGACAGTTCCCAATTGGTTTTATAAGGAGCCGTAGGTTTGATCTTCTGCAGGTCCGCGTACCCCGCGATGAAAATAAATTTAAATTTCGGGTATTCCTTTAATTTTTTCACCAAAACGTTCAATGCCATTTCCCGGTCGCCCGCTTCCAGGTCGATCAACCCGGTGTCAAAGTGAAGGGCGAACACGGACAAAATATCCGGCCCGTGCGGGCCGCGCAGGCTCAGCCGCCCGTGAGGTTTAAACGAGATCTTTTGCGCCGCCATGGGTGTGGGCATTAGGGTGGGAACGATTAGTATCGGAGTCGCCACGGGGGAGACAGCCTGTACGGCGGTTACCGGAATGGGCGTCGGGACGGGTGTCGCGGAAGATAAGGCTTGCGGAACAGTCAAAGGCATATATTCCGTGATCGGAGGAGGCGCCTCCAAAAGGTTGGGGGTCGGCGACGGGGTAGGAGAAGGCGTAGGCGTGTCTGTAGGTTGTTCGTTTTCCCCCACCTTCAAGCTCAGCCCGATTTGGTTGGCGATTCCCAGTTCTCCCAGCGTGATCAAAGCGTAATCCAACTGCCAGTCATCGTATTTTATCCCCGCCCCCAACGAAAGACCCGTCAAACCCGTTAAGTCGCCGATATTGGAGAATTGATATCCCGCCCTCAAGGCCACCGAGTTTTTAAACCAATACTCCATCCCCAATCCATACTGGCTGTAGTTGGTATTATTCAAAAACCAATCCGCTTCCCCCGACAGGGTGAGCCGGTGCGGGGCTTTGGAGTTGTCCGCCTTAAAGGGAAACTGAAAAGCCGCGGCGGTTTTGACCTCCAATGGCAGGGTGGAGCTGTCAATATTCCAGCCTAAATTACTCATGAGCGCCGAGAGGGAAAAACCCAACCTTTGGTAAAACAAACCCGCGTCCAAGGAGGCGGTTTGATCAGGGAAATTTTGTTGGATATCGTCGTAAATAAAATGACCTTCCAGCCCCGCCCGCAATCCCCTGAATAAACCCAACCCATATCCCGCGTATAAATTGAATCCCATGGGCGAATAACTGCCCGTTTGGGTAAACGCCGTCGTGCCCGACATGTTATACGTGGAGATAGACCCGAAATTCATGTAATTGACGCCCAGTGAAAAACCGTCGCCGCTCGAGGAACCTTCGCTGAAAACCAAATGTTCGGCGGAAAGGCCTTGCGCCCAGAAGTTTTGGGAAAGGGAAACATAACTCCCGCCCATCAGTCCCAAGCCGGCGGGGTTTAAATCTACTTCGTCATAAGCGTCCGGAACCGCGACCGCCGAATCCCCCATGCCGGCGTCCCGGGTACTGGGCAAAATTTTCATCCAGCTGGTTCCTAAATTGCCCGCCAGGCCGTTCGTTTGGGCTTCGGCAAGCGTTGAAACGGCTCCCCAAACCAAAACTCCGAATATCCAAAGTGTTTTCCTCACCGGGAAACCACGATCTTTTGGACAATCTGTCCGGTAGTTCCATCCGTATAGGTCACCTTGATGACCGCGATGTAGACTCCAGGATCAACCCCCCCGATGTTCCAAACCGGTTGCCCCGTTCCGTTATAAGAAAAGTGACCAACGATCTCCCCCACCAAATCGAATATTTCCAAAGAGCAAGCGGTAATCGGTTTATCAGGAAAAATATAAAAATTCCCGTTTCGGGGCACCGGTACCGGCACCAGAACGACTGACCCCGTCGTTGAAAGGGGCTGGGATGGCGTCGGGGTATAAGTCGGGGTTCCGGAGGGCGTGGGTGTGGGTGTGATGGTTTTGGTATCGGTGAGCGTAACTGTGGCGGTATTGGTGGCCGTATTGACTGGCGTATTGGTCGGGGTATTCGTGAATGTCAACGTTGCCGTATTGGTCGCGGTGTTGAGCGCCGTGTTGGTGGCGGTATTGGTAGCCGTATTCGTGGCTGTTCTCGTGGCCGTACTTGTCGGTGATTGGGTAGCCGTGTTGCTAGACGTGTTACTCGCCGTCATCGTCGCCGTGTTAGTCGCCGTTCTCGTGGCGGTATTTGTGACCGTATTAGTCGCGGTGTTGGTAAAGGTATAGGTATTCACAGCGGTATCGCTCGCTGTATTCGTGGCCGTGGAAGTTGCTGTCCAAGTCGCCGTATCGGTCGCTGTGTTTGTCGAGGTCACGCTGGCGGTGTTAGTCGCGGTACTTGTGTTCGTGTTGGTCGCGGTATTGGTGCCTGTCGCCGTCGCCGTATTGGTCGCGGTGTCCGTGGGGGTATTCGTGGCGGTATTGGTCGAGGTTTGAGTCGCCGTATTCGTCGCGGTTTGGGTGGCCGTATTCGTTGGAGTATTCGTAGCGGTATTGCAAGGAATCAGGTTTAGTGTGACCGCGTTGGAAACCAATGTCTGGGGTAAACTTGAAGTCGTCCCAGCGATTTCCGCCTGGTTTATCTGTTGAACGGGAACACAAGTCACGCCCGCCGTATAAGTGATGGCACCAGTCAAATTGTATTCCGTTACCGGTTGGGCCCCGCCGATATTCCATGCCAAAATAGGCGATGTCTGGTTGGGCGTCTGGCTGGCGCCTACGACACCGGTATAGGTTTCACCGGCCGGAAGGGTATCTGAAATACTGGGGTTCACCACCGGATCATTCTCAATGAGGGATAAATTGGAATAAATTTGGCGTCCGGACGAATGGCTGCTGGCGTTGGCCGTCATATCCCCTTGCCATCCAAATTGGTAATTGTTTTGGCAGGGCAAAGCGGTGGTGGTGTAGTTGCTGATATCCCACCCGGCCGGTTCCGCGGTTCCCACCGGCCACGCCTTGACCGAAACAGTCCAGGTTGATGAACTAACCGTGTAAGTTAAGAGGGCTTTCACGGTGTACCAGGTATTAAAAGAAAGCCAACTTGCCGTTGTGTTCATGGCCGCGGATTGAAAGTTCGGCGAATTCACTGATTTCACGATGTTATAAGAATTAGCAGGCGGGTCATTTTCTTGCAACGCCAGATTGCCCGGGGAATTATCGATCGAAAGAATCGCTTGAAGACCCCAACCCGCGTCAGCTCCCGTTCCCTCATTGAGTAATACGAGCGAGGCGTCTTCGCCGCCCCCATTAGCGCTGCCATTCTGCAAAAACGCTGGAATATAGATATCACCCTGAATAATCCAGCTCCCTCCACCACAGGAGCTGATGAGAGGAGAGTTGCGCAAAAGGGTTTCATAGCCGTTGGTATCATTGGTGTCGGCGGGATCTGTTTCCACGTCAATATAACTTCCATTTCCTGGCGCTCCAATGTTAGCCGTTGTGTTGTTTTGAGCCTCCCAAAGATCCTCGCCGCCGGTGGTGTAAAGAGCGCCGTCGAAACCCGTAATATTGCTCCCATCGAAACTTGTCACCGGAGCGGCGTCGTTAATATAGGAATCGTAAAGCTGAAGGCTGGACTGCTCGCCAATCGTGTAATTCAAGGCGTAAGTAACAGAATCCCCTGAGGAAAGGGGTAAAACGGTATTCAGGATGCTCTTGACCAGTTGGAAATCCCCGCCCGTCAGAACCGAAACCGCGTTGGAACTTACGGCCCCCGTAGCGGAAGAACTCGCAGTGGCGCTGTTAGTGATGGTAACCGCGCCGACCCCGGTATTTACGGAGGCTAAAAACCAAACATAGCTCTCCGGCAAAACCGCCGTATTACTGATAATCCATTGGATAATGGACCCCGCCGCGCCCGTTCCGCTGGTCAAGGTTCCGCCCGTGCTGATGG
>Ga0181520_10013977_pt1 | contig 10012 bp, 4 predicted proteins | sample PEATcosm2014_Bin_29_FD_132451 | JGI IMG/M metagenome (GOLD analysis project Ga0181520, IMG submission 132451) | Peatland microbial communities from MTU Mesocosm Facility, Houghton, MI, USA - PEATcosm2014_Bin02_30_metaG | ecosystem: Environmental > Terrestrial > Soil > Wetlands > Peat | place... | reverse complement strand
CCAGGCCACGCATATCTGGGAATCCAAGTCTTTGTCGTGCGCGTTCTGTTTTGTCGTGCATTTGGAGGGAAATGGACGGAATTGGCACGACAAAGGCGACTAAAGCGACAAAAGGGAATTGATATAACCAGCTTGTTTTCTGTTGATTATGCTTCCCTTCTCGCTAGCAGCTTGCCTCTGGAGATAGCACTTAGTCCAAGTGCCAAATCTGGAACGAGCCGTTCATTCTAAGACGCGGATGCACACATTTCTAAATTGGAGGCAAATGCCCGTAGGATGATCGCGCTATCATCCGCAGACATTGCGCTCACAGTCTAATGCTGAAGAGCAGTCTCCGACCTTGAAGGTTTCTCCGTGACCTGGGCAGCCGAAGGCAACTGCGAACGATCCCAACCCCCACCGAGAGACTCAATCAGTTGAACCGAGGCTGTCATTTCCTGCACTCGCAGATTCGTGAGAGACTGCCGGTTTCCGAGCAGGGTGGTTTGCGCTACCACCACGTCGATGTAAGAATCAATGCCGTTTTCGTAGCGTCCCAACTCAAGCCGCAGAGATGTCTGGGAGGAGTCGACGGCTTCTTGCTGGCGACGGATTTGCTGCGACAGAATGCGAACCGTGGCGAGTGAATCCTCGACCTGCTGAAATGCCGTGAGCACTGACTGTCTATATGCGGCAACGTTCGCGTTGTAAGTTGCGATGTACTGGTTAACGGTTGCGCGACGCAGGCCGCCATCATAGACGGTCTCAGAGATCGCTGGTCCGACAGACCAGAAACGGCTGGACGCATCCAGGAGGTTCTTGATGGCCGAGCTCTCCACTCCGCCGCCGGCTGAGAGCGTCAGCGAAGGATAAAACGCGGCATAAGCAACCCCGATCTGCGCATTCGCAGCGGCCATATTTCGTTCTGCGGCAGCGATGTCTGGCCGCCGTTCCAGCAGTTGCGACGGCACTCCGATCGGAATTGGCGGAGGCGCGCTGGTCCTGGGCTCAACCGGGACCGAGAATGTGGAGGCCGGCTTGCCGGTGAGCATAGCAATTGCATGCTCATACTGCGCACGAGCAATTCCGAGATTGATTGCCACGGATTGCGCGCTCTCCAGAGTCGCCTGCGCCTCAACGACCGAGATCTGGTCGCCCACGCCTGCATCGTAAGAGGTCCGCAGAGCTGTGAGTGCTTTCTTGTCGGCTTCTACCGTGTCATTCAGTATTTCTTGCAATGCATCCTGACCGCGAATCTCAAAGAAGTACTCGGCGAGACTGGCCTGTTCAGACAGTCGCTCGCTTTCAAGATCAGCAGCGGTGAGCTGGGCATTGTATTGGCCGGCACGCACCGTATTGCGGACCTTGCCCCACAGGTCGGGTTCCCACGACACATCCACCGCGAGCGAAAAAATCTGCGCCTGCTTACCGCCTGGTGTTCCAGTGGTGATCACAGACCCGAGGTTTGAAGATGTCTGCGAGCGGGTGTAGGCACCGCCTATGCTAACTGTAGGAAAGTACTGCGAGCGCGCCTCACGCACCAAGGCTCGCGCCTCCATGAAGTTTTCGAAAGCCTGTTGAATATTCTGGTTGTCGACGTTGAGCTGATCCTCGAGCGCATTCAATTCCGGTTCGTCGTAGATCTCCCACCACTTGCCGCGAAGGACCGCATCTTGGGGTTGTGCAACGGCCCATCCGTCGGTTTCCTTGAACTGGGTAGGAGCCTCTTTGAAAGCCGCAGGCGCCGTCGCGGTGGGTGGGAGGTACTTCGGCCCCACATTGCACCCAGCCAGCATTGATGAAAGAGCGGCTATAGCGAGTGCACAGCACGCCGCGGTCGCGCTTACGGATTGCTTGATCGGCTTTTTCATAACAAGTACTCCAAACTCAACCTTTGCTAAGTAGCCTCGGCGATCCCAGGGTAAAGAGTCACTGCTTGTTTGCCCCGGAAGCGCAGACGTAAACGATCGAAGAACAGGTAGACGACGGGCGTGGTGTAGAGAGTGAGCATCTGGCTCACAATCAATCCACCAACGATCGTGATGCCAAGCGGCCGCCTGAGCTCGGAGCCGGTTCCGGTACCAAACGCCAGTGGCAACGCGCCGAATAAAGCGGCCATCGTGGTCATCAGGATGGGACGGAAACGAAGCTGGCAGGCTTCAAAGATTGCCTCGCTGGTGGTTTTGCCATGCTCACGCTCAGCAACCAATGCAAAATCGATCATCATGATGGCGTTCTTTTTCACGATGCCAATGAGCAGAATGATGCCGATGATCGAGATGACGTTGAGGTCAATTTTGAAAAGCATGAGAGCAAGCATGGCTCCCACGCTCGCCGAAGGCAATGTGGAGATGATGGTAAGAGGATGAACCAGGCTTTCGTACAGCATGCCGAGAACAATGTAGACCGCCAGTAACGCCGTGCCAATGAGCATGGGTTCGCTGTCAAGCGAAGTCTGATAGGCGGCCGCTGTCCCTGCAAAGAAGCCGCGGACAGTCCCCGGCATATTCAGATGCTCCTGCATCTGCGTAACCAGGCGGGTCGCGTCGCTTAGTGACATATTGGAGGCAAGGTTGAACGACACCGTTACTGAGGGGAACGACGAGGTGTGATTGATGACGAGGGGGGTAACGCTCGACTGCGCTGAAGATACAGCGGAGAGCGGAACAACCCCGCTGCCCGCTGTATTCAGGTAGATATTCTTCAATCCTTCGGGGCTCTGCCAGTACTGAGGCGCCACCTCCAATACCACGTAGTACTGGTTCAACTGTGTGTAGATGATGGAGACCTCTGACTGTCCGAAGGCTCCGTAGAGAGACTGATCCAAAGATTGCGGAGTGATGCCAAGCCTCGCTGCGGTGGGACGATCATAGCTGATCAGCTCCTGCAGACCGCTGTTTTGGGCGTCGCTGCTCACGTCCTGGAATCCGGGGATCTTCTGCATGCCGGCAAGCAAAACGGGGCCCCAGTGCGCCAGATCCGCAACGCTATCCGACTGAATCGTGTATTGATACATGGCATTGCTCGATCGACCTCCTATGCGCAGGTCCTGTGCCGCCTGAAGAAACGCAGAGGCAACGGGAAGCCGGTTCAACCTGGGACGCAATCGATCGATGATCGCTGCCGCGGAGACCTTCCGCACATTCAGCGGCTTCAGCGCGATGTAAATGGTGCCGGTGTTGGATGCACCACCGCCTCCGGTATGGGCAATAACATTGTCAACAGCCGGGTCGGCCTTGATGACATTCTCCAGTTGCATAATCGAGTTATTCATCACCGGAAACGATGCATCCTGCGGTCCCCGCACGCTGCCAGTAATGGCCCCCGTATCCTGTTGCGGGAAGAATCCCTTGGGGATGATGACGATGAGATAAAAGTTGAGAGCAATGGTGAGCAGCAGTAGAGTCAACATGGGCCAGGGGTGCTTCAAGACCCAGGTCAGCGAGCGGCTGTACTGAGAAAGCATCCACGCAAAACCCTTCTCCGTGCTTCGATAGATGCGGCCGTGGCTGGTCTGCGCCTCATTCTTGAGCAGATAGGCGCACATCATCGGAGTCGTGGTCAGGGAAATGACCATCGATACAACAATGGCTGTTGAAAGCGTGATGGCAAACTCGCGGAACAAACGGCCAACGATGCCGGCCATGAGGAGAATAGGAATAAATACGGCAATGAGCGAAAGGCTGATCGAGAAGATAGTGAACCCAATCTCGCTTGATCCCTGAAATGCAGCTTTCATGGGCGACATGCCCGATTCGCGAAGGCGGGAGATGTTTTCCATTACCACAATCGCATCGTCAACAACGAAGCCGGTTGAGATCGTCAAAGCCATGAGCGAGAGATTGTCGATACTGAAGCCAAACAGGTACATGACGGCAAACGTGCCAATCAAAGAAGCGGGGACAGCGACCGTTGGAATGAGGGTTGCCCGCCAGTTGCGCAAGAACATGAAGACAACAAGGATCACGAGGATTACCGAGAGGATGAGCGTGCGTTCCACGTCGCTGACGGATGCGCGGATAGTTGTGGTGCGGTCAAGGACGATTGTGGTTTTGATTCCTTGTGGAATGGAAGCTTGAATTGATGGCAATTCTGCGCGGACACGATCAACGGTACTGATGATATTTGCGCCTGGCTGACGGAAGATCATCACCGTGATCGAGGGCGTTCCGTTCAGATAGCCTGCTGTGCGAATGTTCTGCGCTCCGTCAGATACATCCGCAACATCAGCGAGCCGAATTGCCGCGCCATTCTTGAAGCCGATGATGAGCTGCTTGTATTGATCTGCATGGGATATCTGGTCGTTTGTCACAATATCCGCTGTCGTATCGTCATCTGATAATTGACCAGCAGGCTCATGCGCATTCTGCTGGGTCAGCACGGATTGAACATCCTTGATCGTGAGTCCGCGGCTGTTGAGCAACGTAGGATTCACTTCCACGCGCACAGACGGTCCGGCGCCTCCGCCGACTGTGACTTGTCCAACTCCGGCGATCTGAGAGAGTTTCTGCGCAATGACCGACGATGCTTCGTCATAGAGAGTCGGCTTGTCGTATTTGTCTGAGGTGAGTCCCAGAATCAAGATCGGCGAGTCCGCGGGATTCACCTTGCGATAAGTGGGGTTGGCAGGCAAGTTCGCAGGCAGGTAGGTACGCGCCGCGTTGATGGCTGCCTCGACATCCCGAGCGGCGCCGTCAATGTCGCGGCTCAAATCGAATTGCAGAGTGATTGAGGTACTTCCGAGGGAACTTGATGACGTCATCTCGGTCACGCCGGCAATGTGGCTGAACTGGCGTTCGAGCGGAGTCGCAATGGATGATGCGTTGATCTCGGGACTCCCGCCAGGCAAGCTTGCTGAAACCGAGATGGTTGGAAAGTCGACCTGTGGCAGCGGAGAGACGGGCAGAACATTGAAGGCGATGGCCCCGATGAGCGTGATGCCTGCCGTTAGCAGGGTCGTAGCTACCGGGCGCCGGATGAAGGGAGCGGAGATATTCATGTTTCCTCCGCCAGTTGTGGTTGATCTTCTCCGTTGACGGCTGCAGGCGCATGGCTGAAGCGATGGCCGATTCGATCGAAGAAGATGTAGATAACCGGCGTAGTGTAGAGAGTGAGCACCTGGCTAAGGAGCAGGCCGCCCACCATGGCGATGCCCAAAGGACGCCGCAGCTCTGAACCCATTCCCTGCCCCAGCGCCAGCGGAATCCCCGCCAACAGCGCTGCCATGGTCGTCATCATGATGGGGCGGAAGCGGAGCAGGCACGCATCGAAGATCGCATCCGTGGCGCTCTTTCCGTGCTCTCGTTCACCCTCCATCGCAAAGTCAACCATCATGATGCCGTTCTTCTTCACAATGCCGATGAGAAGAATGATGCCGATGATCGCGACCACACTGAGGTCCTGCTTGAAGATAATGAGGGCGAGCAATGCACCCACACCAGCCGATGGAAGCGTGGAAAGAATCGTGATGGGATGAATGAAACTTTCGTACAGGACGCCAAGCACGATATAGACCGCGGCCAGCGCGGCGAGAATCAAGAGGCCTTCGTTGGCGAGCGAGCCTTGAAATGCGGCCGCGGTGCCCTGGAACCCATATTGAACACTGGCCGGCATGTTCAGATCTTTCTGTGCCTTGACGATGGATGTGATTGCGCCTCCCAATGCCGCACCAGACGCCAGGTTGAAGGAAACGGTGACTGCCGGGAACTGGCCCTGGTGGTTGATTGAGAGCGGCTCAATCCCCTTCTCAACGTGAATGAATGCGCTGAGCGGTACGGCGCTGGAAGCCGCAGTTGTGGTTACAGCCGTGCCGGCAGAATTTCCGCTGGCGCCCACTCCGGAGTGGACTGCATTCGTTGGCGCGCTGAGTGCGCCGGAGGACGGAGTGTATGCAACCGCGGTCGTTGTCGCATTCGAGCCTGCCGACGAGGATCCAGAGGAAGCGAAGGATGAGGAGGCTCCAGGCCCGGAGCCTCCCGCAGACGCATTGGTCTGGATGTATAAGTCCTGGAGTTTGGCAGGTCCTTGCTGCGCGCTCGGTGTAGTTTCAAGAATCACGTGATATTGGTTCAACTGCGTGTACATGGTGCTGATCTGACGCTGCCCATAAGCGTCATAGAGCGTACTGTCGATGGTGGACGGCGCAATGCCAAGCCGTGAGGCGGTAACGCGGTCGATGACCAACGATGCGGCCAGGCCTCCGGTTTGCTGGTCTGTCGCCACATCGGCTAGTTGTGGCAACTTTTTCATCTTTTCGACGAGCTGTGCGGTCCACAGATTCAATTCGTCAGAGTTGGAGTCCTCAAGCGTGTACTGGTACTGGGTTCGACTGACCCGGTCATCGACCGAAATATTCTGAACCGGCTCCATGTAGAGCGTGATGCCTTCCACTGGTTGGAGGCTGGTTTGCAGCCTGCGAATCACGTCAGAGGCATTCATTTTGCGAACGTTCAGCGGTTTCAAGTTGATGGAAACCCGTCCGCTGTTCAGCGTGGTGTTCGTCCCGTCAGTGCCGATAAAAGAGGAGATGCTCTCGACCGCCGGGTCCTGAAGAACGATGTGATCCAGCAGCAGCTGCTTCTTCTCCATGGCTGCAAAGGAGATGGTTTCCGGCGCCTGTGAAATGCCCTGAATGACGCCTGTATCCTGCACGGGAAAGAGTCCCTTGGGGATGACAATGTAGAGCACAACCGTCAGAATCAGCGTGGCTACGGCAACCAGCAGCGTGATCGTCTGGTACCCAAGGACGAACTTCAGCGTGCGGCCATAGAACGCGATCATCCCTTCGAAGACTCGCTCCGATGCCTTGAAAAACCGGCCCTGTTGTTCTTTGGGAGTGTGGCGCAGAATGCGCGAGCACATCATGGGCGTCAGGGTGAGAGAAACGACGGCCGACAGGATGATGGTGACGGCCAGGGTGACTGCGAATTCGCGGAATAAACGGCCGACGACGTCGCCCATGAAAAGCAGTGGGATAAGCACTGCAATCAATGAAACCGTGAGAGAGATGATGGTGAAGCCGATCTGCTCCGCGCCCTTGATCGCCGCCTGCATGGGCGAATCTCCCGCCTCGAGATAGCGGGAGATGTTTTCGATCATGACGATCGCATCATCCACCACGAAGCCCGTGGAAATGGTGAGAGCCATCAGCGAAAGGTTATCGAGGCTATATCCAAGGGCATACATGGCGCCAAAAGTTCCCACCAATGAAACCGGCACGGCAATGCTTGGAATAATTGTCGCGTACAGATTGCGCAAAAACAGGAAGATGACCATCACCACCAGGGCGACGGTCAGCATCAATTCGAATTCGACGTCAGAGACGGAGGCATTGATCGACGTAGTGAGATCGGTCAGCGGCGTCACCTTGACTGTGGCCGGCAGGTTCACCTCGAGTTGCGGGAGAATTGCCTTGATGGCCTTCACCACGCTGATTGTGTTGGCGCCAGGCTGCCTCTGAATGTTGAGGATCACCGCCGGAGTCTCGTTCATCCATGCCGCCTGTTTGTTGTTCTCGATGCCGTCTACAACCCGCGCCACATTGCTCAGCATGATGGGCGCGCCATTGCGATAGGCAACTACAACATTGCGGTAGTCGGCGCTGGTCACCAACTGATCGTTGGCATTGATCTGATAATCCTGATTTGGCCCGTCGAAGTTGCCCTTGGCGGAGTTGACGCTCTGCACGGTAAGCGCCGTGCGCAGATCTTCAAGATTGAGCCCATAAGAGGAGAGTTGCGCGGGATTGGCCTGAATGCGCACTGCCGGCTTCTGGCCGCCACTGATGCTCACCAGGCCCACCCCGCTCAATTGCGAAAGCTTCGGCGCAAGACGCGTGTCCACCATATCCTCAACCTGCGAGAGGGGTATGGAATCGGATGTAATGGCGAGAGTCAGTACAGGAGCGTCGGCTGGATTTGTCTTGCTATAGACCGGCGGCGATGGAAGGTTCGAAGGCAGGAAGCTCTGCGAGGCGTTGATCGAGGACTGAACCTCTTCTTCTGCGATATCGATGTTCAGGCTGAGTTCAAACTGCAAAACAATCACCGACGATCCACCGGAACTGGTCGATGTCATCTGGCTGAGCCCGGGTAATTGACCGAACTGGCGTTCCAGCGGCGCGGTCACCGTTGTGGCCATCACACTAGGGCTGGCGCCTGGATAAAACGTAAGTATCTGGATGGTAGGGTAGTCAACCTCCGGCAAGGCAGAGACCGGCAACTGGGTATACGCAACGATACCCACCAGCAGGATTGCCGCCATCAGCAGCGCGGTTGCAACGGGACGCTGAATAAACGGCCCGGAAGGATTCACGGGATATTGCTCCCAGCAGGGCTGGTAGGAACCGCCTGCTTCGACACCACGATCCTGCTGCCGGCCTGTAACTTGTCAAAGCTGCTGGTGGCCACAACCTCGCCTGGGTTGATTCCCAGAACGTCCGTCATGCCTCCGTCCGCTACGCTGGTCGTGATTGTACGCACGCTCGCCGTGCCGTTCGCAATCACATAGAGAAAGGTTACTTCCCCGTTGTGTTGAATTGAGGCGGTGGGGACGAGCGTGACGCCTTGCAAGGTATTCACCAGCAGCCTTGTGTTGACAAACTGGTTCGGAAAAAGTGCTCCGTTTTTGTTACCGAAAAGTGCGCGCAGCTTTACCGTTCCCGTGGTCGTGTCGATCTGGTTGTCAATGGTGAATAATTTACCAGTGGCGATCTGAGTTGTCTGGGAGCGGTCCCACGCCTCGACGGGCAATGTATGCATCTGGCGCATGCGCGCCTGCACTTGTCCGAGGCTGTCTTCGGCCATCGTGAAGATCACGGTAGTAGGCTGAACCTGCGTGATGACGACCAGTACGGTGGTTCCTGCCGCCTGCACTACATTTCCGGGGTCGACCAGGCGAAGACCTACCCGACCGGCAATCGGCGCGACAATGTGGCAATAGCTGAGCTGGACCTGATCGTAATTCACGGTGCCTTGATCGTTCTTCACCGTACCCTGGTCTTGCAAAAGGATTTTTTCCTGATCATCGAGTAACTGCTTCGGGATCCCGTTTCCGGCCCATGCAGTCCGATAGCGCTCCAGGTCCATCTGGGCCTGCGCCAGGACATTCTTGTCGCGCTCCAGCGCGCCTTCGGCCTGCAGCAACTGTGCCTGGTAGGGGCGCGGATCGATGTCGATCAGCGCGTCCCCTTTCTGAACGAATTGCCCCTCGCTGTAATGCACTGCCGTCAGCACACCGCTTGCCTGCGCGGTGATAGAGGAGGTGTAGACCGGTGTTACTGTGCCAATGGCATCGAGGTAAATGCCAATGCTACCTTTTGCGGCTGTGGCGACTGTGGTTGTGACAGATGCCTTCGCGACAGCCAGAGCGCGTTTCGCCGCTGCTGCTTTAATGCCTTTTTCGTGGATCACCAGAAAAAGGACTACGGCCACGATGAGGAGTATGAGCAGGCTTGTCCAGAGGAGCCAGCGCTCGCCATACCACGGTCGTGGCGCAGATAGCTGATGGCCTGCGCCAATGTGTTGGAAGTCCGAATTGTCCTCGATCCCGGGCAAGCACGACTCCGCATCCAGACGCACGCAATGATCTGCTCCCCTCAGGATCGTCCAAGTCCGAGGCGGCAGTATGGTCCGTTTTGCTCATCTATCAAGCTTTGCGGATCGGCAAAGGTGATTGTCTGCTATGGCAAATATAAGAATCTGCAGCTCTAGACTATGTAAGTTGCACCGTATTTGAGAGGTTGAGCAAAGCCGTGATCACCCCCGATGATGCCGGGCGACCGACTGCTGGCAATCCGGGCGAAGGCTCTTAATCGGCAGTACGCCAATCGAGCGTCTAGCAGGCAAATCTCAGGGTTTGGGTCGGATTACCGGCCAGCCGGAGTTACCCAGATTCTTGCATTAGTTCCCATAAACGTTAGAACCCTATCGGGACCGCCCCGGTAGACGAGGCAGGATTGGGCCGGGCATCTTCGGTCGGGGCGGTTTCGATAGGGCCGTTTGGAGTAAGTCTCTGGCGGGACGGACGCGGTGAT
>Ga0181520_10013976_pt1 | contig 10013 bp, 7 predicted proteins | sample PEATcosm2014_Bin_29_FD_132451 | JGI IMG/M metagenome (GOLD analysis project Ga0181520, IMG submission 132451) | Peatland microbial communities from MTU Mesocosm Facility, Houghton, MI, USA - PEATcosm2014_Bin02_30_metaG | ecosystem: Environmental > Terrestrial > Soil > Wetlands > Peat | place... | reverse complement strand
TGGCCGGGGCAGGGGGTGCAGCCTTGGCCACCGTCGCGGTCTTGGCCGGCGCCGTCTTGGCCGCCTTTACCACTTCTGGCGACGCATGAGCCTTGGCCAACTCCGTAATTGGCTTGGGCGCCGGCGGTTTGAAGCCTGCCGGCGGGGCATGAGTTTCGGCGACCAATGGCTTGGTCTCGACCAGCTTCGTAGGATGTCCGCCGTTGCTCGATGCCAGGTTGGTCTTGTCCGCGGCGGCCGCAGTCACATGCTGCTGCTGGAACGTGGTCGGTCGCGTGTGCTGCTCGCGCACGGCCACCTGCTCGTCGACCGTCGGCTGGTGCTGCACGCCGTTCGGACCGCCGTTGTAGGAAACGTTGGTGGTGTTGACGATCGTCGTCTCTTCGACAATCGTCTTGTTGACGTAGACGTTGCTCACCGTAGTGGTGTTCACGTTGACAACCGCCGTGTTATAGGCGAAAGTGCCGCCATTCCATGCGCCACCGGCAAAGCCGATGCCCATGTAGCCGCCACCATAGTTCACGCCACCGTAGAATCCGATGTGCGGTCCCCAGTAGCCTTCATGGAAGCCAAAATGACCGCCGTCAAACCCCCAGTAGCCGGGGGTCCAGAGCGCACCTGTGTAAGGCGCCGGAACCCACACGCCGGGAACCCAGTAATAACCAAAGAAACCGTGGTGCCAGTAGCCGGGCGTCCAAATCAAGTTCGGCTCAGGGCAAGGTGGCTGTTCATAAACCGGCAACGGCGGCGGCGCGTCATCGACCGTGATTTCCACGTCCGCTACAGGAGCCGGAGCAGCCATCGGCGGGGGAGGGGGAGGCTGAGGCATTGGGGGAGCTTCCTCAACGGGAATCCACCTGGCGCCATCCCAAACAAAGGTCCCTGTTCTGGTTGTGCCCACCGGTATTTGAGCACTTGCCTGTTGTTGCACAACGGCTCCGCACACAAGAAGTCCCAGCAGAACCCTTCGCGCAGATCGCAAAAATGTCATATGTGATACCTCCGAACCTTTCGTTTCCACCAAAGCAGCTTGAATCATCGAATCCATCGAAGAAGCGGTTACCAGATGAAAATACTACAGGTTGCTCTTAATTTAACTGGAATCTGCGGCGACAACCGCCATTTTCGATGATCTCTGCACAACTTCCGCGGAAAAACAACAATTGGCTCCGGCAACGGTCAAGAAACATCGGGCGAGAAGCCGCCGACTGGGAAGTTACCATCCATCATCGCACTGAGGCCGCGTCACTGGGCGTTCTGCTAACCGCTATCTCTCGCCCAAAAGTCCAATTCTAACCGTTAACTCAGCGCGCTGCCCAAACCTTCAGCAAACGTTCGATTCTTCAGGTAAAGCCGCATCTCCCCTTGCTTTCAAGGCGCATCGCTCAAATACATGCCTTGTTCCGCTGCAAGTTATGCCGTCCTCTTCCTTGTCTCAGTCTTGAGTTGCGCGCCTCAGCCGAAGCGCGCCCGCTTCACGCCGGTCTGCCTGAAGTCCTTGCCGGTCATCTCCACGCGAATGCACATCTCCGCCAGCCGCGAACGCATGCGGTCGCCAATGCGGTCGCCGAGCGTGTCTTCGCCTCGGGCAGGCTTGTTGCCGCTCTCATCGGCTTTGAAGCCGGCGCCCGCTGCCAGATCGGCGTAATTCGTGGTGATAATTGTCGTCTGTTTGTCGTTGTAGCGGGTATTCAGAATCAGAGCTACTGTGTCCCATACCCACTCATTGGGCTTTTGTGCACCCAAATCGTCCAGCACCAGTACGTCGGCGGAAAAAACCGGCTCCAGCAGTTCCAGTTCGGTGGTCTGTACCTTGGCGTTATAGCTATTCTGGATGCTCTTCAGCAGCTCGCGATAGTCGCAGAAGAGCCCGCGCACGCCGCGCTCGCGCACCAGCCTCTGCAGCACGCCCACCGCAACGTGGGTCTTGCCCACGCCGATCGACCCGGTAAACAGCAGTCCTTTGCCCGCCGTGTCCACCGGGTAGGAATCAACAAACTTGCGCGCTGTCAGCAGCGCTTCGGCCAGCGAGCGGTTTGCCCCGTGATAAATCTCGTATGAGTCCAGCGAGCAGTCACGGTAGCGCTCGGGAATGTGCGCGGCGGCCAGGCGGCGCTGTTCGCGCTCCATTTGCTGGCACTCGCAGGCGCGTGATACCCAAAGCCCCTCGGCGCTCATCACCCTGACCAAACCGACCCCGTTGCAGATGGAACACTGGCTCATATCTCTCCAAGCCTAGCGCATCCGGCTTCTGCGCCGGGCGGTGCAGGGCCGGGGACCGAATGTGGAAAAGCTTCCCCCGCCCAGGGCCGATTGCCTACAATCGAATCCGCATGCGGATGGCGTTTTTTTTCGCCAAGAAAATGGAGAATTCCCGTTGAATCGAATCAGCATTCGCACCGCCTTCCTTACCGCAACCATGTTTGCCGCGCTGTTGGCGGCTGCCCGGCTCACAGCCCAGGAACCGGGAACCCTACCAGAGACCAAGGCGCCGGCCCCCACCCAGGCCGCGCCAGCGCCCGCAGCAGCTACAGACTGGCAGAAAGCTCACGACGAACAGATGAAGAACGACTGGCCTTGGCTGGGCCGGTTCAAGGAGGCCAATTTGAAGCTCGCTGCTCCGGCCGCGGACGAGAATCGCGTGGTCTTCATGGGCGACTCGATCACTGAGGGCTGGCATTTCACCGGGCCGGAAGGCTCCTTCCAGGGTAAGCCCTACATCAATCGCGGCATTAGCGGGCAAACCTCTCCGCAGATGGTGCTGCGCTTCCGTCAGGACGTAATCGCCCTCAAGCCCAAGGTGGTTGTCATCCTGGCCGGAACCAACGATATTGCCGGAAACACCGGCCCCATGACCTTGGAGCAGACCGAAGACAACCTGGTCTCCATGGCCGAGTTGGCCACCGCCAATCACATACGCGTAGTGCTGTGCTCGGTGCTGCCGGCCTTCGATTTCCCCTGGAAGCCGGGAATGAACCCCGCGCCCAAGATCCTGGCGCTGAATGCCTGGATCAAGGCCTACGCCGCCGAAAAGGGCCATGTTTACGTGGATTACCACACCGCCATGAAGGATGAGCACGACGGCCTTCCAGCCACTCTGAGTAAAGACGGCGTCCATCCGCTCCCAGCCGGATACGCCGTGATGGCCCCGCTAGCCGAGGCCGGAATCCAGAAAGCGCTAAGAAGCAGGGAATAGGGATTAGTGCGGCGAGAATTGAATTGCGAAACAAACAGGAGTGAATGAGTGAAAAAGTGAATGAGTGAAAGACCCGCGCCACTTTTGCTTCACTCTTTCACTTCTCCACTCGTTCGCTTTCAAACTGTCACGATACTAGCCCCTGCCTTCCCCCAATTGCCATTCCGCCCAAATCCCCCTACAATGGAAGAGAAGAATTGCAGGAAAGGTCCGTCTCCAGAGATGCCTAAGGAAAAGATTCATCCCAATTACGCCGCAGTGCATGTGAAGTGCGCCTGCGGGAACAATTTCGAGACCCGTTCGACCCACAAGGGCGACATCCACGTTGAAATCTGCTCCAACTGCCACCCCTTCTTTACCGGCAAGCAGAGACTCGTGGACACCGCTGGCCGCGTCGAGCGCTTCCGCCGCAAGTATGCCAAGTCCGATGGAGCCGTTGCAGCGGCGGCAGCAGCCAAGTAAACGGCGGCCAAAGTGCACGGTTGGTTCAAGTGGGCCTCCGCTTCGGCGGAGGCCTTGCTGTGTTGCACCGAGCGCAAAATCATGTTCTTAGCTATGCCGTACGTTCGGAATGAGGGTGTGATCGACCATGCCACGCGCTAAACGCTCGATTGAGTCCGCGATGACTGTCGACGGTTTCTCTTTAATCTGGAACCTGCACCGCGAACAGCAATGGTTCACAAAGGACGGATGGAAGGGCATTGCCATCCATGTAAGGGTCGCCAAGGGCGCCCGGCGCGAGCTCTTTCTGGAATTTCCGCCCGTGGGAACCGAAAGAGCCGGCAACACCAAAGATGCGCCTGCCCGGTATCCAATTTCGGCGGCAAAGATCGAGGCGGGTATTCGGGAGGCGATGGCTGCAGGATGGGACCCAGGCTCACGCGGCCAGCCCTATTTCCATCAAACGGACGAATTGCCAGCGTGATCGCAGGTGCGGCGCGAACTTTCTCAACCTTCTAGCTCCTGGCTGTTCGTCAATGAGTTAGTGGTCGGAGGCTCAATAGCAATCATGGCGGGCAAAGGCTTTACCGTAAAAAAGGATTGGGACAACCCCAAAGAGCACGCCATGCCCGCCGAGGCGCGCGTGCCCGCTCAGGTGCGCCTGGGAAACGTCCTGGTGGCTCCGGCCACGGTGCTCGCCCCCATGGCGGGAGTTACGGACACGGTCTTTCGCCGCTTCATTCGCCACGCCAGCTTGTTTACCAGGGATCAGAGATCAGAGATCACGGATCAGGGAGTGGCGCCGGCGGCGGTTGAAGCCGCGGTAACGAATGCCCAGTCCGGATGCGGCCTGCTGATGACCGAGTTCACCTCTGCCGACGGCCTGGCCCGCATGCGCGAAACCAAGCGCCGCCGCTACCTCACCTTCTACGACGATGAGCACCCCATCGGAGCGCAACTCTTCGGCGCCAATGCCGAGACTCTGGCCGAGGCCGCCCGCATCGTCGAGGTGACTGGCTTCGATCTGGTCGACCTGAATCTGGGCTGCCCGGCCAAGCGTGTGGTGGGCTCCAACGGCGGCTCCGGCCTGCTGCGCGACCTGCCCCGCATTGGCCAAATCTTCCGCGCCGTACGCAAAGCGGTTACCATCCCTTTTACCGTCAAGTTCCGCATGGGCTGGAACGAGCGGGAGATCGTCTGCGTCGAACTGGCGCGCATGGCCGAGGCTGAAGGGCTCAACGCCGTGGCCCTGCATGCGCGCACCCGCGAGCAGGGCTACAGCGGCCAGGCGCAGTGGGAGTGGATCGCCCAGGTCAAGCAGGCGGTGGGCATACCCGTGATTGGCAACGGCGACATCCGCACCCCCGAGGACGCCGCGGCCATGGTCGCCCTCACCGGCTGCGATGCGGTGATGATTGGCCGTATGGCTCCGTCTAATCCCTGGATCTTCCGCCAGATTGCCGAATACACGGCCACTGGCAACTACCAGCGCGCCACCGTAGAAGACCGCTATGGCATGATCCGCATCTATTTCAAGATGCTCCTGGACGAGGCCGAAGCCACCCAGGCACTGCCCAAAGAGGCACGGCTCGGGGATGCTTCTGGCAAGATGAAGCAGTTTGCCACATGGTTTACGCATGGTGTGGCGGGCGGAGCCAAGCTGCGCGGAGCCATCTACCATGCCCGTACCGGAGCCGAGGTGCTGGCCGAGGTGGATGCCTTTTTCCTGGCGCGGCTTGCAGAGGGAGCCGACGCCGGCCAGGAGACGGAAACCGATGATTCGCAGGCATTTCTTGATAACGAAATGGTTTGTGACTGACGCTTCCGCGCGGGCATCGTACCCCTTTGGTTACGTACGAAAGAATGCAAGCTGGGTATATAGTAGGTTCTTGCGATCTAAATCAATGCTGGCTGGCCTGAAATGGCCACTGCGCAGTCTCGCGTTTGGGGCGTGTGCTGTGGTGTTGCTGGGCCTTTTCACTCCTAACTGTCCGGCACAGCGCTATACCTTTCGCAATTACACCACCGGCCTTAACAACCTGAATGTCAATAGCATCGAGCAAGACCGCGCCGGCTACCTCTGGCTCGGCACAGAGAATGGACTCTTCCGCTACGATGGCTCCCAATTCCGCGAATTTGGCACGGACGAAGGCCTGCGCGCCCGCATTATTCAGCGGCTTTTTCTCGGCCCCGATGGAACTCTCTGGGTAGGAACCACCACGGGCATCTACTTCCTGCGCCAGGATGGGAACTTTGCAGAAGTGCGTCCTCCCGGCGCCCCGGACCGCCAATTCAGCATGCGCCTTGGCGCGGTTTTTGCGGCTATTGCGTCCGATCGGATAGTCGCTGCCGACCGCAGCGGCGCCTACCTGTTGCGCCACACAGGGCGGGAACAATGGACCGCCGAACCCATGCACCTGGATGGCGGCACCGTATGGAGCGTTCTTGCCACGCCGGGTGGCGTGCTATGGTACGGCTGCGGCCAGGACCTCTGCCGGATGGCTGGCGGCAAAACAACCCGCATGGCTGCCCTGCTGCATCTTCCCGCTGAAGAGTGGATCCATCTGCTCAGTGACCGCGACGGCCATATCTGGGTGCGCGGCATGTCGCACCTGGGCGAGGTGCTGCCCGCGGAGCACCGCTACCGGGACCACGCCCTGCCTGGATTGGAGCGCGGCGTGCCCTACGCCGCCTTGGCGCTGGATATGCACGGGCATGTCGCCGCCATCGGGGGCGCTGGGTTCGGACTCTGGGAAAACGGGCGCTGGCGCATGGTCACCCAGCGCAACGGCCTCTCCCAGTCTTACCTTTCCACCCTATTCGTTGACCGCGAGGGCACCATCTGGATTGGGGTGGTCGGCCACGGATTGATCCATTGGGCCGGCCAGGATCAATGGGAGGGATACACCGACAGCAACGGTCTGACTGATGACATCGTGTGGGCCTCAATGCGCGACAGCACCGGGCGGATGTGGTTTGGAACCGAGTCGGGCCTGGACTGGATGGGCGCCGGGGAGCAGACAGCTCACTTGTGGCGCAGCCCCGGCATTTCCACGGTGCGAGCCTTCGCCTTGGCCGAGGGCGCCCGTGGCGCAATTTGGATGGGTAGCGAATCCGGGAGCCTGGTCCAGATCGATCCCAAAACACTGGCCGGAAAGCAGTGGAAGCTGCCGGAGATTCACCGCGTACTGTGCGATAACCAGAAGCGCCTCTGGGTGGCCACTTATAGCGGCCTCTACCGGGTAGATACGGCATCCGGTGACCTGACGCCGCGCCTGGTTGAAGACCCGGCAATCGCAGATCCCCGGCAGGTCTATTTTGACCTCACCTTGGACCCTGAAAACCGGCTCTGGGCGGTTACCAATCAGGGCCTCCTTCGCCTGGATGATTCTGGCTGGCATCGCATTCAGGCCGATTTTTCAGCCGGTATTCCCAATCTGCTGGTTGCCGACCGCCAGGGAAGCATCTGGATCGCAGGCGAGTTCTCCGGTCTCCAGCGCCTGCGCATCAAAGGCGACCAGGTTGTTGATTCCAAATACTTCACGAAGCCATCGCTGCTTTCCGACCAGGCCGTAGCGCTGTTTGTGGACCATCGCGGCTGGCTGTGGGTTAGCCAGGATGTTGGCCTGAGCGTATTCGACGGACAAACCTGGCGCAGCTTTACCCAGGACGAGGGCCTGATCTGGAATGACGGCGATGGGGATGGCCTCTATGAAGACCGAGACGGCAGCATGTGGATCGGAACCTCCGGCGGTGTCTCCCATCTGCTCAAGCCCCTTGCGGTTGCCGACACGCCTCCGGCCTCGCTGATCTTTTCCGAATTTGTTTACGGATCCACTCCTGTCGCGCCAGGGGATAGATTCCAGTGGAAGTCCGCGCCGCTTTCTATCGCGCTCGGCTCTCTCAGCTTCCGCGACGAGCGCAGCATCCGGGTGCGTTACCGGCTCGTCGGACTGCAGTCGGAGTGGGCGGAGACTGAAGATAAGCGCATCCACTTTACGCGGCTGGTCCCCGGAGATTATCGCTTCGAGGCTCAGGCGATCGATGCCTACAGCGGAGCCGCATCTCCCGTCGAGGCGATGTCGTTCACCATTACCCCCAAATGGTGGCAGAGCGCGTGGCTCAAGCTGGCCGCAGTGTTCCTCCTCGCACTGGGGCTGGTGCTCGCCTGGCGCTGGAGCATCCAATTGCTGGTGTGGCAAAAGCGCCAGCTTGAAGAAGCCGTAAAGCACCGCACCGAAGACCTGGAGCGCGAAAAGGCCGAATTGCTACGCACACGCGAGCAAATGCGCCACTTTGCCGAGCATGACGGCCTTACCCACCTGTGGAATCACCGCGTGATTATGGACCGGCTACGCCAGGAGGTTGACCGCGCTCGCCGCAACAACGAACCGCTGAGCCTGATCCTGGTGGATCTGGACAACTTCAAGAAGGTGAATGACACCCATGGTCATATGACGGGCGACCTGGTGCTCAAGGAAGTGGCCGACATCTTCGCGCACAGTGTGCGCTCCTATGACTGGGTAGGCCGCTATGGAGGCGAAGAATTCCTGCTGATTCTGCCAGCCACCGATTCCTTAAGCGCCAGAATCCGTGCCGAGCAGTTGCGCCAGGCGGTCGAATCCACGCCCATGTGCGAAGGAAACGTAGCCATTTGCATCACAGCCAGCTTCGGCGTGTCCTCGGGCATTCCCTTGAATTGCGACTCTCTCATCAAGGCCGCGGACAAAGCGCTCTATCGTGCCAAAGACAGCGGACGCAACCGCGTCGAGGCCACAGAACTCGACTCCACCGCCCCCACTCCCCAGGCGTGATAGGAACCCGTTTATGGCGCCGGTCTCGTGGCCGACTGTCGCGTGGATCTCCAAACACACGCGCTGCGAACCGCTCCCAAGCCTTCCCGTCTCATCCATCCGGAGGTCGGCGAATCCACTGTGAGACGGAGAAGACACAGTGGGACTGAGAAAACACTGCGGGGAGCGCCGGCCTCCTGGCCGGCCGTGGCGTGGGTCTCCTGACCCATGCGCTGCGAACCGCCCCTCGCCTTCCCGCTCCATCCCCACAAAAGCAGCTTCAGTTCCCCGCTTCAGCGCGACCGTGCGCCACTGCAGTAATTCATGCACAAAGCGTTAAAACGAAAGCTTCAGGGTAAGAGATGGCGAGGAAACCTTTCCTTGACCGCCAAATCCCGTTGTGCCGCTGCCTACGCCTTTGCCGTGCGTATAGCCCGCTGAAAAGCCGCTGCGCGTAGAAAACATGCTGGACCCGGAGCCCAATGCATCTGTGCCTGGGAAGTCGAACAGTCCCGTAGCAAACGTAGGACTGCTGAAGACAGCTCTCGAGGAGCCGGCTCCGTATCCAGTTCCAAAAGCGTTCATCCCCACGCCAAGGCCGCTCCGCGGAGTGAATGCGAAGGTCCCTTGTGCCGGACTCAGGCGCAGGTCTGTACTGCCGCGCGCCAGCTGATTCAACTCAAATTCCGTGCCGGCCGAGCCATGGAAACCGCCCATCGTCCAACCGGTCTGCGCGGAGCCGCGGACAGAGGCGGCTCTGTTTGTCCAGTGGAAGAGCAAATCGGATCCTCCTGGCCGGGCGGGAGCGTTGAACAGGCTGCCGGAACCGAGTCCACGATTGCGCTGCATACCGTCGAACGGCGACGGCTCCGCAGGCAAAAGGGCGGCGTTCGGCCGCAGGGCGCCGGCCGGAACGAAACCGGCAGATGCGGAGCTCAGAGAGGGATCGAAGGGGAAGGCATCTTTCTTTTCCGCCGGACTGTCAAAGGCGGCAAACGGCGCAACCACGGGAATCGCCGCCGGGAGCTGCCCGCCGGGAGGCAACGTGTTTTGCGCCAACAGCAGGCCTGCACAGCCGAGCAATCCAAGCATTGAAACCGACTGCAAGCCGCCAAAATACTTCGAGCATCGTACACGGACAAGGCCAGTCATCGGGATCTCCACAACAAGAGTATGCCAACCAGCTGCAACCTGCCAGCCTCACCTTTGCGCCGCTGCAGCATTGTCGGGCATGGCCGCGAGGGCCAAAATAGCGTAGCTCCGCCACCAGCGTAGGCTGGCGACCAGCCATGGTGAGACCCTGTCGGCAGCGTATATGCGATACTCAAAAAGGCATGTACAAAAGGATTATTCTCAAGCTATCGGGTGAGGTGTTGGCGGGTCCGCGCGGCTTTGGCCTTGACGCAGAAAAGATCGCCGAAATTACCGGCGAGATTGTGGATGTGCACGCGCTAGGCGTGGAGATCGGCATTGTCGTCGGCGGAGGCAATATCTTCCGCGGCGTGGCCGAGCAGGCCAAGGAAATGGACCGCGTAAGCGCCGACAACATGGGCATGCTTTCCACGGTCATCAACGCCATCGCC
>Ga0181520_10013975_pt1 | contig 10013 bp, 9 predicted proteins | sample PEATcosm2014_Bin_29_FD_132451 | JGI IMG/M metagenome (GOLD analysis project Ga0181520, IMG submission 132451) | Peatland microbial communities from MTU Mesocosm Facility, Houghton, MI, USA - PEATcosm2014_Bin02_30_metaG | ecosystem: Environmental > Terrestrial > Soil > Wetlands > Peat | place... | reverse complement strand
GCCTCTTTCACACGGGAGAGTGTGAGATTAATGCAGCCGCGCTTCTTTATGTTGTGCTGGAGTACGCCGAAGAGGATCTTTCCCAAGTCGTTCCTTCGCGGGCGCTCACGCCTGCGGAAGCAGAAGAGATGCTCCCGCCACTCGTCGACGTGCTCTCGTACCTTCATGAGAAAGGTTTGGTGCATGGTCACGTCAAGCCGTCAAACATCATGGTTGTCGCGGACCAACTGAAACTCTCCTGTGACAGCATCCATGCGCTCGGCGAGTCAGCCAACAGTGCGCTTGAGCCAAGTGTGTATGATTCGCCGGAGACCACAACAGGGACAATACTGCCGGCGTCCGACGTATGGTCACTTGGCATCACGCTGGTTACGGCTCTAACCCAGCATCCGCCAACATCGAAGAATTCGGATCAGGGTGAGCCGAATCTCCCGGAGTCCATTCCGGAACCATTTCAAGGCATCGTGTGCAGTTGTCTTCATCGAGACCCCAAAGATCGAGGCACGCTTGAAGATGTCCTGACGCGCCTTCATCCCGCCGCAGCCTCCTTGAAAACGATCGAGGGAGCTGCTGCAAAATGTAGGCGGCTGATCCGCAGGGAGATGATACCGGTCGCAGTCGGGCTTATCGTGTTCGTGGTGCTTGCGGGACTGATCCTCGTGACCCATCGTACGCACGCCCAGCCCACGTTGGCAGACAACAGAACCGCGCAACCCGGCACCGGTAGTGCCTCCGGACTATCTGAAAATCAAAGTACGGACGCCGCCTCTGGGACCCCGAAGGGCGTCGCTGTTCACGGCACCGTAGCAGAACGAGTTCTGCCCGATGTGCCCCAGGATGCCAGGCAAAAGATTCGGGGCAAAGTAAGGGTGACGGTACGAGTCTCCGTAACCTCGGCCGGCGGAGTCTCGGCAGCGACGACCTCGAATTCTCGTGGCCGGAACCGATATCTTGCCGGCTTGGCGCTCCAGGCTGCGCGAGGCTGGAAGTTCAACCCTCCACAAATCGATGGTCAGAACGTCGCGAGCGAGTGGATTCTGCGATTTCAATTTCGAAGATCCGAAACTCTGGTTGTCCCCTCTCTTCGCGTAACAAGAACGTCATCACCGGCTCGCCGTCATCGCCAGTCAGCCTGACCAACTTCAGGACCTTCGGTCCGTTGACGGTCGCAATGTTCCGCGTATGGAGCGCGGAATGAGGTAGCCTGGAGAAATCCTTCGCCCAAGCGAGTTGGGTCGCTGACGATCTAGCTGGCAGTCCAGAGCATTGTGGTCGACTGGAATGACTACGGCCAATTGTTGTGAAGTTATCATCATAAGTAAGGGAGCAGAAAACATGCGAAATGTGTGGTGGATCGTAGGGTTGGCGATGATCGTGCCCGTACTTGCGATGTCGCAGGGAAAAATCCAGAAACTGGCGGTGAGCGGTCATGCGGGCAGCGTTCCGGTGACGCAGGTCAACGGAAAGAATTATGTGGAAGTCGAAGCATTGGCGCAGTTGGTGAGTGGGTCTCTGAGTTTTCATGGGAATCAGATGACATTGACTCTGGACGGAAACGGGGCACCGCCCAAAGAGAAAGAAGTTGGATTGTCGAAAGATTTTTTGCGCGCTGGAATCGAGGAGATGAGCACGATTCGCGAATGGCATGGCGCGCTGACGACTGCGATCGAGAATCAGGTTCCAGTGATACAGGATGTGATGGGGCCGTATGAAACATCGGCCACGAGGAATCTGCGGCTCGCTCAGGTAGCGGCAACAACAGATGCGGATCACAAGGCGGCCCAGTTGATCACGAACGAGTTTCAGAAGATGAAGCAGTTGAGCGACAGTTACCTGGCGAAACGGGCGGCGGCGACTTACATCAATGCCGATGCGCTGGCGGCCGACGTATTGAACCAGAGCTTGATCGCCTGCGGAAAATCCCTGGGAGCGATGGCGGCGAGCGGACAGTTTGTGGATGACGGGACGTGTCGATAAGAAATCCGTCGCCTCTCGCTCTTGATACGCTTTCGTGAAGCCGCTGTAGACTCCAGGGCAGGTGAGATCCATGTGTCGCGCTTAAGTGCCGATCAATGAAGCCCGCCTACTCAATTGCATTCCATGCGGCTCGGGCCGCTCCAAACGTCGATTGCCCCAGCTCTTTCCTGAGCGTATCTCCATTCATGCGTATCGGCTGATTGAGCGTCTGATTGTTCAGCCAGAGGTCGGCGTATTCTGAGATCGCATCCACCTGCACCTGCTCCACTGCATCCATATTGAGCCCCAAGAGGTACTTGAACTGCTCAGGGCTCATCGCGCCGGGAGCGGCCCACACATCCCTGCCGTTCACTAACTTTTTCACCGGGCTGATCAGCGGATTCATCCGTACGATCCGGCTGTCGGCATCTGGCGAATTCAGTCCGATTCCGCTGCCCGTCATTACATGCGCAAGAAAGGAGGCGATATCGGGCGGGTCATCGAGTATCGAGGTTGACAGCTTGGTCAGGTCGTTCAAGAGCCCCGGTTCGACGAGCGTTCTCACATAGGGAGAACGCGGCTCTCCCGGTTGCGGCCCGGGAAGAGCGACGGACGCTGTCCCAATACTCAGTGCAGCGATGTTCGCGGGCTCTTGGCGAAGCACAATCGCCTCCGTCACCGCGGCGAGCACCGGGTTGTTGCAGCCGGAGATGGCTCCATCCCAGTACCGTCCATCGTCGCCAGGGAATGTTGCCGGCGCGTCGAAGTAGTTGACCGGTGCGTTGGTTGAGGCGTGGATCGCTTGCGCCAGAGTCACATCAGCAAGCGCCCCTTCGCCCCATTCCGGCCCGCTGGCGTTCGCCGACCGGAAAAACGTCGCGCGATTGCGGTCATAGTCGAAGCCAATCATCAACGCATGTAGATCTTCCTTGGCGCCGCGGCGGCGAATTCCCGCAACCACCTTGGCGAGAGCCTGATCTCCCGTATTGACCAGAACCCGTCGCAGCGCAGGTAGCTTGTCCTCCGCACTGTACTTCGGACCCAGTCCGGTCAATTCGTGCAGGACGCGGTCCGGAACCGAATGAGACGGGGAGAAGATGGCCTTTCTCTGCGCTTCGTCGTTAAAGTAAGCGAGAATTTTGCCGAGCGTGAAGTTCTCCAGCAGGCAGCCCAACACGATGCTTCCGCCGGAGTTGGCGGCCACCAGATTGAATTCCTGCAAGACCTCGCGGCCGGACGCATCTGAGCCGTAGAGTTCGATCAGCGCCTTCACCTGAATCAAGGCCCAGGTACCGCCACCGTCAAGCGACAGAATGCGATATTGTTGCATCGTCACCCCTCGAACGCTAAATCAGTATCCACCGGGCACATGCTTCTCCGAATCACGCCTGACTGGACGATTACTTGCTCTCCAAAGGTTGCTGGCAAGTCTCCCCGCCGGATTGAGCGGCATCGGCTTTCTCAGTTATGCCCCCTGGAGCTTCCAAGAAGTGCAGCAGTGCTTCCACCCGCAGCTCATCCTGATCCGGTTGACCGGATTGCTCGTCTCCACCCGGCGCAATCCCCGGACGGCTTCGCTCTAGTCGAATCGCCCGCTCTTCTATATGCGCTAGTCTCTTTTCCAATTCTTCATCGGCCATTCACAGATATCCCCTGACTTTTATATAGGTAAGCGGAAGGAGAAATTATAGCTGAGTTCCCGGCTGAATAGCGGCACCAGTTTCGGTGGCGGGAGGCCAATCACCATTAGTGCAGACTGCCCCCGAAGAGGCTGTAGGTGAGCACCGCCAGCACGGCCAGCGTAAAGGCCGCGTAGAGATAGTCGCGTTCCCAGGCGAATGCAACGGCGGAGAAGATAACCCGGGCCACAGGTGTGGCAATCAGCAGCAGCAGGCCAAATTGGATAATGGCGCGTCCGCTCAGTTGCAGGGTGCCGTGGATGATGCCGGCGAAGTTGCGCAGTGGGGAGAGTTCTCCCCGGAAGTCGCGGTAGTCGGGGATGGCGCGGCCATGGCGGGAGACATAAATAATGCCGCCAATCACAACCACGCCGGCCGAGAGTAGAACTCCAGCCCGTAGCAGGTTGCCGATGATGAGTTCCATGCGTTGGTCTTTCCATGCCGAGAACTGTGCCGCTTCCGCAGATCTCCCAGACCCAAACGGCCGCATCGCTTTGCCGGACTTCTTCCCCTCGGACGAGTTCATAGGCGCCCCGTGAAACCGTTGAAAATCATCTCAATCCCCAACGCGACAATGACCACGCCGAAGACCGCGCGCAGGTATTTGGTGCGCGCGTTTACCAACACTTTGGCTCCAAGCATCGAACCGGCGAGTGCGCCCAGCACAACCGGCATGGCGATGCCGGGATCGATGTATCCGCGGGCAAGATAGATCCCGGCGCTGGCTGCAGCGGTTACCCCGATCATGAAATTGCTGGTCGTGGTGGAAACCTTGAAGGGGATGCGCATCGCCTGGTCCATGGCGAGGACCTTGACCGCTCCGGAGCCGATGCCCAGCAGTCCGGAGAGCGTTCCGGCACCGAACATCAGGCCGAAGCCGAGCGGGATGCGGTGCACCGTGTAACGCTCCCGCCCTTCGGCGGTCGGATAGTCTCCATCGAGGCGCAACGCCCGAGCCAGCGGGTCCTGATTCTCAACTACAGGACTGGCGGGTTGGCCGCGAACCGAGAGGTACGCCGAGTAGATCAGCACCAGCCCAAAGACAATGGCGATGGTAGCCGTGGATACATGCGTCGCGATCAGGGCTCCGGCGATGGCTCCAACCGTGGTGGCAATCTCCAGAAACATTCCAATCCGTATGTTGCTGAAGCCTTCCCGCACGTAGGCCGCCGCCGCCCCCGAAGAGGTGGCGATGACGGAGACCAGTGAGGCTCCGATGGCGTATCGCATATCGACGTGGAAGACCAGAGCGAGCAGCGGGACGATGACCACTCCGCCGCCGAGTCCGGTGAGTGAGCCGAGAAACCCAGCGACCAGCGAGCCGAGCGCGATGAGCGCGGTAAAGACCAGGACGGACATTACGGATTAGTAGATTCAGAAATTAGATGCAGCGCAAGGGATTACGCGGAAAAATCGGCTGTGAGCCAGAAAGCATTGACCGTCAGCCCTCCCAGACGAAGCCGTCAAAGGTGTGGAGGTGGTGGAAGCCGAGGCGGCGGTACAGCGCGAGGGCGCGCTCGTTCTCCTCCGTCACGGTGAGGGAGAGTTCGGTGAATCGGCGCGCCGCCAGGTCAGCGTAGCAGTAACGGAGAAGATGCTCGCCGATGCCTGAGCCGCGATACTCGGGCAGGGTGCAGAGCTGAGTAATGTGCCCTACGTCATGCCGAACCCGCGAGCATAGCAGAACCCCGATGCGGGTCCGGGTGGGCACATGTACGGCAATAAAGGAAGAGGTCGGGTCGAAGACTCCGCAACCAGGGAAGCGCACGATGTTGTTGAGAAAGCGCAATGAGCCCGCAATTGTCCGGTACTGGTCGTTGACATCGCTGTCAACGTGGTTGTGGTAGGCGGAGGTGATGATGTTGGCGGCAGGCTGGTAGTCGCTCTCGGTCCAGCGATGAATCTCAATGTCTGCCGCCAGCGGACGCGACGCCGCGCAGTAGTCATGGTCGATCGGCAGCGTGAGAAAGATGCGCCGGTAGCAGCGGAAACCCTCCTCCAGAAACGGCGCGGCAAGGTGCCCGGTCGGATGGATGAGTAGTTGGGCTTCGACTCGATGAATCCCCGGAGACTGCTGCAGCGTGCTGATCGAATGGCGAAGCAACTCGATCTCAAGGCTGTCGCGACGGTCCTGCGTGGTCTTGGAGTCCTCGACGTAAAGATCCCCGATGACCCCCTTCGATCCTTCGTACACAAAAAAGCAGTAACCGTGGACGCGTCCCCGCTCGATCGCCGCAAACCCTGGCAGGATCCGCGAGTCCGCGTAGCGCAGAACCATGTCAGCCGAGGAACGGTAGTCCCAATGAAGAGTTTTTCGCCACACCGCAACCTCCTCCTCTACGAGGAAGCGCAGGTCGGAGGAACCAAAGTGACGAAGGTCGAGAATCTCCACTGTAAATGAGGCTCCGCGGCTGGAATACCGCCCGGGCTTAGTGTAACGGAAGTACCGGGCGAAATGTGACGGCAGGGTTACTAACCGGTGACGTGAGCTGTCGTAATCGTTACGGCGCAGCGGATACTTCGTAGAACTCGATACGCTGCGGACGGTACGAGCCGAGGAAGCGAATCTCGCGCTCCGGCAGCAGCAGACGAAGTGCCGGAAGCGAATTCTCGCGGGCGACTAGGATGTGGGCGGAGGTCGGAATCGCCGCAGGAAGCTCATAAACCGCGGGGGAGATTTCCAGACCTTCATACGGAACCACCCGCCGGTCGAGATAAAAGGCCAGCCCGAAGGCGGTGTTGCGATTGAGCGCAAACGTCGCCAGCGGCAGACTGCCGGGCTCATCGATCTGTTGCAGCAGTCGCGCGATAGGTCGTGAGGACTGCGTGGCATCCACCGCCGGGGCCAGCCCGCGCAAGAGAAATCCCACCCCCAGGATCAGCGGCAACAGGGTCACGAAGCGCAACATGCTCCAACCAGCGGTAAGCAGCGGCAGCGCGGCGATCAGAAAGATAGCGGTTCCGGCAAAGGCGGCGATCATCAGATTCGCTGCCGAGAGAGGCAACTTGAAGGCCAGCCGCGGAGCCACGCAAAGCGCGGCGGCGATGGCAGCCAGCAGGACGGCGTGAGCCGTGATCGAAGTCCATTGCGGACGCTCCTCCCGCCCTGCCCGGCGATGGACGGCGACTGCCGCCAGGATAAGCAGCGCGGGGATGGCCGGGAGGATGTATCCGGGAAGCTTGGAGTGCGAGAGGGAGAAGAACCCAATCGGAATCACGGCCGACATCAAGAGGAATATCTCAAAGGTGAAGGTGGGTTCGTCCGGTGAATCGTCCGCGTCAGTCAATTTCGTCTTCAGAGCTGCGCCGCCGAGTTGAGAACGTAGCCCGCGCCCGGCATCGGCCAGCCCGTGAATTAGCCACACGGTCCAGGGAAGCGTGGCGACCAGAGCCACCGGGATGTAGTACCAGAAGGGCTGCTTGTGGCGATAAAGATTGGAGCCGAAGCGCGCCAGGTTGTGCTCAAGAATAAAGATGCGAAAGAACTCCGGAGTACGCAACTGGACGAGTACATACCAGGGAGCGGCGATGGCGAAAAATACGGCGAGCCCGATGGGGTCGAGGGTGCGCCGCAAAGCGCGGAAGTTCCGCTGCGTCGCACAGAAGGCGATAAGCACGAAGACCGCCAGTGCCGGTGCTACCGGCCCCTTGGCGAGCATAGCCAGCGCATTGAGCGCATAAAACAGCACCAGCCAGAACCTCGCGGGAGTCTCACTCTCCGGCTGACCGTCGACGCCCGGAAGCGTACGCAACGAATCGGCGCCGGACTGATACCAGCAATACCAGGCCAGCAGTGAGAGGCTGAGCGGCGCGGCCAGCAGCATGTCCGTGGCGGCGGCGCGTGCGAAACCCAGCACCAGCACGGCTGAGCCAACCATCAGGGCGGCGTCCAGCCGTGCCTCAAACCGGGCGCGCCGTACGGTAAGAAACGTTCCGCAGACGAGCAGGGTCGCGGCAACCGCCGAGGGCACGCGGGCGGCCCAGTCTGAGACTCCGAACACCGCATAGGAGAGCATCTCTCCCCAGTAGAGGAGGATGGGCTTCTCCAGCCACGGATGGCCATAGAGCACCGGGGTAACCCAGTCGTGCCGGGCGAGCATTTCGCGCGCAACCTGCGCGTAGCGAGGTTCGTCGGGGCCGAGCAGTCCGATGCCGGAGAGGCGGAAGAAGAAGAAAAATCCGCACAGTCCGATGAGCAGCAGAAGCTCGCGGACGCGGTTCTGGTTGAGGCGCATGGAGACAGTTTAATTCAGACGGAAAACTTGCCGTAAGCACTTCGCAAATGCGGATGTCAATTGGAAAACAAAAAAACTTAGGCACGCAGGGCTAAATCAGCTATCATGAATCCGTAGTTCCCTCAAATTATGATTACTTCACCTAACGCGAAAACGCTCGCGGCGATACCTCGGCAGTCTCTGGCCGCCGCCGTCACCGATAAGCTACGCGAAAAAATCATTCGTGGAGAGTTGAAGGAGGGTGCGCAGCTACGTCAGGATGCACTGGCAACAGAATTTCGGGTCAGTAAAATTCCTGTGCGCGAGGCTTTTTCCCACCTCGAAGCCGAAGGCTTGATTAAGATTGTCACCAATCACGGCGCCATCGTTGCGGCGCTCTCACCCAACGAGATCGAACAGATGTTCGAGGTTCGGGCGGTGCTGGAGTGTTTTGTCCTGCGCCACGCCGTTCCCAACCTGACCGACGACGACCTCCTCGAAGGCGCCCGCAAACTCGACGAGTACGAGAGACTCATCCATACCGGCACTGCCGCGGGCTATTGGAGCCAATGGAATTGGGAGTTCCACGAATTGTTTTACGCCCGCGCCGGGCGTCCCGTGGCTTTGTCAATTCTGCAGAAGCTGAACGCCAACTGCGATCGCTATACCCAGATGGTTCTCTCGTTTACCGGAAATATCCAGCACACCTGCACCACCCATCGAATCCTTCTGGATGCGATTCGCACGCGCAATGCGGATGCCGCCTGCTGCGCCTTGTGGCAACACCTCATGGAGGCCAGCAAGTTGTTGACTGAATTCATCAAATACCGCCCCAAGTAAAGCTCTGCGGCCTTCAACGTTTCGAGTGCAATTCCCCCGGCCTTACCCGCCATCCCGCTTCCATAGCCGGAACCATGGATTATTGGCATACGTCTCATCGTGCTTCTGGTTCGCAGCCTTCCAATCGGACATCCTGAGCGGCCGGTTGTCCGGCAGTCTGAGAATTTGCTCCAGCAGTTCGATTTCAATAATAGTTTTCTCGATGTCCATACTGTCCAACTTCCATCACCGGTTTCCATATTCAATGTCGGCCCATTGCAGTTTGGCACGCATCGCCAGCCATTAGGGAATGAACCTGCCTTCCGTCCGAATGCCCTCCTCCACCCGGATGTAATGGAAGATATTAACGCAGTTTGACCCGCCCGGAACTTCTCCGTGCAAATTTGGGAGCGATGAAATGGAGCACTGCCGATGTGAGACTCGCAATGTTGTGACCGGTACCCCCGCCGGACCGTAGACCGCTTTCCCCTTTTGCCGCCGCTCGCCCTTCCCATTCGACTACCGTGTGGCTAAATCCATATTGGAAAGCCACCCATTGCAAAACGCTTGCCAATAATCCTGTGTACTGCTATGGGCAGAAGCCTTACAACACGCTACAATTAGCCCGTACCACCAGTACAGAACCCCGAAACACGCAAAAAATAAACCTAGGAGAACTACTTTGGCTTTAGCAGACCAGACTTTCGGCTTTTTTATTCCTACTGTTTCATTGATGGGTGTGGGCTGTGCGAAGGATGCAGGCGCGCAGGCAAAGGCACTTGGAGCGACCAACCTTCTGATCGTTACCGATGCCGGACTTGCGAAAATGGGCGTTGCCGACCAGATCAAGAAGTTGATCGTTGATGCTGGCTTGAAGGCTGTTATCTACTCGGGCGCAGAACCGAACCCGACCGACAAGAACGTCCGTGATGGCGTCAAGGCCTATCAGGACAACAAGTGCGACGGAATCGTCACGCTTGGCGGCGGCAGCTCGCACGATTGCGGCAAGGGCGTTGGCCTGATGATCGCCAACGGCGGCGACATCCGTGATTTTGAAGGCGTTAACAAGTCCACCAAGCCCATGCCTCCGTTCCTGGCGATCAACACGACCGCTGGCACGGCGAGCGAAATGACCCGCTTCTGCATCATCACCAATTCCGACACCCACGTGAAGATGGCCATTGTTGACTGGCGCATAACTCCTAACGTCGCCATCAATGATCCTCTCCTGATGGTCGGCATGCCGCCGGCTCTGACGGCTGCTACCGGTATGGACGCTCTGACCCACGCGGTCGAGGCCTATGTTTCGACGATCGCCAACCCGATCACCGATGCCTGCGCCCTG
>Ga0181520_10013974_pt1 | contig 10013 bp, 9 predicted proteins | sample PEATcosm2014_Bin_29_FD_132451 | JGI IMG/M metagenome (GOLD analysis project Ga0181520, IMG submission 132451) | Peatland microbial communities from MTU Mesocosm Facility, Houghton, MI, USA - PEATcosm2014_Bin02_30_metaG | ecosystem: Environmental > Terrestrial > Soil > Wetlands > Peat | place... | reverse complement strand
TTGCTGGGCGACAAATCCTGGAGCGTTGTTTTCGACAATCGCAAAATCAAAAACTTCGTCCCGGGCTACCAAGCCGTCATTCCCTTTCGCGAAGGCATTCAGCGCACGGCAGCATGGTTTGAGGCCGACAAAAAGCGCCGCCGCGTGGACGCCGCGGTGAACCGGGAGATGGACGATATTCTCAAGGCCTACCCCGGTCGAACCACATGACGAGTTCCATGGTAGCGACGCTCTGTGACCGTCGCACTTTCCCTGTTATTATGAAAAATGCGGCGCTCATGGAGCGCCGCTATATCTATTTTGCGGGTTCTCGATCGGAGTTACTGGCTCTGGGCCGCCAGAAATCGTTCCGCATCAATCGCCGCCGCGCAACCCGCGCCCGCCGCCGTCACCGCCTGCCGATAAACGTGGTCCGCGCAATCGCCCGCCACAAACACGCCAGGCACATTCGTCATCGTCCCTTGTTTGGGAACAATGAAGCCATTGGTATCCGTTTCGATCTGGCCCTTGAAAATTTCCGTGTTCGGCACGTGGCCGATGGCGATAAACACTCCCGCGCAATTCAGGACCGATTCCGCGCCGGTTTTAAGATTTTTCAATTTCACACCGGTGACCTTGTCCTGTTTCACATCGAGCACTTCCGTTACCGCGGAATCCCAAACCGGCTTGATTTTGGGATTGGACAAGGCGCGTTCAGCCATGATTTTGGACGCGCGCAACTGGTCGCGGCGGTGAATCAAATAAATGGTCGAGCCGAAGCGCGTCAGATAGATCGCCTCTTCACAGGCGGAATCACCGCCGCCAACCACCACGAGCGGTTGGTTGCGGAACACCGGCAGCGCGCCATCGCACGTCGCGCAATAGGTCACACCCTTGGTTTCCAACAGGTTCTCCCCCGACGCGCCCAGATGCCGATGGCCGGCGCCCGTGGCGATGATGACGGTTTGGGTTTCCACCTTTTCCCCGTCCACGGTCAGCGCGAAGGGCCGTTTGGAAAAATCCGCGGCCTCGACCGATCCAAAACTGGCCCGGGCACCGAAACGTTCCGCCTGTTTTTGCATCCGCGTCATCAACTCGTATCCATCCACGCCTTCCGGGAAGCCGGGATAATTCTCAACGATGCTGGTCGTGGTCAACAAACCGCCGGGTTGTTTGCCGGTGAGCACGAGTGGCTGGAGATTGGCCCGCGCGGTATAAAGCGCCGCCGTCCAGCCCGCGCAACCTGAACCGATGACAATGACTTTTTCCATAAGGGGCGAAACATAGTTTGCCGGTGCTTAAGTTGCAAGTTTGCCGGCGGATTGATGTGTCCTCATTTGACAATTTTCGGAGCGCGGATGGTCCTCAATCCGCAGTGCGCGGACAGCCATCAGCGCGTCTCAATAAAGCCAATCGCGTCAGGTTTGACGCGGCCGCTGCGAGTTGGGACAACTCGCGCACTGGAGCGCCGAGCACCGTCCCGGCACAAAGCAAGGGACTTTCCATGGAGCCGGGGCGGTGCTCGGCGCTCCGAAGGCCGGCGGATGACTTTTACAGAGATTTCGAATCCTCGTCACACGGGGCGTGTGAACACTAACTGGAAACTTCAAAGCCGTTCGCGCCCGCCGAAGCCGCTTTCGAGGTCGTGCCAGAATTCCACGTCGTCCTCGTCCTGTTCCCAGCAGAGAAAAACCTCCCTGCCGCCAATGATGGCGGGAAAATCCACCAGCCCGCGTTCCAGGTCCTTGATGAAAATCTGGCGGCGCTGAAACTCAGCCAGAACCTCCTGCACATCCGCAAACGTGCGGACCTGGTCATTGACCGTCTGGCCGCCGGCGTCGTGGCCCTGCTTCATCAGCGTGCCGAGGCGCTTTTCATAGCGTTCCAACAGGTGGCGAAGCTGATTGAGCCGCTCCAGCCACTTGCGGATTTGCGGCAGCAAGGCCCGCGCTTCATCGCGCGTGTAATGTTTGTCGAAACGATGTTTCATTGCAAATGGGCGCCGCCGCCTAAAAACAAAGTCCGTCCGGGCGATTGCTTCAAGCGCAACCGCCTTGGGACGGATGAATGAAGTCGCGACCGGCGATCGCTTACTTCTGCCAGGTGCGCTTCTTGTGACGATGCAGACGCAGCTTCTTGCGGCGTTTGTGCTTGTTAATCTTTGCCTTGCGGCGTTTTTTCAGTGAACCCATATCGCATTTACGATTTTTGACCTACGGTTTACGATTTGACCCGAACAAGTTCGCGTCACGGACTTGCCCGATGAATTTGTAACTGTCGGCCGTAATCCGGCTCTGAGATTAAATCGCAAATCATCTATCGTAAATCTTAAATTAATAAACCACCTTGTTCAAGGGATACTCGATGATGCCTTCCGCACCGGCGGCTTTCAGCTTCGGAATCAATTCGCGCACCACGTGTTCGTCAATAATCGTCTCCACGGCCACCCAGCCCTTCTGACTCAGGCCGGAAATCGTCGGGTTGCGCAACGCGGGCAGCGATTTGAGGAGACTCGCCAGGTTCTTTTCGGCGATGTTCATCTTCAAACCAACCTTCATCTCCGCTTCCAGCGCACCCTTGAGCAGCAACGCCAGAGTCTCGATCTTCTTGCGCTTCCACGCATCCTTCCAGGCCGTGTGATTGGCGATCAGCCGTGGCGTCGAGGCCAGCAGCGTGTCCACGATGCGCAGCTTGTTCGCGCGCAACGACGAGCCGGTCTCCGTCAATTCCACAATTGCGTCCACCAGTTCGTGCGCCTTCACCTCGGTCGCGCCCCAGGAAAATTCCACCTCCGCCTTCACGCCATGCGCGCGGAGGTATTTTTTGGTGAGATTGACCACCTCGGTGGCAATGCGTTTGCCCTTCAAATCCTTCACGGATTTGATCTTTGAATTTTCCGGCACGGCCAGTACCCAGCGCGCCGGCTGCCGGGTCGCCTTGCTGAAAAGAAATTCGCCGACCTCGTGCACCTTGGAGCCGTTCTCAACGATCCAATCGCGCCCCGTGATGCCGCAATCCAGATAGCCGTGCTCGACGTAGCGGCTGATTTCCTGCGCACGAATCAGCCGGATTTCCAGTTCGTCGTCGTCCACGTACGGCACGTAGGAGCGGCTGTTGATGGAAATGTTGTAGCCCGCCTTGGCCATCTTTTGGATGGTGGCTTCCTGCAAACTGCCCTTGGGCAGGCCGAATCTTAATTTCTTGCTCATCTCAAACTTCAGACAGAATAGACAGAATCTTCAAAATTAAAATCTCCATCCGGTTAATCCCATAAATCCTGTCTCAATCTTTCTTCAACAAAAACTCTGCGTCTCTTTGTCTCTGCGGTTCATTCGTGCGTGACGGGATCAATCTGCCAAGTCCGGCCCGGGAACGCCACTTTCTTCTTTTTCTTCAAAATCCTGCCCGTCCTCGTTCTCGTCCTCGTAATCGGAAAGTTAAAATTCGAGGAGGAGGAGGAGAACGAGAACGATTACGATGTCCAAATCACCCGCCGCCCTTGTACGGAAATTTCCCCGCGAGTTATGGCCGCCACGCACTTGGGATAAAGCTCGTGCTCCGCCCCGTGAATCCGCTGAATCAAACTCTCGGGCGTGTCGTTGTCCAGTACCGGCACGGTTTGCTGGCCGATGATGGGTCCGGCATCCACGCCCGCATCCACGAAATGCACCGTGCAACCCGTCACTTTCACGCCATGATCCAGCGCCTGTTGCCAGGCTGCCAAACCCGGAAACGACGGCAGGAGCGACGGATGGATGTTGATGATGCGCCCTTCAAACGCGCGCAGGAAATCGCCCTTCAACACCCGCATAAAACCTGCCAGCACGATCAAATCCACCTTCGCCTCCTGCAATGCGCCGACGAATGCGCGCTCCGCGTCCTCGTCCAGTTTGGTGCGGAACTTTCCCGGCGGGATGAATCGGGCTGGAAGATTTCGTTCCCGCGCGTGGGCTAAAATTCCTGCGTCCTCGACATCGCTCAAAACCAGCGCGACCGCGGCGGGAATCTTGCCCGAGGCACAGGCGTCGGCGACGGCAACAAAGTTGGAGCCTTTGCCGGAGCCAAGGACACCTAAACGAAATGGATTACTCACTGCGCTTTGAATAACAGAGCGAACCCCCAAAACAAGTGAAAAGGCGGATGGCGCCAGCGATGATCTCGATCTATTTTCAAACCCCGCCGAACCGCCGGTGCCGACGGGCGTATTCCTCCAAAGCCTCAAAAAACTGCGGCTTGCGAAAATCCGGCCAAAGCGTCGGCGTAATGACCAGTTCGGAGTAGGAAATCTGCCAGAGCAGGAAATTGCTCACGCGCATCTCGCCGCTGGTGCGAATGAGCAGGTCCGGGTCGGGAAAATTCCGCGTCCAGAGATGCTGTGAGATGACCTCCTCGTTGATGTCGGCGGGTTCGAGCTTGCCGCGCTTGGCCTCCTCGGCAATGCGCCGGACGGCGTCCACGATTTCAATGCGGCTGCCATAACTCAATGCCATGATGAGCGTCAGCCCGTTGTTTTTGGAAAGGGTCTGGATGGATTTCTTGAGATGTTCCTGCACGTTTTCCGGCAGACGCCAGATCTGACCGATGACTTCCAGCCGCACGTTGTTCTTATTCAGCTCCGGCGTTTCGGTCTTGAGATAATGGATGAGATATTTCATCAGCGCATCCACCTCGTCCTTGGGACGGTTCCAGTTTTCGGCGGAAAAGGCGTAAAGCGTGAGATATTTGATGCCCAGCTCGCCGGACGTGCGGATGATGATGCGCGCGGATTCGGCGCCCTGCCGGTGGCCTTCGACCCGGGGCAAACCGCGCTGTTTCGCCCAGCGCCCGTTGCCGTCCATAATGATGGCCACGTGTTTGGGCAGTGAAGCTTTGGCTTCGGCGCTGAGATGTGGAACGGAACTCATTTTTCTGTCCGCAGATTACGCAGATTACGCAGATTCCAAAACCAGAAAAACGTCTGCGTTAATCAGCGAAATCTACTGTTGGGGGGACGGCGTGTCGCCGTCCCCCAATTTGGGTCGCCGGCACGGCAACCCTCCCATATTTACACAAAAATCGTCTGTTCGCGGGCGGGGCCGACGGACGCGATGAATAATTTCGCGCCGCTCAATTCAGCGATCGCCTTCAAATAGGCGCGTGCTTTCGGCGGTAGTTGTTTCCACGAACGCGCCCGATGCGTCGGTGTGCACCAGCCTTCGAATTCAACATAGACCGGCCGGCAGTCCGCCAGTGTTTGGGCGTCGTTCGGCACAAAATCACAGCGGGTTTTGCCATGACGATAGGCCACACAAACCTTGATCGTTTCCACCGAATCAAGTCCGTCCAGATTGGTGACGGCCAGATCGTCGATGCCATTGACCATAGTGGCGTGCCGCGTAGCCACGGAATCAAACCAGCCGCAGCGGCGCGGCCGGCCGGTGGTGGCGCCGAATTCGCGGCCCATGCCGTGCAGCAAATCGGAAATCTCCTGGTTCTCCGTCGGCAACGGACCTTCCCCGACCCGCGTCGTGTAGGCCTTCATCACACCGACGACGCGGTCCATGCGGTGCGGCGGCACGCCGGAGCCGGTACACGCCCCGCCCGCCGTGGTATTGGAAGAGGTGACAAACGGATACGTGCCGTGGTCAATGTCGAGAAAGGTCCCCTGCGCGCCTTCGAATAAAAGGTGGTCGCCCCGCCGCATCGCCCCGTGCAACAGCGGGACCGTGTTGGCGACAAACGGTTTCAGATAATTCCCGGCGCGGCGGTATTCGGCGAGGACCTTTGGGAACGAGAGTGGCTTCGCGCCCAGGGCGCGGAGGACTTCGTTGTTTTCATTAATGCGCAGGCGGAGTTTTCCTTCAAATCGTTCGGGATGCACGAGGTCAATCACCCGCAACCCGACGCGCGCGGCCTTGTCGCCGTAGGCCGGGCCGATGCCGCGCTTGGTGGTGCCGATTTTGTTTTTGCCCTTGAGCACCTCGCGTTGCGCATCCAGTTCGCGGTGATACGGCAGAACGACGTGCGCCGTTTCACTCAAAACAAAATTGGCCGGACTGACCTTGACGCCCAGTTTTTTCAGCCCTTCAATTTCCTCCACGAGGCCGAGCGGATCCACGACCACGCCGTTGCCGATGACGCACAATTTATTTTTGCGCAAAATTCCCGACGGCACCAGATGCAGAACGTATTTTCTTTTCCCGATGAAGACGGTGTGACCGGCGTTGTTGCCACCGGCGTAACGGACGACGACGTCCGCCTTTTCCGTCAGCACGTCAATGATTTTGCCTTTGCCTTCGTCGCCCCACTGGGCGCCCACCAGAATTGTATTTGCCATACTTTTTTTTGGGAGGGACGGCGTGTCGCCGTCCCAAAACCATTTTTCAACAATAAAAATCCCCGAACGAGCATTCGGGGCAAAGCGGGATGTCTTTGCCGGTTGAAGTTAGAAAAGCCTCCTGCGGCTGTCAATCCCCCAGAAAAAAAACTGTGCTGCGAATCCGGCGGCAACCTGTTATTGCTGGGCCGGGTCAAATGATCGCGATGAAAAATCTGAAGTTCTGGTTTTGCGCGGCGGTGTTGTTGCTGGCTGTCTTTCAGTTTTCCGAAAACACGGTGGACCTGGATCTGTGGGGGCATCTCGTCTATGGGCAGCAAATGCTGCACAGCGGCGCCATTCCTAAAACCGACATTTATTCCTGGACGGCGCAGGGTCAGCCCTGGATCAACCATGAATGGATCGCGGAAATCATTCTGGCGATCTTTTACACGGCGTGGGGCGGACCGGGAATTTTACTGTTGAAAATAGTGGTCGGGCTGGCGGCCTTCGCCGTGTGCCTCCGGCTGGGCGCACAAAGCCTGTCGTGGCCGGCGCGGTTTGTGGCGTGGACCTTTGCTGCATTGGCCGTGGTGGAAATTTCCTACGGTTTTGCCGCCCGGCCGCAAATCTTCACGGCCCTGTTCCTGGCCATGGAGTTGCAATTGTTGCAACAGATTCATTCCGAACGACGACTTTGGATGCTGGCCTTGCCGGGCTTGTTCCTGGCCTGGATCAACACGCACGGCGGCGTGCTGGCGGGCTTCGGCTTGCTGGGCCTGGCGGCAGCGACCACGACGGTGCAATGGGTGTGGAATCCCATCCGGGGCCGGACGGCTGCGGATGGAACCGCGGTCGAACGGGCGTGGCGGACCATTCCGGTCTTATGGCTGGCCGTGATTGCCTCCGGCGTGGCCATGCTCTGCAATCCTTGGGGAACGGGGCTGATTCGCTGGCTGATCGGCAGCGTGCTGTGGCCCAGACCGGGAATCGCCGAATGGAATCCGCCGCCGCTGAATGGAGAGCACGCCGCATTTTTCATCGTGCTGGCGCTGGCCGCCTTCAGTTGGGCGTTCACCAGGCAGAAACGCGCCTGGTGGGAACTGGCCGTTTGCGCGGCCTTTGCCTGTCTGGGCCTTCGGGCAGTAAGAAATACTCCCTTGTTTTGCCTGGTCGCACTGGCACTGGTGCCGCCGCACCTGGCCAGCGCCCTCGCCCGGTTCCGGCAGCATTTTGAGCACCTGGAAGATCTCGGCCGCCGCGCTGACTTCCAAAAATTCGCCACCGTGCTGTTTGCGGTAATCACCGTCGGAATCGGCGTTGCCACGTTCACGTTGCACAAGGAACATCCGCTGACGATGGAGGTGCCGCGCTCCGAATATCCCGTCGACGCCGTTGATTTTTTGCGGGCACACCAACTGCACGGGCGGATGCTGACATTTTTCGACTGGGGAGAGATGGTGATTTTCGACCTGCCCGGATGCGCGCCCTCGATGGACGGCCGGCTCGACACCTGTTATTCGCGCGAGTTAATCAATGCCCATTGGAAATTTTACAATGGCGAACCGTTTGACGGCAAAGTGCTCGACGTTGACCAGGCCGATTTCGCCCTGTTGCCTGCGAATCTGGCCGGCACCGCAGCCCTGGCCCAGCGCCCCGGCTGGACCGTCATCTACGATGATGACCTGGCGGTGATTCTGGCGCGCGAGGTGAGCCGTTTTTCGGAATTAAGTTCGTTGTCCCTCCCGGTGGCCGGACCCAAATCCGCCGTTTTGGGCCGCGTGCCATTTCCCCGGCACAGCGCTCGGGAGGAAATGGCGCGGTTAGCGCATTGAAAACTCGGTTGCCGGGGAAAAGTTGTATTTGATGATACAACGCAGGGCGCTGACGCCGTCCTGCCATCTAATCTTTTTTCCTTCGGCATAAATCCGGCAACAATAGGAGATCGGCGTCCTGCACCGGCACGAGCGGGGCGCCATCGGTTTGAATCAAGGATTCCAGATTTCAAGCGGCGCATGACTGGCGGGACGATTGGTGAGAGTCGTCAGGTGATCCAGCGTAAAAACCGCGGGGCCCGGGCTGCCGTCGGCGTTCCACACGTCCCGTTCCGGCGCCCAATAAAACACACCCAGCCCGTGCGGCGCCCGCTTCACGGTGTTCACGATGTCCACCATGAATTGCAACCGTCCGTCGGGTGTCTGTGGCCACAGCATGTCCTGGTTGTCGGGTATCCGCGACCGGCCATAGCCCGTTTCAGCCACGATAAAATCCTTGTGATAACGCCGGGCACATTGATTCATGTTGTTCCAGAGTTGGTCCAGGGTGCCGTGACCCCAGATCGGATAAAAACTTTCGGCGATGATGTCGTAATCCACGTGCGCCGCTTCCAGATGATCAAAATACCATTGGGTCACCCTCCAGTTGCCGCCCTGGTCGATGTGAATGACAATGCGCGGCGGCGTGTCGCCGGCGCCTTCCTTCACACCACGAATGCCCGCCTTGAGCAGGCGCGTCATATGGTCCCATTGTTTGGCTTCGTCATACGGCTGGGGTGGCGGATAATTGGTCGAGCCGGGGATCTGCAACCGGGCCACCGGCCACGCGGCGCCCCGGGTGATCTCATTGCCGATCTGCACCCAATCCGGCATGGCCCCGGCGTTCTTGAGTTGCCGGACGACATTGCTGGCGTGCAACTCCCATTGCGTTTCCATGCCGGCGATATCGTCGTTGGTCCAGGTCATCGGAATGTCCTGGTGTTGCGGGTCAGCCCAGGTATCGGAGAAATGCAGGTCCAGGAGGAACGTTGCCCCCGCCGCCTTGATGTGCTTCGCCAGCGGAAGGGTGTTCTCGAGCGAGTTGTCGGGAGCCATTCGGACCGGCGATACAAACACACGCAACCGGAAAGCCGTCCAGCCGTGGTTCAGCAGGATGCTCATCTCGTCATTGGTTTTTCCGTTTTCCTGATAGACACGCAGGACGGCGCGTCGAGGGCCGGCCATGACACCGTTGGTGCCGACGCTGCCGCCGCCACCGAAACCGCGGCCGGGCGCATCCAGCGCCGAAATGTCGGCGCCAAGAACAAATTGGGGCTGAGCCGGTTCCGCCGCCGGTGCGGTCGCGGGAATCAACAGCGGCGAAAGCAACACCGTCAGCGTTATGAGAATTTTTGTATTCATGATGCCTTTCGTTTTAAATCGTCCAAGGATGAAGATGTTACCTTAGTGGTTGATTCTGATTTTGACTAGCCCGACAAATGGAGGGGGAATGAGGCCAAGGCCGAACCCGGATCTTGCTCCAGGCGCTCGCGGCGAAGGGTTTTGGCGAATGTTTGGCTGGCCTGCCGAGCCGTTCGCAGTGAATGCTCTGGCCCTTATCTCCGGCCGCCTTCGTTTCACTCCGGCGCGGCAGCCTTGCTCTGGCTTTGCTGCGAGCGAATGGTTGACTGGCTTGCCTGGTCGTAGCTCGGAGCGCTTGATTAAACAACGCTTCCGGCCCGCCTTCGTTTCACTTCGGCGCGGCAGTCTTCGCTCTGCGCTGCGCTCCGAGCGAAGATTTGACCGGCTTGCCGAGTCGTAGCTCGGAGTAAATCCTCCAGCCCTTTTCTCCAGCCCGCCTTCGTTTCACTTCGGCGCGGCAGTCTTCGCTCTGCGCTGCGCTCCGAGCAAAGACTGGCGGAGAGAGAGGGATTCGAACCCTCGATACCCTTTTGGAGTATGCACGCTTTCCAGGCGTGTGCCTT
>Ga0181520_10013973_pt1 | contig 10014 bp, 8 predicted proteins | sample PEATcosm2014_Bin_29_FD_132451 | JGI IMG/M metagenome (GOLD analysis project Ga0181520, IMG submission 132451) | Peatland microbial communities from MTU Mesocosm Facility, Houghton, MI, USA - PEATcosm2014_Bin02_30_metaG | ecosystem: Environmental > Terrestrial > Soil > Wetlands > Peat | place... | reverse complement strand
TCTGGGAGCCATCAAGGACTACACCAACAACGTGGGCCACTGCGACCGCTGCAAGACCGTGGTTGAGCCCCGCATCTCTACCCAGTGGTTCCTCGCCGTGAACAAGGAGACCAAGGACGGACGGCCTGCGCTCGCCCAGGTGGCGCGCGACGTGGTTCATGATGGACGCATCCGGTTCACCCCGGAGAACTACAAGGCCGTCTACCTGCAGTGGATGGAGAACATCCACGACTGGTGCATCTCGCGCCAGCTCTGGTGGGGCCACCGCATCCCGGCATGGCATTGCGCCGACTGCCAGGGGATCACCGTCCAGCGCACGGATCCAACGCATTGCGTGCACTGCGGAAGCACGAAAATCGAGCAGGATACCGACGTGCTGGACACCTGGTTCAGCTCCGGGCTGCTGCCGTTCTCGGCGCTCGGCTGGCCGGAAAAGACTGCCGACTGCGATGCCTTCTACCCGACTGCGACGCTGGTCACCGGCTTTGACATTCTCTTCTTCTGGGTGGCCCGCATGATTATGCTCGGCTGCCACCTGATGGATGAGCAGAAATCCGATAAGCGCGACATCGTGCCCTTCCGCGAGGTATACATCCACGCCCTGGTACGCGACGCCGACCGCCAGAAGATGTCGAAAACCAAAGGCAACGTGGTCGATCCCATCGGCGTCATCGAGAAGTTCGGGACCGATGCCGTGCGCTTTACCTTGGCGGCGATGGCCGCTCCCGGCACCGACATTGCCTTTAGCGAGAGCCGCACTGAAAGCTACCGCGCGTTCGCGAACAAGATCTGGAATGCGGCTCGTTTTCTCTTCATGAACGTGGATCGTGCAACGGAACAGAGCGTCTGGTCGCTCAGCGAATTTGCCGCCGAGTCGAATCCGAAGGATGCCGTTGGACTAAAGGGATTCGCGTCCACCACACTCGAAGACCGCTGGATTCTTTCGCGCTTCAACCGCGTGGCCGGCGAGGTCTCTTCGGCACTTGGCGAGTATCGCTTCCACGAAGCGGCGCATGTGGTCTATCACTTCTTCTGGGATGAGTACTGCGCCTGGTATGTGGAGCTGGTGAAGCCGCGCCTGCTCTCCGCCGATCGCGCGGAAGCTCGCGCCGCCTTTGCAAATACGGTGCGGGTCTTTGAGGGCGCGCTGCGCCTGCTTGCGCCGTTTATGCCCTTCATCACCGAGGAAATCTGGAGCGCGGTACACGACGGCAAACCTCCGCTGAAGTCCATCGCGCTGGCCGCTTATCCGCAAACCGACGCAACGCAACTCGACGCCGATGCCGAGCGCGAGATGGCGATTCTGCAGGACCTCATTGTTTCGGTTCGCAACCTTCGTGGCGAGTTGAAAGTCGCGCCCAAAGAGATCCTGCCGATTGAGGTTTTCGCCGCGAGCGAAGTCACGGCGCTGATTACGGCCAACACGGCGGCGCTGGAACGGCTGGCCAACGTCTCAACACTGACATTTGTCGATGAATCGCTGGCCAAGTCCACCAACGCGCTGGCGACGGCGCGCTTTGAGGTTCGTCTGGTCTACGAGCAGAAGATTGATGTAGCCGCTGAAACCGCGCGCTCCACCAAGGAGTTGGAAAAGCTTGAAGCCGAATATCTCCGCAACAGCAACCAGCTCGGCAACGAGGCATTCCTCGCCAAGGCCCCGGCAAAGGTGGTGGCAGGTTTGAGGACGCGGCGCGCGGAGCTGGAATCGCTGATTGAAAAATCCAAATCGCGGCTCGACGAACTGGGCGGGACAAGGTAGCAAAAGGTAAATGGGAAAGGGAACCCAGATGAACTGGAATAGCCGGAGAATCACCGCCATCCTGGTAAATGCGCTGCTGGAGGACCAGGCTACGCGCGACGCCACAACCCTGGCGACCATTGATCCGCAACAACGGGCGATGGCAACCATCCTCGCCAAAGAGGATTGCGTGCTGGCGGGCGTCGCTTCGGTGCAGCGCATCTTTGAAGTTTTTGCCGAGCTTGAAGGCGAGTCGCACGCCTATCCCGAGGTGAGTGTTCCGCAAGAGATTTTTGATGGTGTGCGCCTGCGCAAAGGCGAGTCCGTTGCCTCCATCCGGCACAATGCGCGTGTACTGCTAAGTTGTGAGCGGCTCATTCTGAATCTGTTGCAGCACCTCAGCGGCATTGCCACCATGGCGCGCAGGTATGCCGACGCCGTGGAAGGCACGGGCACCAGGATTCTGGATACGCGCAAGACCGTCCCTGGCCTGCGCCTGCTGGAGAAGTATGCGGTGCGCTGCGGCGGCGGCTACAACCATCGTCTCGATCTCTCTGACGGAATCCTGGTCAAGAACAACCACATTGACCTTGCCGGCGGCGTGCGCATTGCCATTGAGCGTGCCCTGGCCAATCGCAAGGGCGAGCAGCCGGTCGAAGTGGAAGTGCGCAATATGCAGGAGCTGGAGGCGGCTCTGAAATACGGAGCCGAGTCGATCCTGCTGGATAACATGACTCCGGCCCAGACCCGCGAGGCAGTGAATCGCATCCGCCAGGACGCCCGCGCGATGAAAATCGAATCCTCTGGCGGAATTACCTTGGAGAACGTGCGGCAATATGCCGAATGTGGCGTCGACTATATTTCCGTGGGCGCGCTCACCCACTCGGCCCGCGCCGTGGATTTGAGCATCAGAATTCAGCCTGCCTGAGAGCGGCTCATTCCCGCTAGTCGCTACGGGCCAGTTCGCGTACGATGGCCGCCACCAGCAAAGGCTTGAAGCGGTCGAAAACGCGTTCAACCGCCTGGTGGATTCGCTCGGCTTCGTTCGACCGGAAAGCCGCTTCCGGCGCGGAGGAAACTGCCCGCACTTCGTTTTGTTGCGCTTCCGTTTTCCGCACTTCCGTACTGGCTGCGGAAGAAGCCGGCCACGGCTGCTCCAGCGCGGGGAAAGCAGAGACCGCATGCGCCGCGAGTGCGGCAGGCAACGCTTCAGGCTCCGAGCGGAGGGCCGACTCAGAATGCGCGCTCTCCGGAGTGGGCTGTGGAGCTTCCGGCTCTACCCATGGCGATTCGTGCTGCGGCAACAGCACAACCTGCGCAGCCTCGGGTTCCGGATACAGAGGCTCCGGTGCGGCTGGAAATGGCTCGGTGGCGGCCGATGATGACGCAGGTGCAGCGGCCGCCGACTCTGCCAAAGGTTCGGCGGCAAAGGCGCCCGGAACTTCCATGGGTTCTGAGGCAAATGCGGGATCCAGCCCGGCTCCGGCCGAGTACGCCGGCTCCGATTCCTTCTGCGGCGCTTCGGAATCGTCAGCGGCAAACGTCAACGGCTCTTCCGCAGCAGCAATCTCGGGTGGCAGCTCAACCATCCGCTCACTCTGTTCATCCAGATGCGGAGAATACATTCCGCTCGAAGGGATGGTCGCCGCAGCTTCCGGCTGCAGGGTGCTCTCAGCCTCCGGCAGGTCGTCGGCCGAACCGTCGTCGAGCAGGGGATCGCGGTCGGGGATTGCGCCAACCGCGTGCAGCGGCTCCTCTTCCTCCATCAGGTACGGATCAGGTTCCGGAAGCTCAAATTCACCGTGGAGGCGGTCCGCCAGATGTTCGATCTCCGAATCCGCCTCCACCTCGAATGGATGCTCTTTTGACAGGTCCGCCATACTGGGAAGCAGGACCGAATCACCCACGGCAGACAGCGCCGTGGTGTCATCCTCGGGAAATGGCTCGGTAGAATTAAAGAGCGCTTCAAAAGCCAGCCGGCGCGCCTCGTCCTCCGGACTAAGCTGCGCCTGTGGCGACGTGGCCTGATCTGCGCCGAACGAAGCTTGCACGTCAGCCGTATCCACGGCTTCAGCGTGAATTTCGGGTGCTGATGCCCAGGCAGCAGTTTCCGGCAACTCCAGCAGAGGGTCCGGGGAAATCGTATCCAGCGGAGAAGCTTCTACAGCCGCGCCCGGAGCGGAGGCGACCTCCTCTTCTTGCATGGCGGCGTGCCCGGCGTCAGGCGACTCTGCCCCCATGGCCGCTAGCTCCGGATTCGGATTGGCGGAATAGGTTGTTGCCTCGGGCTCGAGGTCAAACTCGGAGAAAGCCCTCGTCTTGTTCTCCTCGGATAATCCCGCCGGAAGCAGATCGGCCACAGAGGCGCTGAACGGCGTATGCGCCGCATCAGGATTGAAGACCAGGCTTTCCGGTCCGTCCGACTTTCTGCTCAATTCAAGGCTAGGGAGAGCGGTGGCGCCATCGACGCTCAGCTCTGGCGGCGCTGCAGCTTCGGGTTCAGGCGCGGCAATCTCTGGATCGGCGAAAGCCGAATCGGAGAACAGTGGCTCATCTTCCTGGTTTTGCAGAGCGAAGGCTGGCACTTCGAGGGGTGAAGCGACAGATTGCGCCTCCGGCGAGACGGCATTCGTTTCGAGGTGTTCCTCCAGCGGGTCGGCCATCGCGGCGTCGGGTCTGCCACTGGCGGCGGCCGGAGCGGCTTCCTCTGCAACCTCAGGAGCACCGATCAGGCTGCGCACCGCCGAAATCAACTCGGTGGCCGCGAACGGCTTAATGATGACCGCATTCGAGTGCACATGTTCGCCGTCTTGGGGGCGGTACGGCTCCATTTTGCCCACCGTCAGGATGACCGGAAGCGTAGCGGTGTCGTGCTTGCTCCGCAGGCGCTCGCAGAGTTCCAGTCCCGAGTATCCGGGCATGAAGATATCCAGAATCGCGATATCCGGTTTCGTCTCGTTGATCTTGCGCAGCGCTTCCAGACCGTTGCTGACCGTCACTACGGCGTAACCGGCATCAATCAGTATCTTCTTTCCCATGTTCTGGGCAGGAACGCTGTCGTCGGCAAGTAGGATATTCAGGGGCACGGGGCGAATCCTGACACGGATAGAGTAGGGCTAACTGACCTGCCACGTTAGCGCGTTCCCATGGCAAGGTCAATGGATGTGAGCCTTTTCGGTGAACCGTAGGGAAACCAAAGCCCGCCCGACGATCAGGTCCGGGCGGGCGGTTTTCTTCTTCCAGATGAGATTCTAGAGCGGGATCGGAATATGGAAATGGCGTTTCTTTTTCGCTTTGTGACTAGAGGCGGCGTTCTTTGGATCGTCCTTCGTAGTCGTGGTGGACGACGAGTCCGTGGCCGCATCCGCCGACGGAGTTGATGCGTTGGAAGCACTTTCATTGAGCTGCGACGGCGCCTCTTTGGGCACGTCGCTGGGATTGACAGCAGCTTCCGCCGAGCGTGGCACGGGCTGATTTTCCGTGACCTTGCCGTTTGCGTTCACCGGTTCCAAGGCAACCTTTCCGGTCCCGTTCTTGGCATCCAAGTCGCTCTTCACCGCAGCATTAATCTCGCGCACCAGGTTCGGGGCGTCAGTCTCCTTGGGATCAACCAAGCTGGGCTGACCGACTTTGACGGCGGCGCTCAAGTCTGGACGCTTGCCGATGTTTGTCACAAAGCGCTCGTAGCGGGTGGTTGCAACCCGGCTGGCCAGTTCTCTCTTGTTCAGGGCCACAGCTTCCGGAGTCGGCGTAGGTACGGGGCGGTCGATTGCCGCCAGGCGGTGGCGCGCATCCTGGTAGCGCGGCATTGCCGGATAGCGGGTCACGATCTTGCTGTATGCCTCGGCGGCGTTGTCAAGGTAGGTCTTGGTCAGGCGCTGCTTCAGGCTGTCTGGAACATTACTGGCGCGGGTACGGTCTGCCTGCTGCTCGTAGGCCTGTCCAAGAATGAATAGCGCCTCGTCGGAGTGGCTATAGAGCGGGTACGTGTCTGTGACCGTCTTAGCGCGCGCAATGCAGGCGATCAGCGACTGGCGCTGGTAATAAAAGCGCGCAATCCGGAACTCGCGCTCGGCCAGCACCTCCTGCACCTCGAGCAGGCGGGTGCGGGCCGTGTCAGCCAGCTTGCTATCAGGGTATTGCAGCAGCAACTGGCGGTACTCGTCTTCGGCGCGGCGGGCGTGCGCGTAATCGCGGTCGGGCTTTTCCATCTGGCGGTAGTGAATGTCGGCGATCTTCAGTTGCGCTTCCGAGGCTTCCGCCATGTTGGGGAAGAACGTGATGAAATCGCGGAACTCGGTTTCGGCCTGGGCAAGCGCCGCCGTCGTGCCTTCCTGGTACCAGGCTTCGCCCACGGTCAGCTTGGCGCGCGCTACATACTCCGAGTCTGGATAGGTATTGATGAGTGTCTGCAGCGTCATTCGCGCAACGTCGTACTTGCGTTGCTTCATCGCCTCCATGGCGCGGTCGAACAGCACCTTGTCCGGCTGCTTGGAGTTGATATGAGCCAGCGGATTGGTGGCCTTCTTGTTTTTACAGGCCACGCAGGTCAGCAAGCTTGTGGCCAGCAGCAGGGCAATGAGAACGCGACGAAACATGCCGGAAACACCTCTAGAAAACTTGAAGGAGCGGTTAAGCCTTCTGCAAGATGGCCGAACGGGCGGCCTGCAGAAGTTGTTGAACATTGTGGCCGGAGTCACCACGGCCGAAAATGGCACTGCCGGCAACCAGAATCTCCGCGCCAGCTTGCACCACCGCGCCTATGGTATCAAGAGCGACGCCGCCATCCACCTCGATACGGAAGCCAAGATGCCGCTGGGCACGCAATTCAGCAAGATTGCGAATCTTCCCCAGCGTCCGGGGAATAAACTTCTGCCCGCCAAAGCCGGGATTCACGGACATTACCAGCACATAATCCACCACATCCAAAATGTCCGTCAGCGTGGCTACGGGGGTCGCCGGATTGATGACTACCCCGGCAAGCGCGCCGCGCGAGCGAATGTGCTCCACCACCCGGTCAAGATGCACACAGGCTTCCTGGTGGACGCTGATCCAGTTGGCCCCGGCATCCACAAAGGCGGAAACGTAGTCGTCCGGGTTCTCAATCATCAGGTGTACGTCCAGCGGCACCTGAACATGCTTGCGCAACGCTGCCACCACGGGCGGACCAATCGTGATGTTCGGCACGAAGTGGCCGTCCATTACATCCACGTGCAGCAGGGTCGCCCCGGCATCCAGCACCGGTTGCACTTGCTCGGCGAGGCGGGCGAAATCAGCCGAAAGAATAGATGGCGCAAGCTCGATCACAGGAGTTCTCTCATGATGGTGTGCTGTGGAAAATTCTAGCACGCGTGCGCCTGCCCTCCCGATGGATATTGCGCGGCCGCCGCGGCTGCGGAATTTGGCCCCAGCGAGCCTGTGGTAGGCTGCTCAATATGGCGCTGTTGGAAGCCGAACACCTCACCAAGATCTACGACACGAGCGACGCCTTTGGCCGCCGCAGCGGTACCGGCCTCCGCGCCGTCGACGACGTCTCCTTCACCATTGAGCAGGGCGAAACCCTGGGACTGGTTGGCGAATCGGGCTGTGGCAAGAGCACCCTGGGCCGGATGCTGCTGCGCCTCATCGAACCTACCAGCGGCGTGGTGCGCTTTGATGGCGCTGCCATCACCTCACTTGGCGCCCGCGCCCTGCGCGAGACCCGGCGCGAGATGCAGATCATCTTCCAGGACCCCTTCGGCTCGCTCGATCCGCGCCTTACGGTCGAGGAGATTGTCACCGAGCCGCTGGCAATCCATGACGACCTCGGCAAACCCGTCCTTCGCCAGCATGCTGCGGAGTTGATGCGCGCCGTCGGTCTGGAGGTTACGGCTCTGGCCCGCTATCCTCACGAGTTCAGCGGCGGTCAGCGCCAGCGCATCGGAATCGCCCGCGCTCTCGCCCTGCGTCCCCGCTTCATCGTCGCCGACGAGGCGGTCAGTGCTCTCGATGTCAGCGTCGGCGCGCAGATCGTAAACCTGCTCAAGCAGCTGCAACGGGAGTTCGGCCTGACCTACCTGTTTATCTCGCACTCCATGCCGGTGGTGCGCTACCTCTCCACCCGCATTGCCGTGATGCGCCAGGGAAAGATCGTGGAAATCGGCGACACCGAGCAGATCACCAGCTCACCGCAACATGAGTACACGAAGGAACTGCTGAAAGCGGTAGAGGAGTAGGAAGCTTCTCGCAAGCAAGGTTCAAGCGAAACCGGCAGCATCTGACAACCCTGAACTTGTGCAATCCTTGATGGCTTATCCCGCTTAGAAATAAAGCAGCGTTGTACTAAGCTTCCACGCAACTGGCGGGCTCTAATGCAACGAGGTCATGAAAAATGTGCCGGAATATCAAAGTACTTTTCAACTTCGATCCTCCCGTGACGGCCGACGAAATCCGGGCTGCTTCGCTCCAGTACGTACGAAAGATCAGCGGTCTTAGCAAGCCGTCGAAGGCAAACGAAGCCGCGTTCCTGGCTGCCGTGGATGAAGTGGCCGGCATCTCGGCCCGTCTTCTCTACGCGCTCAAAACCGATGCTTCGCCGAAAAATCGGGAAGAGGAGGCGGCGAAAGCAAAAGCTCGTGGCGAGGAGAGATTCCGCATACCGCGCTGAAGGCTACTTCTTCCCATCTTTCTGCAATTCGCGGTACACGTCGCTCTTGCTGATGCCCATCTCCTTGGCCACACGCTTCATGGCCTCTTTTTCGTCGATCTCCTCGGCCTTCATCAGCTCGCGCACACGGGTGCGGGCGTTCTTGCGGGTCACCGCCGGAAGGCCATGCGGTTCCTCGGCCCGTCCGATCAGCACGGTGATCTCGCCGCGTATTTCGTCGCGCTTCTTAAAGTCCTCGAAGACCTCGGCGGCCGTGGCGCGAACAAACTCCTCGTAGATCTTCGTGACCTCGCGGGCTACCACCACATGACGATGCCCGCCCAACACCTCGGCGATATCTTCCAGCGTACCCAGCAGACGATGGGGCGCCTCGTAGAAAATCTGCGTCTGCGTGGAGTGTTGAATCTCCTCCAGCATCTTGCGGCGCTGCCCCAGCTTGGCGGGCAGAAAGCCGTGAAAGACAAAGGAGTCGGTCGGCAGTCCGCTGGCCACCAGTGCGCTCAAAAAGGCCGAGGCGCCCGGAATCGGCACCACCGGAATCTTGTGCCGGATGGCCAGCGAGGCCAGCCGAAAGCCCGGATCGGAGACGCCCGGCATGCCCGCGTCGGTCACCAGGGCGATCGAGTGCCCCTGCTCCAGATGCATGATCAGCTCCGCCGAGCGCGTCAGCTCGTTGTGTTGGTGGTAGCTGATGGTCCGCGTCTCAATGCCGTAGTGGTTCAGCAGCTTCGCGGTCTGCCGGGTGTCCTCGCAGGCAATCATGTCGACCTCCTTGAGAATGCGCAGCGCGCGCAGGGAAATGTCCTCAAGGTTGCCGATGGGAGTGCCAACCAAGTAGAGCGAGGGCTGAGTTGCAGGCATGCTTTACCTCCTGAGCGACAGGCGCGGAGCGCGCCGCCAGCGATCCACCAAACGCGAAGTGTAACAGAGCGGAGCACCACAAAATTGACCGCATCGCCGGGAGGAACCTAGAATCAAAGTATTAAGAGTTTGAAACAGAACGCCGCGTCGGGTTTTCGCGGCGCTGCCAATCCGAAGGAACCATGCCTTTATACGAGTACCAATGCAGTAACTGCGCTCACCGTTTTGAGCGCATCGTAAAATTCTCCGATGCTCCACTGACAACTTGTCCCCAGTGCGGTATGGAGACCATTGAGCAGATGATCTCCGCACCGGCCGTGCAATTCAAGGGCTCCGGCTGGTACGTCACCGATTACGCCCACAAGAACTCCGCTCTAAGCTCCGCATCGGCCAAGCAGGATGGAGGCTCCGATTCCGCTTCGGCCAGCAAGGAAGGCAGCAACGGAAACGGCGGCTCAAGCGCCGCGTCGAACTCCGGCAGCTCAGAAAAATCCTCGAGCAACGGTGGCAACTCAGCGAGTGGTAGCTCCGGTAGCGACTCCGGCAGCTCTGCCAAGAGCGGGAGCCACGCTCGCGGGAGCAACTAGCCCAGCCGGCTGGCGGAAGCGGCCCGCATGACGCGGGCATTGTCGATGGATCGAGCTCAGGCGGCCTTGTGCCGCGGCGGCGCCGGAACCTTCTTGCCCGCCTTGCGCGCCTCTGAGAGTCCAATGGCGATGGCCTGCTTCGGATTGCTTACCTTCTTGCCGCTGCGCCCGCTCTTCAGCTT
>Ga0181520_10013970_pt1 | contig 10016 bp, 3 predicted proteins | sample PEATcosm2014_Bin_29_FD_132451 | JGI IMG/M metagenome (GOLD analysis project Ga0181520, IMG submission 132451) | Peatland microbial communities from MTU Mesocosm Facility, Houghton, MI, USA - PEATcosm2014_Bin02_30_metaG | ecosystem: Environmental > Terrestrial > Soil > Wetlands > Peat | place... | reverse complement strand
GAAGTCCAGGTATCCCCGGTCCATGATGTAGAAACTGCCCGCCTCGACAAGAAGAATGTCGAGCACGTTGACATCGTGCAGCTTGCCGTCGCTGATAGCGGCGATCTCGAGCAGGTGAAAAAGGTGCAGATGACACTACTGCGCCAATCCGATGAACGAGTCAACGACCGCTATGGAAAGTCCGCTCTCCCGCTACGCCAGCGTGCCCGCCAAGCCCATGCGAACGTTGCCGAACTAGTAATGGGAGGAGTTGATTTGATGAATCGTGCCGGATGAGATTAAAAGTGGACCAAATCTGGACCAAATTCGAAGGCCAACTTTTCGGTATCCTATTGATTTAATTGGAGCGGGAGACCGGGATCGAACCGGCGACATTCAGCTTGGGAAGCTGACGTTCTGCCACTGAACTACTCCCGCCCTTTATAATCAATTACTTAGGACTTCCAGCCCTCCACTCTGTCCACTTTGGTATCCAAAGTGAAAAGCCAGAGTCGAATTCCAATCCATGAAAGCACCCTCGGAATGCGACGGCAGCACGACATGAACACCAAAAACCATCGAATCAACCTCACGCAGAAACGCAAAGCCCAAGATGGTCAGTGGCAATTCTACCCGGTTCAGTGGGACGGAAACAAGCCCGACCCGCGTTTCATCATCCAGATCGCTGTAAACGAGCGTCATCTGACATGCCCGATGAAGGAATGTGTCCGTACTATCTCGGGAGCCTCGGCTATCTCGCTCTGGGAAAGCGAACGTCTGCGGATCGTTAAGCAAGGGAGAATCCAGTCGTAGGTCACAAGGTGACGTCGATGCCGAGGGTGGGTGGTCTGCATCTTCGCTTGAATCGTGCCATACAGCAAACACCCTAGGGTCAAAGTGCGGGCGTTCGTGTTACGGATTCAATCAGTCGATGAATTCTCGCAAGCTCATCTAGCGGCCTTTCCGAACCTGACGGGAATCTATGTAGAAGTTGCTGTCTACGAAACCTCCGGGGCGCCTTGGCATCCGTAGGGCGATTGCGCGGGGCCGCGACTACTTTAGTTCGGTGTGTCTGGGAAACAGAGAGCCGACATTCAGTTGCGAGGCAAGTACTTTCTTTCATCACCGCAGGAAAACATGCAAGGCAACGGGGGATCAATGAAAAGGGACAATCAGCTTCATGCGACGGCAGTTGCCAATAGCGAATTGGACGCAAACACTGGAAACGGCGATCATTCCATTCAACTTGCGGCTGAGGGCTCCTCCGAGCTGACGGCGATCCTGGCATGCCTCCAGACGATGCGCCAAGGAGAGTTTTCAGTACGGCTGCCCGGCTCCTGGACAGGGATCCCGGGAAAAATCGCTGATACGTTCAATGAGATTGTCGAAGCCAACCAGCAGATTGCTTGGGAGTTGAAGCGAGTTGGGCAAGTTGTAGGCAAAGAAGGCAGGACACGTGAGCGCGCTCGCTTTCATCAATCCAAGGGAGCGTGGGGCGAGATGGAGATCTCGGTCAACACGCTGGTGGAAGACTTGCTTCGGCCAACTACCGAGGTCACGAGGGCTATTGCCGCGGTAGCTCAGGGGAACCTGACGCAGACGGTGCGGCTAGACGTAGACGGACGCCCGCTGGAAGGCGAGTTCCTGCGCTCGGCGAATATCGTCAACACGATGATTCAACAACTCGGTATCTTCACGGCCGAGGTGACGCGCGTGGCGCGCGAAGTCGGCACGGATGGCAAACTCGGCGGGCAGGCGCAGGTGCCTGGGGTGGCAGGCACTTGGAAGGATCTGACGGATTCCGTCAATTCAATGGCCAGCAACCTGACGGGGCAGGTGCGCAACATTGCCGAAGTTGCCACTGCCGTGGCCAGCGGCGATCTCTCGCGCAAAATCACAGTCGATGTCCGCGGCGAAATTCTCCAACTCAAAGAGGCCATCAACACAATGGTGGACCAGTTGCGGTCATTTGCCTCCGAAGTGACTCGCGTAGCGCGCGAAGTCGGCACAGACGGCAAACTTGGCGGTCAGGCTGTGGTAGTCGGTGTTGCCGGTACGTGGAAGGATCTGACGGATTCCGTCAATGCAATGGCCGGCAACCTGACGGCGCAGGTGCGCAACATCGCGGAGGTAACGACGGCTGTTGCGCGTGGCGATTTGTCGCGCAAGATCACGGTGGATGTGAAAGGCGAGATTCTTGAACTGAAAGACACGATCAACACGATGGTCGACCAGCTCAATGCATTCGCTGGTGAAGTTACTCGTGTCGCGCGCGAAGTCGGTACCGAAGGCAAGCTGGGCGGACAAGCGCAAGTGCCCGGTGTGGGCGGAACGTGGAAGGATCTTACCGACAATGTCAACTTCATGGCCAGCAACCTCACAGGCCAGGTACGAAATATCGCCGAGGTGGCTACCGCTATTGCCAACGGCGATCTTTCCCGCAAAATCACGGTCGACGTCCTCGGAGAAATCCTGCAGTTGAAAGAGACGCTCAACACCATGGTCGATCAGCTCAACCGTTTTGCCGGCGAAGTGACGCGCGTGGCGCGCGAGGTCGGCAGCGAAGGCCGACTGGGCGGACAGGCCAACGTACCGGGAGTCGCCGGCACGTGGAAGGATCTCACCGACTCGGTGAACTCGATGGCCGGAAACCTCACCGGTCAGGTGCGCAACATCGCCGAGGTGACCACCGCTGTGGCTCGCGGCGATTTGTCGCGCAAAATCACGGTAGACGTGAAAGGCGAAATTCTCGAGCTGAAAAACACGATCAACACGATGGTGGACCAACTCAACGCATTCGCGGGAGAAGTGACTCGCGTGGCCCGCGAAGTGGGCACGGAAGGCAAGCTGGGCGGGCAGGCGCAGGTGCCAGGAGTGGCTGGTACCTGGAAAGATCTCACCGATAATGTGAACTTCATGGCCAGCAACCTGACCGGTCAGGTACGCAACATCGCCGAAGTCGCCACCGCCGTGGCCCGTGGCGATTTGTCGCGCAAGATCACGGTGGACGTGAAGGGCGAGATTCTCGAGCTGAAAGACACAATCAATACCATGGTGGACCAGTTGCGCTCGTTTGCGTCGGAAGTGACGCGGGTTGCTCGCGAAGTCGGTACCGATGGCAAGCTGGGTGGGCAGGCGCAGGTGCCGGGTGTCGGCGGCACATGGAAGGATCTCACGGATTCCGTGAACTCCATGGCCAGCAACCTGACCGGTCAGGTGCGCAATATCGCCGAAGTGTCCACGGCCATTGCCAGCGGCGATCTCTCGAAGAAGATCACGGTGAACGTCAGCGGCGAAATCCTGTTGCTCAAGGAAACCATCAATACGATGGTAGACCAGCTCAACGCGTTCGCTGGAGAAGTGACGCGGGTTGCGCGCGAAGTCGGGACAGAGGGCCGTCTCGGCGGACAAGCCAACGTGCCGGGAGTCGCCGGTACGTGGAAGGACCTGACCGACTCCGTCAACTCGATGGCGGGAAACCTAACTGGCCAGGTGCGCAACATTGCCGAGGTGACCACGGCGGTGGCCCGAGGCGACTTGTCACGCAAGATTACGGTCGACGTGAAAGGTGAAATCCTCGAGCTCAAGAACACGATCAACACCATGGTCGACCAGCTCAATGCATTCGCTGGTGAAGTTACTCGTGTCGCGCGCGAAGTCGGTACCGACGGGAAGCTCGGCGGGCAAGCGCAGGTGCCGGGGGTTGCCGGTACGTGGAAAGATCTCACCGACAACGTCAACTTCATGGCCAGCAACCTTACCGGCCAGGTGCGCAATATCGCCGAAGTCGCCACGGCAATCGCGAATGGCGATCTCTCAAAGAAGATCACGGTGGATGTGCACGGCGAAATCCTGCAGCTAAAAGAGACGCTGAATACCATGGTGGAGCAACTGCGTTCGTTTGCCGCCGAAGTGACCCGCGTAGCCCGCGAGGTGGGCAGCGAAGGCCGTCTTGGCGGGCAGGCAAATGTGTCGGGAGTGGCCGGCACCTGGAAAGACCTCACCGACTCAGTCAACGCCATGGCCGGGAACCTCACGGGACAGGTGCGCAACATCGCCGAAGTGACAACGGCTGTCGCCCGCGGCGATTTGTCACGCAAGATCACGGTGGACGTCAAAGGCGAGATTCTCGAACTGAAGAACACCATTAATACGATGGTCGATCAGCTCAATGCCTTCGCGGCCGAGGTAACGCGCGTGGCTCGCGAAGTCGGCACGGAAGGCAAGCTCGGCGGGCAGGCGCAGGTGCCGGGAGTGGCAGGCACCTGGAAGGACCTCACCGATAACGTGAACGTGATGGCCGCCAATCTGACGGAACAGGTACGCGGCATTGTGAAGGTTGTGACCGCAGTCGCCAACGGCGAACTGACCCAAAAGCTGACAGTAAACGCGAAGGGTGAGGTTGCTGCTCTAGCTGAAACCATCAACAACATGACGAATACGCTGGCAACCTTTGCCGACCAGGTTACAACAGTAGCTCGCGAAGTCGGCGTCGAAGGCCGGCTGGGCGGACAGGCCAACGTGCCGGGCGCTGCCGGAACCTGGAAGGATCTCACCGGCAACGTCAATCTGCTGGCCGACAATCTGACCAACCAGGTGCGAGCGATTGCCGAGGTGGCCACTGCGGTTACCAAGGGCGATCTCACTCGTTCTATTCAGGTGGAAGCCAGCGGCGAAGTGGCTGAGTTGAAAGACAACATCAACACCATGATCGACAATCTCCGCCTGACGACCGATCGCAATACCGAGCAGGACTGGCTCAAGACGAATCTGGCCCGATTCACCGGCATGTTGCAGGGACAACGCGATCTGACAACGGTGGGACGCATGCTCCTGTCAGAACTGTCCACCCTGGTGAGCGCCCAACAAGGAGTGATCTACCAGATGGGGACCGAAGAATCCTCGGAGATGGTGCTGCTCTCGGCATTTGCCGGCGACGGCGAGGATGGACATCTTCGGCGGTTGAAAATCGGTGAGGGCCTGGTGGGACAATGTGCGGCAGAGAAGAAGCGGTTGCTCATCTCGGAATTGCCGCCAAACACGATTTCGATTCGGTCAGGTTTGTTCGAGGCGGTTCCGCGAAGCGTCATTGTGCTGCCTGTGCTCTTCGAAGATCGTGTCAAGGCCGTTATAGAACTCGCTTCGTTGAGCACCTTTACAGCCTCCCATCTCGCATTTCTAGAACAGCTCACGGCCAGCATCGGCATCGTACTTAACAGTATCGAAGCCACAATGCAGACGGAAGGCCTGCTGAAGCAGTCCCAGCAACTGGCGACCGAACTCCAAGTGCAGCAAAAGGAGTTGCAGCAAACCAATGAGCAGTTGGCGCAAAAAGCACAGCAACTCGCGGAACAGAACGTCGAGGTCGAACGCAAGAACCAGGAAATCGAGCAAGCCCGCCGCGCCTTGGAAGACAAGGCAAAGGAGCTAGCCCTGACTTCGAAGTACAAGTCTGAATTCCTGGCCAACATGTCCCATGAGTTGCGTACGCCGCTCAACAGCATCCTGGTCCTGGGCCAGCAACTCAGTGACAATCCCGATGGCAACCTGACCGCCAAGCAGGTGGAGTTCTCGCGCACCATTCATGGCGCCGGCACCGACCTCCTGAACCTGATCTCCGACATTCTCGATTTGTCGAAAATCGAATCAGGGACAGTTTCGGTGGAGGCGGAAGAAGTCTTCTTCGCCAGCCTCCTCGACACAGTGGAGCGCCCCTTCCGCCACGAGGCGGAGAACCGCCGTCTTAACTTTGAGGTACGATCCGATCCCAATCTGACTCGCAGTCTGGTCACCGATTCCAAGCGACTGCAACAGGTACTCAAGAACCTGCTGTCCAACGCTTTCAAGTTTACGGAACAGGGAGGTGTCCGCCTGACCGTCTCGCTGGCTTCGAGTGGATGGAATGAAGATCATCCAGTCCTGGCAACGGCAGGATCGGTAGTCGCTTTCGTGGTGTCCGATACCGGAATTGGCATACCTTTCGACAAACAGAGGATCATCTTCGAAGCATTTCAGCAGGCAGACGCCGGCACAAGCCGCAAGTACGGCGGAACCGGCCTTGGGCTGGCGATCAGCCGCGAGCTGGCCAGCCTGCTGGGAGGCGAAATTCAACTGAGCAGCGCTCCCGGTAAAGGAAGCACATTTACCCTGTACCTGCCGCAGACCTACATGGGTGCCTCCAGCAGCAGCGGTTTTTCGATGGAACGGCAATCGTTTTCGGCTGTTTCACCGCATCAGTTGCCGATTGCCGGCATTTCAGAGCACCTGGTCGAACGGATCGCCGATGACCGGGAGAATATTCATCCCGGAGACGCGGTACTGTTGATCGTTGAAGACGACTTGCACTATGCCCGCGTATTGTGCGATCTTTCCCGGGACAAGGGATTTAAGGTTGTCGTCGCTACCCGCGGTGCAGACGCACTGGAGCTTGCCCGCGAGTATCATCCGACCGCCGTGTCACTGGACGTATTCCTGCCTGACATGCTGGGGTGGACGGTACTCAACCACTTGAAGCAGGACGTAGCTACACGGCACATTCCAGTGCAGATGTTGACCATGGACGAGGACCGGCATCATGGTTTAGCACGTGGGGCGTTTGCATTTGTCACGAAGCCCACCACACAGAAAGGGATCGAAACCGCGTTAATGCGGATCAAGCAATATGCCGCTCAGCGCCGGAAACGATTGCTGGTGGTGGAGGACAACCAAGCAGAGCAACTCACCATCCAAGCGCTGCTTGGATATGAAGACATTGATATTACCTCGGCTGCCACTGGGGCGGAGGCACTGGCTGCCGTCAATAATCAGGCCTTCGATTGCATTGTGCTTGATCTGCGTTTGCCCGACATGTCCGGTTTCGAAGTCTTGGAGAGATTCCGTGACACTCCGGCGCTGAGCGATTTGCCGGTCGTTGTCTTTACCGGAAAGGAACTCTCGCCGGAAGAAGATGCTCGCCTCCACCGCTTGGCGCGTAGCGTGGTAGTCAAGGGAGTCGAGTCACCGGAGCGACTGCTGGACGAGACGGCGCTGTTCCTGCATCGCGTGGTGGCGGACCTTCCACCGGAGAAGCAGAGAATGCTCGAGCAATTGCATCGCTCGGATGACGCTCTGGTGGGAAAGAAGGTCTTGGTGGTGGACGATGACGTGCGAAATATCTTCGCGCTCAGCAGCGTGCTGGAACGGCGGGGCATGACCGTTCTCACCGCCGGCACTGGACGCGAAGCGATCACAACGCTTGAGTCGACGACGGATGTATCCATTGTGCTGATGGATATCATGATGCCGGAGATGGATGGGTACGAGACGATGCAGGTTATCCGCCAGAAATCGGAACTTCAACGCTTGCCAATCATTGCGCTCACGGCAAAGGCCATGAAGGGCGATCGCGAGAAGTGTCTAGAAGCGGGTGCATCCGAGTACCTGGCCAAGCCGGTCAATACGGAGCAGCTACTTTCGGCACTTCGGATGTGGCTTCACCGCTAGCCTGCATTTCTCACGAGGTCACTGTTGATTGTAAAGATCGCCCTGAGTTGATGCCTGCGCCTACGGCGCAAAATCGACCTGATGCGATTCGCTGTCAGAACTGCAGCCTAGGCTCCTTGAGCACTTTAATGGGTCTGGAGTCAGCGGCCGATTTAGGAGACGGAGAAAACGAATGACCACTAATGAGAAAGTCAATATCCTCATGGTGGACGATCAGCCGGCGAAACTGCTGAGCTATGAGGTCATGCTCGACGCACTGGATGAGAATCTCATCAAAGCCACCTCCGGTAAGGAAGCCCTCGAACATCTGCTCAAGACTGACGTTGCCATCGTCCTGATGGATGTGAGCATGCCGGATCTCGACGGATTCGAATTGGCCAGCATGATTCGCCAGCACCCGCGCTTTCAGAGAACAGCAATCATTTTCATCTCCGCTGTCCATCTGACGGACTTGGATCGGCTCAAAGGGTATGAACATGGAGCGGTGGATTATATATCCGTCCCGGTCGTCCCGGAACTTCTGAGGGCGAAGGTGAGATTGTTCGCCGAACTGCACCGCAAGACTCGCCAACTGGAAACTCTCAATCAAGAACTGGAAGAGCGGGTTGCGGAGCGGACCCAGGAACTGGAGAGCAAGGCCGAGGCCTCGCAGATGCTAAACCTCGAGCTGGCCCAGAAGAACCTGGAACTCGATGCGATTGTCCACACTGCTCCCGACATCATTTTCAGCAGGCAACCAAATGGCTCCCGAGATTACCTCAGCGATCGATTTTATGAATACACCGGCGCTCAGGCGGACATGGCGGTCGGCATGGGGTGGTGGGATTACGTGCATCCCGACGACAGGGAACAAAGTCAGCAGCGTTGGCTGGAATGCGTTGAATCCGGAAAGAATTACGAAGTGGAATATCGCTTGCGCGGCAGAAACAGAGACTATCGTTGGTTCCGCGCCCGAGCCGTTCCTATCAGAGATCAAAATGGAAGCATCATTCGATGGTACGGTACATGTTCCGATATCCATGACAGCAAACAGCTCGAGCAATCGATTCGCGATAACGCTGCTGAATTGGAAAAGATAGTCGATGAGCGAACGGCCGCATTGCAGCGTCTTTCTGTCCGCCTGATGAACGCGCAGGACGAGGAACGCCGCCGCATCGCGCGCGACCTGCACGATGGGCTGGGACAGGATCTTGCGGTGGCCAAGATTGTGCTAGCCAAGGTTGTTCAACAAAGTTCATCCAAACCGGACAAGCAAGCATGCATCGATGCAAGCGATATTATCGATCATGCGATTCAGCAGGTGCGCAGCATATCGCATCTCCTTCATCCGCCTTTGCTCGACGAAGTCGGCCTGCTCTCAGCGCTGCGCTGGTACCTGGAGGGATTGGAGGAGCGCAGCGGTATCGAAACGTTTCTCGACGTCCAGCCCCGCAGCTTTACCCGGCTCGCACTCGACTTGGAGACCGCGATCTTTCGGATAGTCCAGGAGGCGCTCACCAACGTGTTCCGGCATTCGGAGGCACGTAAGGTCTGGGTCGGGTTGACTCAAACAGACGGTTCAACCGTCATAACGGTGCGGGATGACGGCAAAGGAATCGGAAAGAAGATTGCGGAGCTACAGCCGGAAAGTGTTGGGATTGGCATTGGGGGGATGAAGCAGAGAGCCAAGGAGTTTGGTGGAGAGTTGCGGCTTACCAATACTCAGCCCGGCACGCTGGTCGAACTTGTAATTCCTTCTACGCGGGAGGTGTCGCGAGAGGTGTGTCGTGCTTAACCCACAGACCTGTTTCTGCACCGGCCGAGCCTGTTTCCCTTATCGAGCCAAGAATGCTCCGACAGGGGCGCGCCGGGTGCTCCAGTGGGCCGGGCTCGCCAATGCGGGAGCCACAAGGACCCCGTCACAATTGGCGTGCACAGTCGTCACAATCCCATCAAAAAGGCGCTCGCCTGGGATGCAACCCCACGGGCTACAACGGACTTGCGTCCCCGAGAGGATGAATCTCCCAGCTACGAAGAGCGCGATTTCAATCGTTCTCAGGCATGTTCTGACCCGTTTTACAGCCAAGACGGGATAGAGCAGACAGAATCCGAGAGCCAGTGTACGGGTCGCGGGAAGGACTGCCCGCTTTGAGCACGGAAGAGGTTAGGCGATGGCACGAACGAGCGGTACGTTCACTCGGTGCCCCCTGATGTTTTTGCACGGGGATTCTGCTCCGCTCCCGTACGGCGTTGACAGCCGACGACTGCTCGAACCAAGCCAGCGTTCGAAACAGAGAGCAGGGGAAGTTTTGATCGCGGACCAGGTTATTCGTTGAGGATAGCCTCGATTGAACGAGTCATGACCGTGCGAGCAATCCGCCAACCTGCGCTCCGCCCGCAGCACGTCCTATGGAGGAACTTGCGGCCTCGGTTTCCTGAGAACCTGTTTAAATACTAGGTACCCGGAATCAAGGGAGCTATATTCGGGGTCGGAATGCGCGGTTAGCGTTTAGGTATGTATCCCAGTGATTTGACGGATGCGCAGTGGGCGAAGCTTGAAGTGTTGTTGCGCGAGT
>Ga0181520_10013969_pt1 | contig 10017 bp, 9 predicted proteins | sample PEATcosm2014_Bin_29_FD_132451 | JGI IMG/M metagenome (GOLD analysis project Ga0181520, IMG submission 132451) | Peatland microbial communities from MTU Mesocosm Facility, Houghton, MI, USA - PEATcosm2014_Bin02_30_metaG | ecosystem: Environmental > Terrestrial > Soil > Wetlands > Peat | place... | reverse complement strand
GGATTCGCCGGGGGCAACGTTTTGCCCGGCGAGGACGATGGCATGGCTGGCAATGTGGGCGCCTGCACCGATCACCGTGGGCTGTAGCCGGACCTTGTTGTAGTCCTGGGGATCGTGCCAGAAAGAGAAGACGCGCGAAAAGGAGCCGATGATCGCGTTGTTGCCGATGGTGATGCCGCCACGGTCGTTGAGCAGGGCGCGCTGGCGAATGACCGCGCCGTCGCCAATGGAGAGGTTATAGCCGTAGGTCAGGTCGACGCCGTGATAGATTTTCACGCCCGTGCCGAGATGCTCGAAGATGTGACGGCCGAGCATGCAGCGGAAGCGCAATCCCAGCCAGTGATTGAGGCCGATGGGCGAGCGATCGAACATTTGCCAGAACCAGAGCAAAGGCTTGCGGCGCGCGTAGCGTTCGCGGTCCACCTCGGCATAGTGCTCCGCTTCCAGGGTGACGTTTTGCGGGTCGAGCGAGAGGCCAACCACGTTGGCGGGTAGCTCGGATGTGAGCGTGAGGTTGAGCTTGCCGCTGTGGGGGCGCCCCAGATAAAGCTGGTAGAGCTGGTCGCGCACAATCTCGCCGCGGCGCTCCGGAGAACCGTGACGGACGAATTCGTCATCGAGGAACTGAATCCAGCGGCGATAGATCTCTTCGGCTTCAGGCGTGGGTCGGGGGACGGAACTTTCAGGGGCGGCCATGACTCAGAAGATAGAACAGGAGGCGGGGTTCCGGAAAGCGGGACTAAGGGACTAAGGCCGGGGACTGCTTTGCTCGAATGGACTTTATCAGTGCGCCGAGAAGCCTGCCCACGTCGTTACAGAGAGTCTCGGTTGATTGAAGATTTTGAGTGGCGCCAAATCCGAGATTCCTGGCGATTACGATTTGGGTCTCAAGCTCCGAACAGGACCCGCGAGCATGTCCGAGAGACTGCACATACTCGCCCTTTGTTGTGCGGCCGTATCCTTCCGCGATGTTGCTTGCAATTGATACGGAAGCTCTGCGCATCTGGTTGGTCAGGCCAAAGCGTTCGGATTCAGGAAACTTTGAGGTCAGCTTATAGACATTGGTTGTGAGTTCGATGGACCGCTGCCAAACGATCAGATCTTTGAACGACTGCCCCATGGTCTTTCTCCTTAGTCCCTTAGTCCCGAGTCCCTTAGTCCCCGCATTTTTACCGCTTGCCCTGAATGGTCTTCGGGTTCACGCCGGCCTTTTTGGCGGCTCGACGCGCGGCGATGGCGTGCATCTCCTTGCCGTAACTCGACTGATTGATGAAGATCTGCAGGGCGAGATTCAACACGTTCTGGGTTGCCCAGTAGAGAGCCAGCCCCGAAGCGTAGTGCCAGAGAAAGCTGCCCATAAAGATAGGCATGATGAAGGCCATCATGTTCTTTTGCATGTTATCCATGCCGGGCGAGGGCGTGATGTACTGCGTGAGGAACATGGTGACGATGATGAGCAACGGCAGGATGTGCATGGGATCGGGCTGCGAGAGATCGGGCAGCCAGAACCAGTGCGCCTGGCGCAACTCCACGGCATTGTAGAGAACGCGGAAGAAACCGTAGAACAGCGGGAGCTGGGGCAGCATGGGCAGGCAGCTGCCGTACATGTTGACGCCCTCCTCCTTGTAGAGCGCCATGACCTCAGAGTTCATCTCGGTCTTCTTGGGGTCGTTCATCTTCAGGTTCGCATAGCGCTTCTTGATGGCGTCGACCTTGGGCTGGATGCGCATCATCTTGAGCGACGACTTCATCATCATGAAGCGCAAGGGGATGAACAACAGGGTGAAGACGGCCGTAAACAGGACAATGGCCCAGCCCCAGCTGTACGTACCGGCGCCGATGAAGTTGCGCAGGAAACGCAGCGCGTAATAAAGGGGCTTGGCGATGTATCCCAACCAACTGCCGAACTGGATGAGCGATTCCAGCCCGGGACCGTCCTGTTTGCCGTCAGAGCCGATGGCGTGAATCGACTTGAGGAGTTCGGTGGCCTTGGGGCCGGCAAACAAGCGCAGGTGGGTATCGCCGCTGGTGTCGCCGACGGCGAGACCGAGCACTTCGACGGAAACTTTCTTGCCGTTTTGATCGCTGGGGTCGGCGGGCAGCTGGATGGAATTGTGAAGGGTAACGACCGTGGCGCGATCGGGGACCTCGGGCAGAAATGCGGCGGCAAAGTAAAGATCCATGACAGCCGCGTACTGGTACGAGGCATCCAGCGTGTTGTTGCCGCTAACCTTGGCGGCGGGCTGCACATCATCGCGGTTGTCGATAGACCAAGCGAAGGAAGACTGAGTAGGCATCTGCCCACGCAGCATGGAGGTCTGATGCAGCTCCTCCATGTCGCCCAGGCCGGCGGGCCATTCAACGAGAGCGCGCACGGGTGCGCCGTTGCGCTTGACCACAGTTTCGACGTTGACGACGTAGGTGGTGTTGAAGCTGAAGGTTTTCACGGCATCGACGCCGTTGGCCGAGTATTCAAAAGTAATTGTCGCCGGCGCAAGGAGTTGGCCGGTGGCCGAGGGTTGCGCGCCGCCGTAGCTCACCCGGTAGAGTGCGCCGTTGAGCTCGGTGGTGAGCGCCGGCTCATAGGTGAAGAGTGAGAGTGGCAGCCCAAAGCGTGCAGCGGCCTGCGGCTGCACCAGGTCGAGCGGTTTGCCGGCCGAGTCGAAGTACTTCTTCAAGATCCAGTTCTTGACCTGCGCGCCACGATTGGTGAAGACGATCTTGTAGAACTCGTTTTCGACGGTGGTGTAGGTCTCAAGCGAGGCCGTGATCTGCGGCGTAGCCGAGGGTGCCTTTGCGGTGGCGGCGCCGTTTGGCGTTTGGCCCGGTGCGGCGGGAGCGGCAGAAGCAGTGGGAGGAGCGGGCTGCTGCTGAGTTTGCGCGGGCGGCTGCTGTTCCGGCTTGGGCTTGGCGAAGAAGTACTGGTAGCCGAAGATGGCGGCCATGGCAAGGAGCATGAAGGCCATGGTGGAGCGCATGTCGCCGCCACCACCACCGCCGGAACCCTGCGTTTGAAGATTGGGATTTTGTATTTCGGGCAAAGGATACTTCCTATCGTGTGGAGAAGGCAGCCTTCGGGCCGCCGCTTTCTCTATGGTAACGGTTCGCGGGGCGAAGGGACTTGCGATGCGCTAGAATCTCCGGACTCCAGGCGGGCTGTTCCGGCGGGGCTCACGCAGGCGGGTGCATGCGTGGGCCTGGAGGCCCACGCTACAGCCGGTCCGGAGACCGGCGCTACAGGCCGCGGGATTGGCACGGGATCTAAACCGCCCGGCGTGAAGGGATGACAGCGCAAAAGGCGCCACGCGGCCAGCCCCGAGCCCCGCCATGGACCGTGCGTGGCAATGGCTACGGCCGCGTACTCAGAGCACGTGGGGATGAATTTGCATCGACTGGTGCTCAGCGCATGCAGCGGCGGCGAAATCCAGCGTTGATAAAAAGCGATGAGTGCGAGCAGAAAGCGCGTCATGGGGCAGGCATGCCCGGGCTCTGAAGCGCGGCCGCGAGCGATTTGGCTACGCGCGAGGCTTCGCTTCCGGCCTGTTCCCTTGCCTGTTCAAGGATACGTACGATCTCGGCCTCAAGTTGCGCGAAATCCATGGTGAGCACGTTGCGGCGGGGATGAAAGATGAGATCGAAGCCCTGGGGCAACAAATCGACGTGGCGGCGCAGCGCTTCGCGCATGCGGCGCTTGATGCGGTTGCGCTGGGTGGCTTTGCCCAGCACTTTGCCCACGGTGAGGCCGACACGCGGTCCCGTGGACAGCTCGGGCGTCACGGCTGCTTCCGGCCCCGCAGGTACCCGCGGCGCCAGGAACCAGCTCATGGACGCGGATTGCCGCTTGCGGGCAGCCGCGTAGGCGCGCAGATAGTCGGCGTGCTTGCGCAGACGCGCTCCCGCCAGGGATTGGCGTTGAGCTGGCCTGGAAAAAGATTTCATAAAGATGGCTCGGGGAAGTATGGCCTGCCGCGCGACCCATTCCGGCGAGAAAACCCGAACTGACCAGGTTTAGTCGCGGTGCCCGGCGCTGACCGAGACGCGCTTGCGGCCCACGGCGCGGCGGCGGCTGAGCACGGCGGCGCCGGCATTGGTCTTCATGCGCGACCGGAAGCCGTGCTTTTTCACGCGGCTGCGGCGGTTAGGTTGAAATGTGCGTTTGGGCATCGTGACCCGCTCCTGTACCTCAAAAGAATCTGCGTATGAACAGCATTTCTGAGTATATAGGAGGCGGAGTTGAGAATCCAGCGCGGAGAGACGGAGCACCGCCGAGCGAAAAGTGCCTGGTACGGCGAAAGAAGCAGGCTACGTGAGATGCGACACTGAATCCGAGTGTCGATTCTGAGACACTTTTCGCAAGGGCGAGACGAAGCGCGGCGAGTTTCACCAACCTTGGTGCAACTTTTCAGAGGCCAAAAAAGTTATGTGAAAGAACCGTTGCAATGGAGCCGACAGGTGCGCTACTATCGGGACCGTTCACGAAATTTCATTTGAAGTTTCCGACATCCTGCGTTACGGCTTTTTACACAAACGCCCCGGGGTCCAATTTTCTTGAGGGGCAGATCAGCTGCGGACAGGTAACCAGTCGCCAGTAAGTGCACGGAAAGCTAATGAGCTTTTCGGGTTGCCGGGCTGTTGCCTGAAAGTTGAAATCAAACCGCTCGGCGCACCGGCGGGTGAGACAAGGATTGTACGATGGCATTTGCAACTTCGCCGGCGACGGCACTTAACCCCTGGCTCCAGATCCTTTCGGCTCTCGAGAAGAAAGTAATCCGGCAATCATTTGAAACCTGGCTCAAGCCCACACGTTTCAGCCATGCGGCGGGGCGCACACTCTACGTGCGCGTGCCTGCGCCGGAGTTCCAGCACATTGGCGAGAAGTACGGCGACCTGATTCAGGAAGCAATCGATCTCAACGCGCTGGAATTCGACGACGTGAGCTTTGTGACGGCGGAGGAGGATCCATCGATTCCGCCGCTGCGCAAGGACGGCGGCTTCGGGCCGATTCCAAGCCACGCGCCCACAGCGCCACCGGCAACGCGTACGCCCGAGCAGGCACGATTTGACTGGTCGACCGCGGCGCAGCTTAACCAGAAGTACACCTTCGACGCCTTCGTCATCGGGAACGGGAACCAGTTTGCGCGCGCCGCGGCGCTGGCGGTGGCCGAGCGGCCTTCGCGCGCCTACAATCCGCTGTTCCTGTATGGCGGCGTGGGAATGGGTAAGACCCACTTGATGCACGCCATCGGCCACGAGGTGAAGCGCAGGCAGCCATCAGCGAGTATCTGCTACGTCTCCGCGGAAAAATTCACCAACGAGATGATCAACTCCATCCGCAACGATCGCATGACCAGCTTCCGCGACCGCTTCCGCACGGTGGATGTGCTGCTGATCGACGATATCCAGTTCATCTCGCAGAAGGAGCGCACGCAGGAGGAGTTCTTTCACACCTTCAATGCGCTGCATGAATCGATGAAGCAGGTGGTGATTGCCTCGGACCGTCCGCCCAAGGAATTGACGGAGATCGAGGAGCGGCTGCGTTCGCGTTTCGAGTGGGGCCTGATCGCCGACATTCAACCGCCGGATCTTGAGACCAAGGTAGCCATCCTGCTGAAGAAGGCGGAGATCGAGCAGGCACATCTGCCCACGGATGTGGCGCTGTTTGTGGCTTCGAATGTGCGCACCAACGTGAGGGAACTTGAAGGCGCGCTGGTGCGGCTGATTGCGTGGTGCCAACTGAACCGCATGGAGATCACGCTGGCGGCGGCGCAGCAATGCCTGAAGCAGTTCATCGACATGCAGGTTCGCAAAATCACCATCGAGGCGATTCAGCGCGCCGTGGCCGAGCAGTTCGGCATGCGTGTGAGCGACCTGAAGCAGAAGAACAATTCGCGCAACGTGGTGGTGCCGCGGCAGATCGCCATGTACCTGGCCAAGCAGATGACCGAGGCCAGCCTGCCAGAGATCGGACGCCAGTTCGGCAACAAGCACCACACCACGGTGATGCACTCGATTGCAAAGATCGACGAGCTGCGGCGCACCGACAAGGATCTGCATCGCACACTGAGCAAGCTGCAGGATGTGCTGAACTGCTAACGACAGCGGTCAGTGGTCAGTGGTCAAAGCCGGGCGGAAGTTCCGGGCAGAATTGAAAGGCCCCTCGAGGAAAAGGTCGAGGGGCTTTTGCTTTTGAGGGCATTATCAGCAATCCACCAGGAACATTCCTCGTGAGCGCCACGTCTAAGCCATTAGCGCATTCCGGAAAGAAGGGTTTGATGAGGCCCCGTGGACTTGTGGCTGCATTGTGCGTCGGTTCGGCCTTTTACGCGGCGGCGCAAACGCCGATTGAAATCCAGCCAGTGAAAGTGTTAGTGCCTACCGGCACGCTGGGTACGTGTTCCTACAAGCCGACGGAAATGGAGCGGCCGTTTTTTGCGCTGCTGAGCGACGCTGAAAAGACCAATGGAGGAATGCTTCAACAGTACTCGATCCATGGCAAGACCGGAACCTACGTGGCGTGGTTCGGGATTGTGCGCGGCATTACGCCGCCGGCCGAGAGCGGCGGCGAAGTGACGCTGCTGGTCGAGCACAAGTACTTCGACGGCGCGACCGACTGCCACATCATGCTGGTGCAGTGGACGGGAGGCGGGGACTTTACAGCCAAATTGAAAGTGGACCCCGCGGCGATTCCGGCTCTGTCTCTGGTGCGCATTTACGGCACGGTGACTGGCGAGAAGTTCAGCGTGCCCGAGGTGCGGGTGGATTACATCCGCGTGTGGCCGTGGCGCACCTTCAACTTCATGGACCTGACGGGAAACGACCACACCAATCCTCGATGGAAGAAGTCCGCGCACGTGAGCGGCATGGATGTTTACAACCCCTATCCCAGGGATGACTACTACTTCACTCTGCTGGGCGATCCGGCGGATTTTGGATTGAATCTGCGGCCCGAGTGAGAGAGACAGGGAATAGGGAATAGGGAATAGGGAATAGGGAATAGGGAGTAGGGAATAGAAAACGGCTCTGACGCTGGTTGCAACTTCGCGTTGCGCAATGCATTCTAGTGCCCATGGAATATCGACTGCTGGGAGGCTCCGGCCTCAAAGTTTCCGCATTGAGTTTTGGCACCGCGACCTTTGGCGGGGCCAATGAGTTCTTCAAAGGCTTTGGCGAAACCGAGGTCGAAGAGGCGCGGCGCCTGATCGACATCTGCTTCGAAGCCGGGGTGAACCTGTTCGATACCGCCGACGGCTACTCCGACGGCCGGTCGGAAGAGATCCTGGGCAGGGCTCTCGCGGGCAAGCGCGATCGGGCGCTCATTTCAACAAAGTCCGGCTTTCCGTCGGGCCCGGGTCCGAATGACGAAGGCTCCTCGCGCTACCATCTGCGGCGCGCGCTTGAGAGCAGTTTGCGCCGGCTGGGCACGGACTATGTGGACATCTATCACCTGCACGGCTTCGACGCGCTGACACCGATTGAAGAAGTGCAGGAGACGCTCAATACCTTCGTGCGCGAGGGCAAGGTGCGCTACATCGCCTGCTCGAATTTTTCCGGCTGGCACCTGATGAAGTCGCTGGCCGTGGCCGACCGCTACGGCTGGACGCGCTTTGTCGCACACCAGGTCTACTACTCGCTGCTGGGCCGCGAGTACGAGTGGGAACTGATGCCGCTGGGGCTCGACCAGAAGGTGGGCGCGCTGATCTGGAGCCCGCTGGGCTGGGGACGCCTGACTGGCAAGATCCGCCGCGGGCAGCCGTTGCCCGAGCGAAGCCGTCTGCACACCATCGCCGATGCCGGGCCGAATGTGCCTGAGGAGCATTTGCACAAAGTCGTCGATGCGCTCGACGCGGTGGCAGCGGAGACCGGCAAGACCGTGCCACAGGTTGCGCTCAACTGGCTCCTGCAACGGCCCACGATCTCATCCGTGATTATCGGCGCGCGCGATGAAGAGCAGTTGCGGCAGAACCTGGGAGCCGCGGGATGGAATCTGACGGCAGCGCAAGTGGCCGCGCTGGACAAGGCCAGCGCCGTCGAGCCTGTGTATCCCTACTGGCACCAGCGCAAGTTCTTTTCGGGGCGAAACCCAAGTGCAGGGAGTAGGGAGTAGCCAATAGGGAGTAGAAAAACAGGGAGCGAGGGGGCAAGGGAGCGAGGGAGCAAGGGAGCGAGGGAGCAACGAAGTTGGAAGCGGTAGAGCGCCCGCCTTCTATTCCCTATTGGCTACTCCCTATTCCCTGTTTTTCTGCTACTCCCTATTCCCTGTGTTTGTGGTGGTGGCGGACCACGTTGTGGCCGATGAGCCATCCCAGCGAAGCGCCGACGAGCACATCGGAAGGAAAGTGTTGCTGCCCCATCACGCGCGTGAGGCTTACGCCGGTTGCCGCGGAGTAGAGCGCGAATTGCGTCCAGGGCGCGGGGTACTCGGCGGCAAGCGCAGACGCAGCGGACCATGCGACGATGCTGTGCTCCGATGGGAACGATGAATTAGCGCCGGCGCTGGTCTGGAAGAAATGCCCGCGCGCGTTATCGACGTTCGGCCGCTCGCGCAGGAAGACGAGCTTGAGCGCCTCGTCGACTACGATTCCGTCCACCATCGACTCGCCGGTGAGAATGCCCGCCTGGCGCGCGTGTTCGTCCTGGTGAGCGTGGCCAAAGCCATAAACGGCGACCGGGACGGCGATCAAACCGCCGATCAGCACATTGGATGTGTTGATGCTGGCCTGATTGAACGAGGGATCATGCGAGACGACCTGCGTCATGGTGTGTTGGTCGGTCGAGAAAGCGACTCCAGCCGCGGCGGCAAGAGGTAAGAGCCATTGCAGGTCGCGCGTGCGGATGTGGGCAGGGCCGCTCCAGATGGTTCCCTGATCGTGCAGCAGGTTGCGCGGCAGATTGCGAACCGTTACATCGTCCGGAGCGGAAGTTTGCGGCGCCGGCGCGTCGGGAAGTGCAGAGGAGATGCCGGCCGCCGGCGCCTGCGCCGGAGCGAGCAGGCAAGAGCTCAGCGCTAAGGCCGCGATGGGGAAGAAGCGCACAGCGATCCTGCAAGAGAAACGGGAGCGAGGTCGAAACGAGTCTTTCGGCATGGGCTTTCGAACGGGACTGCTGAACCAAATATGTATCATCCGACACTTTCAGGCGGGTATGTGTCAACGGAACTGAAACGCTTTGGCGCGAAGGCGTGCGCCCGTGGAGTGACAGAGCGGATTAAAGAATCCGCGGCGGGTCGTTGAGGTAGATGTCAACGTAGTCCAGGTAATTCTGCGCGTATTCGCGGATCAGTTCGCGGTCCTTATCGGTGAGTTCGCGGCGCAGTTTGGCGGGCACGCCGGCCCAAAGCGTGCGCGGGGGAACGACGGTATTCTCCGGGACCACGGAGCCGGCCGCGATGATGGAGCCTTCGCCGATGCGGCTGTTGTTGAGGACGCGCGCGCCCATGCCGATTACGCACATATCTTCGACGACGCATCCATGGACGGTGACATTGTGGCCGATGGTCACCCAGTCGCCTACGATGACCGGGTAGCGGTTGCGCTGGCCGTGGAGGACGCTGCAGTCCTGCACGTTTGAGCAGGCGCCTACGCGGATGGAATTCACGTCACCGCGTACGACGGCGTTCATCCAGACCGAAGAGCGTTCGCCCAGCACCACGTCGCCAAGGATTTGCGCCGAGACGTCGATGTAACAATTGGAGGGGATCTGGGGCGTGTGTCCCTGGTAGGTTCGGATCATGAAATGCCCTTGGGCGACCTCTCTTGAAAGTGTAATTGTGCACGGCGTATTCAGGGGCCGATTCAGCCTCACTCAAGAGGGGACAGGAAGGAGGTTGTCGCCAAGTGGGATACATGGAACTCAAGGAAAAGAAAGGTGTTGGCTGCCGGATCAAAAGTCGGTTATCATCATAGGAGCCTTACTGGCAGGTTTGGAGGTGGAAGTTTTGGCTGAGGTTCGCGTACAGGAAGGCGAACCGCTGGAAAATGCGCTGCGCCGGTTCAAGCGGAAGGTACAGACGGAGGACAT
>Ga0181520_10013968_pt1 | contig 10017 bp, 8 predicted proteins | sample PEATcosm2014_Bin_29_FD_132451 | JGI IMG/M metagenome (GOLD analysis project Ga0181520, IMG submission 132451) | Peatland microbial communities from MTU Mesocosm Facility, Houghton, MI, USA - PEATcosm2014_Bin02_30_metaG | ecosystem: Environmental > Terrestrial > Soil > Wetlands > Peat | place... | reverse complement strand
CCCAGGAAGCTCCCGATCCGATCGGCAGCGAGTTTCGAATCTGTTTTGAAGAGCAGAACTATGGGCTTGAGTTGCGCACCGCCATGGAAAACCTGGTGGAACGGGTGCCGCTGCAGGACCTGAGAATCGTCGCCACCGCGATTTTGATTCAGAAAGAGAGCGGCGGCAACCTGGCCGAGGTGCTGGACAAGGCAGCGTCGGTGATCCGGGATCGGTTCCGCCTGCGCCGGCAGGTTCGGGTGCACACCGCGCAAGGCCGTCTGACCGGGATCATCCTTTCGATCCTGCCCGTCGTGCTCGGATTTTTGCTCTATCTCGTCAACCCGGAGACGATGAGCCTTTTGTGGAAGACGCCCGCCGGCCTGAAGCTGATGTACGTGGCGATAACGATGACGATCGTTGGCGGATTGATTATCCGCAAGATCGTGAACATGGAAGTGTGACGGTGAGTCATGGAACTGGTAGCCATTAGTTTCGTCGTGGTCTTCCTGCTGGTTACGAGCGGTGGCCTGCTGCTGTTCTATCGCCAGGCCATGGTGCAGCGCATCTCGGCCGTAGTGGCGCCGCGTCCGAGGCGGGGGGACTTGATGAGCACGATTCAGCAGACGGGCTCGTCGCTGAGCGGGATGGTGGAGCGGCTGGACCGGGTGCTGCCGCGCAGCGATGCGGAAGTCTCGATCATCCAAAAGCGTCTGATCCGGGCCGGGTACCGCAAGGATTCGGCGGTGAAGATTTTTTATGGGGCGAAGGTGTTGACGCCGCTGACCCTGTGCCTGCTGGCGGCGGTTTCGGGGTTTGCCGATGCGAGCCCGTTTTTTGCGTATGCGTCGGCGCAGGGCCTGGGATTTCTGGCGCCGGATTTCTGGCTGGGAAACCAGATCAAGAAGCGGCAGAAGCAGATCCGGCTGGGGCTGCCGGACGCGCTCGATTTCCTGGTCATCTGCATCGAGGCGGGACTGAGCATGGACCAGGCCACGGCGCGAACCGCCGAGGAGTTGCGCCTGGCCCGGCCGGCGCTGAGCGATGAGCTGGACATTGTGGTCCTGGAACAACGAGCGGGGCGCATGCGGTCCGAGGCCTGGCGACAGTTTGCGGACCGAACCGATGTCGATACGGTGCGGGTCCTGGTGTCGGTCCTGGTGCAATCGGAGCAGTTGGGGACCAGCGTGGCAAAAACGTTGCGGATTCATGCCGATACGCTGAGGGTTCAGCGGCGGCAGCAGATTGAGGAGCAGGCAGCCAAGACCAGCATTAAGTTGGTGTTTCCCCTGGTGCTGTTTATCTTTCCGTCGCTGTTTGTGGTTGTGCTGGGGCCTGAGGCGATTATCATGGCTCAGTCGTTCAGCACCTATTTTCAATAGATCGAAAGGAGACTTGACGTGGACAATATTACGATTATCCGGATTGTTGGCGGCGTGCTGTTTGTCATCGTGCTGATTTTCCTCATTCAGCGTCGTCGCACCAAGGTTCACTAGCCGAGTCGTCCTGACGGCGTAAGTCAGTGGCCCGTGGTGAAAGCCGCTTTGCTCGCAAGACCGAATGCCAAGCGGCTATCAAGGGAAGTATTTTTCCTGAAGGGGTTGCAGGTTATCGGCTTCACCATGGGCTGTCGCATTTGAAAGTGGCTTCGGACTTCGGGCTGAACCATGACTGAGTCAGTGTCTTTTCGATTCTGGCAAGGCACAACGATTTTGCATCTGTTGGCACCGGAGAAGTGTTCCCAACGGATGGAGTGGATTCCCAGAGGACTGCAGGTTGGACGGCGCTACAACTCTCGCCGAGGTTCGGAATTTATGGAACGACGGAAGTATTGTGTGTACAACCAAACCCGCGAATGCTTCCTCAGCCTCGGCGTCACCGCGGCGGACACTCCGTTTGCGCGCCTGAAGGGGTTGATTGGGAAGTTGAGCGTCCGCTCGGATGAAGGAATCTGGGTGGTTCCGTCGAACGGGGTTCACACCGTGGGAGTGCTGGTCCCCCTCGATCTGATTTATCTGGACAACCAGCATCGCGTCATTCATGTGGTGGAGCATTTTCCGACGTTTCGCATTGCCCCCTTGCTGGCCAATACGGAAAGCGTGCTGGAGTTGGCCGCTCACACCATTTATTCGTCGCAGACCCAGGTGGGGGACCAGCTTCTAATTTGCGTCGCCGAGGAGATGGAGCAGTGGCTCGGGCCGGCGTCGGCACAGAGAACGGGAACGGGTTGATCTGGACCACGGAGGAGTAGCGTGACGCCAGTGAAGCGTTGGTTCGAGTGGCTGTTTTCAGAGGATCGCCGGCAAGCCAAGCGGCACAAATCTCTCCCGCTGGTGGCCTATTACTGGGACGGGGCGGAACCGGTGGCGCACGGAATTCTCGATGCGAGTTTGACCGGGATGTACCTGTTGACCAAGCAGCGCTGGTATCCCGGCACGGTGGTTACCATGACGCTGCAGCGGGCGCGCGCGGCGAAGAGCGATCCGGAGCGATCGATTGCGGTGAATGCGCGGGTGGTGCGCTCCGGCAGCGACGGCGTCGGCCTGGCGTTCCTTCCGTTGCAGCGGCAGGAGTCGCGCCGGACCTTCGATTCATCCATGCACGCAGTCGACGAGAAGGTGCTGCACCAGTTCTTCCATCGGGTGCAGGAGGACATGGGACGGAGCGCATGAGGCGTGTTCCGGCCGGGCTGCGCGGGGTGCGGCTTCCGCGGGGAAGGCCGGGGCGCTGAGTTCCCGCGGAGAGCGTTGGCTGCGGAGCGGCGAACGCGCGTGGGGATCGTGTGAATCGGACGGGTGGAGAGCGGCGCTATTCCGTTTCTTCGGGAATGATGAGGAGGACTTCGACCGCAGCGACCTGGCCATTTTGCCGGGCCGGCCGGAACTCCCACTGCTGCAGCGCGCTGAGCAGGAACTTGGCTTTGGCGAACTCCTCCGGAAAGACCAGGGCGAGACGCTCGAAGCGGCCCGCAGCGTTGACGAAGCCGTGCACCATCAGGGCGTCGGAGTTGAAGTCGTCGGGATCGAAGTGGGGCCGCACGATGTCATAGGGCCAGGGCGCGTCGGGCCGCGTCGTAGTGCCCATCGCGGCCGCCTGCGCGGCGGAGGGCAGGGAGTACTGGAGAATCCAGTTCTTGCCCGCACCCACGTGGAGATAGACGGTATACACCATCCGGCCATTCCAGATCCCGACGGTCTCGGGGTACTGTTCGGCGAGCGATGAGCCCACCACGACCACCCCGAACTGCCCGTCCTTGGGCAGGGTGATATGCGTGACCGGACCGAGGTTGGCCAGGGCGGTACCGGCATCGGAGCCGGGACCCGGCGCGGGCGCTGCGCCGGCCGGTGCGACCGCGCTGTTTCCGGTGGGTGCTTTCCCGGGCTGAGTTCCCGGGTTCTGCCCGGGGCTGGGTGAGTTCTGTCCGGGCGCCGCTGCGCTGGGCGCGGGGGTTCCGGGAGTCGTCCCGGCGGCGGCTCCGGGTTGTTTGCCGGCTGTGCCGGGGTGCGCCGATTCGGTGGAGGCATCGGAGTGGCCGGGAGAGAGCGACGGCGTCGCGGACGGCTTGGCCGATGCATTGGCAAGCGGAATGGCGACGGGCCCTCCCTGCGCCTGCAGGTCGGAGATGGACATGACGCGGACCGGAGTGGGCTCGGCGGCGGGCTGGGTTGCGGTTTGCGGCATCTGTTTGACGGGATCGGGGCCGCGAACCACGATGGGGCTGGTGGTGCTGGGCGGGAGCGCGTGCAGCGCAGCCGCGAAGGGGGTGGACGACATCCGGACGTCCGCCAGATTCACTTCGCGGTTAGGCGGATCGAGCTTCGGGCGCAACTGGGCCACCATGGACTTCTGCTGGGGGGCCTCGATGATGGGTTTGATCGGGGCGCTGGCCGGAGCCCACAGGAAGACGGTGGGGATGGGCGTCTTGTGCAGCAGCACGACATCGGGAGGCGCGTCGGGCTGCACCAGGATCTGGGACTGGTGAACCAGTTTGGCGAGCTGGGACGCAGGCGAGGGCGCTGGGGCCGGGCTTTCGTCGCCCGTGGCGACGCTGGGCGGAGACACCGGGGTGTCTGCGGCCGGGGTGGGCGCTCGGTTGGCGGCTTGCGATGGAGGATGAGCGCCAGCGGCCGGCGGCTGGAGCTGGGGTTGGGCCTCGGGCGCATCCAGAACCCGGACGGTAAATCGCTGGAGGGTTGACTTGCGGTCGAAGCGGGGCGTGTGGGCGAGCCCGAAAAACAGCCAGCCGCAGCCCGCGACGTGCGCCAGGATGGACACCGCGATGGCGGCCGACCCGCGGCGCGGGGATGACTGCGGCCGAGTGAAAAGCGTGATCATCGGGGCAGGCTTCATGTTGGGCTAAACCCCCGCGCGCCGGCGTTGCCATTGCAGGATAAAACGAACCAGCCCTGCGCCGGCAGGGGGGCCGTTGTCAGGGGATATTCCACCCCTGGGGGAAGCAATTCTCAGGCCAACCGAAGTGGCTGCAAGTCGCTCAAAAAATAGGGGAATGCGGAGACAATCGTGTCTACCCGGCTACACAGCCGGGGCGGGTGGTATACTCGCGTTCACACTTTGCCCGTCCGGGACCCTCTAAACCTATGATTTGACGGCAGTACGCCCAGCGGGCCTTTGGCACAGAAATTGCCAGTAAGGATAGAAAGGGACGACTGGCTGGACAGCCGGTTGGAACAGGTCTCACCATGAATAGAAGAGTGCAGCTGATCCTCTTGAGCGCTTTCATCGTTGCTGCCTTATGCGCCTACGCGGTGTATCGCGTGGTGGGCAGCCGCGTGGTGGCGTCGCAGCCGCAGACGACGGCCGTGGTGGTGGCTGCCGCGGACATTCCGCTGGGAAGCGTTCTTCACGACACCGATCTAGGGACGGTGGAGATCGAGGGGGCTTTGCCGGAAGGCGCGATCACGAACCGCCAGGAAGCTATCGGTCGCGGAGTGACCTCGAATCTGTACAAGGGCGAGCCGATTCTGAACAGCCGGCTGGCTGCGCCGGGAGCCGGCGGGGGACTGGCGGCGACGATTCCGCAGGGCATGCGGGCCTGCGCGATCAAGGTGGACGACGTGGTGGGCGTGGCAGGATTTGTGACTCCGGGGATGCGGGTGGATGTCTTGATCTCGGGCAACCCGCCGGATCAGCCGAATCCGGCCGAGGGGCCGCAGGTGAAGACGCTGCTGCAGAATATCGAGGTCCTGTCGGCCGGCACCGATATCCAGAAGGACGGGGAAGGCAAGCCGCAGCAGGTGCAGGTGGTGAACCTGCTGGTGACTCCGGAGCAGGCCGAAGACCTGAGTCTGGCCAGCACCCAGGCGCATATCCAACTGGTGCTGCGGAACCCGTTGGACACGAATATGCCGCAGACTCCGGGAACTGCGGTGGCCAATCTTTACGCGGGCAATACGCCGCCGCCGCCCAAGGCGCGGCCCGCCGCGCCGGCGCCTCACGTCGAGGCCAAGCCGAAGTCGCAGGAGTACGTGATCCAGGTCTTCAACGGATCGAAGCAGAGTGAAGAGAAATTTGCCTCTGGTGAGGAGAAACCGTGAACGTGCGAATCGGCATTCCCGTTGCGTGGTTCTGTGCCTTGACTCTTGCGATTTGCGCAGGGCCAACCGCGATGGCCCAGGCTCCAACTGCTCCGGCAGCACAGGACACCGCAAACGACCTGGTGGTCGCGGTGGGGAAGTCGGTTCTGGTGGACTGCGCGCAGCCGATTCAGCGGATTGCGGTTGGCTCCAGCGACATTGCCGAAGCCACGGCGGTCAGTCCGACCGAGATCATGCTGAACGGGAAAACGGCGGGCGATACGAGCCTGATCGTTTGGCAAGCCGGCGGCGGACGGCAGTTCTTCAATGTTCAGGTGCGCGCGAGCGACTACGTCGCGGGCGACCGGCTGGATTCGATCCGCCGCGAACTGAGGACCGAGCTTCCCGGGCAGACGCTGCGGCTCAGCGCGGAGAACGGCCTGATCTTCCTCCGCGGAACGGTGAAGGACCTGACCAGTTCGACGCGGGCGGTGGAGATCGCTTCGACCGCGGGCAAGGTGGTCAACCTGCTGTATGTCGACGTGCCCCCGGCGGACCCGCAGATTCTGCTGAAGGTGCGCTTTGCCAGTTATGACCGGACTCTGGCCAAACAACTTGGGATCAATCTGTATAGCCTGGGTGCGGCCAATACGGTCGGCACGGTTTCGACGCAGCAGTTCTCTCCGCCGACGGTGACCTCAGGAACTCCCGCTACCGGGACCACTGCGGCAACTGCTTCCACGGTGAGCCTTTCGAGCCTGCTGAACCTGGCTGTGTTCCGCCCCGACCTGAATCTGGGCGCGACGCTTCAGGCATTGGAGACCAACGGGGTGCTGGAGGTACTGGCCGAGCCCAATCTTCTGACGGCAAACGGCAAAGAGGGCAGCTTTCTGGCCGGCGGGCAGTATCCCTATCCCGTTGTGCAGGGGATTGGCGCGACGGGGAGCGGCGGAATCACCATCCAGTTCCAGCAATTCGGGGTGCGCCTGAACTTCATTCCCACGATTACTCCGCGCGGCACCATCCGGCTGCAGGTAGCTCCGGAGGTCAGCCAGCTGGACTTTGGCAATGGCATTACGATTTCGGGATTCACGGTTCCCGGCATCGACGTGCGCAGAGTGAGAACGGAGGTCGAGCTGAGCAACGGGCAGAGCTTTGCCATTGGCGGCTTGCTCGACAATCGTTCGACCAAGAACTTCTCGAAGATTCCCTTCCTTGGGGATATTCCGATCCTGGGCAAATTCTTTCAATCCATCTCCGACTCGAAGACCAACACCGAACTGATCGTGATTGTGACTCCGGAGATTGTTGCTCCCATACCGAGTGGCGCCCCATTGCCCGCGCTGAAGTATCCGGACAAGTTCCTGCCGCCGAACTCGAACATTCCCATGACGACGCCGGGAGCCGAGGTGACGGGAGCGAAGGCTCCGAATCCGCCGCCCCCGTCCGTACCGGTGGAGTCGTTGCTGGACAGCATGAAACCCGAGCAGCCCCTCATCATCGAAGGCGGTATGAGCGCGGGTTCAGGGGGAACGACATCGCCGGCGACCTCGGCTGTCCCAGTGCCGCAGACGCAGGCGCCGCAATGACGCGGAGGGCCCCGGCTCGATGGTGCGCAGGTTGGCGTTGGCCAGCCGCGGCGGACTTGAGCGCAACCCTGAGCTGGGCGGGATGGACGCTGCCGGGCGCCGGCCGGCGCAAGCTGAAGGCAGGTCGAGGGACGACTGCCGCGAGTTGCGGTGCATGAGGTCGGGCGATGAACCGGATCTCCCACACTTCGATGGCAGAGCTCCCGGAGCGCGCAGTCAAAGGCAGCCCTCTGCGGATGGTGGCTGCCGGCTTGATGCTCGCTGCTGGGGCCTGCATCCTGGCCTTTGCGATCAGCGGGAGTGACGCTGCGAATCGCGATTACGTCTCCTACTGGGCTGCCGGTCAGCAGCTCGTTCACCACGGCAATCCCTATGACAGCGAGGCGGTCTTGCGGCTGGAGCGTGCGGCGGGATTGGTGGGCCAACAGCCGCTGCTGATGCGCAACCCGCCGCTGGCATTTGTGCTGACGCTACCGCTTGGCCTGGTCAGTGTGCGGGTGGGAGCAATCGTGTGGTCGCTGGCGCTGGTTGCGGCGCTGATGGCGTCGATTCGGATGCTCTGGATCGTGCAGGGCCGGCCCCGCGACCGGCTCTACCTGGCCGGCTATGTCTTCCCTCCGGCTCTCGCGTGTCTGCTGGCCGGACAGGTTGGGATTTTTCTGCTGCTGGGGGTCACGCTGTTCCTGTTCCTGCATCGGTCGCGGCCTTCTCTCGCGGGAGCGTCGCTGCTGCTGTGTGCGTTGAAGCCGCATCTGTTTCTCCCCTGCGGCATCGTGCTGGTGGCGTGGATTGTGCTGCGCAAGGCCTACCCGATTCTGCTGGGAGCGGCGGCTGCGCTGCTGGCGAGCCTGGCGCTCCTGCTGTTTCTGAACGCGGGTATCTGGTCGCAATACGCTCACGGCGAAAGGGCGGAGAATATTCAGAATCTGTTCATCCCCTGCCTGAGCGTGCTGCTGCGGATTGCCATCGATCGCAACGCGCTGTGGATTCAGGCGCTGCCCGAGCTGGCCGGCTGCGCGTGGGCGATCTGGTACTTCTGGAAACGCCGCGAGCGATGGAGTTGGGTTGACCACGGCGCGCTGCTGCTGCTGGTGTCGGTGATGGTTGCGCCCTACGCATGGTTTACCGACGAGGTGCTGCTGTTGCCGGCGATTCTGGCTGGGTTGTATCGATCGCTGAACGCCGGGCGCTCGTTTGTGCCCTTCGGATGCATTGCGGGAGTTGCGCTGATTGAAGTGCTGGCGGGCGTGCCGCTTGCCTCGGGACTCTATGTATGGACGGCGCCGGCGTGGCTTGCCTGGTATCTGTACGCCATCCGTGGGATGGAACCGAGCGGTGCGGATCCGGCGGAGCATGAAGTCCGCGACGATCGCGGCCTCCCGCAGGAGCGGTCCGTCGCAGGCGGCTTGCATGCAAGGCCGGTATCTCGCAAACCAGCGGTTGGCTGAGAGAATATGCGGCACGAGGAGATGCGGTTCGCAGGGGACAGGGGCAGCGATGAAGGATGATGGGAACGCACAAAAGGTGACGCTGCGCGAACTGATTCTGCGCATGGGACGGAGTTCGCACCGGGAGAAGCTTCGGGTTGCTGCCGAGTTTCTCACGGTGGGTTTCTGCACGCTGGCGTTTGCGTTCATGATCGTGGGCCTGTCGACATCGCTGCTGGAGAAGAATGCGGCGGGGACGCGCGACTTCGTGGAGTACTGGGCGTCGGGACGGCAACTGGTCCATCATGCCAACCCCTACGATACGGATGCCATTCTCGCCCTGGAACACTCCGCGGGCCTTCACTCCGGGACGCCGGCGCTGGTGATGGGGAATGCTCCACCCGCCCTGTTGCTGGTTTATCCCGCCGGATTGCTGGGCCCGACGCCTGGGGTGGTGCTGTGGTCGCTGTTCCTGCTGGCGTGTCTGGTGGCGTCGGTGCAGATGGTCCGGAAGATGCATGGATCGCCGAAAAACCATCTGCACTTCCTTGGCTATACCTTCGCACCGGCTCTGATCTGCCTGGGAGCGGGTCAGCTTTCGCTCTTTGTGCTGCTCGGGCTGGTCCTGTTTCTGAGGCTGGAGCGATCCCGGCCATTTTGGGCGGGCGCCTCGCTGTGGCTCTGCATGTTGAAGCCGCAATTGTTTCTGCCGTTCGGCCTGGTGCTGTTGGCGTGGATCGTCGCGACCAGGAGCTACCGCATTCTGGTTGGGGCCGTGAGCGCGATCGGCTTGAGCGCGCTGGCCGTTGAGGTGCTGGATCGCCAGGTGTGGAAACAGTATCACCAGATGATGAGCGCGTTGCGCTACGACATGCTGCCCATTCCGTGCTTCAGCATTGTGCTGCGGCGCAGCATCAGCCCGAATGCGCTGTGGCTGCAGTATCTGCCGGCGCTGCTGGGAGGCATCTGGGCGCTGGCCTACTATCGCAAGCACCGCGAGCACTGGGACTGGAGAACGCATGGTCTGCTGTTGACGATGGTGTCGGTTCTGGTGGCTCCGTACACCTGGTTTATCGACCAGGTTGTTCTGATTCCAGCGCTGCTGCACGGGGTTTACGTCACCCGCTCGCGGGTGCTGCTGGCTGTGCTTGCATTGACCAGCGCGGTGATCGAGGTGGTGCCTCTTCACGGAATTCCGGTATTGCAGTCGCCGTTCTATCTGTGGACGGTGCCGGCGTGGATTGCCTGGTATCTGTATGCGACGCGCGCCGCCGGCCCGGCCCAGGCCTCCGCCGCGCAGCGGGACGAAGAGGAAGGGCGGACGCAGACGAATGCCGCAATCGAATCGCCGGTAGGATCATCGGTCTAGCCGGAGGCAAGCGCAGGGCAACGAGGTTGGGACCATGCACGAGGTTGCGGACCGACAGAATCTTCACCGGCGAACGAAGGAACTGGCGCAGCCGAAGACGATTCGGAAGATGGCCGAGT
>Ga0181520_10013967_pt1 | contig 10018 bp, 3 predicted proteins | sample PEATcosm2014_Bin_29_FD_132451 | JGI IMG/M metagenome (GOLD analysis project Ga0181520, IMG submission 132451) | Peatland microbial communities from MTU Mesocosm Facility, Houghton, MI, USA - PEATcosm2014_Bin02_30_metaG | ecosystem: Environmental > Terrestrial > Soil > Wetlands > Peat | place... | reverse complement strand
TCCGGTCGATGATCACCAGCGTGAGAGCGGGCCCGGGGACATCGACGCCCTGCCAGAAGCTCATCGTGGCGAACAGGCAGGCCGCCGACTGGGTGCTGAGCGCCTCGAGGAGGACAGCCTTGGGAAGCTCACCCTGTACGAGCACCGGCCAGGGCAACCTCTTTGCCAGCGCCTCGGCAGCGGCGGTCATAGCCCGACGGCTCGTGAACAAAGCCAGGGTGCGACCGCCCGCCGCGAGCACGAGCGCCTCTATCTCGTCGTGGATGGCCGCCTCGGCCTCAGGGCGCCGGCGGTCAGGAAGTGACACCGCGCAGTACAAAAGCCCGTTGGTCTTGTAGGCAAAAGGGCTGCCGACGTCGAGCTCGACCGTGGTCTGGGGAGGGGCGCCGATGCGGGCGGCCAGCCCTCGCGGCAGCGTGGCGCTCGTCATCACGACCGGCATCACCGAGAACACCTGGGCGGCCATCGCCCCGCTCACATCCAACGGCGCCGAGCGCATCGCCGGACGCGCTCCCCCGGTGACCCAGACGACCTCTTCGCTCCCCGCCGAAAGACACGATGAAAGCTCCTCGCGGCACCGGTCGACGCCGAGGAGGGCCCTCAGACAACGCTGGGCGCCGTCGCCCCCCTGCGCCTCGGCCAGGCGAGCACCTGTTGCTGGGTCTGATCCCTCACAAGCGCGGCGCAGCTCCCCGCCGAGGCGGTCAAGCCGTTCGATGACGAGTGTGACCTGCTCGGCGATCGGGCCGAGGCCGGGTGCGAGCCGCTGGTCCTCGACTTGGGCGAGGAGATCCTCCAAGGCCGTCGCCCCCGCCATCACTGCCTCGACCTCCCTGGCAGCAGCGGTCTGCTCACCGTGCTGGGCGCGGCGCCCTGCTGAGGTGAGCGCCGCCCGGGCGGCAGCCGCGAGCGCCCGGAGACGGCCGGGGCTCACCTCGACGCCAAGCGACGCGGCGAGGATGTCCTCCAGTTCGTGAGCCTCGTCGATCACGAGGGCCTCGTGCTCGGGAAGTACCTCGCCCCCGGTGCGCAGGTGGGCACCGAGAAGATGGAGGTTGACAACGACGATGTCGGCCGCAGCGGCCCTCGCCCGGGCAGCTTCGGCGAAGCACTCACCACCAGAGGGACAACGGCGCGCCCCCGGGCACTCGTCGGCGGCGACGCTCAGGCTCGACCACGCCTGAGAGGAAGGCTCAAAATCGAGCTCTGCCCGGTCCCCGCTGGCCGTGCTCGCGGCCCATTCAACGAGGCGTCGTACCTCCTCTCCCACGCGCCGGGCGGCGGGGCGCGCTGAGGCACCCTTGTCATCGGGCGCCTCAGGTTGGGGCGGTTGGCCTTCTGTTGGCGCCTCGTCTCCGAGCGGCGCGTCGATTCGCTGCTGCTCTCCGCGGCGCTCGAGCTCGACAAGGCGCTGGCGGCAGAGATAGTTGGAACGACCCTTCAGCACCGCCCAGCGCACCGAGCGGCCAAGCCCACTCGCCACGAGGGGGAGGTCCTTGTTGGCGAGCTGATCCTGCAGCGCTTTCGTGGCGGTGGCGACGACGACGCGCTTGGACGAGGCGATGGCCGGCACCAAGTAGGCAAGGGACTTGCCCGTCCCCGTCCCGGCAGCCACGGCGACATTGCCACCGCTCGCGAGGGCCTTTGCGACGGCTTCGGCCATTTCGAGCTGCCCGGGGCGCACCTCGCCCGAGGGGAGGCTCGCCACGACTCGTCGCAAGAGACCTGCTACCCGAGCCTCTGCCACCGGGGGGACGCTACAGCAAGCCAGCGCGCCCTCCGGGTGCGCAACGGGGTCGCGAGTCAGCTCTTGGCACGCCCGCGAAGCACGCTGCCTGCAAGAAAGACAACGACGATCAGGGGAAGGGCGAAAACCGCGATGTCGCTCCTGTGTCGAAGTGCCAGAGCCGACGCGACAAAGACAAGCGTCCCAATGAAAAGCTCCGGCGCGTCTCCGATGAGGAAGTCGCGCCAGAATCTCGCGAAGGCCCCAAGCGCACGCGAAACGGCTGTCATCGCAATAGCCCGCGAGGTGGGTCCACAGGCCCGCTCATGACTCGCGGTCTGCTGTCGTGGCAAGGGGCTCGCGTGAAGGCCCGAGCGCACGCATGCCCAAGGACAACAGCGTCGCGGTCAGCGTGAACACGGCCACGAGCACGAGGATCATGAGGTCGCTCCCGGGCCAATGGACGCCCACACCCTCGCCGACCCAGAAGACGCCGAAGCTTGTGAGCATGATTCCGACGGCGAGCTTGAGCCAGTTCTCGGGCACCTCGGAGAGCTGGCGAGCGACCAGGTAGCCGATAGCAGAGACGATGACGGCCGCCGCCGCCGCCGCACACGATGCGAGGGCAAGATGGCCCGAGCTAGCCCCGAGGGTTATGACGATGAGCACGACCTCCATGCCCTCGAGAAAAACGCCCTTGAAAGCGACGGTGAAGCCGGTGGCATCGCGCGGGCCGCGCCGCCAGGCGGCGTTACGTCCGGCCGGCGAATCGCCGCCTGCCGGCGGCGAGGACCCGGGCGAGAGGCTCGCCACCGTGGTCGCGAAGATGGCGTCTTCGTCGTGCAGGGCCTTGTGTCCGCTTGCTCTTAGAACTGCTTTGCGCAACCAGTCGAGGCCGAGCACGAGCAACAAGGCCCCGATGACGACCCGCAAGAAGTCGATGGGAACGAGTCGGGCGAGGGGGATACCGACGGCGATGACGAGAGCCGCCAGAACAGCAACGGCGGCGAGAGTGCCCTCGATGGCCGAACGCCATCCCCGCGTCACGCCGGCGGCCGTGACGATCGTCAGCGCCTCGACCATCTCGACCGCGCTCGCGCCGAACACAGCCAGCGCGAGAACGACCGTCGAGCTGTTCACCCCAGTCCCTCCTCGCCTCCGCTACGCGACGGCGCCGTCTCGCGGCCGTCGAACGACAGCCGGTCGCACGCCTCGAGGGCGCCGAGCACCGCACGGCGGGGGCCGCAGACGGCGAGACGTTCGACGTTACGCAGATGCGAGATCTTGCCCACCTTCCGGCCCGACGGGTCGTGGATGCCAATCTGGGCGCCCACGTAGCGCTTGGAGTCGAACTCGAGCAGCTCGACGTGCCCCCGGCAGGCACACATCTCGACGAGCTCGTCCCGCCCGAGCCAAGACTCGTCGTTGCAAGACACCACGACCACGGTCGCCTTGAGCCCGGCGACGACCTCCGCGAGTGCCCCCGGCATAGTCCGCCGGGAGTTGAACCTGCTGCGGTTGTCGGCACCCTTGGCGTCGGCTCGCTTGCAGGCGATCCCGTAGTGGTCGGGTGCGTCCCAGCGGATGAGCGTCTCCCAAACGTGGTAGTTGGTGAAGTAGCGGTGCTGGTTGTAGGGCGGGTCGAGATAGGCGAAGTCGACTGGGTCCATGGTCTTGACCGCCTGCGCGGCATCGGCGCGAAGCGCCCGGCCAGGCCCCAAGAGCAGATCTGGCACTCTCAGCGAGAGAGGTTGCAACGATCGCGGGGACCATGTCTTTAAGTACGCCATCTGCAGCCCGGTCGTCGAGTCGACCCGGTCGGCGGCCTCGAGCAGGCTCGTGAGCAGCAGAGGATAGAGCGGGCTATCCCGGTGACGTTCCTCGATGGTGTCGCGTATCGCGTCGACACGGGCACCGTTCTCCGGCCTCAAATAGCGGGCGCGCTCGCAGAAGACCTCGGTGAAATACCCCCTCCGACCACCGAGGCTGTTGAGACTGGCGACTGCATCGGCGAGCTCAGCGTTGTCGACGGCCGCGGCGTCTGTCGAGATGTAGCACTGGGCGAGCACCTCGGAGTAGGTAGCCGTGTCGACGGCAGTGACGAAGGCCCCCTGACGCTTGAGCTCTTGGGCCACGCGGGTCGTTCCGGTGAACAGATCCGCTGCCGTCGTGGCGCCGCACCCGGCGGCGAGGGCAGAAATGGCCTGAACGAGGCGCCGTTTCGAGCCGATGTACTTGATCACGCGCCTGGTGCCAGAGGAGCGATGGCCACATCTCCAAGGTAGCCCCGCGACCTCTGTGACGGTCACAGCCTCTAGGTAGTGTTCGGCACGTGCTTCACCTATCAAGTGCCAGCCGGGTGAGGCCGCTGGCGTTTGCGCTCGCCGAGGTGTTGGCAGAGCCGCTTGAGGATCCGATGATGCCCGAATGGGTGGCGGTGCCCACGGTCGCAATGCGACGCTGGCTCGCCTTGGAGCTAGCCCGTTGCCTGGGCTCGTCCAGTGCCGCGAATGGGGACGGGGTGGCGGCGAATATCGTCTTCGGGTTCCCCGGGAGCCTGCGCCAAGCCGTGCTCGCGGCCGGCCGCGACGCAGAGCAAGATCCGTGGCAGGTCGACTCGCTCGTATGGGCGGTTCTCGACGTGCTCGTTTCAAGGCGACTGGACGATCGCCTCGGACCTTTAACAGAGCTCCCGGAAGGAGCTACCTGGTTCGGTCGCGCCCGGCGCCTCGCCGATCTCTTCGATCACTATGCCGTGCGCCGTCCCGAGCTCGTACTGCACTGGAACGCAGGGCGCGACGTCGACGCCACGGGTCGCCCTCTTGTCGAGCATGACCGCTGGCAGCCTCACCTTTGGCGCCTCGTGCGTGCATGCATCGGGTCTGCGAGCCCACCCGAGCGGCTGCCAAGCCTGTTGGAGGAGGTGCGCGCAGGGACGCTCGTGCTGGACCTGCCGTCGCGCCTCGCGATCTTCGGAGTCACGACGCTGCCGAGCGGGGCGCCATTTGTCGAGCTTGTCGAGGCCGCTTCCGCCCGACGTGAGGTGCACCTCTTGCTTTTGGACCCGTCGCCGCCAACCACGGCCCGGGTGCGGGAGGCGACGCTCGCAAACCTCCCGCCGCTCGTGATGCTGCGCTCCGAGGATGCCAGTGACACCCAGGTGCGCCAGGTCGACCACCCGTTGCTGCGCTCCTGGGGAGCTCCCTACCGCGAGCGCGCCGTGCTCCTGGCTGCGGCGGAAGGGCGCGGCTTTCCCACGCCCAGCTCAGTGGAGTCGGGCCAAGAGCCGGTCCACGGTGCGACGGGCACGCTTCTCGCCCGCTTGCAGGACGACCTGCGTTCAGGGAGTTCGCCAGCGGGCGACTTCGAGCTATGTCTCGACGATCGCTCGGTGCAGGTGCATTCCTGTCACGGCCAGGCACGTCAGGTCCAGGTCCTTCGCGACGTGATCCTCCATCTGCTCGACGACGACCCGACCCTCGCGGAAGAGGACATCGCAGTCCTCACTCCGGCGATCGACCAGTTCGCCCCCCTCGTCGAAGCCGGCTTCGGGGTCTCGGCCGCGCCGAGCACTCGTGCCGTAGGTGCCGAGATCGACGAAGCGTCCAGCAACGCCCCGCCCCGGCTTCGCTACCGCATCACGGATCGCTCGCTTCGCGAGTCACACCCCGCTCTCGCTGCTCTCGACTCCCTGCTGGCGCTGGTCTCGGGCCGGTTCAGCGCCTCCGAGGTGCTGGAATTCATCTCCCTGCCGCTCGTACGAAGCCGATTCGAACTCGACGACGAAGCCCTCGCCACGATCACAACCTGGGCGCAACGGGCCAACGTGCGCTGGGGGCTTAACGGCGCCCAGCGGGCGCCCTGGGGACTACCCACGGACTTCTCAGCCAACACCTGGTGTGCGGCAATCGACCGCGTGCTCATGGGAGTGGCTGTCAGCGACGACGACATCGGCCTTGGTCCAAGAGACATCGCTCCTCTCGGCGTGGAAGCAAGCGACATCGCCGTCGCCGGGCGATTCGCTGAGCTCGTCTCCCGCCTGGCGGCTCTCGCCAGGCAAGCAAGGCTGCCCCGTCCCGTCGCTGCTTGGTGCGAGACGCTGTCGGACTGCGTCGGCCAGTTCTTCGAGGTCGAGGATGCCCAGCGCTGGCAACTTGACCAACTGCGCCGCATCCTGGCCGAGGTCGGAGACCAAGCGGTGGTCGGAGACAAGCCGGCTCCCGTCGAGCTCTCATTGGCCGAGATCCGCCGCCTGCTCGGCGACCGGCTGCAGGGATCGCCACCGCGCTCGGACTTCTTCAGAGGTGGCATCACCGTCAGCTCGCTCACGCCGCTTCGCTGGCTACCCTTCCGGGTCGTCTGCCTGCTGGGCCTGGACGATGCGGGCACGACGGGCTCCGGCACCGGCGACGGGGACGATCTCGCCGCCCTGGCGCCACTTGTGGGCGATCACGACCCGCGCTCTGAAGTCCGTCAGGCGCTGCTCGAAGCGATCCTCGCCGCCGGCGACCACCTCGTGATCACGCGGATGGGCCGCAGCGTCCGAACGAACCGGGAGGTACCGCGCACCACTGTCCTGGCCGAGTTGCGCGACACCATCGAGGCGACCCTTTCACCGCGAAGCCGCAGTGAGTACCCGGCCCTGGTCGAGACCATCCACCCCTGCCAGCCCTTCGACGAGGCCAACTTCAAACCCCACGCCCTCGGCACAGTCGAGCCCTTCAGCTTCGACCCCGGGGCCTTCGCCGGGGCCGTCGCGCGCAGGCGTCAGTCCAGCGAGCACATGCCATTCATGACCGGGCCGCTTCCGCCAGTCGGTGACCAGCAAGGCGTCATCACCCTGAGCGAGCTCAAGGGATTCTTTCGTCATCCCGTGAAGGCCTTCCTGCGTGAGCGCCTGCAACTTCGCCTGCTGGGCGAGGAACGCGACTTGTCTGACGATCTCGCCACCTCGCTCGACGCCCTCGATCACTGGGCCGTTGCCGACCGGCTCTTGACCGCTCGAGTCCGCGGGCACTCCGCGGCCGAGTGGCGCCGTCGCGAGCACGCTCTAGGGGCGCTACCCCCGGGCGTGCTCGGCGAGGCCCAGCTGGCCGGGATCGAAGAAACTGTCGAGGCACTGCTCGCTCGTGCTGGTGAGCTAGGTGTCGACTTGGCGAGCAAGGAACGCCTGAGCGTGGAAGTGACACTGCGCGACGGCACTCGCCTCGCCGACACCATCGCCGGCGGCTGTTCAGGCTCATCGCCCGGCCCCGCGCTTGTCACCTGCAGCAGGCTCGGGCCCAAACGCCGCCTGCCTGCGTGGCTCGACCTCGTGGCCGTGACGGCAAGCGAGCCCACGATCGGGTGGAGGAGCGTGGTTGTCGGCACGCCCGAAGCGGGCGAGGGGCACGCCGCCATTCAGCTCTCCGCCCGCGGCGATACCGCCGCCGAGCGTCGACGCCTGGCTCTAAGTGCTCTCGAGGTCGCCGTCGACTGCTACCGGCGCGGCATGATCGAGCCCATCCCGCTTTTCCCCAAACTCTCCTACAAGCTTCACAAACACAAGGCGGGAACGAACGACTGGCTTCCCTTTGGGGGCGGTGGCGAGGGCCATGACGAGGCGAACCGGCTCGTCTTCGGCGACATCACCCTCGCTGAGCTGCGGGCTGTGCCGGCGCGGGCAGGCGACCCCCCGGGCAACCGCTCCGGTCGGGCCGAGCGATTCGCCGACTACCTCTGGGACGCGGTCGATACGAGCACCGAGGAAGTCCCATGACCGAGACGGACATCTTTTCGCCCGTCGGGCCCCTGCCCGAGGGCCGGGTCACCATCGAGGCGAGCGCGGGGACTGGCAAGACCTACACCCTTGCCGGCCTGGTCGTGCGGTACGTCGCCGAGGCGGGGGTCCCTGTCGAGAAGCTCCTCATCGTCACCTTCACGCGGGCCGCTGCCGCCGAGCTGCGTGACCGGGTGCGCAGCCGGCTCGGCGAGGCAGTGGCAGCGCTTCGTGCGCCGATGGAGACCGTAGATGGTGACGACCTCCTCGCCCTCGTTGCGAGCACGGACAGAAAACGCCGTCTCGCCCGGCTCGAGCAGGCATTGGTCGATTTCGACGCCGCCACGATCACGACTATCCACGGCTTTGCCCAACAGGTCTTGCGTACGCTCGGCTCGGCAGCCAGCGGGGATCTCGACGCCTCGCTGCTCGACAACACGCCCGAGCTCCTCGGCTCGGTGTGCGCGGATGTGCTGGCGGCCGAGTCGTTCGCCGCCGATCCAACGGCCGCCAATGTTCTCCCGAGCCTGAAAGAGCTCACCGGCATCGCTGCCAGGGTGCTGGCCAACCCGGGGATCCACCTCGTCCCCGAGCCTGACGCGGACACCACCCCGGCAGCCGCCCGGCTGCGCCGTCTCGTGGACCTCGTCGTGGAGGGAATCCACCACCGACGTTGCGCAGCAGGCACGTTGTCTTTCGACGACCTGTTGACACAGCTGCGCGACGCGCTCGACAACGACGCAGCGGCCGCCATCTTGCGAAGGCGCTTCCAGGTCGCGCTCGTCGACGAGTTCCAGGACACCGACCCGGTCCAGTGGTCGATCTTCTCGAAGATGTTCGCCGCTTCAGGCGAGGACACGACCCTCGTGCTCGTGGCTGACCCCAAGCAGGCGATCTATGCCTTCAGAGGCGCGAACGTCCACACCTATCTGGAAGCTGCCCACGAGGAGGGTACGAAGCGGTCGACGCTCGGCACGAACTGGCGCAGCGACGGGGCGCTGCTCGCCGCCTTGGAGCGGGTCTTCTCGGGGGTCACCTTCGGCGACCCGAGGATCGGGTTCGTGCCAGTCAAGGCGTCTGAGCAGAACGAGGGCCTGCGCATGACATCTCGCGACGGCGCGGTGCTGCCTGCACTAGGAGTGCGCCTGGCCCTCGGTGAGGACCTGGCCCGCACAGCCTCCGGCCCGATCCAGGTCGACGCCGCCCAGGCGGCGGTAGCCCGCGACCTCGCCCTGCAGGTCCACGAGCTGTTGGACTCAGCTCGCCTGCCCGCGAGCGGTGAGCGGCCTGAGCGCGCCCTTGAACCGAAGGACATCGCCGTGCTCGTCGGCCAGCACAACGAGTCGGAGATAATCCAAAGGGCGCTGCGGAGTCGAGGCATCCCGGCTGTGACGACGAGGGGCGACAGCGTGCTGCGCTCGCCGGCGGCGATGCAGTGGCGATGGCTGCTCAACGCCCTCGTCCGGCCGAGCGACCCGACCCGGGCCCGGTCCGCTGCTTTGAGCTGGTTCTTCGGATGGAGCGTTGGCGAACTCGACGCGGCTGACGACTTGGCCCTGAGCGATGTCCAGAACCAGCTCGACAGCTGGTCCAAGACGCTCGCGGCACACGGCGCCGTCGCGCTCTGCGCCCGAATCTGGTCCGAGAACGGGGTCGCCGCACGCGTGCTGGCGGCGAACGACGGCGACCGCAACTTCACCGACTTGGACCACGTCGCCAGCCTGTTGCAGGCGGCCACGACCGGTCGTAGGCCGACCCCGGCCGGCCTTTTGACGCTGCTCGACCAGCTCGAAGGCGAGACCCCCGACGACCCGGAGAACGACATCACGGCTCGCCAGGTCGAGTCCGACGCCGAGGCCGTGCAGATCATGACCGTCTATGTGGCCAAGGGCCTTGAGTTCCCCGTCGTGTGCGTCCCGACGATGTGGCGCTCGGGCCACGCGACGGCCCACGAGATCGTCTACCAGGACCCCATCACGGGGTGGCGAACCTTCGACGTCGCCAACGGGGCCGGGTGGCCGACTGTCGAGGAAGCCGCCGAGCGCAAGGCCCTCGCCAATGACGAGGCACTGGGCGAGAGCCTCCGTTTGCTGTACGTGGCCCTCACGCGGGCGGAGCACCAGACCATCTTGTGGTGGACCCGAAGTCACAAGAGCGAGCTAACGGGCCTCGCCCGGCTCCTGTTCGCGCGGAAGGACGGGGAGATAGACGCCGAGCTGTTCACCGGTGAGCGCTTGGCCCTGCCGCCTGACCGCCACGCCGCCCCCGTGGTCATGGACGCCTTCGCCCCGGCAGGCGACGCCGTCGCGGTGGCGGTGACGGGCGCGGCCAACGAGCCGGTCAGGACTTGGCTGAGCCACGCGCCGACCAAGCAGGAGACGGATCTTGAGCTTGCAGTGCTCCACAACGTGCCCGACCGGGCCTACCGGCGCTGGTCCTTCAGCGCCATGGCCGCGCGAGCTCGCGACGCCGAGGCCGATGTCGCCGAATACTCCGAGGAGAGCCCCGACTCGGAAGTCTCCGACGAGGCGGTA
>Ga0181520_10013966_pt1 | contig 10018 bp, 6 predicted proteins | sample PEATcosm2014_Bin_29_FD_132451 | JGI IMG/M metagenome (GOLD analysis project Ga0181520, IMG submission 132451) | Peatland microbial communities from MTU Mesocosm Facility, Houghton, MI, USA - PEATcosm2014_Bin02_30_metaG | ecosystem: Environmental > Terrestrial > Soil > Wetlands > Peat | place... | reverse complement strand
TTCAACTCATTCTGGCCGCAGGGGCGGGTGATTCAGAGCTCACAGATCCAAGACAATGCGACCTGGCAAAAAGGCAAGCACAATGTCAAATTCGGAGGTGAATTCAATCACTTCCCTGAAACCGACTTCGGAATCCCGTTTATTAACGGCTATTTCACATTCGGAAGCTTCGCCGATTTCATTCAAAGCGATCCGCAGTTGACCCAATACGCCGAAGGCGCCTCGGCGTATCCCCTGACGTATAACGCGGGAGCTCTGTACATCCAGGACGATGTGCGCCTGAACCCCCATCTGTCGCTCTCGGCGGGTCTTCGCTATGAGATTCAAAGTCAGCCAATCAACGGACTGCATAACTACACAACCATGAGGGAGTCCAGGGTGAGCACGGCCTTCTGGGACACGTCACTGCCCCTGAGCCTGAGAACGGTGCAGTCGCTGCCCATTAACAGTCATAACTTCGGCCCACTTGCTGGATTTTCATGGCAGCCATTGGCGCGCAGTCAGAATTCCATCGTCATTCGCGGCGGGTTCCACCTTGGCTTTGACTCATCGTTTAACAACCCATTTGCAAACATTGCGCAGAGCACTCCCATGGTGAACTACGTCGACCTTCAGACATGCAACAGTTGCATCCCTTCAAGCGGCTTGGCGTCATCGCTGCGAACAATCATCAATCCGCAGGTTCCGCTGGGAGGCAACCCAGGATTTGCGTCGGAATCCAATACCGACCCCAACCTGCATAACCCATACACGGAGCAGTGGACGCTCGGCGTCCAGGAGGCATTCAGCAGCCATATCGTCGGCGAAGTGCGCTATTTAGGAAACCACGGGGTCGGCCTTTACCAGATTCGCGACGGAAATCCAGCGCTGGGACCCTTGATTCAGGCTGGATTTCAAAAGGTGATTCCATCCGGATTGACTCCCTGCACCACGGCGAATTCACCGGGAGCCACGGCCGGCTATGTCGATTGCAATCGAACCAATGTAATTACTTTGGGAAACACCGGCTTCTCGATTTACCACGGGCTGCAGTCGCGATTGAGCATTGAACACTGGCATGGGGTGACTGCAGGGGTCAGCTACACGTGGAGCAAGGATATTGACAATGTGAGCGAGATTTATTCGACCGGTGTTGGCGGGAATACAACTGCCTTTGCGCAAAGCCCGTTCGATTTGGGCAAGGCGGAACGGGCTGTCAGCGGTCTTGATTATCCGCAACTGACATCGGTCTACATGATCTTCGAAGTGCCCAGGGTAGGAAAGGAAAACTCGCTGACAGACAGACTTATCGGCGGATGGCAAGTGAATCCGGTTTGGCGATTTGCGAGCGGACAACCGTATACGGTGGTGGAGAACCCTGCCTCAAACACGATGCTTTGCGACCCGACGGCGGTTTCAGGCGGTACCACCTGCAGGCCGATCCTCAACAACCGCAAGGCTTCGTTTACCTCGGTGGGCGAATGCACAGACGCTTCCGCCGGCGACTGTGGGATTGTGGACTTTTACACCGGCGCGTCGGTCTCGATGCAGAGCGTGCATTGGATCGCAAACAACGATACTTCTGCTCAGTTCTTTGGCACTCCCTTTACGGGAGGAGGTCGAAATCAGCAGCGCGGAGATACGATCAACAATGCAAACCTTGCGGTGCTGAAGACTTTCAAGCTGAACGACCGCATTTCAATTGAGACGCGGGGAACCGCTTACAACGTTATGAATCGCCAGTACCGGGGCACGCCAGGGACCAACATAGACTTTGGGAACTTCAGCGAAGCGGGCGGAACATTCGGCAACACCTACTTCAATCCAGACGGCGATGCCCAAACCAACTCAGTTTTCTCTGGAATTGACCGCCGACGGTTAGAGCTGGGCGGAAAGATCCGCTTTTGAGGAATCCTTGCGCTGCAGAAACCGGAATGACCACGCATCCGTCGAAATCGCAACGCGTCGATTCGCTTGCAGCAAGCGGTGCACCGCAGAACGTAATCAGAAGCTCTGCGACGGGCCTGCCTGATTGCTGCGTGGGTCATTGGTGGGTCATTGTCGGTTTCGTGCTTTCGTCTCACTGCATTCTAAAAGAATGATCTCGCAACTTTTGTGACGAAGTGTGCATTTTTGCCGGTGAACGACGGCGAGAGCGGATTTCGATGTATGCAGGTGAGATAAAGGGCGTCCGGAATGGGGAACGGGGTTGATTACCTGGCGTATCCCAACAAGTCTACGCAACATCTGCTGCTCATTTCCAAAACAAGCAGTGTTGCGATGAAATGTCTCAATCAATCCCCGGAGGTTCCCATGATTCATGCGTCTCGAAATCAGCAGCTCCGCTTTGCCATTTGCCTCACACTACTCGCCACCGCCGGCCTGCTGCTCGCCGGTCGAACCAGTTTCGCCGCCGATGCCGATATTCCCCACCTTGAGGCCGCCGCAGAACGTGGCAATCTATCCCAAGAGGTTCAATTGGCGTCAGCGTATGTAAAAGGCAATGGTGTTGCCCAGGATATGACGAGGGCGGCCTATTGGTTCCAAAAAGCGGCTGAGGGTGGAGACCCTGCGGCACAAAACGAGATCGGCTTCCTCTACATGACGGGGTCTGGGGTTCCGGCCGATTCCACCCAGGCTTTCCACTGGTATCAACTGTCTGCGGCTTCAGGCCTGGTGCAGGCCAAGGTGAACCTTGCATTGCTTTACTTTTGGGGAGACGGGGTTCGACAGGATATTCCACTCGCCGCGCAGTTGTTTCAGGACGCCGTGAGCAAGGGCGACGGAACCGCGGCGACGTATCTGGGGAATATGTATTACTTCGGCCACGGGGTAGTCCAGGATAAAGCCACCGCCGAAAAGTGGTTTGTGACCGGCGTAAAAATGCACGACCCGATAGCCGCCTTTAACCTGGGCTTGCTCAATTCCGGCAAGGACGACCATGCACGCGATCTCCCCAAGGCTGCAAGGCTTCTTCGCCGGTCCGCTTCGGCAGGATTTGTACCGGCTATGTATTCCCTGGGAGTGCTGGCTGAGAGACACCCTGAGCTTGCCCAATCTTCGCAAGAGGCCGGCACACTGCTGACAGCAGCGGCGCGCGCAGGCTCATGGAAGGCGTCAGTCGCGCTGGGCATGCTGGCCCGCGACAGCGCAAACCCGGTGGAAGCTTATTACCATTTCCAGGTGGCGGCTCTTCAAGGGGGAGACGAGGCAAAAGCACTGGTCGCAAACGATTTGCGTAAACTGTCTGCAAGCTTGACCGCTCAGCAAGTGGCTATGCAGATTGCGGCGGCAAGTGGATGGTTTGCAGAGCACCCTTCCGCGTTGGCCTTCGTCTATAAGGATGGTGAAGGCTGGAAGCAATTCCTGGCGTCGCCTCTTACAGCGGAGGATCATAACCTGCGGGCCGGAAGGGCTTTGTCACTTCCACCGGCCTGACAGCACGGGGCCGCAGGCGGCGGGGTACGCGATCCCGCCGCCTGGACAAGAGAAAGTTGAGGGTCATCCACTGAAGCCATTGCTAAAAACGAGTTCAAAAAACCAGCCGGTATTCATGCATCCGGCGATTTTTATCAGTTCATCGGTCCTGGTGGGCGGATTGTTCGCTTTTCAGGAGTGGATGGGGATGCGCCTATGGAGCTATCGCATCCCGATTCCTCTTCTGCTTGAAGCCTGGGGAGTGCAGTATTTCCTGTGGGGCGTTGTCAGTTGGCTATTGTGGCAGCTGTGGGGCGCACAGATTCAGCGGGCCGGGATCGCCTGCATTCTCACCCGGGTTCTTCCTCTCAGTATTCTCACCAGCATTCTTGTGGAGATGATCTGGGTTCTCTGCTTTCCGAATTTACCGTTGAATCGCCCCCACATGGCCTACTGGCACAGGCTGTGGTTTGAGTTGAGTGAAGAACTGTTCGACAACGTAGTGATCTTCTGGTGCGCCTTCGGCTTGTTCAGAGGGATGGGCTATTACCAGAGCTTCAGGGAGAAGGAAGACGCAGCAAATCAATTAGAAGCTCAGCTGGCTCATGCACAAATATCGGCGCTGCGCATGCAACTGAATCCGCATTTCCTTTTCAATACGATGAACAGCATCTCGAGCTTGATGCGTACGGACGTTGAAGGGGCAGACATGATGCTGGAACAACTTGGGAGCCTGTTGCGTATTACGCTGGAACGCGGCGATGCCCCGCTCATTCGATTGCGCGATGAGATGGAATTCATTGAAATGTATCTGGCCATGCAGGACAAGCGATTTGTGGGCCGGGTGCAGCAATCGATCAAGGTGGATGCCTCGTTGTACGACGTTCTCGTGCCAACGATGATTCTGCAGCCTATTGTTGAAAACGCATATGCGCATGGGCTGTCAAAGATCGACAAGGGTGGGCTGCTCGCGATTGAGGCGCACGAGGACCGCGGCCATCTCATATTCTCTGTGCTGAACACCGGCATTGGACTGGTACCGGACTCGAGCAAGCGCACTGGAGGCCAGGGAGTCGGCTTGGCCAACATCAAGGGGCGGCTGCAATTGCATTACGGCGACGATCACAGCTTTCAAATCAGCGAAATTGGGCGAAACACGGTACAGGTGACCTTGTCGATCCCGCTTCAAATGTCTCAAAGCGAAGAAGAAGAAACCGCGAGGTTCGTTGCGCAATGATCCACACAGTCCTGGCTGACGATGAAGTGCTGGCGCGGCAGAAGCTGCGTCAACTGCTTCGAGATGAACCGGATGTTGACATTGTGGGAGAAGGTGCGAGCGCATCGGAGACCATTGAACTGGTGCGCGCGGCAGGACCCGACTTGTTGTTTCTCGACATCCGCATGCCCGGCATGGACGGTTTCGATGTGGTTGGCGCACTTTCTTCGATCACCGACAAGCCGTTGCCCCGTATCGTTTTCACCACGGCCTACGATCAGTATGCAGTGCGGGCATTCGAAATCCATGCAGTCGATTATTTGCTCAAACCGTTCACCACAGAACGACTGCGCACCGCTGTTCAACGGGTGCGAGATCAGTTCAGCGCTCCCGAGCAGACAACGGGGCAAAGCAACGGAAAGTCAAAACATGAAAGCCCATATACCACGCGTATTGTCTTCAAATCTCGCGGGCGCATTCTGTTTCTGCCTGTTGCGGACATCCGCTGGATTGGAGCCGAGGAAAACTATGTGCGGATCTGTACTGAAAAGGAAACGCACCTGTTGCGCGAGACCATGGCGCACCTCGAAGTGCGGCTTGATCCGCAGGTGTTTCTGCGCGTTCACCGGTCCTCGATTGTGAATTTGCAATATGTGAAGGAAGTGAGGACCGAACCCACAGGGGACTTCAGCGTTTTGCTGGTCAATGGTCAAAAGGTGCCCATGAGTCGCAGCTATCGCTCTCGTGTGAGCGAGTTGCTGATTCGCGGCTGAACTGGAATATGCTTTCTTGAACTTTGCATACTTGCCGATCGGAGCATTCTTTCGCTGAAAACTCCAGCTCGTCGAATGCGGATGGCGGTTCGTCACGGATTTTGTTACTTCGGCGCAAGAATCCAGGGCGGCAGACCGGAAGTTGAGGTTTCTCCACAAATGCATACTCTTTATGCTCGATGATCGAGCTCGCTCGTCACGCAAGTTCACACAAATGGGAGATCGCAGGCGCAGGAGAGCATCTCATCTCTGATTTGCGCTTCTGGTCACAATCCGGTTCCCTCGTTGTTTGTTCGGACTCTTGACTGCTTCTTGAATAAATCAGGAGAGGCGACATGTTTCCAGCGGTATTGGATGATCAATACAACAAGGAAGCATTCTCAACGGCCAGCGGTCCGTCGCCACTTGCCGTTTCCGCTTCAGTGCAAATTGGAGCTGAGCCGTGCCGAGTTCTGTATGCTCTCGCGATTCCGGAATATATTGAAGCCTGGCTTCAGTTCCCAGAAGCCGACCGAATCGAATGCCATCCGGAACGGAGGTCGTTTGACAGGTTTCGAATCGACCTGTTCAGCGCGAATGTCCGTGTGCGCAGCATTTATGGATCATGCCTGCTTTCCAAGCCGAATCGCATCACCTATCTTTGGGAGCGCGACCTGGCAGGAGATCGTCCTAAATCGACGGTAGAGATCCGTCTAAGCGGCGGGCCGGAATATTGCACCCTGAAATTAAGGCATAGTGGATTCTTCAGCAAGCATGAAGAAGAATGGCATTCCAGCATGTGGCCCTGCTCGTTGAAGAAACTTTGCGGGCTGATGGAAGGAATCGGATGCACGCGGGAAAGTGCCAATATGCAGGAAATGACTTGCCAATCAATTATCTAAACCTGAAGTAGACATCCTTCAGGACTGGGACCTGGAGCAGAAAAGGATGCTGATTGACAAGGCCTATGCGGCCATCAAGCCCGGCGGCGCGTTCATTGTGTGCGAAAGCATCATCGGCGATGACCGCAAGGAGAATGCATTTGGACTGATGATGAGCCCTAACATGCTCATCGAGACAACGGGGGGATTCGACTACGGCGGCGCCGATTGCATGGGCTGGATGAAGGAAGCTGGCTTCTGCGAGACGCGCGTGGAACACCTGGTTGGGCCCGACTCAATGGTGATTGGAATCAAATAGCGCGTTCGACGGATGAAGCAGCCATGGAGGATAATGCGCTATGGCCGCAGCATGTTGGCGTTGAAAGGTTCGCGAGCTTCAATGCGCGTGACTCGGTTGAGCAGAGACGGGCTTCTGCACCTCGCGGACGAGCGGGGAAGCGCCATTCAGAAATGCCGGGTCCATGGAGGCGATATCCGCGCGAAAGCTCACCGTGTTTGCAGTGGGGAAGCCCGACGGGATCTTCTGCGTAACTTTTCCGGTTGCCGCCCACTCAGTGCCGCGCTGAAACAAGGTCATCAAGCCCACGCAGCTTAGTGCGGATACATCGTGGCCCATCGTGGTGTGAAAGACTCTTCCCTTTCCGTAACTCACGACCATAACCATTGGCTCGTCACGATCAGTGCCATGGTTTTTTGGATCGGAGTGAGCGGTGGCGAGCACCGTCATGTTTTTGCCTGGGCCTCGAAGCGTGGCGTAGAGCTCGTCCGCAGCATGCATCCACACCGGCGGTAAGCCTTTCATGATGGGATGCTCTGGTTGGCGCGCGGCAATCTGAAAAGGCAGCCGCGCTCCATGCGATCCGGCCGATCCAGGACTAGAATCAGAGACCAGCTTGCCGTCCTTGATAAACCACATCGGGCCTGCCTTCTCTGTTCGGCCTCTCCAGCCGCCAATTCCGATCATCAGGTTGTATGCCGGCCAGTCGGGGAAGGCATTATCAGCTGCGTGCACCACCACAAGGCCGCCGCCATCATTCACGTATTGCTCGAACTGTGAGCGCAGGGCCTCTGGCCAGTCGGGAGCATCGTAGTTCGACACGATTACCTGGTAATGGCCTAGGTCCGGTTTGAAGTCGCTCAGGTCCTGATCCGATGGAGGCGCGGTCATCACTGTGACCTGAAACAGCCCGGTCTCCTCGAGCTCCGCACGCAGCACAGGAGTGGTGAGCCTCCAATTGTGGTACGGTCCGCCGCTTTGTCCATCGAGGAGAAGTACACGAATCATTGTGCTTCCATGAGGAGAAGGCGATTGGGCAATGAGGGCAAGCGGAGCAACAGAAATGCCGAACAGAACAACAATTGCCAGGTGCCTCATGATCACAGCCTCGTAGCGGAGAGCGAACCCGCGCAGGAGAAGAATACACCAGGCATTCAGGTTCGCCCGCGACCGATCTCGTCACGAATCGTCCTTATTGGTAGTTGCCGATCAGCACGAACGGCGCCCAGTAAAACGGGTGAGAGTATTTCGATTCTTTACCGGCTGCGGTTTCATCCTGCTCGAGCTGAGGTCCACGCTGCCTTGTGTTGTTTGGCGTCGCGGCGCCGGCATCGTGAAGCAGGGCCAACTGCGCCTGCCGCAGTGCTTCGGCTTTGCCAGCTGAAGGATTCTTGACCCAGCGGACATAGAAGTCGCTCATCAATCGGCTGGTACTGGCATCGTTGACATCCCACAGCGTGGCCAGCACTGCTTCAGCATCCTTTTGCTGAGCGATCATTCCCAAGCTGTCCATCTCGGTGCCGTCCCTGGTTTTGTAATCCTTCGCAGTGCTGCATGCCGAGAGAGTCAGGAGCCGAGTTCCGTGAAAGGCAACGGAGGAATGCTCCATCTCAGAGAGGTTCCACTCATAGCCCTTGTCTTGTCCTCTATCCTCTCCGCCAAGCATCAGGAATGGCTCTTCTCCGCTGCCCGTTTCCACAACGAAATGGCTGGCAATGTGGACGACTGGAAAGCTCTTGTCGCCGCCGAGCTCCGTCCTTAGTGCGGCTAACGTGAACTGGTCATTGGGCAGGAGCGTTCCCTCCATGGGGCCATGCGAGTCGGGAACCAGGGGATCATGAACCACCGCATCCAGCTCCGGCATCACACCGGGCAATGCCGGCAGGCCGCCGTAACTCTTTGACAGGCCCATGGCGAGCACGCTGGGCTTCGTCCCGCTGGTCAATGGTGAATCCGCCATATGACCGTAGCTCTCAGGAGTAAAGAGGACATTTTTGAACCGCTCAATCATGTAGCGATGGCCGTCATACATCGCGGCCATGGGCAAGTACCGCAAGGCGTCGTCCAGTGACCAGAGCAATGTTGGAACGCCGGCTTGCCCGCTTGTGGGCGATTCAATAGGCTTCAACTCGCCTTCAACTGGAGCGACGATCATTGCATATAACTGGGCCAGAAGCGGTTTGGGGTCAGAGGTGCGCACTGCGAGGTTCTCTACAACTTCAAACACCTTGCTGCGCAACTCTGCCGGGGTTGCCTGCAGCTCAAACTTCTTGCGCGTAGTGGCAGTAACCACGATCGCATAGACATGATCCTGGCCCATTAGAATTCGCACGCCAATGACGCGCGGTCCAAGCTTGGCCAATGTGCTCTGCAGGTAGCTCTGGTGGGAATCATCGGCGCCTTGAAGTTCATTGTCATTGGAGGCGGCGGGTCTGGTCTCAAGCTGAGGAAATATCGTGCCTGTGAAATAGGCGAAAACATCAGTAATCCCCTGGGTCAGACTAGCGTTCAGCATCTTCAGTTGAGCATCTTCTGCCGCCGTGCGCGTCGACTTGGCTTGTAGAGCCGCGAATTGAAGGCTTAGTTCCTCAAGCGCGATCACCTTTTGCTGCTGTGCGTCCAACTCGCTTTGCGCTTTTTGTTGCGCGGCATTCAGCTTGAGAGGCTCAACTTTCGCAGCGGCATCAGGTGCAGCGCCGCGCACCACATCTTTCAGCTCCTGTTCCTTGAGGAGGTCAAGAACCTGTTCTGCTTCGCCAAGCCTGCCTGTCTGGACAAGCAGCTCGGCCAGAATCCGATATGTCGATGACCTCGATTGCGTGAATCCCGCCTGCAAATCCTTGTCGAGGCCGACAATGTTTTTGCGGATCTGCTGGTAGCTGTTGACCGCATCCAATCCGAAGAAGATTGCTATCTCCGGGCGATGCTGCTTTTGGAAGCCGATCATCATCGCGGTATCGATCGAGCCCTGCATGTCAGGATCACCGGCGGACTTGACTAGCTCCAACGCGGCGAGTGAGTACGGAAAGGCTGTCTGCGGCTGCCCCATTTGCGAATAAGCAGCGCCAACAAGGCTCAATGCGAGGGCTTCCCCCCGGGTCTCTTTCACTTCGCGCCAAACAGCAAGTGATTGCAAGCTGATTTGGAGCGTCTTGTCAAATTGGCCCGTATCGAGGTTTGCCTTGGCAAGATTGCTCAAGGTCATCGCTTCGCCGCGGCGGTTGCCTACTTCACGCCAGATGGGCAGGGCCTGGTTATAGAAGTCCAGTCCCCTCTGGGTTTGACCCACCTCAGCATAGGCTCTGCCGATGTCGTTCAGATCGAGAGCCTCTCCATTGCGATTTCTAACTTCACGCCAGATGGGCAAAGCCTGGTTGAAATAATCCAACGCCGTTTGTTTCTGACCCAGGTCGGAATAGACCCGGCCCAGATAGTTCAGTGTGCTTGCTTCGCCCTGGCGGTTGCCCACTTCGCG
>Ga0181520_10013965_pt1 | contig 10018 bp, 8 predicted proteins | sample PEATcosm2014_Bin_29_FD_132451 | JGI IMG/M metagenome (GOLD analysis project Ga0181520, IMG submission 132451) | Peatland microbial communities from MTU Mesocosm Facility, Houghton, MI, USA - PEATcosm2014_Bin02_30_metaG | ecosystem: Environmental > Terrestrial > Soil > Wetlands > Peat | place... | reverse complement strand
TTGCTGGATATCTGCGAGGTTGAGACCGCAGCCAAATCCAAGAACGTGCCGGGCCGCACCCTGACCATGCTGCTCTACAGCTATCGCATTGGCGGCGTGGACTACGAGTCTTCACAGGACGTTACCGATATGCGCGGCGTAGTGGATGCTGCCCAGGTACGGGCAGGTTTTCCCTGCTCGGCTCGCTACCAGCCGGGCAACCCGCAGAACAGCATCGTAGTGAGTGAGGAGTGGAGCGGCCTGCGGGCCGGTCTACCGGTGTATCCAGAATTCGAGAATCCTGATCCAATCGATACCAGCCATCTGGAGAGTTTGCGCCCTGGGCGCGGCTGATCGACAACTACAGCTCTGCTTATCTTCCTTGCGTAGCAGCTTAACAAGGACATAAATTGAAGCCTGTCTGCGGCCAGCAGGGGCAGTTGCAGCCGTATAGGATATTCGAGTAAGCGGTCTCAAGGCCCCGATTTACTCCTGAGAAAGTTGCACAAATCAAGCCACTGGAGGAAGAAATGCTTAAAGGATTCCGCGATTTCATTTTGCGAGGAAACGTTGTAGACCTGGCAGTCGCCGTCATTCTCGGTGCGGCCTTCAACTCCATCGTCAACTCCCTGGTGAGCGACGTACTCAACCCGCTCATCGCCGCCACCTTCGGTAAGCCAGACTTCAGCGTCATCGTTTTGAATATTGGCAGCGGCCACATCAAGATTGGCAATTTCCTCAACGCCGCCGTCTCATTCCTGATCGTCGCCAGCGTGGTCTATTTTGCCATCGTCCTGCCGCTCAACCATCTGATGTCGCGAATCAAGAAGCCCGCGCCGGTGGCTCCGCCGTCCGTAAAAACCTGCCCCGAATGTCTGAGTGAGATTCCCCTGGCCGCGCGCCGCTGTGCTCATTGCGCCCAGCTCGTGGCGTAGGATTTGCGTGAAGAAGATTCACGGGGATATTTCTCCGGACTCTGGTGTAAGCTGGGGATTGATCGTTGCGCCTACCGCAGCGACGCTCATTCCGGCCGTGCAAGATAGCGCGACCTATCTCTGCTCAAGAGGATTCCACTCATGGTTGTGCGCAAGCAGCTTTCCACACTGGTTTTTCTGGTGCTGGTTTCATCTGTTCTTGTATCCCGTTCTCTGACGGCCCAATCCGCCGCTCAACCTGCCGTCTTCGGCTACGCGGACTTCGCTGCGCAGGCCAAGATCGAGCAAGAATTCCTCGCCGTTCCCGACGCCAAACTGGCCGGCCAGCACCTGAAGACGCTCACCGCCGAGCCGCATCTGGCCTCGTCCCCCGAGGACCACAAGACCGCCGAATACGTGGCGCAAAAATTTCGCGCCGCAGGACTGGAGACGGAGATTGTCCCTTTCCGCGTATTGCTGAATCAGCCAAAAGAGGTGCGCGTCGAGGCCTGGGACCAGAGCGGCAAGCTGCTGATGAGCGGCCCAACCAAAGAACACGTCGAGGGCGATCCCTTCCAGGACGATCCGCGCGTGGTGATGCCCTTCAACGGCTCCTCCGGCTCGGGCGACGTGACCGCGGAAGTGGTCTACGCCAACTACGGACGGCTGGAGGACTTTGACCAACTCGCGGCCCGGCACATCGACCTGAAGGGCAAGATCGTGCTGGTGCGCTACGGCGGCAACTTCCGCGGCGTGAAGGTCTTCATCGCCGAGCAGCGCGGAGCAGCCGGGGTGCTGATCTACTCCGACCCGCAAGACGACGGTTTCTCGAATGGCGACGCTTATCCCCAGGGGCCATGGAGGCCGGAGACAGGTGTGCAGCGCGGCTCGGTGCAATATATGTTCGAGTATCCCGGCGACCCGGAGACTCCGGGCGTGGCCTCGACTTTGGACCTGCCCGATTCGGCGCGCGTTTCGCCTTATGGCAGCCAGCCACGCATCATCTCCATTCCTCTCAGCTACCACGATGCCTCGCCCATCCTGCAAGCCTTGCAAGGCCCCGGTGTGCCCAAGGGCTGGCAAGGCGGGCTGGGCTTTCGCTATCACATCGGAACGGTTGAAGGGCAGGGAAGCGTCAAGGTTCACCTGGTCTCCGTGCAGGATTATCAGCGCCGCATCATCTGGGATGTGATCGGCAAGATCAAAGGCTCCGAGTTCCCCGACGATTGGGTGGTCGTCGGCAACCATCGCGACGCCTGGGTCTACGGCGCCGTCGATCCCAACAGCGGCACCGCGGCCATGCTCGAATCGGTTCACGGCGTAGGCGCGCTTATCAAGCAGGGCTGGCGACCCAAGCGGACCATTGTCTTTTGCAGTTGGGACGCAGAAGAAGAGGGCCTGGTCGGCTCGACCGAGTGGGTGGAGCAGAACGCCAAGTCGCTCGAACACGCCGTGGCTTACTTCAACACTGACGTAGCCGTCGCAGGACCTGATTTCTCCGCCGCCGCCGTTCCCTCGCTCAAGGAATTCCTACGCGAGCTGACGCGCTCGGTTCCCAGTCCGCAAGGCGGGACGGTCTATCAGCAATGGAAGATCAATTCCGCCAGCGGGAATGAGCGTCGCCGCTCCAACTCGCCGCCGGTGGCCGGCGAAGAAGTGCGCGTGGGCGACCTCGGCTCCGGTTCCGACTTCACCGCCTTCTTCCAGCACGTGGGCGTACCATCCACCGACATTAGCTCCGGCGGACCGTATGGCGTCTATCATTCCGTCTTCGACAACTACGCCTGGTATACGCAGAATGCCGACCCGAACTTTGTTTATCTGCAGGAGATGGCTCGCGTATTTGGTTTGGAAGCCTTGCGTATGGCAGACGCTGATGTGCTGCCCTACGACTACGTGGCCTACGCGCGCGAAATCAACTCGTATATTGAAGCCGCCAAACATAAAGCCTCGGATCAGGGTCTGTCGCTGGATTTTGCATCTGCGCAAGCTGCCGTCACGCGGCTCTCAGTCGCGGCCGAGCGAGTTCGCGGGCTTCAAATCGCAGCCTCCGGCGATCTGCCAAAACTCAATCTGGCTCTTCGCCAGGCTGAGTCCGATCTCCTCTCCGATGCCGGCCTGCCCCACCGCCCATGGTTCCGGCACCCCATCTTTGCCCCCGGCGAGTACACCGGCTACGCGGCGGTTGTGATTCCCGGCGTCAACGAGGCCATTGACAGCAAAGATCAGCAGCGAGCCACGCAGCAGTTGTCGGTGCTGGCCCAGGCGCTGACGCGGGCGGCGCAAACGCTGGAGGGGGCGCGGTAAGCAGGTCTCGTTTCTACGACGGTTGACCCGCGCCCTGTCCTGCTCGTATCGTTAGGGTGTGATGATGAACACTTCCCCTAACACTCCACGCAGCAGATCACGGGTTCCCATGATCCAGGGCGTCTCGGTTGCCGTAATTGCAGGCGTAACCCTCATTTTGGGCACCATTGCATGGCTGATGTTGTCCGGCATGAGCGCCAGCAAGAGCTACTACGTCACCATCCCCGAGTTGGGCGCCATGGGCGACAAGGCATACCACAGCAATCTACGCGTCGAAGGCTTCGTTGTACCTGGCTCCATCGAGCAGAACGGCACGCATGTGACCTTTGTCCTGAACGAGTTTGAGAGCCACTCGCCAAAAGCCGCCACGGGGCGCGTGCTCACTGTCAACTACAAGGGCTCCGAGCCGCCGCCCGACACCTTCAAGGACGACGCCCAGGCTCTGGCCGAAGGCACCTATGGTCGCGACGGCGTCTTCCACGCGACCGTGCTGCAAGCCAAGTGCGCCAGCAAGTACGCCCCGGCGACGCCGAATGGTAAGCCTGGTGCGGCTCCAGTTCAACCGGTAGCGAGCCCGCACACTGCAGCCACACAACCGGCAGCGCCAGTTCCAACAGCGGCAAACTAATCGCAATGACTGCTCCAGCATCCGAGATCGCCAGCTCGACTGTTTGCGCCCGCCCATTCGTTGCTAGGCTCGACAAAGTCTCCAAGCTCTTCGGCTCCTTTGCCGCGCTGCGCCAGGTTTCGGTGGAGCTGGAGCCGGGACGCTGCTACGTTCTCCTCGGCGAGAACGGCGCGGGTAAGTCCACGCTGCTGCGCATTCTGGCCGGTTTGATCAGGCCCAGCTTCGGCAAGGTCACGGTCTTCGATAATTACGAACCTCACGAGGCTCGCGAGCGCATCGGCTACATGAGCCACGCAGCCATGCTCTACGACGAGCTGACCGCCCAAGAAAACCTGCGCTACTTTGCCAGCCTCTATCCCGGCCGCGATTGCCTTGCTCCGGCCGACGCACTACGTCAGGTAGGGCTGGACCCCGCGCTTGACCGCATCCTGGGCCAGTATTCGCAGGGAATGCGTCAGCGCACTTCTCTGGCTCGCGTGCTGCTATCCGTTCCGGAATTGCTTTTACTCGACGAGCCCTTCTCCAACATGGATGTGGAAAGCGCCCACCAGATGGTCGAGCTACTGGCCAGCATCCGCCAGGGTAACCGCACGATTGTCCTGACGACGCACCAGCGCGAGCTGGCCGCGCCCATCGCCGATTACGTGCTCACCCTGCACACCGGTCGCCTGGCTTCTCTCGAACCAGGGAGGCCCACTCGATGAAGACCAACGGCGCGCGCTTGCTTGAATCTCTCAACATTCCCTTCGCACTCCAGGAGTACGAGGTTGATCCCGACGATTTGTCGGCGCAGACCGTCGCTAAAAAGATCGGAATGCCGCCGGAGCAAGTCTTCAAGACGCTGCTGACAACCGGCGGACATGACTCGTACATCTTCGCCGTCATTCCCGGCAACGCGGAACTGGATTTCAAGAAGCTTGCCCGTGCGGCCGGTTTGCGCAAGGCGGAGATGGTTCCGCTCAAAGACGTGCAGCCGCTCACCGGCTACATTCGCGGCAGAGTCACGGTCTTCGGCGCGAAAAAGCCCTTTCCTGTCTTCGTCGATGAGACGGCGATTCTCTTCGACAAAATCAGCGTCGCGGCCGGTACGCGCGGAACGCAGATCATCCTTTCGCCCGCTGACTATCTGCGAGCCACCGAAGCCAAGACCGCCGACCTGACCAAATCCGCCGCTCCAGAATCGGAGGGCCGCGCCCAATGACTCGCGCCCTGTGGACCCATCTGGTCAAAGAGCTGCGCATCGAATGGCGCTCGCTGGACGCCCTCGTCTCCATGCTGTTTTTCTCCCTGCTGGTGGTGGTGCTATTTTCGATGGCCTTTGAGCCGCGCGGAGCATTTTCCCAGCAGATCGCGGGTGGCGTGCTTACGGTGGCCATCCTGTTCGCTTCTGTGAGCGCGCTCAACCAGGCTTGGGCTCGCGAGATCCGCCACCAGGTCATGGACGCGCAGCGCATGACGCCGTCTCCGGGCGCGGAACTCTACCTGGCCAAGGTTCTGGCAAACTTTCTCTTTGTCACCATAGTTCAGGTCATTCTGGCGCCGGTATTTTTTATTTTTTATAACCTTCACATCGTGGGCCAGGCGTGGCTGATGGCGCTGGTGTTGCCGCTGGGCACATGGGCGCTGGTGGCGAACGGAGTCTTCTTTGCCGCGCTCTCCATCCGCAGCCGCAACCGCGAGCTGCTGCTTTCGCTGATCTTGTTTCCCATCTTCATTCCGGCGCTGTTGGCCATGGTGCAGGCCACCACCGCCATCCTCACCGGCGAGAGCGATCCCACACTCTGGATCAAGATGCTCGTCGGCTACGACATCATTTTCACCACGGTGAGCTTGCTGCTCTTCGACGTGGTCTTTCACGCCGAGTAGGGCCGTGATGGTGGTCGGCGAGGAAGGCACGGGCAACCTCATACCGTCCATTGGCCTTCCAAAGCCCCTTGCTTCCGTTTTGGGCCTCTGTTTTCGTTCCCGGAAACCTATTCAGCTACTGTGACTGGAATCACTCGACAGTGCCAAATGCGGATGATAACCTTCGTATGACCCTTTTCCCGGATTTGTTGTGTTTTCCGGGTCCGTTCGTGGTAAACCATCAAAATTTTCGCTTGGAGGATTTGTGACTGCTCAGTATTCGGTGTATCTATTTGAGGCCGTCAGCGCGCTTTCGCTGGTTGTGGCCTTTTTCTTTGCGCGCCACAGCATCGGTGCCATCAAGGCAGGCGCCGGGGTGTTTCTGAGGCGTCAGTACAAAACCGCGGCCGTCCTTGGCTTGGGCCTGCTGCTTCCCACATTCGCCAACGCGCAGGAAGCTACGGGAGGCGAAGCCAGCCTGGTGCTGCCGGATCTGTCGAGCGTGAATTTTCTCGGCTTGGACGGAAGATCCCTTCTGATGATCGGGTTGCTCTTCTGCGCCGCCGGCCTGTTATTCGGCTTGGTGATCTACACGCAGTTGAAGAAGCTGCCGGTTCATAAATCGATGCTCGAGATCTCCGAGCTAATCTATGAAACCTGCAAAACCTACCTGATCACGCAGGGCAAGTTCATTCTGCTTCTCTGGGCTTTCATCGCCGTCGTAATCTCGATGTACTTCGGCTGGCTGGCGCCAGTGGGAAATATTGCGGTGACCCTGCCTATCATCCTGGGCTTTAGCCTGGTGGGCATCGCGGGCAGCTACGGCGTAGCGTGGTTTGGCATTCGCGTCAACACTTTTGCCAACTCGCGGACGGCGCACGCAGGATTGCGCGGCAAGCCCTATCCATGTTTTGCGATTCCCCTGAAGGCTGGCATGAGCATCGGCATGTTGCTGATCTCCGTCGAGCTGCTCATCATGCTATGTATCCTTCTGTTCATCCCGGCTAACTACGCCGGCCCCTGCTTCATCGGCTTCGCCATCGGCGAATCCCTGGGCGCGGCGGCCCTGCGTATCGCCGGCGGCATCTTTACCAAGATCGCCGACATTGGCTCCGACCTGATGAAGATCGTCTTCAAGATCAAGGAAGACGATGCCCGCAACCCCGGCGTCATCGCCGACTGCACGGGCGACAATGCGGGCGACTCGGTTGGCCCCAGCGCCGACGGCTTCGAGACCTACGGCGTCACCGGCGTGGCCCTGATCACATTCATTCTGTTGGCCGTTCATGATCCCAAGACGCAGGTGCAGTTGCTGGTCTGGATCTTCGTCATGCGCGTGGCTATGCTGGTCTCCAGTTCGGGCGCGTACTTTCTCAATGGCATAATCGCCAAGGCGAAATACGCCAACGCCGACGAAATGGACTTCGAGGCGCCTTTGACCTCGCTGGTTTGGATCACCTCCATCCTTTCCATCGTCCTTACCTTCGTCGTATCGTTCTACATGATCCCCGATCTCGGCGACAAAACGCTGTGGTGGAAGCTGGCTTCCATCATCTCCTGCGGAACATTGGCCGGCGCGCTGATTCCGGAATTAGTGAAGGTCTTCACTTCAACCAACTCCAGCCACGTGCAGGAAGTCGTCACATCAGCTAAGGAAGGCGGTGCATCGCTGGGAATTCTCTCCGGTCTCGTGGCCGGCAATTTCTCCGCCTACTGGCTGGGATTGAGCATGGTCGCGCTCATGGGATTGGGCTACTTCTTTAGCACCGGCCCGTCCATGGATGCCCTGATGCTCGCTCCGGCCGTCTTCGCCTTTGGCTTGGTCGCCTTCGGCTTCCTGGGCATGGGACCGGTCACCATTGCCGTCGATTCCTATGGTCCGGTTACCGACAATGCACAATCCGTTTACGAGTTGTCGCTGATTGAAACCATTCCTGGAATCGCAGCTGAGTTGAAGAAGGACTTCGGCATCGACGCCAAGTTCGAACGCGCAAAGTACCTGCTGGAGGCTAACGACGGAGCCGGCAACACCTTCAAGGCATCGGCCAAGCCGGTGCTGATCGGCACCGCCGTCGTCGGCGCAACCACCATGATCTTCTCCATCATCATGGCCCTGACCCACGGGCTCACCATTGGCAAAGAGAACCTCTCTCTGCTGCACGCGCCCTTCATGCTCGGATTGATCACCGGCGGTGCAATGATCTATTGGTTCACGGGAGCTTCCATGCAGGCGGTCACCACCGGCGCTTACCGCGCGGTGGAGTTCATCAAGGCCAACATCAAGCTGGAAGGCGCGGAGAAGGCCTCGGTCACGGACAGCAAGAAGGTGGTGGAAATCTGCACCAAGTACGCGCAGAAGGGGATGTTCAACATCTTCCTGGCCGTCTTCTTCGCAACGCTGGCCTTCGCCTTCGCTGAGCCCTTCTTCTTTATCGGCTATCTGATCTCCATTGCGGTCTTCGGCCTCTACCAGGCCATCTTCATGGCCAATGCCGGCGGCGCATGGGACAACGCCAAGAAGGTTGTAGAGGTTGACCTGAAACAGAAAGGAACGCCTCTGCATGACGCCTGCGTAATCGGAGACACCGTCGGCGATCCCTTCAAAGACACCTCGTCGGTGGCACTGAACCCGGTCATCAAGTTCACCACCTTGTTCGGCTTGCTGGCTGTCGAACTGGCCGTGACACTTACTGCTAAGAATGCGGTGCTGGCTGAGTCTTTGGCAGTCGCTTTCTTCCTGGTGTCGGTCTTCTTCGTGCACAAATCCTTCTATGGCATGAGGATTGAAACCAAGGAAAGCAAATGATACCTGTTGTATAAACGAAAGGCCAAACGGCCTCACGCGATTGCGTGGGGCCGTTTGGTGTTTAGGGAGTCTGCTCTATGTAAACGAGCAAATAGGCCGCACCGCAGGAGCGCTTTGGCAAAGTTGGCCATAAAGCCTATACTCAAGCTGAGGTGCCCCTATGCCGACTCGTAATGTCAGCCTGCCTGAAAAACTGGATCAGTTCATTACTGCCAAGGTCGAGGCCGGAGACTACGCCAATGCCAGCGAGGTGATGCGCACTGCCCTGCGCCTGCTGGAGCACGAAGAGCGCGAGTTCGAGGAGAAGATGACGGCGTTGCGGGAGGCGATTGCCGAGGGTATTGCCAGTGGAAATGCGGAACCGGGCGTTTTCGAACGGCTCGATACCTATATAGAAGAAATGGCGGAAGGGGATGAAGAGTGTCGGCATATCGCCTAGTAAGGCTCGCGGAATCCGACCTCAAGTCCATCGTCCGATACACCATGAAAACCTGGGGACGAGCCCAAACAATCCGATACAGACAAGGCCTCCAGAATTGCTTCCAGCTCTTGGCTGATAATCCATCCATCGGTCGAAGCTGCGATTCGATTTATCCAGGGTTGCGCCGATTCGAGCACGGCAAGCACGTCATTTTTTATCTTGCACAACCAGACGAACTGCTGATTGTGCGCGTCCTGCATCAACAGATGATTTCACAGAAGCCGCACTTCGAGCAGTGAATGCCTGAAGTCTCTCGTCTCAGCTGATCTCACCCGAGTAGATCCGTCCCGAATCTCCACATCTCCCACAGCTGAATTCCCAATCTGCACCATTTCTTCGTCTTGTTCCCGGCTCCGGTGAAGAATAGGCTTGGGGCAGTGTCGCCGCAATCCCCGGAGGTTGCACCAAAATTTGGGCAAATTTTAACAATCGGAAACCCGCGTCCTGCAAGGGGCTTTGGAGCTTTCCACAGGCAAATGCCTTTGTTTGCAAAGTTGGTGCCCCAAAAGTGAACAAAACACAAGATGTTGTGGTTTTTTGTTGACAGACACAACTAACAGCGGTACTTTTTCATCTGCGGCCTAAATCGGATGTTACGATCTCCGGTGTGATTGCTCCACCTAGAGGCTTCTGAGAACACAGAATTCGCAGTACGTTTCATCCCCGTTTCACGTTCTTTGACCGAGATTTTTCCTGACCCACTCCAGGCAGCCATACGCTGGAGACGGGACGATGTTTTAGCTGTATTTGCCGATTGTGAGGATTCCATGAATGAGGTCCAGTTTCAAGCTTCCGCCACCGCCCAGCAGACTTCCCAAACCCAGAGGGGCCTGACCTTCACTCGACGCTTCACCAACGAGGGCGTCTCCCCCTATGACGAGCTTCAGTGGGAGCGGCGCACGGCGTCGATCTCCGATCAGAAGGGCAACATCATCTTCGAGCAGAAGGATGTTGATGTGCCGGCGGATTGGTCGATGACCGCGACCAACATTGTTGCCTCAAAATATCTTCACGGGCGTCTGGGCACGCCGGAGCGAGAGACGGGGGTTCGCCAACTG
>Ga0181520_10013962_pt1 | contig 10019 bp, 5 predicted proteins | sample PEATcosm2014_Bin_29_FD_132451 | JGI IMG/M metagenome (GOLD analysis project Ga0181520, IMG submission 132451) | Peatland microbial communities from MTU Mesocosm Facility, Houghton, MI, USA - PEATcosm2014_Bin02_30_metaG | ecosystem: Environmental > Terrestrial > Soil > Wetlands > Peat | place... | reverse complement strand
GTTGGCGATACGTAGACGGAGAATAGTCGTCTTGCCTTTGCCGGGACCGGCGATGACCATGACGGGAACATCAATAGCGTCCACAGCCTCACGCTGAGCGCCGTTGAGACGCTTATATAATGTATCGAAATTGGACTCGGACTTTCCTTTCATATGACGTTATTATACACGCGTATAAAAAAAATGCCGCATCTCCCGAAGGAAATGCGACAGCGAACTACGACAACCGCACCGGAACCAGCCGATAGCGCTTACCGAGAGCAAGGAGCGGAATGGTCGCGGCCATGAGACCTGCAGTCGAGGCGGTATCGGGAGCGGAAACTGTCGCCCCTGTACCATCAACGACTGTGATACTGGTTGAAGCAACCGGATCTCCCGCAAAATCCACCGCGGACAATGTGAAGTCGTAGGTATCGTTTGTCTCCGCCTCGAAGCCGATAGGGACGCCAAATACAGCGAAGTCGAGACTTTCGGAATTCCCTGCACTGGCCGGGCCGCCCATATTGTCGGGAATGAGCATCGGGTTGAACGAAAACGTCTCACCGTTGCCCACATTGAGCTCTGTCAGAGTAATGCCATAGCTCGAAAGTTTGTTGTCGGCCGAACTAACGTAGAAATCGAAATTCCACGTTGACCTGCCGCCCACCAAACCTGGACTGACCGTGTACGTTCCCGCGCCGTTATTTCCCGGTGCGGGATTGCCTGCCCCGTGTTGAGTTGTGGCCATAGCGAGCGTCAGCGTGTCCAGAGGATCCGGACCAATGACGGGAGGCTCCGGAATACCGCTCACCACGGTCCATCCTGACGTATCGATCGGAATACCACTGCCGCCGTAAGCGTTCGCCGGCGCTCCGGGTATCGTGCCGAAGCCGCTGATCGTGCTCACGTCGTCTGCCTTCGCAGTCAAAACTAAACCCGCAATAGCAATAATTGCGGCCATGCCTGAGGATATATTTTTCATATCGATGTGCTACATGTGTACTGAATATACTGTCCGTTTTTCCCTTGCTCCCCGAGTTCGTTTTTATAGAGCTTTAGAAAGCATAACCACAGGTTAAACCTCTGTGCGCTACAATAACATACATTTAGTAATTCCTCAACCTATTGATCTTTTCATGTTGGCGAATCTTGTCATGCGCCTTGGCTTCGATTTGGCGGATGCGTTCGCGGGTGACGGCGAATTCACGGCCAACTTCTTCGAGGGTATGGGTAACGCCGTCGAGAAGGCCAGCGCGCATTTCGAGGATTTTGCGCTCTTTCGGTGAGAGGTCGTCGAGGATTTCTTTTATCTGATCGGTGAGTATACGGCGGGACGATTCCTGATCCGGCGAGAGGATTTTATCATCAGAAACAAAATCGCCCAAGGTTGACTTGCCGTCGTCAGAGTCGTCGCCGACAGGACTTTCGAGGGAGATGACATCTTGGTCAATCTTTTCAATATTGTAAATTTTATCTACTTCAATGCCCATTTCAGTGGCGATTTCCTCCGGCAATGGGTCACGGCCGAGGTCTTGGGTCAGACGGCGGACGACTTGCTTGTACTTGGCAATCGTCTCGACCATGTGCACGGGCACGCGGATGGTGCGCGACTGGTCGGCGAGAGCACGAGTAATGGCTTGGCGTATCCACCAGGTGGCATACGTTGAAAACTTATAGCCTTTTGTCCAATCGAACTTATCCACAGCCTTGAAAAGACCGAGGTTGCCTTCCTGGATGAGATCGAGCAGAGTCAAATCGGGCGAGCGACCGACATATTTCTTGGCAATAGAAACAACGAGACGAAGGTTGGCGCGGGCGAGCAAATTTTTCGCCTCCTTATCCCCTGCGGCAATGCGGCGGGCAAGCTCTTTCTCCGTGCCGCCGGAAATGAGCGGATACTGGCCGATTTCCTTCAAATACATCTGAATGGAATCGTATGAAGAATCGCTCCGCGACGCACCGTAGCTGTACTTTTTATTCGTCGGGGCGGCATGCTCCGGCTCGACTTCGAGAAGTCCGCCGCCTTCGAGAATGTCAATGCCTGCAGTGGAAAGTTTCGTATAGAGTCCGTCGAGAAAATCAATATCCTGCTCGACATTGGGAAATTCCTTCAAGATCTCGTCGTAGGTGACGAAACCGCGCTCGCGGCCTTTGACCATGAGCTTGTTGGCTTTAGCTTGGAGGTCTTTGGCTGACTTGGCGGCGGCAATGGCTTTCGGACTTTTGGCAACAGATCTACTGCGGGATTTTCCGCGCGATTTGGCGGAGGTTCTGGCACGGTTCGGTCTATGCTTGGCCTTCCCTGCAGCCAACTTGCTCTTTGATTTTATTTTTTTATTTTTTTTTGAAGACGACATTGCGTTCTTGAAATTAAATTATTATGAAAATATATGAAGCTTATAAACGCCGAGAGTTATTGCGACGACTGTCAATATCGGCTTTCTTCTTGACCAGCTCTTGTATCTCTATACCCAACGCCGGATCGTCTTTATTTTTTGCCAATCGTCCCATGGCCAGAGCAAGGTCATTCCTAACGATCTCCTCTTCGAAATTGAGAATGATTTCATCTATTTTTCTTCGCACAGCGGCGGGATCTTCGCGCAAATTTTCCGCCGGACCGAAAAAAATTTCAGCCTTCAAGGTAAGTTCGTCTTTCGACGGTTCGAATATTTGTATGAAATTGTGATAGCGCACGTCGCCAGCGATTTTTTTGACGGAGGCAGTATAGCCTTCAACGTCAATAATTTTTTCGCGGCCAAGATATGCGAGGAGTCCGAATAATTCCTTGACGATAATGTCAAGGTGGGACAGCTCGGCATTGCTAGCTATCGTACCACGACCCGATGGTACGTGTCCAATGACGGACTGGACGGCAATGGCTTTCTTAATTTTCCCGATGTCTTCCCAAATTATCGCCTCGTTTTCGACGTTGCCAAGAGCCCGTTCCCGCACCATTTTGACATAATGAGCTTGATCTGTCTGATTGGTCAGAATGGCAATGAAAGGATAGACTCGTTCGCGCAAAAGCGGCGGAATCTTGCGTGAGTCGAGCTTCTTTTCTGCCGCTTCGATGAGGACCCGGTCGAGCTGGAATTCAATGACGGGCTTGGCGTGGCGCAGGACGTTCTTCCACAACTCCGGATCGGCTAGGACAAGATCGGCCGGATCGCGACCTTCGGGCAGATCGGCAATCTTGACGTCCATACCGAGAGACAAGGCGATTTCCGCCGAGCGCATGGCGGCTTTCCTGCCGGCGGCGTCGGAATCGAAAGCGAGGATGAGATTGGGCGAAAGACGGCGGATGATGCCGAGATTGTTGACGCCAGACGAGGAGCTTGCACCGGCACTTGTGCTCGAACTTGCACCCGCAACAGTGGTGCCCGTCGTGAACGTATCCGCCAATGCCGTGCCGGAAACAGCCACCGTATTGCGTATACCCGCCTGATGCGACAGGACAAGATCCATCTGGCCTTCGACGAGAATAGTATAGCCTCGCTCGCGAATGGCTTGCTTGGCTTTGTCAATGCCATAGAGCACTGCAGATTTGCTATACAGCGGCGTGTCGGGACTGTTCAAATATTTCGCCTCGGAAACATCAGTCCGCTCATGAAGAATACGTCCCGAAAAAGCAATGACTCTGCCGCTCGAATCAAATATCGGAAACATAATACGATCACGGAAACGATCGTATGGTGATTTCGTGGTCGGACCAGAGCCGACGTTCAACACATCACCCAGTTTGCCAGCCGGTTCACTACTCAACTCCGGTCGTTTGACCAAACCCGCTTTCTCCATGTCAGCAGTACTCCAGCCTTCTGCTTGGAGATGATCATGTAAAAGCCGCCACTCCCTTGGTACAAAGCCGATGCGAAATTCTTTCAGCGTCTTTTCGGTCAATCCTCTTTTCTTGACATATTCACGGGCTTCGGCGGCGGCCATGGTATACGAGGTATTGTCTCCGATACCGCCCACAAGACCCTTTTCAAAAAAGATTGTCGCTGACTCCATGATGGCATAGAGACGCTCTTTTTCGCTCTTAACCGCGGCATAGTCGGCGCCGGGAAAATTGCCATGGCCACGCGAGATGTCAACCCCCGCCCGCTCGGCCAATATCTTCAATGCCCCCATAAAATCAAGTCCTTCGAACTGCTCGACGAAAGAAAAGATGTCACCCTTCGCTCCGCAACCGAAACAGTAGAAACCGCCCCGTTCCGGCGACACGTAAAAGCTCGGCGTCTTCTCATTATGAAATGGGCATTTGGCTTTGAGGCTCTTACCGGCACGCTCGAGCTTGACATACGATCCGACAACATCCTCTATTGACAAACGCTCTTTTATTTGTTCGATGGGGGTGGACATGGAAGTTAGCTTATAGCTTAGTATGGGTAGTATAGCAGATTTCATTGAAATTTTAATCTTTCTTATACGTTTCTTGAACAGCTACGACTCATTATGAAAAACGTTCCGGACGAGACAGTCAAAAAACCGCCGGACGCAAAATCACCTCAACCGATTGCTTGGTCGAGGTGAAATCGTGTATTCTTCCGGGAAGACGGCGGACCTTCCATCGGTCTCCTCTTTGGAGCCTGCCAGCGAGCCGTGATAGAACTTTCTGGCGTCGGAAAAAAGTATGTAAGAGTCTTAGCAAAAATAATTTTTTCTGTCAACCATTTTTTGTTTTTGAGAGAAAAATCGAAAAAATCAGCGAGGTATAAAGTGTTGCACTAACACATTGAATCTATCAACCTAATGAGAGTTGACCATGTCAGCAAGAATATGCCCCGGCAGTTCGGCAGCGTACAATTTCTCCACCTCGCTACTCTGGAGCGAATGAGAATAGACGCGCATCTCGTCAATCGAGCCGATGATATTGTCCTCATGGCAATCGCCGCCGACGCAGAACGAATACGGCGGGGAAATTTTTGTCGGTGCGACATAATCGCTCGAACTCGCCACTTCTTTGCCATTGATAAATATCTCTGCCGTACCAGAGCTGTCCCCTGCAGGAATATTCCATGAAATGGCGACATGCGTCCACACGCCGACAAACGGCTGGGGATCCAAGTCAGTCTCTAGATGTTTACCGTAACCGCCACCGTTCCAATCAAACTCAATAAAATTCCCGGTGGTGCCGATATCGAAAATGCAGAATTGGGCATAATCAATCATGTCGTATGGATCGCCGTTGCCATTGCAAAAGATGCCACTGCCCATCGTCGGAGTGAAGTTCAGCCAGAAAGAAATACTGCCGTTTTTCGGATCGAAACCGACAAGCTGGCCCGATGCGGGCGCAGGCGCGGGCGTTATGCTACCGTTGACAGATAGAGCCGAAGCACCGCGAAAAGCCATGCTTGATGAAGCCCATGGATCAGGCCACGAACTCGAGAAAGCGCTCGGGTCAAGCGTCAGATCATTGTGATTGCCGGAACTGTCGAGAGCGATACGATTGTCACCGGAGACACCCGGCCCGTCATCGAAATTCAACACTGCTACGGCGTCGGCGCCGTACATCTGATACATGCTGTCTTCAAAGACTTCGCTCGCGGCGGTAGCGGCCTTGGCTTTGGCGGATCCGAGAGCGGCCATGACGATTGCCGACAATATACCGATGATAGCGACAACAATGAGAAGCTCGATTATGGTGAAACCGTTCTTGGTGAAGTTGGTTGTAATAGTTTTTAGAATTTTGTGCCTAAAAATTTTTTGTTTAAGATTTTTTTCTTGCATATATTTTTTGAATTAAGAAACTAAAAAAAATGACTACTGTATTAATAACATTAATAAAAAGAGAGATGGTAATTGTATACGTTCGGCTAAACGCAATGCAAGAGGAAAAACCACAAAAAGTTCATACCGATTTTATTTTTTCTAAAGCAAAATTTTAATCGTCGCAAGGGTATTGACAACTAGACACATAGTATGCTAGTATAAATTTAGGTATAGATTTAGGAAAAACGTTATTTAACAAAGAAAGGCAAAATTATGTTCATGCGAAAAATGACAAAAAACGGGAACATGGGGTTAACCCTTATTGAACTGCTTGTGACTATTGCAATAATCAGTTTGCTTGTAGGATTGATTTTACCTGCACTTGACAGCATAGCAGAGAAACATGCATTAAAGGAAAGGGAACGGAAGTCTAACGACTACTACCAGACAGTCCTGACATACGGTCTGGCCAACGGAGTGCAACCCATCGAACTCAAAGATGGCTGGTACTACTTCCGTGAGCCGAAAGATTCAAACATCGTTTCGGCCATCTCGTCATTTATGCGGGATAACAGCAATGTAAACCATATCGCCCTTGACATCGTCTGCCCGGCAAGCAAAGACAACGACGTTTCAGGGAAAATTAATGACTGGTTGACTCTGCTCAGCAAGAGAGCCGGACTTACGAACGGCTACTTTGTAGCCTTTCGCGATATTCGAACAGACGGCCCTGCCGTTCCCGGCGAAGCCGATGCTAGTCATCGCTAAACGCTTCAGCCCTGTGCGCACAACGCACAGGGCTGTTTTTTATTTATAATTTAGAAAAAATTCAGAAGTCGAAGAGAAAAGTAGAAAATGAGTTTATCGCTCTATCGCCCGAATTCTCCATCTCCACTGTCAGCGTATTTCTCCGCCTTGGCCTTCTCCACCATATTCCATTTCGCACTGCCCTTCCAGCCGCTACCGGCGGGAATGAGACGACCGATGATGACATTTTCCATAAGCCCGACTAAGTTGTCCTGACTGCCGCGTACGGCGCTATTGATGAGGATCTTGGTGGTGTGCTGGAATGATGCCGCGGCCAAGAAGCTTTTCCTCGACAAAGAGACCTCGGTGATACCCATAGCTGTCGGCTCCACTACGGCCGGAGCCTTGCCGGCTTTGACGGCATGGGCATTCTCATCAATGAGATCACTTTCGCTGACAACGTCACCTTTCGACAAATCGGTGCCGCCGCCATCAACCACGTCGAAGCGCGAGAACATCTGCTTGACGATGATTTCAATATGTTTGCGAGCGACCGTCTCACCCTGAAGTTCGTAAATTTTGCCGACTTCGGTGATGACGTATTCTTTGGCTTTGTCCTTGCCGCCGTATTTGAAGACTTCATCAATATCAGCGGAACCGTCGGTAATAATGTCGCCTTTCTTGATGTGATCACCGACTTTGACGAGAGCCATGCGCTTATAGTGGAAAACATATTCGACTTCATGGGAAGGGCCCTTGGCCAAACCATCACCGCCTACCGCACTCGCTAATGCGAGAGCGGCTGCCTTTTTGCTGACCCGTTTTACTTTCGGCTTTTCATACGTTTCGGACAAAACTTTTATGACTTTTTCTTTGCCGAGATCGCGGACTTCAGTGACAATACCGTCAACCGTGGCTACCACGGCCGGATTTTTCGGCCGGCGCTTTTCGAAGATTTCTTCGACACGAGGCAAACCCTGAGTGATGTCCCCACCAACCGATGCTACACCGCCGGAGTGGAAGGTGCGCATGGTCAGCTGTGTGCCGGGTTCGCCGATGGCTTGAGCGGCCACGGTGCCGACCGCTTCGCCGATAGCAACGAGAGCGTTCTTGCCGAGGTCACTGCCGTAGCAGGCGGCGCAGACTCCCTTGACGCTTTCGCAGGCCAAAGGCGAGCGAACTGCTACTTCAGTGATACCCGCTTCTTCGATGGTCAAAGCTTCGGCTTTACTCAAAAGGTGGCCTTTTTTGAAAAGGATTTTTCCTTCTTTTTCATTTTTTTCACCGGTGGTGATGACAACATCAGCCGCCAACGTGCGTCCGCGGATCGTCTTGGAAATCGGCACCGAGAAACCGGCAGTGGCCTGCGTCTTAATAGTGATAAATGCTTTTGTACCGCAATCATCTTCAGTAACCATGACATCCTGGGCGACGACGAAAAGCTTACGGGTCAAATAACCGGCTTTGGCTGTGTTCAAGGCCGTATCGGTCAGACTTTTTCTCGTACCGTGAGTGGTGATGAAATATTCGATCGGCGTCAAACCTTCTTTGGAACACGAAAGAATGGGAAACTCGATAGTATCACCGGATGGCGAAGCGATGAGACCTTTCATGCCGGCCATGGTGGTGATCTGGGAATACGAGCCACGAGATTTCGAAGTGATGATGTCATAGACCGAACCCATTTTATCAAGCGATGCAGGAATGAGCTTTTCCACTTCGTTTTTTGCTCCGTGCCAAATCTCGATGTTCTTGCGCATGCGCTCTTCTTCAGTGAGAAGGCCTTCCTCAAAGTGGCTCATAACGAGCTCGGATTGAGCTTTAGCTTTAGTCACGATATCTGCTTTACCTTTCGGAATAACGATATCATCAATACCCCAAGTGATGCCGGCGATCGTAGTGTATTTGAAGCCAAACTTTTTGATATTGTCGAGAATCGGCGGCAGTTTATCAATGCCTTCAAGAGTAATGATGTCTTCGATGATGCCGCCGAGACGATCGCGGTTGATTTCTTTGTTGATGAAAGCGTAATTCTCGGGCAGGATGTTGTTGAAAATAATCCGGCCAACCGTCGTCTCGAAAAGTTTTCCGTCGAACTGGGCATATTTCTCCGGCGAGTGCGCTCCACCGACAAATTCATTCGCTTCATCATCCGATGGCGGCAGGACTTTTATCTTGGCTCGCAGACCGAGAGCACCGTAGTTGAATGCAGTCAGAGCGGCAGTTGGATTCTCAAAGATTTTACCTTCGCCTTTTTCGCCAGTGACATCTTTTGTAATCCAAAAACAGCCAAGGACGATGTCGAGGAGTTTGGCCACGACCGTCGGATCGCCGTTACCTGGTTTGAGAATATTTTTATCCGACGCCATGATGTCGCGGGCTTCGGCCTGGGCTTCGATGCCGAGCGGCACGTGCACAGCCATCTGGTCACCGTCGAAGTCTGCATTAAATGCGGTGCACACAAGTGGGTGGACTTGGATGGCATTCCCTTCGATGAGGATAGGTTTGAAAGCCTGGATGCCGAGGCGATGGAGGGTCGGTGCGCGGTTCAAGAGAACGTATTTATCTTTAATAACTTCTTCGAGAATGCTCCAAACTTCTGGAGAACCGTCATCAATAAGACGGCCAGCGCCACGGATGTTGTAGGCAAGCTCACGCTTGAGCAGACCGGAAATAACGAACGGACGGAAAAGCTCGAGAGCCATGTGTTTCGGCAAACCGCACTGATCGAGAGCAAGCTCGGGACCGACGACGATGACCGAACGACCGGAATAGTCCACGCGCTTACCGAGGAGGTTCTGGCGGAAGAGACCACGCTTGCTCTTCAAGTTATCGGAGAGGGATTTCAAAGCGCGCTTTTGAGCCTGAGCGGCGGCGGAACCGGCCGAAGCCGAACCGTGACGGATGTTGTTGTCAATAAGGGCGTCTACCGCTTCTTGGAGGATGCGCTTTTCATTACGCAAGATGACGTCGGGAGCATTGATTTCGCGGAGTTTCAAGAGGCGATTGTTGCGGTTGATGACGCGGCGATAGAGATCGTTGACATCGGACGTGGCATAGCGGCCGCCTTCGAGGGCAACCATCGGTCGCAGTGCTGGAGGAATGACGGGAATGCGCGTCAAGAACATCCATTCAGGACGGACGCCCGACTGGATCATGGACTTTATGAGAGACAAACGCTTGTCGAGCTTCTCGCTGTCAATGGTGCTGGCTTTTTCCAAAGCTTTTTCGAGCTTCTCGGCAAGCTTTTTCAAATCCGTCTTTTTCAAAACTTCATAAATAGCTTCGGCGCCAATAGCCGCTTCGAAAAGGCCGCCGTATTTCATGCTGTATTTATGATAAGCGACTTCGTCCATAACAAAACCTTCTTCGAGGCTTTCGATTTCTGCGCGGGCGGCGACCATGAGGCCTTTGAGAGCTTCTTTAGTTTTCTCATCATTTGCCCCCTTGACTTTCGTCTTATACTCCCCATCGAGCTGTTTTAGAATTTTTTGCTTTTCTTCTTCATGGACTTTCGTCACCAGATATCCGGCAAAATAGACAACCTTTTCGAGATCCGCAGTCGTCATGCCCATGATGAGGCC